>Ga0187865_1000249_pt1 | contig 77194 bp, 60 predicted proteins | sample June2016WEW_11_1_2_FD_132989 | JGI IMG/M metagenome (GOLD analysis project Ga0187865, IMG submission 132989) | Peatland microbial communities from SPRUCE experiment site at the Marcell Experimental Forest, Minnesota, USA - June2016WEW_11_100 | ecosystem: Environmental > Terrestrial > Soil >... | reverse complement strand
TCTTCACCCTTTTCCGCAAGTGAGGTTTGACGCCAGACATCCAAGGTAGGAGCCGTATGCGTTAGCAGCGCCCGTACGGATCTGTGCGGGGGGTGCAGAGCGATCCGCATCCCTACCGCGACCCGGTGTCCCCATGGGACACCGGTGGCTGTCACCGTACCAGCGGCTTGTACTTAATCCGGTGGGGCTGATCAGCGGCTGCACCCAGCCGCCTTTTCCTGTCCGCCTCATAATCCTGATAATTTCCCTCAAACCAAACAACCTTCGAGTCTCCTTCGAAGGCCAGAATATGGGTGGCGATGCGGTCCAGAAACCAGCGGTCATGGCTGATGACCACCGCACAACCGGCAAATGACAAAAGGGCATCCTCCAGCGATCGGAGCGTATCCACATCCAAGTCATTTGTCGGTTCGTCCAGCAGCAGCAGATTTCCGCCGCTCTTCAATACTTTTGCCAGATGAACGCGGTTGCGTTCCCCTCCCGACAAATCTTTGACTCGCTTTTGTTGATCCGACCCCTTGAAGTTAAAGGCTGCGGCATAGGATCGCGCGGGAATCTCTCGCTTGCCAAGGATAACGTTATCCCTGCCATCGCTGATTTCTTCCCAGACCTGTCTTTCGCCGTTCAGAATATCGCGGCTTTGATCGACGTAAGCAGTTTTGACCGTCTCGCCGATTCTGAGAACTCCGGCATCAGGCTTTTCCTCGCCCACAATCATCCGGAAAAGCGTTGTCTTGCCGGCTCCATTGGCTCCGATAACGCCGACAATGCCGCCGGGAGGGAGCTTGAACGAGAGATCGTCGATCAGCAGTTTATCGCCATACCCCTTCCGGAGACTGACGGCTTCGACCACAAGTTCTCCCAACCTTGGGCCCGGCGGAATATGCAGGTCCGTTGCTTGAACACGCATTTCCGCTTCCATCTCCTCTGCGAGCAGCCTTTCATAAGCACTGAGGCGGGCTTTGCCTTTGGCCTGCCTCGCGCGGGGAGACATCCGGACCCACTCCAGTTCGCGCAGGAGAGTCCGCCTCCGGGCCGATTCCTGTTTCTCTTCAGACTCGAGACGAGCCTGCTTCTGATCCAGCCAGGATGAATAGTTGCCTTCCCATGGAATTCCTTCGCCGCGATCCAACTCCAGAATCCAGCCGGCCACGTTATCGAGAAAGTACCGGTCATGCGTGATTGCGACCACAGTGCCCGGGTACTCTTTCAGAAACCGTTCGAGCCAGGCGACCGACTCTGCATCCAGGTGGTTCGTGGGCTCGTCGAGCAACAGCAGGTCCGGCCTTTCGAGAAGCAGCCGGCAAAGCGCAACACGCCTGCGTTCCCCGCCGGAAAGCTTTGTGACATCCGCATCCCCGGGCGGGAGCCTCAGTGCATCCATCGCGATTTCAAGCGTTCGGTCAATCTCCCAGCCGTTGCACGCTTCAATAGCATCCTGTACGCGGGCTTGCTCTGAAAGAAGCTTTTCCATTTCCTCGGAGGACATCTCCTCCGCGAATTTCGCGTTGATTTTGTCGAATTCATCCAGCAGGTTTCGAGTGGCGCGGACCCCTTCTTCCACGTTCCCCAAGACGTTCTTGTCAGGATCAAGCTGCGGTTCCTGTGGAAGGTAGCCGACCCTGACCTGGTCCGCAGGCCACGCCTCGCCGAGAAAGTCCTTGATCACACCGGCCATGATCTTCAGCAGCGTACTTTTGCCGGCCCCATTCGCGCCGATCAGCCCAATTTTTGCGCCGGGGAAAAACGAAAGCCATATTCCCTTCAGGACTTCGCGGTTCGGAGGGTAGACCTTGCGCAAGTCTTTCATCACGTAAATGTACTGGTACCCCACGCGGTTCCTCCTTCAACAAAGATACAAGTATTAGCGTATTCAGCCGCAAGGTTCAATACGGCCAAGAACTGTCGCTATCGGTATTGTCATCGGCATCGAGAATCGGAACTGCTGAAAGGCCGATATCGATCGCGAACGTCCGCACAAATATCGCTGCAATCAATCACTCGAGGAGTTGGACATAATCAAGCTGACATGCCGAAACTATCTTCGGAAGAATACCAGTGACTTTCATGCCCATGTGATGTATTAGATAGGCACTCACGTTTAAGCCGCTGATAATCTGTTCCGTAATTTTGAGGCCGGACCAATCCGCGGAAGGATGGATGGTTATGGAGGCAGGCGTGTTTTTTCAGAACGCTGGCGGAACCCCAAATAAGTCCAAGCCTGCACCAAAAAAATGCGCATGGATTTTAGGCGGGACCTTTGATCCATGGTGGGGAATTGCACTCGATCTTCACCAGTTTGGAATCGAGGCAAGACTTTTCGATTTCAATTCAGACCTTCGCAAAATCATGGCTCAAGCCGAACTCCGAGGCGGCGTGGTTGTCATCGATTTGACAAAAGACGTTGAGCGGGGATTGGGCATCATGGCTTCATGCCATTCCTATTCTTCATCCGTTCCGCTCATCCCCATCGTGGCGGACCCGTCTCTTGATCTTGCTCAGCGCCTGCGCGATCTCAGAGCGTTTTGCCTGGCCGTGCCTCCCGTGGATTCCGTGAGAATGCGCGGCGTGCTGGAGAACGCCTTTCTCCATGCCGAAAACATGCGTTTGGCGGTCCAGCCCGGGAAGAAAAAAATCCTTGTGATTGATGATGACAAGGATTACTGCCGGTCCGTAGAGGCGTTGCTCCAGGGGGAAGGCTATGAAGTTTTTTGCGCCGCATCCGGTTCTCAGGGGCTGGAAATGACGATTGCGATAAAGCCGGATCTGATCGTCCTGGATGTGATGATGGAAACCTTGTGGGCAGGTTATGAAGTCAGTCAGACTTTGAAATTCCGGGGCGGATACGAGAGCGTCCGGCGCGTTCCCATCGTAATGGTTTCCGCGATCGAGGAACACCCGGCAGAACGATTTGCAAGATCCAACGATCCTTCCATTGTGGGTCCGGACGTTTATCTTACAAAGCCGCTTGAAGTGAAGGGATTCGTAGACACGATCCGCGCCCTCTTAAAATCGCAGCCGGCATTAGAAGTATAACCATGGATTTCTCCCCCCAGTCACCGGCGAGCTGCAATTTCTCCCTGCTGAATGCCAAAAAATGCCACGCTCTCCCCATGCATTGCACAAATTAGAGCTGGAAAAAATCCGTGGAATCCGTGGCGTTTTGCGATTTATTTTTGACTCAGCTTGGAATCCAGAATTACCAAATAGGCGGCGATCAACTTGTAGCTGACGGCTGATCGCTTCTTTATTTCTTTTTCTTAAACAGGTTGCGCAAGGTATCGCCAAGGGCTTTGCCAGTGTCGGATTGGCTGCCCTGGTTGCCCTGCCCGAGCGCAGAGCCCAGGAGACCGCCAGCCGCTTTCTTCATATCAGGGACAAACTTTGGCTCTGAGGTGGTACCGCGAACGAAGAACGGAACATTCAGCGCGCCTCCCTTCACTAGACGCCCCAATCCCGCACCCAGCGCTCCGGAAGGTTTCAGAATCGCTTGCATGGTGAAATCCAGCGATTGATCGGCGGCAATCCTGCCGTTGCCGCTCAGCTCTCCCAAAGCCGGAGCGACCAGAACTAAATTACTTACCTGAATCCCATCCGGCGCGAGCCGCAGCGCGGAAGCGAACTTTTCAATATCGGTCTCCTGACTCGATCGGAGTCCTGCCATGGCGGCAATCGGAGCCATCTTTCCTGAAAGATCAAACCCAGCCAGCCGGGTATTGGAAATTTCCACTGTGCCGGCAATAATCAGTCCCTCAATCGGGCCTTCGGTGGCCAGATCGGAATTAAGAAATCCACCTTGCAGTGAAGCCCCTCTGGGAAGCGTGATGCCCAGCGCGGGAAGCAAGGCCGTCAGGTCCTGCACCGGCATATTGTTCCCGTGCAGCGTCATTTTCAGAATGAGATTGGATCCCCGCATCTCGTAATTACCGTTCAGACGGGCAACAGCCTTCCCGTACCCGATGGTTGCGTCGCTCAAGCTCCCATTTTGACCCGCGAGGTCATAGCTGACCGAATATTGCAGTGAAACCGGCTTGCCTGCAGGAGAGCCGCTTTTCACGATCCGGAGTTTATCGGCAGACGCTTTCCCTTTGCTTCGAACTTGCCCACCGTCGGATGTAACGGTGCCGCTGAAGTCGATCAGACCGGCAAGCCCCGATCCCGGCTCCACGAATCCGGAGGCGACGAGATCGAAATGCTTCACGACAAGCTCAGCGGACATAGGCGTCATCAGCATATCCTGCCTGGGGAGCGGTCCGGCCTTCCCTTCGAGTTTCAGCGTGCCCTGTCCAGGCATTGATGCCGTCAGGCTGAACGGAAAAGCCGTTGTGTAGGACAGATTGCTGGCCGCGATATCCACGTTGTTATACACGGCAGGCTTTTGCCGCTCTTGGCCGTTCACGACTGTAATCTGCCCTCCCGTGATTTTCAGCTGTTGGATCGATACATCCTTTCCCGAGGAACTGCCTGATTGACCGGAACCGGGCGCCTTCGGTTCGGAGCCGCTTCCCAAATCCGAAAAATTCCATTGACCGGAAGCGGAACGGATTAGAGTAATGGAGGGATGGTCCAGCACAATTCCGGTAATGCGAACGGATTTGGAGAAAATGAGCGGTTTCAGTTCAATCCCCACTTTCAATGATTGGGCATTAACAAACGGGGAATGGCTGAAGGAGGGATTATCGGATATATTGATTTCTTCGACGGCGACGCTTCCGGACAGCGGCGAAAGCTTCAGCTTTCCCACCCTGACCTCCCGGCCGAGCGCACCGGAAAGTTTGGATTCGAGCTCGGGCTTGAATTGATTGACATCGAGAAAAAATGGGAGCGCAACGATTGCCGCAAGCAGCACCAAAAGAACAATCCCAATAACCTTCAGAGTTCGGGACCTTTTTTTGTCTTGGCCTGGCATAATTCACCTTCTTTCGCGAGTTCATTCAAAATTCCCAAATTCAGGAAAACTTTCTCCGCCCTTTTAACGTATTCCCATGAGAGGCATCAGTTTTCTCATACGAGGAGTTTATATGCAAAAGCATTCGATCTGGCGAGCCTTGTCGATCTTTCAGACACTCTGTGCAGTACTGGTAATAGCGGTCTGCCCATCAGGAGTTTTGATGGCAGAACAAAACAGAGCCGCACAAGAGGAATCCGTTCAGCCATTGCCGCCCCTGCCGCCTTTGCCGTTGAGTCTGGTAGAAAAGGCTGAAAAGGACGGAACGGCTTTACGCCTTTCTTTGAAGGACGTTACCAAGCTGGCCCTAACCAAAAACCTGGACATTGCGATTCAGGATACCAACGAAGGATTATCTCGGCAAGCGATCATCCAAGCTAAAGGATCCTACGATCCCACGATCACTTTGGCCCTAGGAGTTCAATCCCAGAAATCCCCCAATACAAACCTGGCCACAGAGTCACTCCTCGGCAATTACAGCACGATGGACTATGCGAACTGGAATTTTACAATTCAGCAGAACGTCAGGACCGGTGGTTCGTATTCGGCGAATCTTAATTCCAACCGAACCGACAGCAACGTCGGCTTTCTGCTATTCAGCCCCCAATATAACGCAGGCACTACCTTTACCTTCACTCAACCGCTGTGGCGGAATCTTCGAATAGATCAAAACCGGGGCCAGATCAAGCTTGCGAACCTCGATCTGAAAATGAACGATAGCCAATTCAAAGCGAAAGTCGTCGATATTATCGCCAACGTCCAGGGACAGTACTGGGATCTGGTAGGAGCGATCCGCGACTATGAAATCAAACGGGAATCCGTGAGATTGGCGCAAACAACTCTGCGCGATAATATCCGGAAAGCCGAAATCGGAACGCTGGCCGCTATTACCGTTACAGAGGCCCGGGCAACGCTTGCACAGCGCGAAGGGGACATGATTACTGCTGAGGAGAAGATATCCGACGCCGAGAATGCTCTTCTCACGATGATTTCCAGTGACAGGAAAGAAGAAATATGGTCGCAGGTGATTGTCCCGGCAGAAACACCGGATTATCAGGAATACAAGGTCGATTATGGGGCAGCCGTGGAGACGGCATTGAAGAACAGGCCCGAACTGGAACAATCGTATATCACATCGAATAAGTATGACATCAATCAAAAGGTGAACGAAGAGAGCCGGAAATGGCAGTTCGATCTCAAAGGTACGTTTGGAACGACTGGTGTTGCGGGGCCGCAGTCCTATATCACCAACCCCATTACGGGACAGCGCGAAGTTCTCATTGACCCGTCCATGGTTGGCGGCATCGGAAACGCTTACAAGCTGCTGTTCAACGGCGGATTTACCAATTGGGCCGTAAGTTTTAACGTGCAGATCCCGGTACTCAACAGAACCGTGGCTGCCCAAATCGCTGAGGTCAAGATTCAAAAAAGGCAAGAGCTTATGAAGCGGAAAAGCATCGAACAGCAGATTCAGGCGGATATCCGCAATGCGGCGCAGAAAATCGAGACAAATCGAAAGTTGGTTGAAAGCGCCAGGGCTGCGACCGCATACGCCCAAGAGCAGCTTATCGGAGAACAGAAGCGTTTCGAAGGGGGAGTAAGCGAAAACTTTCGCGTTCTGGATCGCCAGGCCAACTATTCGGCGGCCCAAGGGGCTGAGCTGCAGGCTTTGATCTCCTACAAAAAATCAATCATCGCGTTTCAAAAAGCGGAATATACGCTCCTCGATTCGAATGATTTCGTAACAGCAACAAATGCTACGAACAGGAAGCCGGATTTTAAATAAGTTCCTTATCGTTGCCGAAATAAATCTCGAGGGGGCTGGTGGTGTGTGGCGGTGGAATTATAGCGGGTTCATTGTTTTGCTTAGACCGGTCCCCCCTACAATCCCTTGTGGGGCTTGAATTTGCTTTATGCCAACATTGGGTTCTGCCGCGCTTTCAGCCCTCTGGAGAACCGACACTCCATACTGCCCACAGGTCTGTTACAGGCCCCTAGGGATGCTTTTTTCATGTCACATCCGGCTCACTGCTTCGTAATACTTAGGGGGTCCGTTCAAAGGAGTTGCAGCAGTAGGTTTGCGAGCGTAGCAGTGTGTGAGGACAAAAAAGGTATTATCAGAGTGACGAAATGCTCGGAATTATCCTGACTCTTGTTGCCGTGTTCCTGGTAATTTGCTTCGCATTTTACTTCTCCAGCCACCCTTCGGAACGTGGACCCAGGGCTGATTCTTTGTTTTATTTTAGTGTAAAGCCGTTTAGAAAGAAGCCCAAGAACCCCACCGGCGGTTAAAATCAGGGACATTCCCGCGTTCACTTGCTCCTGAAGTGGAGCGCGAAGGGGGGAACGTCCCTGATTTTTTCTCCATTTTGTCCTAAGATTAAAGGCTGTGACTGACTCGATTCGAATATCGGCCTGCCTTGACCACACGTTGCTGAGACCCGATGCGACGGCTCGGGATATCGAGCAACTCTGTGCCGAAGCACGCGAAAACCGGTTTTTCGCCGTATGTGTCCATGGGTCATGGGTGAAAACCGCCCGGCGGGCATTACAGGGCTCTGACTGCAAGGTCGTCTCCGTTGCCGGATTCCCGCTGGGTGCCATGTCTGCTGAAGCCAAGTGTTTCGAAACGAAGTCTGCGATCGCTGAAGGCGCGCAGGAAATCGATTTTGTGCTGAACGTTGGACGTCTGAAACAGGGCGACAGAAATTATGTTCTGGAAGAAATCAGGAATGTAGTGAAGGCCGCAGGCGGGTTGCCGGTGAAAGTGATTCTTGAAGTTTGTTTGTTAGGCGTTGAGGAGAAAATCCAAGCCTGCCGTCTGGCAATGGAAGGAGGCGCCCAATTTGTAAAAACTTCGACCGGCTTTGGCAGCGGCGGAGCGACATTGGCGGACGTGGAATTGATGCGGAGGACCGTAGGCCCGGATTTCGGAGTAAAGGCTTCAGGGGGAATTCGCGATCTGGAAACGGCCCTTGCGATGATTCAAGCCGGTGCAACGCGGATTGGCACTTCCGCAAGCGTGGCTATCGTTAAAGGAGAACAAGGATGAAGTATTTTGCAGCATTGCTGAACATGAAAGATGTTGAGAAGAACACCAAATATCGGCAGCAACATGTGGATTTTTTGACCGAGAAAGAAAAGGAGGGGAAGATTTTTGCCCGGGGACGCTTCACCGATGGAGGGGGTGGCCTCGTCATTTACATTGCAGCATCGCACGAGGAGGCGTTAAAGCTTGCTGAAAGCGATCCCTATGTTACCTCCGGAGCGCGAACCCTGGAATTACATGGGTGGGACATGAAAGCCGCCAAAAACTCATAACCGAAAAACGGGGACAGGCTACGCAATCCCCTAATTCCTGAAATCCGTGGAATGGGCGCAGTCTTCCTGAATTAGGGGATTGCGCAGCCTGTCCCCGTTTTTCGGTTTCACACCGGGATCTGTGATTCGCAGGGGACGCCGGTCTGGCAGAACCCGCACCCATAACCTTTCAAACCGAGTTGCTTGTCTGCATACTCAGCCGTAGCATTGCATTGCTTCGCGCACGCTGCCTTATTATGGCCTGATTTCGTGACAGCTCCCGCAGGGCATCGAGTCGTGCACATGCCGCAGATCCCCTTCGCATAGAAGAGGCAGTAAGCATGATGATTTTGATAGGGGCGCGGCGTAGCAGGAACCTGAATTCGCGCTACCACCGAACCGCAGCGGATCGCCTTCCCCTTGGGAGTAATCAAACCGTCGCAAAGTCCGAAAGTGCCGAGACCGGCTGCATAGGCGGCATGCCGCTCGGACCACGATGAAGCCATGCCGTAACGTTCCGAGTTTCCCATTTTGAAGCTTTTGGAAAGAATTGGGACAACCGCGGCGTGCCCTGACTTATTCAGTGTCTCGGCCACATATTTCCGCAACTCTTCATTGAACTCCTCGCCATATATCCTTGCCCGGATCCATTTCTCTGAGGGATTCGTTTTCTGTTTCCGGAGATCAGCCTTAATTGCTTCCGTGTGAGGCAGGATCCATGAGATTACGGACAGCTCCTCCGCCTTTACAGAAATTCCAGGGAAAGTCAGACTGAATATTTCCAGAGGAGTCCAATGGAATGGACCGATGGGTTCTTCTTTGAACTGCTGGTAGATGGGATCGTCTCCTCGGGAGAAACCGACCAGCGGTTCGGCCCATGCCTTGTCGTTTTCCGCGTTCCTTATCGAGTTCCCCGGGGATTTCGCGACGTAATCGACGATAAAGGAAGTGATCCACGCAGCAGGATTTTCTTTCTCCAGGATCTGCGCGGCTAATGCAGATCCGGTCAACCCGGCGATCGCCAATCCCTGTGTGGATACCTTCAGAAACTCTCGCCTATTCAGTTCCAGCTTCATAGCGGGACTCCTTGAATGGCCACAGTATCCTGCACGGACCTATGCGCCGTCAACAGGATCACGCCGAGACGCGGAGAGAGCGGATACGTGTCTCCGCGTCTCTCCGTGACAAAGAGGCTTGAGTCCGCTATTTTCACTGCATGCAGTCATTGAATGTGCTTCTCGTTAATCCTCCTATACACGACTTCACCGCCTACGATTTTTGGCTTCGTCCGTATGGATTGCTTCGCGTTGCAGGCCGGATGCGGCATAGCTGCAGCCTGCAATTTTTCGATTTCCTGGTTTCTCTAAAAAGAGATGCGTGGGGGCGGGGGCGCTATAGCAGCGAGGAAATTCCGAAGCCGAAGCCGCTCTCCGATATTCCGCGGAATTTTCGCCGGTTTGGGAGGCCGCGCGCTGAATTCCGCAGTTTCCTGCGTACGCACCGGTTCGATGCCGTCCTGGTTCAGACTCTCATGACCTACTGGTATCCGGGAATTCAAGAGGTCATTGAAGACGTGCGCGAACTGCAGCCCTCGGTGAAGGTCGTTCTGGGCGGGATCTACGCGACCCTTTGTCCATCCCATGCTCGTTCCTTGGGCCCCGACCTGTTAATTCAAGGCTCCGATCTGAAGCCGTTGTGGGATTGTCTTTCGATCGAGCCGAAGAAATCAGGATTTTATTGGCCTTCCGAGTATGCGGATTTGGGAGTGATGAAGATTTCTGAAGGATGTCCATTCCGGTGCACCTATTGTTCTGCGCCTCTGTTCTGGCCCGGCTTTATGGAACGCCCGATGCCGGACTGCCTGGATGAATTGAACCAGTTGGTCAGCATGGGAGCAAGGAATATTGCCTTTTATGATGATGCGCTCCTCTTTCGAGCCGACCGTGTGCTGGTCCCGTTCCTCGAGGCAGTGATGAAACTCGGGATCCGGGTCTCATTCCACACGCCGAATGCTTTACATGCGCGCTTTATAAATCCGGATTTGGCTCGGCTGATGGTTCAGGCAGGGTTTGCCAGCTTCTTCCTTGGCTTGGAAAGCTTCTCTCCTTCCTGGCAGCATTCGACCGGCGACAAGGTGCATGCGCACGAATTTAAGGATGCGGTGAAATGCCTAAAGGATGCCGGAGCCCAATCGATCGTCACCTATATTATCGTTGGACATCCGAACTCCGCAGGCCAGGAATTGGAGCAGTCGATCCATTTTGCGCATCAGTGCGGTACAAGAGTTCTCCTGTCGGAGTTCTCTCCAATTCCGGGCACCGAAGACGGAGAGAAAAGTGAGGCATGGGCGGATTTGGAGGAGCCGCTCTCGCATAACAAGACGGCTTTCGCGATCCGGCGCTTGGGCTTGGAACACATGAATCGGCTGAAGGAACTTGCACGCTCGCTGAATTCGCTTTTGTAATCTTGCCTCAAAGACTCAGAGACTGGACGCAAAGCCTGCCAGGCGAAAATGGTGATCGTAGGTCATCGCCTCCAAGCATCCCGCCGCTTCCATGCAGGCAAAACTGACAGCATCCGTGTAGGAGATCGGGTGATCTTTTAGTTTTTCCATCCAGCTTTTGGCAGATTGATGGTGAGCTGCGCCTGCAAATTCAATCCGTACGAGCGGGCTTGCTTCAATCTTGGCCAATGCCGCGGCTGCTGCTTTGGTGCCAGCCCTGTGAAGAAAAAAACGATGTGTCTCAGCGACAACCAGATTTGTCGTGAACAATTGTCGCTTTGACGCAACTGCCTGTCTAAATATGCGGTCTGCGTCCCCATGATATTGGTCGCGCCCAGAGAAAAGAGCTATCCAGGCGCTTGTGTCGACAAAGGCGCTATTTCCGCCGGCGTGTTTTTCGGTAGCGCGGCTTCTTTTCGGCAACATAGGCCTCCAGGAGGTAGTGGTCGACATTCACGCTAGCATCTTCCGGCAGCCCGTCGATCATGCCGCTGGCAGAAAGAAGGGGATCTTCCTCTGGAACGCGAGTCAACGCGCGTAGCGCAAAACGGACTGCCTGGGACTTGGTCCATCCCCGCTCGTCGGCCCATTTCTCTAGGCGATCGAAATCTGAATCATCAAGGTAAATCTGTAAAGGTCGTGTCATGAAGAATGATTTTATTAGTTCATGATTTATTTGTCAAATTATCATGAAGAAGTTTATGAGGTTAGTAGGTCAAAACGGGAAACCGGAAACGCGTTAACGAAATTTGGTTTCCAGTTGCTGAACTTTGGCCAATCGCCGGAGGTGACGTTCTTCGGCCGAGAACGTTGCTTTTAGAAAAGTTGAAATCAGATCACGCGCCAGTTCGAGTCCAATGACTCTCGAACCGAGCACCAGGACATTCATGTTGTCGTGTTCAACTCCTTGATGCGCCGAGTAGCAGTCGTGGCAGACTCCCGCCCGTATTCCCGGAATTTTGTTGACAGCGACGGATGCTCCCACGCCGCTTCCGCAGATCAGGATCCCCCTCTCGGCTTGGTGGTTGAGAATGGTGAGAGCCAGCGCCTCCGCATAATCCGGGTAATCCGATGCTGAGGCGTTATGGGCCCCGACATCGACAACATCGTGTCCCAAACCTTGTACATAATTCAGCATCGCCTGTTTCATCTCAAAACCGGCATGATCGGAACCGAGCACAACGCGCATAAAAGATCTCCTCTCGAAGCATTATAACTTCAGGACTCTCCTTGGTTTCAATCTCGAATATTGAATCTCCAATTTCGAATCGAAATGTTCGAATCGAAATTGACATCAGGAACGCGACAATCTACATTTTGCCTTAATCTTGCGGGCGGCGCTTCAGCGCCGCCCCAATATTAGTTCTAGGGAGCGCTGCCGATGAATGAGAATTTGCCGAAGACTTCTGCCCCGTCAACTCTGGACCAGGTTTGCGTTAATTCAATTCGGTTCCTTTCAATCGATGCCGTACAGAAGGCCGATAGCGGACATCCTGGATTGCCGATGGGCGCCGCGCCCATGGCTTATGTGTTGTGGACTCGTTTCCTCAAGCACAATCCCGCCAATCCCGGATGGTGGGACCGCGACCGCTTTCTGCTTTCCGCGGGGCATGGGTCCATGTTGCTATACAGTCTTTTGTTCCTGACCGGCTATGACCTTCCGCTCGCACAAATCCAGCAATTCAGGCAATGGGGAAGCCGCACTCCCGGTCATCCTGAACGCGGGGTAACGCCGGGCGTCGAAATAACAACGGGACCATTGGGTCAGGGATTTGCGAACGGGGTTGGGATGGCCATGGCGGAAGCTCATCTGGCGGCGCGCTTCAACCGGCCGGGGCATGAAATTGTGAACCATTATACCTACGCCATTGTGAGCGACGGAGATATGATGGAAGGGGTTGCTTCCGAGGCCGCATCCCTTGCGGGTCACCTGAAGCTCGGAAAACTTATTTACCTCTACGACAACAATCACGTGTCCCTGGCCGCTTCGACCGACATTTCTTTCAGTGAAGACCGTGCGCGGCGCTTTGATGCCTACGAATGGCACACGGTTACTGTCGAGGACGGGAACGATCTGCAATCGATTGAAAATGCAATCCGGGAAGCGCAAGCCGAAAAAGCTCGTCCGTCGCTGATCCTGGTAAGGACACATATAGGATATGGTTCGCCGAACAAACAGGACTCCTTTGAATCCCACGGATCTCCGCTGGGGGCCGAAGAGGTGAAATTGACGAAGCAGAATCTGGGCTGGCCCTCAGATCCGCCCTTTTATGTGCCCGAAGAAGCTCTGGATCATTTCAGGAAATCATTGGCGAGCGGGAGAAAAGCGGAATCGGATTGGAGCGCAGAATTCGCTGGATATTCGAAGAAATTCCCCGACCTCGCGCAGGAATTTCAACGGGCGATGCGCGGAGAGCTTCCCACTGACTGGGACGCCGGCATTCCTTCCTTTTCTGCAGATGCAAAAGGAATCGCGACCCGCGCTGCATCGGGGAAAGTCATCAATGCAATCAGTCCAAAACTTCGGGCACTGGTCGGAGGATCGGCAGATTTGAATCCGTCAACCCAGAGCGTTATGAAAAACGAAGGGGATTTTGAAAGCCCGGACTTCAAGGCCAAAGATATGCAGGGGGCGACCGGAGGGGGATGGAGCTATCAAGGCCGGAATTTGCATTTCGGCGTCCGCGAACATGCCATGGGTTCGATCGCGAATGGGATGGGAGCTCACGGCGGGATCATCCCGTATACGGCGACCTTTTTTGTTTTCTCCGATTACATGCGTCCGCCGGTCCGGCTGGCGTCGCTGATGGAGCTGGGAGTTATCTTCATCTTCACGCACGACAGCATCGGGGTGGGCGAAGACGGCCCGACACATCAACCGGTCGAGCATCTGGCAGCGCTTCGGGCAATTCCTGATCTTGTGGTCATCCGCCCATGTGATGCAAATGAAACGGTTGTGGCCTGGCGCGTTGCCGTCGAAAGCCGTCGTCGACCGGTTGCGCTTATCCTAACGAGACAGGCGGTCCCCACGCTTGACCGCACGCAATATGGATCTCCCGAAGGACTGCGGCGTGGCGCCTACGTTCTGGCGGATACCCCGGGAGAAAGGCTCGATCTGCTCCTGCTTGCAACCGGATCCGAAGTGGGTCTTATCGTAGAGGCGCAGCGGAAGCTGGCCGAGCAGGGAATTGCAACGCGGACGATTTCAATGCCCAGCTGGGAACTCTTCGAGGCTCAGCCACAGGAGTACCGGGATGAAATCCTTCCTCCGTCCATTCGTGCCCGGCTGGCTGTGGAAGCCGGAATCTCTCAGGGATGGTGCAGATATGTCGGCGATAAGGGAGACGTGATCGGATTGGATCGATTCGGCGCCTCTGCGCCGGGCAAGGTTGCGTTCGAGAAGCTCGGCTACACGGTCGAAAACGTGGTTGAACGAGCCCTTCGTGTCCTGGAGTCTTCGAGGTAACCGCAAAGACACCGGGACTCAAAGCAAACTTTATTTCTCCGGCGGAGGCATTTTATCGGAAGAAAAGTTCGGCAGCATTTCGTCGCGCATGGACAAGTGATAGACAATCGATGCAACTACAATTGCGCACTGCTTCAAATCTCCCTCCAGTACGCGCTCGTAGGTATCCAGGTTTGTATGCCATGTGTGAGTCTGGTATTCGATCGGGTCCTGTGACAGGTTGATTCCCGGCAATCCCGCCCAGTTGAACGAGGTGCTGTCTGTCCCGCCGTAATTTCTGCTTTGAATCGAATTCGCTCCCATGACTCCCATATCTGCGAATGGCTGTAAAATCTGCCTCAAAACGGCTGAGCTCTCCGGAGGACCGAAAACGGAAGCTCCACGCACCCGGCCGGTTCCCGAATCCAGGTTTATATATGCCATTAGTGTCGGGAATTCCTGACGGGGCAATTCAAAAGTGCCGAAGTGGTCTCGCACATATGCTTTTGACCCAAGCAGTCCCTGTTCTTCTCCACCCCAAAGGGCAATCCGGATCATTCTCCTCGGCTTGACACCAAGCTGTTTTAAAACTCGGACAGCCTCCATCATGACAGCTACCCCGGTGGCATTGTCTGTGGCGCCCATGCCTGCGTGCCATGAATCGATGTGAGCGCCCAACATAACCACCTGGTCCTTTTTATCGCTCCCGGGGATTTCGGCGACTGTATTCAAAGACATCTGATCGGGGTGGATGGTGTTTAGGATCTCGCCTTCCATTTCGATGCTGTTTCCATCCGCCAGAATGCGGCACATCCGTCCGTAATCTTCGTTGCGGATGACGATGCTTGGCACCGCTTTTGCCGCATTGTAGGTGCGGTTGGCGAAGACACGAATCTGTCCATGCTCCCGAGCCGCATCGGAGATCTTCACAAGCGCTCGATTTGCCACCAGAAAAGCGTCAATCCTCTCTTCAATTTCCCGCGAGTCCAGAAGCTTGGGCGCATTGGTTGGCTGCTCGGCCCGGCGCTGAGGCGGTGGATTGTTCGGATCGAATTGGGATCGCAGGTCGGAATCCTCGCGTCTCTTGACCGCCGGATTGAATGAGATCGGCACTTCAACGTGAGCGCCGGCGAGAACGATTCGATCGTGTACTTTATCTTTAACGCTTTCCAGGTACGCTTCGAGACCTTCAAGCGTCGAGTGGTCCGGGGGCGTGATTTGCACAATTTTAGCTCTGACCAAGCCCTTTGTGCTGGGAGTCCATGCGACAACCCTGGCGTCCAACAGGTCCTTGTAAGGTGACAGGACGCGCATGGAATAGCTGTCGTTGCTCCATCCGGGGTGGCCGAAATCCCACTTTTCCGTATGCGCATTCACTAATCCCCAATGCGCCAGCTGTTCCATTGCCCATTCACATGCTGCCTTGAAATTGGGCGAACCGGTCAAACGAGGGCCGTACACATCAGTGAGCTGGTGAACGAGGCGCATGGTTTGAGAATGATCGGTTTCTTCCTGACGAATGCTCCAGTTCACGCCGGAATCGATCTTTTCACTTGCAGCAGGAAGCAGTCCGCAAAAAAGAGTGACGGCAAGAATTACTGCGATGCGATTTTTCATATGCCCTCTACTATGGAAGCGCTTGAAGAGGATAAAGAAAAAACGCCACGGATTTCACGGATTCATGATCAACCATCTGTGGAATCCGTTTTTATTCGGCATTTTTGTTTTTCAATCATCGTGGCGATCGTTGCAGTTTGGGAAAGCTGTAGAATTTTAACTGAGATCCGGAATATCCGACAAATTGAACGAATGAGTTCAATTTATTGGATAAAACGCTTGGTTAACCAGCATTAATTTTTTCAGGTTTCTCTTCTAATTTATTCTGTTTAAAGATATAATGCGGCATCAGCAAAAGCTCAGTAATGGCAGGCAGTCTTTTTGCTTTATTTGCATACTGGGCATTTCGGGTTAGTTGCCATTGGCTGGAAACATACGCTCGAGACTTTTCGGAGCGGCTTATCTTGAAGTTTTTGTTTGGCGTGTCGATGAGAAAAAGATTTGGATTTATGCAGGCAGCTGACGTTTAGATGCCCCACCGGGGAGGGGTCAACGTACCTAAATAAAAGGAGGAAGAGATGGGTTATTCCAGCAGGATGTTGGTTGCAATTCTCGTCTTGGTAACCGGCATTGGGATTGCGATCGCACAAACCGAAACCGGACAAATCACCGGAACGATTCTTGATCCGTCCGACGCGGCGATACCCAACGCAACGGTCACAACAGTGGACACTGCGACCCAAGGCACTCGCAGCGCAATAACAACAGCAAGTGGCGTCTACGTGTTTCCAAATTTGTTGCCCGGCCGCTATGAGGTTACGGTGGACGCCAAAGGGTTCCAGAAGACCAAGCACCTTGTCACCGTCACGGTCGGCGCGAAAATCGGCTTCGATTTCCATTTACAGGTTGGGTCTACGCAAGAGACCATCGTGGTAGAAGAAAACCTCACCACGGTAAATACCGAGACGCAGACGTTGGGCGCGAACATTACGAGCGACGAAATTTTGAATCTCCCCACACTCACGCGCGACCCTTATGACCTCGTCAAAACGGTTGGCAATACTACGGACGCGGACCCGTCGGGTGTCGATCGAGGTGTCGGCGTTTCGATCAACGGCCTCCGGGCCAGCGACGTGGGCATTCTGCTCGACGGCGTTCCCAACTCCAACAACTTCGATACGACGGTTGCGTTGCACACGCCGCTGGATTCAGTCGGCGAGTTTTCCGTGCTGACGAACAACTTCACGGCGGAATTCGGGCGTGCAGTCGCCGGCATCGTCAACGTCAATACCAAGCGCGGCAGCAATGCCTTCCATGGTGGTGCATACGAGTTCAATCGGGTTTCGGCGCTCGCCTCAAACACCTTCGACAACAATGCCAACAGCATACCCAAGTCCGTCTTCACACGAAACCAGTTCGGGTTCTCTTTAGGCGGGCCTGTTGTGAAAGACAAGCTGTTCTTTTTTGTGAATCCCGAGTGGGTCCGGGTGCGAAGCACGGCGATCGAGGATGCTACAATCGCGACCCCGCAGCTGATTGCAGATTCCGACCCGGCGACTCAGGCATTTTTCTCCGCGTACGGGAAGCTGAAATCTGACATCATACCACTCGAGACCTTCACGCGAGGACAGGTATGCACCTCCGGATCCTGCACCGCGATCCCCTCGAATACGCCAATCTACCAGAAAGTTGCCTATCCCGCTCCGGCGGATTCCGGCGGTGGCTCTCCGCAGAACACGCTGATGCTTGCCGGTCGCGTGGATTATAACTGGACTGACAAGACGCAGCTTTACTTCCGTTTTGCAGTCGATAACACTGATTATTTCGCAGGAACTGTTGAGAACAGCCCCTATGTCGGCTACGACACGCCTGAAACCGACCGTAGAACCGGCTACGCGCTCTCAGTAACACATGTGTTTTCCCCAAGCATGACAAGCCAGACAAAGGCGAGCTACAACCGCATCGAACTGCTGCAGCCGCTGTCATCCGCGCCCATCGGCCCCACGTTGTATACGACTTTGAGCGCAACCAACAGCTTGGGCAATGCTTCGATCATTTACCCCGGCTATAATGCCTACACTCCGGGCAACTCGATCCCCTTCGGCGGGCCGCAGAATTACATGCAGCTTAACGAAGACCTGAACAAGATTATGGGCAAACACAGTCTTCGTTTCGGAGGACTGGTCACCTACCTTCAGGATAACCGAGCGTTTGGCGCCTACGAAGAGGCCGTAGAGGGTCTTGGCACGAATGTCTCGACCGCCGTCAATGGTCTTGTCTCCGGCCTTGCCCATGCTTTCCAGGCCGCTGTATATCCTCAGGGCAAATATCCGTGCGTCAACGGTGTAGTCACCGCGGCCTGCACGCTTACGCTGCCGGTCGGACCGCCAAATTTCAGCCGCAGCAATGGCTATCACGAGGCAGCACTCTACGTTCAGGACAGCTGGAAACTCAAACCAACCGTCACGCTGAACATGGGGCTGCGTTGGGAATACTTCGGCCCGCAGGCAAGCAGGAATCCCAACTTCGACTCCAACTTCTATTTAGGCCCCGGAACGAACTTAGAGCTCCAAACCCAGTTGGGCCAAGTCTATAGGTCAACGGACCCTGGAAACCCCGTTGGAGGACTCTGGAACAAGGACTGGCACGACTTCGCACCTCGTGTGGGAATTGCCTGGGATGTGTTCGGGGACGGAAAGACCTCCCTGCGCGGAGGTTACGGCATCGGTTACGAGCCGAATTTTGGAAACGTCACATTTAATGTAATCCAGAATCCGCCGAACTATGGGGTCATTTCCCTGACGGCGGGGGCAGACGTTCCGACGATCCCGATCACGACGAATAACGCCGGACCACTAGCTGGATCGGGCGGCACCAAGGCGCTCGGCCGCGTAACGCTCCGTGCCGTCGATCCCAACATCAAGACGGCCTACGCCCATACTTGGAGCGTGGCGCTCGAACACCAGTTTGGCAAGGATGTAGTCGCCGCTGCCGAATACTCGGGCAGCAAGGGTGTGGACCTGTATTCGATCTACCGGCTGAACATCCCAGGATCAGACCTCGTTTATGCCGGGCAAGGCACGGCCACCACGTACATCAACCCCCAGTACGGCTTGATCAACTGGCGCGGCAACGGAGGGTTCTCCAATTACAACGGGATGAACCTTCGCCTGGACCTGAAGAATTTCAGCAAAAAGGGTCTGACATTGCGGGCCAATTACACCTGGTCGCACGCAATCGACAACCTGAGCAACACCTTCAGCGAAACAACTACCGGATCGGGAAACCTCGGATTCATCGATCCTCTACACCCGAACCTGGACCGGGGGAATGCCGACTTCGACGTCCGCCAGCGATTCACGGTTGCGGCTATATGGGACATCCCGATCCGGCCGTCCAGGGGAGTTTTGAAGGAAATCATCGGTGGCTGGAGCATAGTCCCGAACATCTCCATGCGTACCGGTGTCCCGTTCAGCCTCTGGGACTGCACCAACGCAGCCTATGTTCTTTGCCCGCGTGCCATGTATGACCAGCCCTTTCATGCTGCCTACACGGCCACTCCCACCGGTCTGCCGAACCAATTTAATTATATGAGTGTCGGCACCCCGGATTCGAGCTACGTCAACCCGCTTGCGGGCGTTGCTGACTTCGGGCCATACCCCTCCACTATGACCGGAAGGAACACTTTCCGCGCGCCAGGAGTATGGAACGCGGACCTTTCCATCCACAAGGATTTTAAACTGACAGAATCCAAATCCCTGCAATTCCGGGCAGAAATGTTCAACGTGTTTAACCACTCGAATCTGTATGTTGTCTACTCGAACACCGACGTATCGGCTACAAGCGTCGTCACAGCCACTCGTGGGGTGAACGGGGGCAATGATGCAATCACAACAGTGGAAAACCGGAACATTCAGTTGGCTCTGAAGCTGATCTTCTGATTTTCCAGTTTATTGTTCACGTCCTTTCAAGGGCGCCCGTTCAGTCGGGCGCCCTTTTTTCGTGGTGCCGGGCATATTCGGAAACCTGGAAACCTCCACGAGGTTCCCAGGTTTGGCATTCGCAAAGTACTCCGCTAAACTTATAGAATGCGGGGGTGCCCAAAATGCAGAAAAAGATCAGGCAGGGAAAGCTGCGAAAGATGCTTCAGGAAAGAAAGCGAAAGATCCTCGCAGACCTTCACAATGAGGTTTTTGAGAAACTCGGGAATGAATATCATGGGGAATTTGAACGGGCCATGGATTCGGGGGACGTGTCCTTTGTGGATCTTTTGCAGTCGGTTGGAATCAAGATGGTCGACATCAGGCAGGAAGAACTCATAAAAATGGATGAGGCGGAACGCAAGCTCAAAGAGGGAACTTACGGAATCTGCGAGGAATGCGGCAAGGAAATCAGCGAAGAGAGGTTGAGAGCGTTGCCTTTCGCCATCCGGTGCATCGAAGACGAAGAACGATTCGAACAAACGAAAATCCATGGCCGAGGTCCGACGCTCTAAATCAGATTGGGGCTCTTCATAATTAGTGCAACCGCGGATTTCTGCGGATTTGGTTTATCCGTGCGGATTTTGAAAATCCGCGGTTTCATTATTCCGATGTGCTATCCTTGACATGATTTTGGAAGTATAGAGAATAAGTGGCGTTTAGAAAAAGGAGCGTAGTTAGATGACCAAGACTCGTGCTGTGGATCCATCATCAACAGAACAATACACATTCACTTCGGAATCTGTTACCGAAGGACATCCGGACAAGGTGTGCGATTATATTGCCGATTCAATTCTGGACTCATATCTACAACAGGATCCGAAAAGCCGGGTCGCATGCGAAGTGCTCTGCAAGGAAGGCATTGCCGTCATCGCAGGAGAGATTACGTCCGGTGGTCAGGTCGACCACGAGGCAGTAGCGCGCCAGGCCATCAGGGCTATCGGATACATTGATGCTTCCGAGCCGTTCAACGCCGACGGAGTTCAAATCCGGCAATTTGTGTCCAGGCAGTCTGCGGAAATAGCGCAGGGTGTGGATCTCGACAGGAACCTCGAACACGAACAGGGGGCCGGGGATCAGGGGATTATGTTCGGTTATGCAACCGATGAGACGCCGGAGCTCATGCCTTTGCCAATCCTTTTAGCGCATCGCCTCGCCAGAGGATTGGCCGAAGATCGCCGGCACAACTACCGCTGGTTGAGGCCTGACGGGAAAACGCAGGTATCAGTCCTGTACGAAGACAATAATCCCGTCGCCGTAACCGATGTCATCGTTTCCCCCCAACATTCCCCCGAAGCATCTCGCGATTCCATTATTTCTTATGTTACCGAATCCCTTGCTCCTCGCGTCATGGGCAACTGGTTCACGAAGAAGATCCAGTTCCATGTGAATCCCACCGGCAGTTTCATATTAGGCGGACCTTCCGCGGATGCCGGCGTCACCGGAAGGAAAATCATCGTGGATTCCTACGGGGGAGCCGGAAGACACGGCGGCGGAGCATTCAGTGGAAAAGATCCTTCCAAAGTTGATCGAAGCGGGGCTTATTTCTGCCGGTTTATTGCAAATCAGCTGATCAAGCAGGGAATGGCACGCCGGGCTGAAATCCAGATTTCGTACGCAATCGGAGAAGCCCGTCCGTTGTCGGTAAGAGTAGATACCTTCGGCACCGGCGATACCGCGGCGGCGGTCGAGTTTGTCAAAGGCTTCGATTTCCGGCCGGCTGCGATTATCGAGCGTTTTAAGCTGCTTCGCCCCATTTACCGTCAGACAACCAACTACGGTCATTTCGGCAAACCTGGCCTGCCCTGGGAAGAGTAAGCTAATTACGAATTACGAGTGACGAATTACGAATTGCAAAGCACTGGCTCGGTCGGGTTTAGATCCACGAAATAACAACAGGTCAGCAAAAACCTGAGATGAGTTTTTAATTCGTCACTCGTAATTCGTAATTAATACTGCAGCGCCCTGGATCCTTCCTTCCCGCAAACGATTCAATGCTTCATTCGCGCCGGCTAAGGGAAACAGCTCGACCTCCGTTTTCACCGGAACCTGAGGCGCAATACGCAGGAGATCTTCTCCGTCTTTGCGCGTCAGGTTTGCGACTGAACGCACCGTTCGCTCTTCCCAGAGTATGTTGTATGGAAAGGTTGGTATGTCGCTCATGTGGATTCCCCCGCATACCACGATCCCGCCTTTTACGGTGGCCCGAAGTGCGGCAGGTATCAGCGAACCTACCGGTGCAAAAATGATCGCCGCATCCAAGGGTTCAGGCGGCGTTTCGGTCGAATCTCCTGCCCACACTGCGCCAAGTTTTAAAGCAAAATTCCGGGCATTGGCGTCGCCCGGCCGGGTGAAAGCGAAGACTCTCCTGCCCTGATATACGGCAACCTGTGCAATGATATGCGCCGCACCTCCGAAACCATAGATCCCGATTCTCTCAGCATTTTCACCTGTCATGCGATAGGAACGGAAGCCGATAAGGCCGGCGCACAGCAGTGGCGCGACGTTGGCATCGCTGTAGCCCTCCGGCAGGGGGAAGCAGTATCGTCGATCGGCGACCGTGTACTCCGCATACCCGCCGTCGAGGGTGTAGCCGGTGAACTTGGGGCGGTCACACAGATTTTCTCTGCCGGTCCTGCAAAAAAGGCAGTCGCCGCAGGTGTAGCCCAGCCACGGAACGCCGATTCGATCTCCCAATTCAAAAGAATCCACGCGGGCTCCTTTCCGAACTACGCTCCCGACGATCTCATGGCCGGGAACGATCGGCAGCTTCGGATCGGGCAATTCGCCATCGACCACATGCAGATCGGTACGGCAGACCCCGCAGGCATGTACCTTTATCAATACTTGGTCAGGGGTTGGGACCGGCAGTGGAATTTCCCGGCAAACAAGAGGTTGGCCGGGCGCCTGCAATAGCATCGCCTTCATGGTTTCAGGGAGTTCCATGATTCACCTCAAAGTTAATGATACAATCTACATGATGCAGGATATATTATTTAGCTATCAGCTGTCAGCCGTCAGCCTTCAGCAAAAACAATTCTCGCTGAAAGCTGATGGCTGATAGCTGACAGCTGATAAAGGAGTTAGAAACATGATCTATTACGGAGCCAAGGAACTTGCCGCCAGCAGCCGAACCGTGCGCGGCAACACCATAGTCATTGCCCAGGAAATCCCGGAGAACAAATATGAATTCAAGCCGGTGCCCGGATATCGCAGTGTGGGACAGCTGCTCGCGCATATCGCGCTGGCGCACCGATTTCAATATCAGCTTCATGCCGTTGAAAAGCGAAATACCTTGGAGGGCTTCGATTTTCCCGCATTGATGAAGACAATGATGGAAGAAGAAGGCCGACCACGGACAAAAGATCAGATGATTGATCTGCTGAAAAAAGAGGGGGAAAAGTGGGCCGCCTGGGTGGAGGGCTTATCCGAGCAATTTCTTGGCGAGCCGGTTCAGATGCCGGCAGGCGCCGTTCCTGCTGAGAAGAGCCGGTTTGAAATGATACTTTCAGTTAAAGAGCACGAGATGCATCACCGGGGGCAGCTCATGTTGGTCCAAAGGCTGCTCGGAATCGTGCCGCATCTGACGCGCGAGCGCGAGGCGCGCATGGCGCAATCGAAATGATGAATGACGAATTACGAATGACGAATTAAAAACTCATGTTAGGTTTTAGCTGACCTGTTGTTATTTCGTGGAGCTAAACGCGACCGAGCCAGTGCTTTTCAATTCGTCATTCGTCATTCGTAATTCGTAATTGGCAATTACTCTTCTGACTTTTTTGCTTTGGCGTCTGGATTCTTTATCGCACTTTGGAGACTCGCCAGCAATTCGTCAATCTGGACCAGCTCCTCTTCAGTCGCGTTTTCCTTTGCTCTGTGTAGAGAAGCGATCGCCATCATCAGGTTACCTTCGATTGCATAAATCAGTCCCAGGTTGAAATGCACGCTTGCTGAGCCGGGTTCAATGACTGCGGAAATGTCGTAATGCAGACGAGCAAGCCGGAAGTCACCGGCTTCAAAATAAAGGTGAGCCAGATTGAAATGTGCTTCGAAATGCCGCGGATCATGTCTCAGCGCCTTTGTAAACTGATCGAAGGCTCCCGGCAGATTTTTCACCTCGTAATCCAGTATCCCCAGATTGCAGTGGGCATCCGCGATGCACTCTCCTCCGCGGATGGCTTTCATGTACATATCGACGGCCCTTTTGTCTCCCTGTTCGTGCAGGATTAGCGCTTCTTCAAAAGGGCTGAGCCTTATGGGAAGCTGAAGAAGCCGACCTCCCTTTTCGGGAAATAAATTGAGCTGACCATTCAATTCGGCTTCAATTTGACGGGTCGTCAATCCTAAATTTCGGAGCTCACGAGCTCGACGGAATTGCGTGAGGGCGTGAAAGTCATAGCGCAGCTCCCCATTGGCCTCAGGTTCGGCAGCCTGGACAATGCCCTCACGGGTCCATCGTCGAATCGTGTGTTCACTTAAACCGAACTGTCGGCTGATTTCACGAACAGTGTACGTTGCCTGAACTCTCTGAAGACCGTTGGATTGCGCCCCTTTTGGAAATTGCACGACGCTCATAGGCCTCCATTTTTTAAGAATTCAGGAGTCAGAATTCAGAATGTCCCGGATTATGTTTTTATTCTGAATTCTGACTCCTGAATTTTGAATTCTTTTTATAACACAGCTGCCGTTTTCCTCAAGCGCGTTTTCTTCCCCTTACGATGATTCCAAATTCCAGATTCCAGATTAATAACCAATAAGTGGAGAAAACCACGCCTTGTTTTTTAATCTGGAATTTGGAATCTGAAATCATTCGGGATGAATCTGCATGCAGTCGCTCCCGAGTTTTTCTCCGCACCATAACCTCAAAGGCTCCAAGGCTCAAAAGTCTTTACTTGGCGTCTCTGAGCTTTTGAGGTTAAGCTCTGGTCGATATGGAAAAATTTTTTCGATCGGAAGCGAGCGATTCCATCCTGGAAAAAGCGATTGAAGGAGAGCGCATTTCACCTTCGGAAGCGCTCGAGCTGTACAACTCCGCGGATTTCCTGAAGGTGACCGTCGCCGCGCGGGCCATTCGCAACCGCAGGCACGATCCGTCCGTCGTGACCTACACGATGTTCCGCATCGTGAATTACACCACTGTCTGCCGCATGAACTGCTCCTTCTGCAGCTTCCACGAGCCCGCACCTTCGGGCATGGTTCTTCCGGTCGATGCCATCGTGCAGAAAATGCAGGAGGCTATGGCACTCGGAGCGAATCAGCTGTTTCTGCAGGGAGGAGTGAATCCCGATATTCCGTTCGATTACTACCTGACCGTCGTGCGCACCGTGAAAAAAATCTTTGGCCGGGGAATTCACATTCGCGCATTTTCTCCGGTCGAAATCATGGAAATGGAGCGCCAGACCGGGATGTCGCTGCGCAATGTGGTCCGGGAGTTAAAGCAAGCCGGAATGGATTCAACTCCCGGCGCGGGCGCGGAAATACTGAGCGACCGGATGCGGTCGATATTGTCGCCCAACAAGGGCTCGGTGGCGGATTGGGTTCGCGTCATGCAGACCTGCCACGAAGAAGGCCTGCCTGGGAGCGCGAACATCGTGATCGGTTCAAGCGAAACGCGGGAAGAAATCATCGAGCACCTGCGGATCGTGCGCGACATCCAGGACCGGACTGGCGGGTTTCTGGCATTTATCCCGTGGACTTTTCAAAAGCAGACCGACAAATTCTTCCTCCGCAGCGTTCCGGCGCAGGAGTATTTAAAGCTGCTGGGACTTTGCAGAATTTTTCTCGATAACGTGCCTCACATCGAGGCTTCCATCCTGGTCCTGGGGCGAGGCGTAGGATCGCTCGCGCTGCATGCCGGTGCGGACGATATTTCTTCCGTCGTGATCGAGGAAAATGTCTTGACCAGCCACGGCTTGAATACGGAGGAAAAGGCGCGGGAATTTATTCGCGAGAGCGGCTTCAATCCGGTCAAACGGGATCTTCTCTACAATTCGTATTAACGAACCTTCCTGTGGATTTGGAATATTTTTCTTTTCTGCATTATCTTCCGCAGATTCATTGATCAATTCAGTATTATATATTTCCGTCCCTCAGATTGTGCCCATTATCTTTTAAATGGACTTCACATAAATGCTGATGCAAACTACGACCATCAACCCGAAAACCGTAAACTAAACGCATGTCGGGCATGCTTTCTTTAAAGATTTTTCTCTTAATTCAGGTGGAACTTTATGGAGATATATTATGAGGAATAATGAAGGTTCAACCAAACATTCCCGATTAGATCACCTCAATTACGCTTTGATGTTCTCTGCTCTTCTTTTATTTTCTGCTCAAGCGAATGCTCAGGTCTTCAGTATTGGCGGGAGCACAAGCACAGCTGTGGCATCCGATCATACAACCCTGGCGGGCAAAATTGCCTTTACGCTCAGTGGCGGCCCAACAACCGGGGCCGGCACGATCGTCGTAGGTTATGGGGGAGTACCAATCACCAACTCGACGTCGACGGGAATTCAAATCGCAGATACTTTTGCGTCGCACGCCAGCATTGCCTGGGTTGATTCCCAGGGGGGCAACATTGGGATAAGCGTTCCTGCGGGAGTCAACAACGGTACCATTACGCTGGATGGCGTGCGGTTGGATATTGCTGCAGCGGGCGTCAGTTCTGTCACGGCAACAGTATCAGCCGCGCAAGGCGCCGGATTCCTGATCACTGGCGGATCCACCAGCGTAGTCGTAGTGGACTCGGTTCTGCCCGGATTGGTTGTCGGACCCAGTTCAGCGAGCGTGGTGATGATTCAGCCGGGCGCTACTCAAACAACCATCGGTCAGTTCATCATACAGGAAGGTTTCAAGGATGCTTTTTCGAATACAATCGGCACCTTTGGACAAAACGTACCCACCCAAATCAAGATCCTGGCAAAGGGACTTCCTGTCGGCGTTACGTTCACATTTCCAAACACAGTCACCGCGTCAACTGGAGGAGCGTCCTCTTTAAGTGCGACTTCAGAACTGGTTCTGCCGACTTCAACCGGGGACACCAGCATTACATATCAATATAGTTCAGATTTTAGCTGGGTGGCACGTTCTTTCACGATAGCCTATCAAGTTAATATCGCGAAACCTTTAATAAATACGGCAGTGATATCCATCCAGGCAACCTTATTTCCTCCCGACGGCACCGATATTCCTCGATATGATACCGTTTATGTCCCATCGGAAAACGATCTCCCATATCCCGAATTTGACAGTGCGCTTCCGGTACTCCTCCTAAATAACAGTTTCTATGGTTTGGCATTCACAAATCCCAATAATTTTGACCTTCCTCTTTCACTCACCGCTTTGGACCTGACCGGGAACGCCGTCAATGGATTGAATATCAACAACCCGGCGTCCATGACTATTCCTGCAAACCAACAGACCTCGGGTTTGTTAGAGGATTTCTTTGGCAGCGGCATTCAGAATGTAAATCTCGGCACGATTCTGGTAAAAACCAGGCATGCAAAAGTGGCCGCTCTCTATATGACGGGAAACAATCAAAATACTAACCTTGATGGCGGAACAATTCCTTCATCTACAACAAATTTTATTTTGCCTTTTGTTTCAATCGGGAATTCCCCCACACTGACCAATCTGGGCGTCTTCAATTCTTCCGCGGGCGCGGAATCAACGCTGACATTGACGGTGCTTGATACTCAGGGGAATCCGTTTGTGTCGAAGTCGATCGTTTTAGAACCCCAAGAGACACTTTCAGGCGGATTGTCCCAGATTGTCGGGAAGGATCTTTCAGGTGTCTCTGGCGGATACATTAAAGGATCGGCAACACAATCAGGCGTGTATGCCGCGGTCCTTTATGGAGACAGCGCGGAGATCAATCTATTAAATGCCAACGGACCTTTCTATACACAGACCAGGTGGATCCCTCATTTCATTGCCGGAGGCGGCTACGATACGGAAATTGATCTTGTGAATACCGAAACCTCACGCTCCGCCACCGTGCAGTTCAATCTATTTGATGATAATGGCCAGGCATTGGCCGGGACCACCCCAACCACTCTCAATATTGCTCCCCTTGGGAAAAAGACGATTAAAGTATCATCGCTGCTTGGATCCAATCCCAGCCAGTTTGTGACCGGGTCCCTGCGAATGGACGTGCAACCGATTTGGCTGGGACCTGTGCCGATTGATGTCAACGTTACGGGCGGAATACGGTTCTATAGCAACGGCACGACCGGTTATTCGACTGTGCTGCCAATTGATTTGGCGAAACAGACCAGCGCGGTTTATCCTCACGTCGCCCAAAATCTCGGATACTATACCGGCGTGGCTGTACTGAATCCCCAGGATGTTTCAGTGACGGTTACGGTAGATGTCTACGATAAAAATGGGAATAAGGTGGGAACCGATTCCTTCCCGTTGGCGCCCAAGAGCCGCATTGCAAAGCTGCTTTATCAGATGGTTCCGCAGTCTAACGGGCAGCAGGGAGGTTATTTCCAGGTGTCTGCGACCGCTGACGTATGCAGTTTTGCCCTTTTCGGAGATACCTCGATGAGAACGTTGGCTGCAATTCCCGCGCAGTAAATAATCAGATCCCATTGGCACTGCCGGACTGAAAATGCCGACAGTGCCAGGGAATTCTTTTAGCCCCGATTGCGAAATTCGAGATGACGCAATAAAAAGCGCCGAAGGCCGCGACGCAGCGAAGTCCATGGTGCAGGAGACCGCGACAGCGGGCTCCGGAACCCTGGGCAAAAACACGGTTTCGAAGGAGCCCTGAAAGGGCGATACCGGATGCCTGTGCCGCCCTTGCAGGGCTGTCATCCGTTCCTTTGTAACCCAGGGCTCTGGCCGCTGCGCGGCCTCCGCCCTGGGCTTCGCTGCGACGCGCCTTCAGCGCTGGAATCGATCGCTCAAGCTTGACACAGAAGGCAACTTGGGCGATGTTGAATTTTCACAGAGCAGTCCACTGAAAACAAACGAGAACGATCAAAGCTGGACAACACCAATTTCGGAATCGCGGATTACTTTCCTCAACTCAATTGGAACTGCCTGTAGCGGGCTTATCAAGGTTTTTCGGGCAATACAAGCAGGGGGCTTCTTTCCCAGCCGTCAATGGGCTTTCCGAACTCAAAAATAATATTGGATCCCGGCCATTTGGAAGGAATCTTGCCCCGATCGCATACGATGACCACGGTGGCGGTGGCACCCGGATCAATGGTCTTAATTGGAGGGCCTTCTATGCTCATGAAATCCGGAAGATTTGAAGCATTAATTTGAATTACCTGCTGAGTCTGATTCTTGATGCTCACTTCGCATCGTGAATCCTGCCCGAGTACCAGATGAGGAGGTGTAAAACTCAGTGGAGCTTTGACGTAGCCCTCGATAGGCAGTTCTCTTGTTATTTCAGCCCCCTCGTTGGAAACGAGGAATGCGATTTTATCTGAGATTTTTCCATCAAGATAGGTGGTATCGAGCGTAAAGAGTAAGGTTCCGGATTTGCCCGGATATATATCAGCAATAAGGCTATTCACGCTCAGTCCCGGTGGAGCTTTATTAATTTTGACCCGGGCTGGCAGAGTGCCCGGATTTTTGTAGCCTACAGAAAATACTTTAGAGTCTCCTTGTCTGAGTTCTCCCAATTGGATCTGCTCCGGCTTTATTTCAAGCTGATCCAGCTCCTTTCGCATCTTTGCCACAACTTCCGGGCTGGGTCCGTTTGCGGATTTCGGCTCCTTTGAATCCTGAAACAACTGTTTGAGATCCGCTGCCGGCGCGACTTGAGCGTACCAGTTTCCGTTGCGAAAAACATAGGTTTCCTCGACCGGGGAATCAACAGGAGCCAGGAACTGAGGGAAAAGCAAACGCACGTCAACCGTGACTATGACGGAGCTGGAATTGGGGATAAAGCGCATTTGGGCCAGCGAAAACGATAGAAACTTCTGTTCGTCACGGCCCATGAAATACTTCCGGCAGGACGGATCCACATAATTCAAGGCTTCCTGTTTACGCCCCTGCTGCCGCAGTTTCCAGAATGCCTCTACCCTGGATCGCAGCAGGTTGAGATCCGGCGCTGGTCTTTGCGATATGGAATTCGTAGCAGTTCCCGGTGGCATTGCTACGATTCCCATCAGTGGACAGAAAAAAATTATCAGTTTTATTAAGTATTTCATCCGCGCACTTTAATGTGAAATTTAGCTGAAGGCTCCAAAAGAAATCCGGCAAACGCCCCAATGAAAAAGGGGCGACGTCTTGCGACCGTCGCCCCTAAAAATACGTCAGATGAACGAGACTAGAACGCCAATTGCTCGTTCGCTTGTGTACTACGAGGAGTGCCACCAGGATTCGGGATCACCAACAGCGGCGAGAAAGAAGTAAAGCCGCTATAGTTCGTGATGTAGGAAATCCCATGGCAATCGGTCGCATTCACTACCGCGATGATATATCCGGAGAACGCAGCCGTTCTCGTCGGGGCGGCAGCTTGCAGCAATTTGATGAGAGAAACGGTGTATGTAGAACCTGAATTCAGCACTCCAGTAGCCGTCAGGCCGCTTCCAGGACTAGTAGCACTCGTTGTATAGGAAGCAATCGTGGTCGTAGGCACGTCATTTGGATAGAAGTTGAACGTGATTGTTCCATTCTGTGCAGCGGCCCCGCTAGTAGCTCCAAATGGATCTGTCGTGGTGTTGGCAATTGCGATAGCGGTATCGTAATTTGCCTGCGTGCTTGCGAAGGGGAGGAGCATGCTGGTTGAGGCCGGCAGAATGGTCAGGACCGTCCCTGACAAACTGGAAACAGCGAACTTAGGCCTCTTGAGAGTAGCAGGCGTTCCACTCGTGAATATGCCGCCGGTAGCGCTAAGGGCTGCATCATTGGGAGTAAGCGTTGCCGTTACCGTATAGCTGGTTGCAGCAAGAGGCAGAGTCGGTGCGCCGGCGCCTAGACCGAAGCTGGTGGTGAAATCAAACTCCAAAGTTTCTACTGCTGACTGGCTGTCTCCAGTAACTGTGACGACTGAGGTCGTGACAAGGCTGGTGAAGGTCGCCGCACTGAAGCTTGCTGTTAATGTGCCAGTGGTGCCTGCACCGGAAGCAACTGCGACATTAACTCCAGCAGGCAAACCTGCGACGGTCAGCAGGATTTGGGTTGCCTGAGTTGCGTTTGCTCCTCCCTCCTCACTCAGGGTTTTAAATGCAGAAGCAAAGCCTTCCTTGACAAACAGTTTAGCTGGGTTTGTTAATATGTTTGTCGCGTTGGCAAGGGCAGTGGCTGCAGAGTTCTTCAAGGTAGCTGTCTGGCCATCTACCATACCTGCGGCAATGCTCTGGATTACAACCGCTTGGGTCTGACCTGCAGTAATTGTCGTTAGCAGAGCGCCAACAGTTGCGTTCACACTAGTTCCCGCGTACCCGTCCAAACTGATACGGACACCATCCAACTGGAAATACTGACCAATTCCCGATGAGGCTGGGCAGCCGCCGATAGTCACAACACCAGCTGTGTTGTTCACTGCTGCGATCGTACAGCCCGCAGGCCATGTATCGCCTGCGTCTAGAGTCATTCCAGTCGTGCTGTCGTTTGTAATCGGAAGCCCATAATTAATTGTGAACGTATCCCCGGCGGGGGTGCTCGCAGCGGTGGAGGTCACTCGAACGGCGCCGGCAGCCTCTGCCCGGCCCGTACTTCTAGCTGTTGTTACCGGGATGCTGGAAACGCTGGTTTGTGCATATGCCGCCGCGGCGCACAGCACAAAAATCACAGCGCCCAACATTATCTTGTTTTGAATCCTCATCAATTTATCTCCTCTTTCGAAAGTGTGTTCAACTTGAGAAACTAACTAGCTAGCTAGACTAGACAAGACATTGAAGACCGGAAAAGAACGCCGGCCCTCTTTGGGAAAAAAACGCGAAAAGAACATCTCTTACGCTTGCCCCAGGGACTGACCGTTTTTGCGATTGGCCGTGCTCTTGGACGACATAAGAAGTCGCACTACTTTAGCGATCCTTTGGTTCATATGTCAAGACGATTCTGGGGAAAGTAGATTTCCTTCTTGAATCGTCCATACAGATGCACGACTTCGGGAAAGGTGACGAAAAAAGTCGTTTGTGACTTTGTCCGGTCTCATTCATCTGTATAATCTCCGGTAGATGAGCGACCGTGAGATCAGTACTCTGGTAACTGAAGCCCAGAAGGGTGACCGCGATGCTTTCAGGCTCCTGTACGAGCATTTCGTGCGAAGGATCTACAATTTCCTATTTCGCATGTTGGGCTCGGTCGAGGAGGCGGAGGATCTGGCGCAGCAGACATTCCTTATGGTGCTGCAGCAGATCGGCACGCTCCGGGATGCCACACAGATTGAATCCTGGATCTTTAGAATCGCTCGAAATGAGGTTTACCAGAAATTCAGGAGAAAGCGCCCCGATTCTCTTGAGGAATCCGGAATCGAGCTTCAGAAGATTCCGGAAGATCGGTTTCATTCGAATCCGGAAGAAATCGTGCTCCATCGAGAACTGGAGAGCGTTATCCAGAAAGCGTTGAGCCTGCTTCCGGCTAAACTTAGGGAAGTGTTTATCTTAGGGGTCGTTCAGGAGTTGAGTTATTCAGAGGTTGCGTCCATCGTAGGACGGTCGGCGCTTTCGGTTAAAACGGATGTTTATCGGGCAAGATGTCAGATTCGGGATATATTGAAAAAACATTATCCCGATACAAAGTTGCCCGATTAAGATTGTTGAGAGCTGAGAATGAAAAGCCATATAGAGGATAAAGAGATCTCGGCGTATGTGGATGGGCAACTGGGCGATTCCAAGTCCAGGCTGGTGGAACAGCATCTATCGGTGTGTCCGGAATGCAGCACGAGCCATGAAGAGATGCGCCGGTTAACGAAGCTGTTCCAAGGCGCCGAGATGCCGGCTCCTTCTTCATACCTCTGGTCCAAGATAGTCAATCAGGCGAACACTCAGCCCTCAAGGAAATCATGGCGATTCATTAATACATTTTGGGTTCGCCGGCCAATTTGGGCTGCTGCGGCCGCAATTCTGATTTTCATGGGTATTTTGGGCGAGCATCGAATTCAGATGCTGGCCTGGCAACACAGATTAAATGGGATCGAGAAAACCTGGCAGACGTTGCGCAGCGAAAACATTCAAGAAGATAATCCTTTTACCCTTGCGCTCACCGGGGATCAAAGCTCCAAGCCATTCTCGGCAGGAAGGCTCAGTCTCGAGTCCAATCCCTTTCAATCTGCGATCCAGCGTTAGGAGGGAAACATGATTTTCTACCGGGTTGGAAAGTTACCTAGCCATTATCGTAGGCACAACGCCATGCCTGCCGTTTTATGCCTTGTGCTGTTGTGCTCCCTATCTTTCTTCATCACATCCGGAAATGTCACAAATGCCTTGGCTCAGCAGGTTGCGCCGGCCGGTGAGCTTAGTCAGGATGTCAAACAGGCGCTCTCCATCGCGGAAACGGAACATGAGGTCATAAGGCTTTTGATCAAGCAGGGGCAGTTTGATCGGGTTATTCCAGAAATGAATAAGATTTTTCAGCTGGAGTTGCCGATTAGATACGAGGGATATGTTGCCCAGTCGGCAAGCCTGATTGCTGAAATGCTGGTCGAAAAGAAGCAGTTTTCTATTGCCCATCAGATTCTCGACCAGGCTCTCCAAAAAATGAAAAAGAGAGAAAATCAGGCGGCCTTGTGGAAAATCCAGGCTTTCGTTTTTAAATCGGAAGGGAACAACGAGAGCGCCCTTGACTGCCTCCAGCAGGCGATTGAGCTTGAAAAACAGGCAAAATAAATCCAATTCCGTGATCCAGGTCACCACCTGCAAAGTAATCAATATTTTAGCTTTACAAGAGAAAGGGTTGCGTATAGAGTAGCAACGGTATCCTAGCCGGTTTCCCGCATTAAGGAGTAGGTTTAATGTTCAAGGTCAAGATGGGGCGGCTCTCACTGGGCACCTGCGTCGGCATGTGCATAGTGACGGCGTTTATCTGGGCGGCATGGACCCAGACCCATTCCTCCCAAAGTACCTCCCCCGATCCCAGCAGCGGTGGAATTGTATTTCCTACAGGCTATTTGCCTACCATGCCTCATCCGGCTTTAAAGGGATCAATGGTCGACATTTCTGCGGAGAGACTGACGGGCTCTGACGATCCTTCGTCGTCGGCCGGCCTTGAATTTGACTCGCGCAATTACGCTCTCTTGACCACGGATTCCGGTTCGGAAAGAAATCCCGCCTCGATCGGCATTCCTAATTCCACTACTGGAAGCGATCCGTTGCGGAAACTGATGCAAGCCCGGCCTGCGGCGCGAAACCCGGAACTGCTTCGGGCCGCGCTGGCTCTGTATGGCTCCCCATTTCAATCGCTCTTCTCTTCAGCTTTTAAAAAACCGGAAGCTTCGAGCGCCGATGAAAATGAAGCGGCAAATCCCTTTACCGAGGCAAAACAGGACACTGACAAGGAAGCTTCTTCAAACAAAGCTTCTTCTTCGAAGCCGGCGAACTCTCAAACCACAGCCAAAGCGACCAGTGATCCCAGCCCGCCGCAAAATACCAACGCACTTTCGCAAGGTGGAGGCGGCTCGCTGCCTCCGGTTCTGTTTTTGGGCGACTGGGATGGCAGCGGCGTTCTGAAAGCGGTTTCTGCTTTTCAGATCGATGATTCAAACTTCGTTTTTTCGGACGGTCAGCGAAGCTTTAATTTTTATTTAAACCCTTCTGCGGTAGAACAACAACGCTCGCTTGCCATCGAAGATATGAATGGCGACGGTGTTCCGGATTTGCTGGTCACTGGACGCAGCAGCCCGTTAGGCGTATTCCTTCTTGGTGACGCGGCGGGTGGTTTTAGCATTTCGTACACCTTCCCCACGAGTTTTGAACCGGTGGTGCCTGTGGCTGGGCCATACGTAAACGGCCTGCGCAAAGCCGTAACATTGGATATGCGATCCGGCGAGGTTGACTCGTTTTCATTTAGCGGCGGCCAATTTAATATGGAAGGCAGGTTGATGCTCGATTTTGTACCCGATTATGCCGGACATTTGGTGGATACAGCGTCTGGGACCGATTACTTGATGATCGGCAACCTCGACCAGCCTGCCAGGAGCTATCAGATTCTCGACGACGGCACTCTCCAGCAAACCGCGCAAGTTCTGCCCTCTGCTCCGGGCACGGATATGTATCAGAATTTCCCGGGAATGGGCAATGTGCGGGTCCGATGTTTTCAAGTCGGACCTTACGCGTCGGTCGTGGTTACAAACGTCGCAGGCGAAACGTTTAATGTCGCGAACCTGAGAGTAATGCCTGGGGTCTTTATTGCGATCGGCGATCTAGATGGTGATGGGACGATTGATGCCGCAGTCGCACGTCCCAAATAAGAATAAAACCGCTTCCAAGCCTGCGACTCTCCGCAATGCTTTGATTCACTCTCCCCAGGCTCTCCAGGGGTTACAAAAAGCAATACCTCTGATATTGGTATTGTCTGCGCTGGTTGTCTACTCCAACAGTTTCTCTGGACAGTTTATCTTTGACGATTTGTCTTCAACGAGAGACAACCCTCATATTCGCCACCTATTCCCATTATCGAATAGCCTGTCGGCTCCTTCCCAGAGCACGGTGGCCGGTCGGCCGATTGCAGCCCTTACATTGGCGATCAATTATGCATTCGGAGGATTAAACGTTTGGGGCTATCACGCATTTAATCTAATCCTTCATATACTCAATGCATTGTTGCTCTTTGGCGTCGCACGTCGCTCCTTATCGATCAAGAGTGCAACGAATTTCGATGAGTCCGGTCGGACATGGCTGGCAGGTGCGATCGCTTTCATCTGGGTGCTCCATCCCCTCGCAAGCGAAACCGTTGATTACATCGTCCAGCGAACGGAACTCTTGGCTGCCTTCTTTCTGCTTTTAACGCTGTATTGTTTTATCCGCAGCTGTTCTTCAAGCGATCCTCGAAGATGGCTTGCGTCTGCAGTTGCTGCTTGTGCACTGGGCATGGGCTGCAAGGAGACGATGGTAAGTGCGCCTTTAATTGTTCTGCTTTTTGACCGAGTTTTTCTTTCAAGCTCATGGGCGCAAGTACGGCGACAAAGGTGTTTTTTCCATGCATTACTGATGGCGACGTGGATGATCGCTGCGGCCTTGATTTTGACCGGGGCTCGCTCGGAGTCAGTAGGCTTTGGCTTTAGAGATATTGGCCCGTGGAGTTATTTTAGGACACAGTGGGGAGTAATACTTCATTATTTACGTTTGACATTCTGGCCTGGTGGGCTTTCGATTGACTATTCGGATTGGCCGGTAAGCAAGTCGCTTGGCGATGCGGTTGCCCCAATGGCTGCAATTCTGGCTCTGTTGGGAGCAACGGTATGGGCTTTGTTGCGAAAGCCTGCGATAGGATTTCTGGGTGCCTCCTTTTTCCTGTTGCTTGCTCCCAGCTCCAGTTTTGTTCCGATCATCACGGAGATAGTCGCTGAGCGCCGAATGTATCTCCCGCTTGCGGCGTTCATTTCACTCCTGTTGATCCCCGCATATTTTTTGCTGAATACCAGGTTCTCCCAGGTCAATTTTAAATTGCCTGCATTTATTATGTTATTGGGCATAGGCATCGTGCTTGCTTTTATCACCTTTCGACGAAACGAAGCTTACGGAACAGAGATTTCCATCTGGACAGATGTGGTTCATAAACGCCCGAACAATGCCCGAGCTTACTATAACCTCGGGACGGCATACGGCCGGGAAGGCCGTTTTGATAACGCGATCCCTCTCCTGCAACGGGCTGTTGAGATAAATCCAGAATACCCGGAGGCCCTCAACAATCTGGGTGCAGCATTGCAGGCGAAGGGACGCATCTATGAATCGGTCAAGCTCTATGCAAAGGTAATTGCTTTAGCTCCCCAATATGCGGACGCTCACTACAATTTGGGGTTCGCTTTACAGCGGCTGGGCCTGCTGGACGAAGCTGAATCTCAGTATCTGGAGGCTATAAGATTAAATCCGAAATATGCTGAGGCTCACAACAACCTGGGAGCTCTTCTCATTATTCGAGGACGAAAGAGTGAAGGTGCGGAGCATCTCATGCAAGCGCTCCGCATCAGGCCGGATTATGGTGACGCGCGCAATAATTTGAGGTTGCTACGCTAGGCGGGACTTTGCAGGGCGACCGGCCGGTCGCCCTGCTTGTGCAACGACACCAATGCTCCCGAGATTCCTCATCAATTTTGTCCGCTCAAATCTGCGGTCAAAACAAAATTCGGGCATAGGGATAAGGAGATTTACTGAGGTTTTTCCATCTTATCCGGATTTTCTGATTTGGCTGGCTGAGATTTCTTTACCGCTTTTTGTTCCTGCTTGTTTCTGTCCTTTTGGGCATTTTCCGTGTCCTGCCTTATTTCTTTTTCCTTCTGGTCCTCCCACTTCCGGGCGTTATGCAGCGTGTCCCTAAGCTCTTGAGTCATTTGCTGCATATGTTCCGGCGTGCGGATCACGTGAGGAGTAATCATGATGATCAGCTCATTCCGATGCGCGTTCTTCGTCGTCTGCCCGAACAAACTGCCCAGTAAGGGAATTTGAGACAGAAAGGGAACACCGCTGCGCGAGAGGCTGTCGCCATCTCGAATCAGCCCGGCAATCGCAACCGTCTCGCCGTCCTTCACAGTCAAAGTCGTTGACACGCTTGTGACGGTGAATGTCGGAGCGGTCTGTGACCCGATCGTAACGTCTGCTCCCGGCGAGCTGACCTCATCCACCAAATCCAGCGTTACGGATCCCGATGCCGAGATGCGCGGAATAACCTGAAGGCTAATACCGGTATCCCGATACTCCACGCTCGTCGTGGTTCCTCCGACGGAAGGTGTGAAACTTGTGCCGGGGTATGGAATTTGGGAACCGACCATAATCTGGGCCATCTGCCCGTCGAGCGCGAGAACTGACGGAGCCTCCAGAATCCTCACTTTTGTCTTCGTGCTCAAGGCATTCAGCGTCGCCAGAAACTCCCGCGCATCGCCGATAGGCATGTAAGTCTGCGCAGCAAGGGTGCCGGAACTAATGGATCCGGTTGTAAGGGTGCTGGTGGCAGTCCCTTTCGCCTGCAGGACGGAATTGAGTCCATAGCTCTGATCGTTTTCGAGATCAACTTCGAAGACTTTTGCATCGATCAGCGCCTGCCGGGGAAGCACGTCCATTTTCTTAATAGTGTCCAATAGGTAGGCATAATCAACGGACGTGGCTTGAACGATCAGTGAGTTATTTATGTCATCCACAACGAGACGCACCGTGTCCTGCAATCCCGTAAACTGGCCCCCGCGCAATACCTGGGATGTCACTGTCCGGTTGGGGTTGAGCTGAGGGCCCAATTGCCGTCCTGTGCCGAAGGCGCTCCCTCCGCCGTATCCGCTGGAACCCCCACTATTGAATCCGCCGAACTGGCTGCTCTGATTCGAGGACTGGGTGTTGAAGAGAGTGGAGCTTGTCCCGCCTGTGCCCTGGTTTGTTCCCGAGCCGAAAATCCCTTGGGTTCCCTGAGTCCGGGCATTGCCGGATGCACCTCCTCCAGCACCACCCGTACTCGATGCGCCAGATGTTCCACCCGAAGTTCCTTCACCGCCATACAGGGCAGAGAGCATCGATGCGATATTGGATGCTGTTGAATTCTCAACCACGTAGACATAGGTCTGGATTTTCTTGGCGGTGGCGGAATCAAGTCGCTTGATCCAACCTTTGACTTCCTCCAGAGCCCGTTTGGAACTGGCCAACACAAAAAGCGCATTGAGACGATCCAAGGAAACAAAAGAAACTCCGGTAGCGGCGTCTTTGGCACCGGTTCCGAAAATTTTCTTCAAGTCCTCGGCGACATCGGCGGAAGCATTGTTGTTGATTTTGACGAGCTCGACCAGATCAGGATCCAGGTAATTGTTGTCGAGCATGTGGATGATCTGTTGGATCCTGTCGATGCTGTCCGCGTAATCGGTCAGGATCAACATATTGAGCCGTTCATAAGGCATGATGACTCCGCCTTCAGTCATGAAAAGCTTCACCGGCTCGATCAAGTCCTTGACCGGAACAAACTCGACCCGGATCACATGCGTAGCCAGCCGGTTGTCTTTGGCGCCTTCAGCCTGTTTGCCGGTGGAAGTTGCTGCCAACGGGTTGCTTTTGGCTGAACTCTGTGCCGCTCCGGGTCCGGAAGCTACCGGCAGGCCAGCCTGGCTATTTGAACCTGCGGGCCGATTTCCGGTCTCGGGCGCAGGAAGAGGCGCCTTTTCCAGTTCCGGCTTGACGGCGGGCGTCGAAGGCAAATTCTCGATAAACTCCACTCCTCGTTTCAGGGCAGAGGAAATCGGAATAACCTGATACGTGCCGTTCTGCCGGATGAGGGCCGCATTGTTGTTTTTAAGTATCAGGTTAAACAGAGGCAGGATGTCTTCTTTTGAAATGGAACCAGAGCTCAAATTCACGGTTCCCTTCACCTCAGGGTCGATTATGAGCGGGGTGAGGTTGAGCGTGCTGGAGATCTGGTTGATAAAGTCGTATAGGTCCGCGTTTTCAAAATTCAGTACCATTTTTCCGCTTTCGCGCGGCGCGGCGGTTGCTGCCGGCGGGACAGCGGGAATCGGAGCAGGAGTGGCCGGTGCCGGCTGCGGTTGCGCGGAAGGCACCGGGACCGGTTTGGCGGCCTGCTGGCTTTCTTGCAGCCTTTTTGCCAGCTCGTCCAGAGCCCGCCTCTTTTCCTCATCAGAAGTGGGAACTCGTCTCTGGTCTTGGAATGTCCAGGCTGCCGAGGACAAGCTGCCCATCAGCAATGCAGCCAGAATTGCGATAATTGCGTTCCGATGTTTTTTAGTGCTCATGACCATGTGGCTTCCTCTCTCCGAGAGTCCCTGCGAATGTCTGAAAACCAATACACTGCCAGACTGCTATAGTTGTGTCCAACGAATTTCCCGGAAAAAATTGCATTCCCGCACAGCCCAGAAAGCGAGCAGCAAATCGGGATGATACGGAGACTTCTTAATATCCGTCAGACGGATACGGGCTTCTTTTGAGCCGAACTCCAAAGAGCCAGGCGTCCTCAATTTCAAAGCCCTTATTCAGGGCGTGGATAATAAATATCGCCGAAAGGCGTACGGATGCCTTGTGGCTTCGGCGCAGTTCCCGTAGCCGGGGTTTGTGCCGGTTGCGCCTGCTGCGCCGCGGGCGCTGCCGGCGTAGCCGTTTGCCCGCTTGAAGCTGCGGCCGGGGTTCCGACCGGCGCAACCGCTGTTCGTGGCGGTGCGGCAGCAGACCCTGCTGTAGCGTTGATGAGCGTACCGCCGGTGACCGAACCGCCGCCAATGGGAGCAACCCGGGTGGACAGGATAGGTGTCTTCCCTTGCGGTCCACGCTTTGATCCCTCATGCAGCGGGATAATCTCTTTTCGCGTACCGCTCTCGAGGACTATACGCTCCGGGGTAATTTCGGTGATCGTATAACCCTGGTACACATCCCCGATTCTCTTAATCTGTGCCCGACGATCCCGCCCTTGAGGGGCGGTCGGGTTAATAATGATCGAAGCTCTCGGCTGCGTGTCGATAGTCACACCAACAAGAATGGGCTTTTGTGCGAGCGGCGGCGGTTCCGGCGGCGTCAGTGTTTCCGTTTTATCCTCTTTGCTTCGAGTATCGGAAAAAATATTTTTGTCCGGAATGACCGCGAATTCCGCCGGATTGTAGTTCTTCACTGAAACCACCTTGGGAACCGGCTTGTCCTGGAGAACCTTCTGTTTCATATCCCGGGCAGGCTGTATTTTGGCCAGGTCGTTTTCAGCGTTGAACTGAAGAATCGATACGCGAAGCTCCCATCCGAGCAAAGCTGCAACCGCAAGCAGCAGCAAATCAATTGCAATCCATTTTTTCGTCATCCTGACCTTCTTGTCCCCATAACCATAGATTCCACAGATTGAATCTGTTAAATCTGTGGTTTCGTCTTGTCTTCCGGCACGCTGATAAATCCCGATATCGTCATGCTGGGCCTAATTTCGTATTTCTTGGCGAGTTTGAAAGCTGTGATCTGAACTTCATCAATCTTCAGCAGCTTTTCATAGTTTTCAATCGCGGCCATAAGCTGCACTAGTTGCTCCGGGGCGCAATTGGTCTCGATTCGAATCGAGACTTTGACAATTGTGTCCTGGACTTTCTTGTCCGGCAGAATAGTTCGCTGGGTAATCTCCACTCCATTCTGATCCGCAAAGGCCTTCACCACTTTTTGCAGTTCAGTGCCCGCCAGACTCGGACTGTCCCCCGGCAGGAATCGCTGTAAATCCAGATCCAGCTGTTTTCGATATTGTTCCAGGCGGGTTCTGTATAAATCTTCGCGACTAAGGATTTCACGCTGGCTCAGGAGCATCCTCTCCTTAATTTCGACATTCCTGGACAGGTTCTGGCTATCCGGCAGCAGCATCGTTCCTGCATAGAAGATCCCCACGGCTGCAGCAGTCACAATGCCTGCAATGATCAAACGCTTTTCTCTTAAGTTCACCTTCACGGTCATTTCTCCAATTTTGCTTTGAAACCGAATCGTTCCTTGCCGGTCGCCTGGTCCTTGTAAATATTTCCCTCTTGCCCGCCATTTTTCAGAAATGGTGATTTTTGGAGGTTCGGAATCAGCTCGGAAGCGGAACCGCTCAACCCAGATATCTGGATAGTGCCTTCCTGGTATCTGTACGAATTGAGGAAGGTGTCGGGCGGAAGAATCGTGCTCAGTTCTCGAAGGACTTCGAGGTTCACATCCCTGTTGCTCAGGAGTTCTTCAACCGATTTCACCCTTTTCTCCAGCGCTTCCGATTGGCTCCGGTAGGATTGAACTCTTGCGACCGGAACTTTGAGCGAAAGTATTTCCTGATCGAGTTCGCGAATCAGTATTCGCTGCTGTGCCATCCGGTGAAGTCCAAGCGCACACAATAACACTATGAGGGCCACTCCGAAAACGGCGGCAGGCACATATGCCCAACGGCTCTGGTGGATTCTCCGTTCCCGTGGGAGCAAATTCACCTTGATGGAAGGATTTCGAACCATCCCCGTATAAGCCAGGCCAAGCACGGATGCCGCTTCCTGCGCATGAGATTGATTTTCGCCGGGGATGTCCAGCCCGATGCAGTTTTGAATCAGCTCGCAATCGGGAATTTCACCCTTTATTTCCACGTAGGAGGATTTCGAAGATTCGCCGGCCAATGCCAGCTTTTCCACTGCACCCTCAGGGCCAAGCCGTATTTTGGACGCTGCTTCGGCAGCCTCCCTCAGGATCAAATCCTTCCAGCTTGTCCCATCCTCTTTCGGCACTTCGCGGGAAAACAGCATTGATCCTTCATGCAACGCAATGACCTCAAGTGAGGATGTGCCCAGATTGCCCAAAACAAAGGTCTTTCCCTGCAGATCCTTGCGATTCTGCAGGAAAATATTGGAAAGCCCGATCGAGCCGGCCATCACCGAAACCGGCCGAATCCCGAGTGCGAGCAGATGCTGAAGAAGATCGTCCAGCATCGCCTTCCTTACCATCACCAGCATCACGGACAACCGTTTCCCTGCGCCATTCCTGCGGAGCAGAGAGTAATCGTGATAAAACCTGTCTTCCTCGGTCGGTTCGAAAGATTGAACCTGGTATTGAACGACCTGCTTCAGATTGTCGGCCACTTCGGAAGGGAGGTCGAGATAACGCATCACAATGTCTTTGCGCGGAATCCCCAGGACAATCCTTTCTTTACTCAGGCGATGCGATCTGAAAAAGAGGTTGATCTCCCGCCGCACATCTTCTTTGTTGCGGGTCCGATAGCCCTGGATTCGCGCAAAGTGAGTGAACACTCTGGCCGAGAAATTGCCCTGAAGCGAGGCGATCAGCATGTCTTCCCCGCGCAACTCGATTCCGACACTGGTCTTTAAATAAATCATTGCATCACACTTCCATAGTCCGGAACGTTCTCGTTCCAATACAGGGTTCGATATTGTTTGCTGGACATAGGTCCGACGAGACTGATGACAGTGCGAATAACTCGAACCGCTTTTGAGTTGATTGCGTGTGCCGTAGCGGTGAGTGTGTACGTGCCCGTCTGGTCGAAACTCAGAGCGGTTAATACCTTGGGATCAATACTCACACCCAGTGCGCTTGAAATATCGGTTATCGTTTTAAACGGCTTGACGTGGCGTCGGTCATAAATCAATTTGGCTGTTTCCGGGGTCATTCCTGGGATCGATAGAAGCACTGGCAGCGGGGCAAAATTGACATTGACCTGGTTCCTGCCCGTGTTCGAGTAGACCGTTAGATACCGGGATAGTCCATATTTGTACACCACGGAGCCGTTGGAGTCGCGCTCCGGGCGTCCGTAAAAATATAAGGGCGTAACACCTCTGACGAGAAGAAGCTCCTCAACCGTGTCAATTCTGCCGTTCTTGGCTTTATAGGGAGGATTCAGCGATTGATAGTAATCGTTTTCCGCTCCGTTCAAATGCGGATCATTATCCGGATCGCGCCAGTCGATGATCGAATCGGTGATGATGTCCGCATCCGGCTTGTTGATTCCGGCTGCCCCGGTCAGTGCCCGAAGCTGTTCTTCTGAAACCGAATTCACGTTTATTTTCCCCGATTCATCCTGAATATTCACCTTATACTCGCCGCCGCCCAGACTGCCCGTCACGAGTCCAAGATCCAGAGGACCGGGCACCTCCTGCAGTTCTGGCTGATTTATCCGGGGCATGGCTCTCTTCTGCAAGAGCTGATAAATGGTTGATTCTATTCCCCCCCTCGCTATGAAATATGCGTTCTCCAGAGATTGCGAATTCCGGGCTGCCGCCACTTCGACGAAGGTCTCTCTGGAAAAGCTCAGCGCAATGACGGCAAGGGCAGTCAGGATCCACAGCAACGCAATGAGAATGGTCCCGCCTTCAGTCGCCAGTGGCCAGTCGTTAGTCGTCAGCGAAGTCTCGATAGAACACACGCCCGGATTTCGGATTTCGGATTGCGGGTTTCGGATTGAAAGACCGCTCTTACAATCCGCAATCCGCAATCCGCAATCCGCAATGGCCTGACTCTTGAGTGACGACTGTCGACTGACAACTTTTTTCATTGCGCCACCGGCCTTCCGACGTTAAGAGAACGCATTACGTTAACGTTCGTTTGGTTAGACTCGGTTTTGATCGGCACAACCATGTGGCGGTTCAAGGTGTTTCCTTTGGGATCACGGGAGATCATTGTCACGGATACCGCCACGGGAAGCTTACCCAGCTTCTGCCCGTCCCACTCCCTAACCCATTGGGCTGGATTGTTGGCATCCCCGGGATCAAAGTATTCAAAAAGGCAGCTCGAGAGTTTTTCGAAAATGGGTGTTGCCTTCGATCCACTTTGGGAAACCTCCTCATCCGGCATCCGCCCGAGATAGCGGGCCTCCTTTTCAACCAGCGCATAGTCTCCCTCGGAATCCTGATCGACTTCGTAGGAAACCAGAGTGAGGCCCGGACTATCCTGGAATAGGAGAGAATTCAGGCTTATAAAGCGAAGACCGTTTTCCGTGCCGTTGAATATCAACGTGCCTGCTCCCGGCTGCTGCGGATCAGCAGGCGCGGACAGCCCGTAGGCCGACGCCATTTGTTTCCGGACTAGATTCAGAATGCCCCGATGACGCTGATTCGCATCCATGAATTCCGTGCCTCGGGACCATGAGCGGAGACTGATTCTGAAAATCGCCCAGAGGCCGACCGCCATCATGGCGACAAGAGTTACGGCCACGATCATCTCCAGCAGCGTGAATCCTGACTGGCCGGAAGCGCCGGCGTCCCGGTCCAACAGAACTGAACGTCCTTTTTCGGAGAACATCATCGGGTCCTCATCATCTGATCGTCAGGGAGCGTCTTCACTATTTTCAGCGTCTGCAATTGATAATCCGACCCCATGGAATCGGGGCTGAACATCTCGACCGTATAACGGAGCAGTTTCACCTGCATGTTTAGCGCAGGAGCACCGGGCTGTAACTTCGACTGGAGCTGATCGGCAGAGGGCGAAGCATAATCTTCCACCCGCACAGACCAGCGGGTGCCGTCCTCAAAATCTCCAGTCAGAGTTGTGGGCTGGCGGATCGAGTCATCGAGAAGGGTCAGTTCCATTACTGCTTCCGCGTGTTCTACGGTGCGCGTCCGCAACTGAACTTTTCGAATATTGCTGAGCGAACCGGAAATTAGGGATAACGCCAGTGCGGCTCCAATTGCCAACACTGTAAGAGACACCAGAACTTCGAGCAGAGTAAAGCCCGATGACCCGGGACCGCAGGCGTCTCGCCTGCCTGCCGGCGAAGCCGGCATTTGCGGAAGGGACGGCCTCGTTCCCGGGAGCATTGCATGAGCGAATAGGGCTCTTATTGCGTTCACTGGAAATTCTCTCCTGCACCCAGTTCGATGCGGGCCCCCCCGGTGATCGGGTCCGTAATGATCCGAAGATAGGCCCCGGTATCGGATTTCAACAATACTTCCGCATTCTCCGCACTTCCGTTGGGCAGGAACCGGACAACCAACGGGCCCTCCGTCACTTCAGTTCCCGCCAGCGCCAGCCGATAAATCTTCACGTCCCGAGGCAATCCGTACCTTCGGGATCCATCGCCCAAATCGTCGGACAAGATCAATTCCTGTTTCTCCCGGTCCACTGCAACCCGCATCCCAGTCTGCTCCGTGACCGCTTTTTCGCGTGCATAACGGAATGTGTTCAGGATGTCTCGTCCCGTCGCCCGAAGACGAATCGTCGTTGAACCTCGCGAGAGGGAGGGATACGCCACTGCCATGACCAGTGCAATTACGAGCACCACAATGATCAGTTCCAGCAGAGTAAAGCCTTGGTCGCGAGATCGCTTCATAATGTGCTCATTTCCAACTGCAGACGTCGTCGTCCGTCCCTTCGATGCCATCGGGTCCGGCGGAGAAAAGGTCATAGTCGCCGTGCAAGCCCGGACTCCGGTATAAAAATGGTTTTTGCCATTGATCCTTTGGAACCTCCTTCTGGAGATAGGGACCTTTCCATGAGTCGAAATTGCCGGGGTTCCGAACCAGGGCATCCAATCCTTCTGGAGTGCTGGGGTAACGTCCCATGTCAAAGGAAAACATCTGCAAAGCACCCTCGATTTCCTTTATTTGAATCTTCGCAATTTGCTCCTTACCCTTTGCGAGCTTGTCGTAAACCCTTGGTGCTACGACAGCAGCCAGAAGGCCCAGGATTACAAGGACAACAATGAGCTCAATAAGAGTAAATCCCTTCTCCGACCTACGGTTTTCCTTTTCAATGCACATCGTCTCCTCCTGACCAAAACCCATGCCAGATATAGACTTCAATCGTCAATCTACAATCGCAAATCGTCACAGGGGTATGTCGTTAATGCTGAATATCGCCATGAGCATCGAGACCACGATAGTCCCGATAATGATTCCCATCAGCAAAATGAGTGCCGGCTCGAAAAATGCTATGAGATTCTTGATGCTGTTTCGAACCTCCACATCGTAAACCTCCGCCACTTGAATCAGCATGCCGTCCAGCTTGCCTGATTCTTCTCCGACTTCGATCAGGTGCATCGCAAGCGGCGGAAAGACGCCGCTTTGCTTCATCGGCTGTGTAATTCCTTCCCCCTTTTTTATGCCGTTCCGAATCGGTTCGATCGCTACGGCAATGCTTTGGTTCGCAATGATCTCGCGCACAATGGTCATGGACTGAAGGAGAGGGACACCGCCGTGCAGCAGCGTCCCCAAAGATCGTGCAAAACGAGCCACCTCAATTTTCCGCAACACAGCGCCGACGAGAGGAACGCGAAGCATCCAGCGGTCCCATTTCAAACGGCCCTCGGTGCTCGCCCGAAAACGCTTGAAATAGGCGCCGACCAGAACAATCATCACCAGCACAGCCCACCAGTAATAGGTGAGAAAATCGCCCAAATTTTTCAGAATTGCCATCGGGAGAGGAAGCGGCACGCCCATGTCCTGAAATATCGCAGTAAATTTTGGGACCACAAAGAGCGTCAAAATTGTCACGCTTGCGATCCCTACGATTGAAAGCAGCACCGGATAGATCATGGAGCTGACAATGTAGGATCTCAAATCTTCGCTGGTGATGAGAAAAGTCGAAAGCCGCGAGAGTATTTCCTCGAGGGCCCCTCCAGCTTCCCCAGCCTTTACCATGCTGACGTACACTTTGGGGAAGACCGCGGGATACTTTGCCAGAGCTTCGGAGAACGACTTGCCTCCTTTAACTTCCTTCAGCACATCTTGAACCACCTCGGACATCGCCGGGCTCTCTGCAAGCTGACCGAGGACTGCGAGAGTCCGATCCAGAGGAAACCCGGCATGCACCAGGGTGTGAAGCTCCTGAGTGAAAATAAGAAGATCCTTGCGCCGGACTTTTTTGCGTTTCCAGGGCCAATCGATCTCGCGGGTAAACATGGTTTGGCGAGTCGTTATCCCTATCCGGACTGGTAGAAGTCCCATTTCCTGGAGCTTTAAAGACACGGTCCCGTCGTCCGAGGCTTCCATGGTTCCCTCGACGGTCTTGCCTTCAAAGGTACTTGCTTTGTAGTTATATGACGGCATTCGTCACCTTTAAAATCGCGGATTTTCGGAGTCGGGGTCGGTATCGGGGTCGTCTTTTCACAGCTTTCGATACCGATCCCGATACCGACCCCGACCCCGATTATGCGTTCATTTTTAGGCTTCCTGCGTCACGCGCAGGACCTCGGAAATGCTCGATGTACCCTGACGCACTTTGAGCCAGCCGTCGTCTCGCAGCGGGCGCATCCCGTTCTCTGTTGCCTTTTTCCTAATTTGATTCGCGTCAGCCTTCCCGACCGTGAGCTTACGGATGTCGTCGTTCACATTCATGAGTTCGTAAATTCCGACACGGCCTACGAAACCCGTATGGCCGCAGTTTTCACATCCCCGTCCCTCATAAAATTGACCCGGCCCGTTCCTGGGATCTCCGCGCCTGTATCCAATCTCGTCCAGCATCTCGGGGACGGGAAATACTTCAGCTTTGCAGGAGGGGCAGATTACCCTGACCAGCCGCTGGGCCAGCACTCCCAACAGGGAGGAGGCAATCAGGTAATCCTGAGCTCCCATGTCGATCAGCCTTGTGATGGCGCTCGGAGCATCGTTGGTGTGCAAAGTGGAAAAGACGAGATGTCCGGTGAGCGCAGCCCGGATCGCAATTTCTGCTGTCTCCAGATCACGGATCTCGCCGATCATAATGACATCGGGATCCTGCCGCACAATATGACGCAGGCCCGCTGCAAACGTAAGGCCGATCTGGGGATTTACGTGGATCTGGTTGACACCGTCAATCTGATACTCGATAGGATCTTCGATCGTGATGATCTTTTTGTCCGGCAGGTTGATCGCGCTCAGAGCACTGTAAAGCGTGGTGGTCTTGCCGCTGCCGGTGGGGCCTGTGACCAGGAAGATCCCGTGCGGCCGGCGGATCAACGATTCGAACTCGCGGAGGGAATCTTCCGGGAATCCCAGACGGCGGATATCGTAAAGACTCGTGTTGCTCTTGTCGAGAATGCGCATCACGACGCTTTCTCCATACAACGTCGGCAGTGTGGAAACGCGCAGGTCGATATCTTTTCCCAGGACCTTCAGTTTGATTCTTCCATCCTGGGGCAGGCGCCGCTCCGCAATATTCAGCTTGGACATTATTTTCACGCGGCTGATAAGAGCCGCCTTCAATTTCTTGGGAGGAGATTCGACGTCGTGAAGGATGCCGTCAATCCTGTAGCGCACCTTCAGATCTTTCTCAAACGGCTCGATGTGGATATCGCTTGCGCGGCTTTCGATCGCTTTGGAAATCAGGAGATTGACGAGACGGATCACCGGAGCTTCGGATGCGAGGTCCTTCAGTTGCTCGATATCTTCGATTTCATCCGAAAGGTTTTCGATGTTTCCTTCATCGATGCCTTCGATAATCCTCCCCATGGTGCTGGCATCCGAACCGTAGAACTTTTCCAGCATATCCAGGATCTCGCTTTCGGCCCCGAGCAACGTTCTTATCTGATACCCGGTTGCCTGCCGGACCGAATCGAGTGTGGCACTGTCCATGGGATCGGTCATGGCCAGGGTGAGCACGTTATTTTCCAGTGCAATGGGGATGAATTTGCACTGCTTCATGAATCGAAAAGTCAGAACATTGTCGAGCACGGGAACGGGCGGATAATCGGAAGCAGACAGCGCCGGGATATTGAGGTGCTCCGACACAACTGCCAGACAATCCCTCTCGGACACGTATCCGAGGTCCACGAGAAGTTTTCCGAGCTTTTCCCGGGAGTCCGCCTGAAGATTGAGAGCGGTCCTCAGCTCTTCTTCGTCGATCAGGCCGCGTTCCAGGAAAACCTGCCCGATGAGTTTTTTGGATTTGAGAACCTCAACTTTAATACTCAACGATTTTCACCCTCTGTTTGAATTCTTTAAAGCTGTCGTCCTTATGCCCCAGTTCATCAAGATCCTTTTTCGACGCCGTCATCACGATTGTTCTATTGGCATTGGGTTCATCCGGGAAATTCCGGTCCTCAATATACGCAACGATCGTTATATTGTCTTCCTTCCGGAGCTGCCGAATGGTGTCACCGTTTTTTTGAAGCACCCGGATCAGTTTTTCCTTCAAGTCTTCAATGCGGTGCATTTTCAGTTCAAGGGTTTCGGTGGTTTTGCGAACCTCCCCAAACGGGGTGTTAATCACTGCAAGATGGATGTTGATCAGAAAAGAAAAGTTGACCCCATATCCGGGCAGATAAAAGCCTTTGGCAGGCTGGATTACGGCAAACTGGTTTGAGCTGAAGGTGCTGTTGATAACCTCATTAATAATCATCTCAAGCTTGAAGATATCCTTCTGCGCCATTTTATAATCCACTTTGGCATCGCCCACATCCTGTTTCGAGCCAAATGGCAGCGCTGCGATTGAAAACGCCGGAATCCAGAGGAAAAAAATGAAGATCCTGGTGAGGCGGTTCCCCCACTCCACAATTTTGTTCGGGTTCGGTTCTTCCATAAGCTCAACGAGCCTCACTTAGGGCCTGGGATTACGCGACAGGCCTTTAGTTCCTGTTGCGATTCTGAGCGGCCTGACTGCGAACGAGCTGCAAATCCATCAAGCGGTCCTGTTCAACCGTAGCCAATGCTTTTTGCAGCATCAGGTAATTGACCTCATTCATCCGGAATTCGCTGTCGTCCAGCGCGAGTTTCATGACGTCGCGAACTTCAGTTTTTGTGTAGTAATTATGATCCGACGTGTTTCGGGGGAAGATATGGGTGCTGATCGAAAATCCACTCTTATTCCACGTGAGCTCCGTATCTGCCAGGGCCAAAATACAGATCAGCGCCATTGCAGCTATGGCTGCGTAGCGAGCATAGACCCAACCGTTTCGCCGGTTCAAATGAATTTCGTGCCTGGGGATCCTTACACTCCGCAACGGAGGTTCATCCTTCCAGGCCTGGAGGTATTCTCGGGTTTGCTTCAGCTCCTCGAATTCCCGGCGACACGCCAAACAAGTCTGAAGGTGGTCCAATATATCTATATCGGCGTTTGCAGCCGGCGCTTCACCTTCTTCATAGAGCAATTCCGCAAACCGTTCCCGGATCTCGTCGCATTGCATAACCATATTCCCTTTTCAAAATTCGAGATTCGAGATTCAGGTTGAAGAACTGAATCTCGAATCTCGAATCATTTAATTATTCCCAGCCGTTTCAAATTGCGCTGAACTCCCCGGAGGCCGTGGTACAAGCGCGACTTAGCCGTTGAGAGAGGGCAATCCATCACGTTCGCCAGTTCCTCAAGGCTGAGGCCAACGTACTCTTTCAGAACGACGGCACTCCGGTGTTCTTCGCTAAGACCCGCCAATGCCTTTTGAATGATGTCGCGAATCTCCACCGAATCCCCGCGCTCCTCAGCCGGAATTCGGAAAAGAGGCGATCCTTCATCCCCGGCTTGATCGGGACCCGAATCGATCAGCAGGAATCTGGCGGATCTGCGCCGAGCCCTGCAGTGATTCAAAGCAATCCGGTATAACCAGGTGGAGAAGCTGCCCGGGTCGCGCAAACTCTTGATCGACTTGAATACCGAGAGAAAGGTTTCCTGGACGATGTCTTGTGCGTCCTCACGGTTGCCAACCATGCGCCAGGCGAGATTGTAAATCTTCCTTTCCCAGTGTCGGACAATCGGGCCGAAAGCCTCTTCTTCGCCTTCAACAAATTTTCGGACAGCCTCCTCGGTTTCTATCATGAATAGATCCCTCGGTGCAGGCAGTCATTGATATGGATGGGATTAGGGGTAGGAAAGTCTAAACAAAATGACGAATGACGAATGACGAATGACGAATTGACGCGGCATAGAGTTGGGTTCATTCGTAATTCGTCATTCGTCATTCGTCATTCACGGCGGAAGTAGAACCTACAGCTCGGTTCTATAATTGGGGGCTTCCTTCGTGATCAACACGTCATGAACGTGGCTTTCCTTCAATCCGAAGGATGTAATACGCAGGAAACGGGAGCGTGTCTGCAGCTCCTCTATGTTCCGGCAGCCGCAATAACCCATACCGGCCCGCAATCCTCCGGTCAATTGCGGGATCATTACCTCAACGCTTCCTTTGTATGGAACCATCCCCTCGATTCCCTCGGGGACCAGTTTTCCTTCAAAAAATGCGCCTTCCTGTCCGTAGCGGTCCCGGCTGCCCGCTTTCATTGCTTCTATGGAGCCCATTCCCCTGTAGACCTTGTAACTGCGGTTTTGGTACAGCACCGCCTCGCCCGGGCTTTCATCGGTTCCGGCGAACAGCGAACCGATCATAACGGAGTCTCCGCCGGCCGCGAGGGCTTTCGAAATGTCACCCGAAAATTTGATGCCTCCGTCGGCGATCACCGGGATTGAAGAACGGTGCGCGACCCTGGAACAGTCCATGATAGCTGTGATTTGAGGAACTCCGGCGCCGCTCACAACTCTCGTCGTGCAGATGGATCCCGGTCCCATCCCCACTTTGATGGCGTCAGCTCCGGCTTTTACCAGTGCCAGCGCGCCTTCCTCCGTCGCCACGTTTCCGGCGATGAGATCGATGTCCGGAAACTTGTGTTTTGCCTGTTTTATCGCGTCCAGTACTCTGGTGGAGTGCCCGTGGGCGGTGTCGATTACCAGCACATCCACTCCGGCTTTGCCCAAGGCAGCAGCCCTTTCGATATAGTCGCCTGTGGCGCCGATAGCTGCGCCCACGCGAAGTCTGCCCAGACGGTCTTTGCAGGCGTTCGGATATGCGATCTTTTTCTGGATGTCCTTGACCGTGATCAATCCCTTCAGACGATACTTGCTGTCCACGACCGGGAGCTTTTCCACCCGGTGGCGATGGAGAATGCTCTCGGCTTCTTCCAGTGTCGTTCCCACCGGCACGGTGATGAGGTTCTCCTTTGTCATCAAGTCGGAGATCTTGATGTTCAAGCGGGTTTCGAACCTGAGATCGCGATTCGTTAAAATCCCGACCAGCTTGCCGTTTGAAGTGATCGGCAGCCCGGAGATTTTATATCTCTTCATCACCTCCACGGCTTCATGGATCTTCTGGTCGGGAGACATGGTAATCGGATTCACGATCATTCCACTTTCAGATCTTTTGACCCTATCCACCTCGTCTGCCTGTCCTTCGATCGTCATGTTCTTGTGGATGACACCCATGCCGCCCTGCTGAGCCATTGCGATGGCCATCCGGAAATCCGTGACGGTATCCATGGCTGCGCTCAGAAGCGGAATATTCAAGGGAATATTTCTGGTCAGACGGGTCGTAATTTCGACCTCAGATGGAAGTAAATCGCTCTTGGCAGGTTCCAAGAGAACGTCATCGAATGTGAGGGCTTCTTTTATGCTGGAGTCTCGAACCATATACTCCCCTATAGAAAAATGACGAATGACGAATGACGAATGACGAATTGACATCGAGCTGTCTGTTATTCGAACGCTTGATTATCGCAAAGAAGTATTTTTCAATTCGTCATTCGTAATTCGTCATTTGTAATTCTGTTTACGCTCCGTGGCACTTTTTAAATTTTTTGCCGCTGCCGCAGGGACAGGGATCATTTCTGCCGACCTTCGCCACCTCGCGCTTTGCCGGTCCTGCGGGTCCTGAATCTCCGGCGCTGTAAACGAGATTTTGCTCCCGTTGTGCCTTGCGCCGCGCCTCTTCGCGCTCTCTTTCACGAGCATCCTGTTCCTCTTTGCCGACAGGCTCGAACAGGTGGAGCCATCGAATCGTTTCCTCCTCGATTCGTGCCCGGAGTTCCTCAAACATGTCGAAACTTTCTTTTTTGTATTCGATGAGAGGGTCTCTTTGTCCGTATCCCCGCAACCCGATTCCTTCTTTCAAATGATCGAGGGCCCACAAGTGGTCTTTCCACTGATTATCCAGGACGGTCAGCATTATCATCCGCTCCTGATAGCGCATGAATTCAGGACCAAATCTCTTTTCCTTATTCTCGTAAAGTGTGCGAATGCTCTCGGGCAGTTTCTCCGCCAGTTCCTCGTATCTTATGCTCTGGGGATTAAGGCCAAGCTGCGCTATATCGAATCCGAATTGATTGCCGACACTGACGCGGAGCCCTTCCAGATCCCAGGTGTCGATCGACTTCTCGCGCGGCGTATATTGATCCATCAGGTCGATCAGAATATCGTTTGCGAGTTCCAGAATGTATTCCCGCTGATCCGCTCCTTCCAGAAGCTCCCGCCGGATGGCGTAAATGGCTTCCCGCTGCTTGTTCATGACGTCGTCATAATCGAGCAGGTGTTTGCGGATTTCGAAATTGCGAGCTTCGACCTGCTTCTGGGCTCTTTCAATCTGGCGCGTGATGAGCTTGCTTTCGATCGGGACTCCCTCATCCATTCCGAGCGATTGCATGATTCCGGAAATGCGGTCGCTCGCGAAAATCCGCATTAGATCGTCTTCGAGTGAGAGATAGAACCGGGATGAACCGGGATCGCCCTGACGGCCGGCTCTTCCTCGGAGCTGGTTATCAATGCGCCGCGCCTCATGCCGTTCGGTGCCCAGGATGTGCAGCCCGCCCTTGCTCACGACTTCGTCGTGTTCTTTGGGGCAGACCTCCACCCAATGCTTTCGGATTTTTTCGTAGTCCGCTTTCGGCATGGTCTGGGCATCGAGCCCCTTTTCACGCAGCGTCTGAAGCGTCAGGAACTCCGGATTTCCGCCGAGCAGTATGTCCGTCCCGCGTCCTGCCATGTTGGTCGCGATCGTGACGGCCTTCTTCCGCCCGGCCTGAGCAACGATCTCCGCTTCTTTTGCGTGATATTTGGCATTCAGGACGACGTGCGGGATGCTTTGCCTTTTCAGTAACGTACTCAGCTTTTCCGATTTCTCTATCGAGATTGTGCCCACCAGGACCGGCCTGCCCTCTTCATACAGGCCTTTTATTTCATCCACGACGGCGCTGTATTTCTCGCGTTCAGTCCGGTAGATGATGTCGGGGTATTCCGTGCGGATGAGCGTCCGGTTCGCCGGGATGACATTGACTTCGAGTTTGTAAATTTTATAGAACTCTTCCGCTTCAGTCTCGGCCGTACCGGTCATGCCTGACAGTTTCTTGTACATGCGGAAGTAGTTCTGGAATGTGACAGTTGCGAGAGTCTGGTTTTCCCTTTCTATTTTGACGTTCTCTTTGGCTTCGAGCGCTTGGTGCAAGCCGTCGCTGTAGCGCCGACCCGGCATGAGCCTGCCGGTAAATTCGTCGACAATGACCACCTCGCCGTCCTTGACCATATAGTCCACATCTCTCTTGAAGAGCAGGTGAGCCTTCAGAGCCTGTAAAACGTGGTGCACCCATTCCATGTTCTGGGGTTCATACAGGTTTCCCACAGCCAGGAATTTTTCGGTCTTCTCCCCGCCTTCTTCGGTGAGATTTACGGTTCGAGCCTTTTCGTCGACCTGGTAATCGATGTCTCTTCTCAGCCTGGGGATGATGCGGTCAACCTTGTAGTACTTGTCTGTGGATTCCTCGGCCGGTCCTGAAATAATGAGAGGAGTACGCGCTTCGTCGATCAGGATCGAGTCCACTTCGTCCACAATCGCGAAGTTGTGTCCCCGCTGGACGCAATCCCTGATATCGTACTTCATGTTGTCGCGGAGGTAATCGAACCCCAGTTCGTTGTTCGTGCCGTAGGTGATATCGGCGGCATATGCAACCTTGCGCTCTTCGTCGGTCAACGGATGCTGAATGCAACCGACGGTAAGGCCCAGCGCCCGATAAATTATTCCCATCCACTCGGCATCGCGGCCAGCCAGATAATCATTGACGGTAACGATGTGAACGCCTTTGCCTTCGAGGGCATTGAGGTAGGCCGGAAGGGTCGCAACCAGCGTTTTTCCTTCTCCGGTCTTCATCTCGGCGATTCGACCCTGGTGCAGGACCATGCCGCCAATGAGCTGAACGTCAAAGTGCCGCATGTTCAGCGCGCGTTTGGCGACTTCCCTCACAGCTGCAAAGGCTTCCGGAATAATGTCATCCAGACTCCCCCCATTGCCGTTGGCGAAGCGCTCACGGAATTTCGGCGTCAGTTCTCGCAGCTCGGAATCGGTGCGGCGCGCCATCTCGGGTTCCTGCTCGTTGATCCTCTGTACGACTGGCGCGATCTGTTTCAGATCGCGTTCATTTTTGCTGCCTACTATTTTGGTTAGAATCGCGCTGAACATTGGAGAATGTCTCCGGACGGGTATAAATGGGGTAATCTAACAGATAGGAGCATGAGAGTCAATCCGCGCTAACATATTGATAACACAATATGGTTCGGCATCTGTATCGGAATGGGTATCGAGTGCCGTTTAGGGGTTTACACGTTTACGGGTTTACGCGTTGCGCTCGGCATCGGAAACGCGTAAACCGGTAAACGCGTGAACGGGAGTTTTAGGCTTGACATAACCTTTAGTACTGTCCGATCTTTGTGCGATGATTGACGCCATACGACAAGCTGTTGCCGACAGTATCGAGTTGAAAAAGACGTTTTTTCAAAAAAACGAAGAGCTCATCGTCCAGATAGCTCTCGAAATTCGTTCGACTTTTGCGGAAGGAAGGAAAGTGCTCCTTTTCGGAAATGGCGGCAGTGCGGCAGATGCTCAGCACATCGCTGCGGAATGGGTCGGGCGGTTCCAAAGGGAACGCACGCCTCTTCCGGCTATCGCCTTGACCACCGACAGTTCAATTCTCACGGCCATCGGCAATGACTATGGTTTTGAACAGATATTCGTCAGGCAGGTGCGGGCCCTGGGACAGAAAGGGGATGTCGCCGTCGCGATCTCAACCAGCGGCAATTCTCCCAATGTACTTGCGGCGATCGATGCTGCAAGGGGAATGGGAATGGTTACGGTAGCCTTTACCGGCAGAGACGGCGGCAAGCTTGGTCCGAAAGTCCGGTACCATCTGAATGTTTCCCACAAACTTTCGGCACGGATACAGGAAGTTCACATAATGATCGGCCACATTGTATGTGAACTCGTGGATGACAACATGAAAGGGTTATGATCATCGATGTCCAAATATCGGGTACGGCCCTACGATCTTACCGGCATCAAAACCTATCCACTCGAAAGCCGCCCCAGCAAAGTCGCGGTCGATCTTTTCGGCCGCCCCCATGAAAAGGGGGGCACCCTTTCGGAGTTTCTCAAGAGCCTTCCAGGCGTCCTGGCATCCCGCGATCTGAAGGATTTGGCATGTGACATTGTTAATGCCCGAAGCAATGGAAGACCGGTCATTTGGGGCATGGGCGGGCATGTCATCAAGACGGGACTCTCTCCGATTCTGATCGACCTCATGGATAGAGGCTTGGTAACCGCTTTGGCATTCAATGGATCCTGCCTGATTCATGACTATGAGATCGCGCTGGTTGGTTCAACGAGTGAAGATGTCGAGGTGCAGCTGAAGTCCGGTGCATTCGGCATGGCGGAGGAAACAGGACACGGAATCAATCAGGCGATACGGGATGGCGTGGCGGACGGGCTCGGAATCGGTGAGTCCCTGGGGCGGCATCTCTCAAGAATCAAGCCTCCCTTTGGCCGGTACAGTCTGCTTCTGCAGGCATATCTTCGGAACATTCCCGTGACCGTTCATGTGACAATCGGAGCTGATATCATCCATAATCACCCGATTATTTCACCGGCGGCCATCGGAGAAGGCAGCTACAGGGATTATCTCCTCCTCGCGGGGTTGATTGCGGAATTGAACGGCGGTGGGGTATACCTGAATTGCGGCTCGGCTGTCACCCTGCCCGAAGTTTTTCTCAAGTGTGTGACGCTTGTGCGCAACAGCGGCCGGCAGCTGCAGGATTTTACTACCGCCAATCTTGACTTTATCCAGCACTACCGGCCCAATGAAAACGTCGTCAAAAGGCCTGTGAAAAATGGCGGCCGCGGAATTTCAATTACAGGGCGCCATGAGATCGTCATCCCTTTGCTTGCCGCCTGGCTGGTGGAACTCTCGCCCGATACAAGAGACGACGAATGAAATGGATTGTTAAAGCACCTGCCTTCAAATCCGCAATCCGCAATCCCCAATCCGCAGTTTATTTCTTGGGTTCATCAGACAGGCCGGTTTTCGCGCGCAGCTTGATTATCGTTTCGGCGTTCTCGAGGAATTCAATAAAGCGTTTGTCGTTTCTTATGGGATCAAAATCGGGCTCTTTTCGAATGGATTCCAGATCGCTGAAGCCGTCTGTGATCGCGATCTGCAGGTTCTCAATGGCTGATTCCACATTCCCGACGGAAGCCAGAAGTCGCGCAGTAAAGTAGCGCCGTTCCATGGCGGCTGCCGTGCTGCTTAGCATGTTTACAGAAACATTCTTCGACAGTATTTTCGGATCGAGGGCCAGTGCCTTATGCCACTCCGCCATTGCGTTATCTCGTCTTTTCCTCTCCAGATAAAGAGAGCCCAGGTTTAAATGAAATGAAGCTTCGTCCGCCTTCAGGCTGATCGCCTTTTTGAAATATCTTTCGGCCTTTTTCAGGCTGTTCTGCGCCAATAGAATGGAACCCATGTTGTTGTAAGGGTAAGGGTACTTCGGATTCAACGCCATGGAATGCGAAAAGGCGTCGGCGGCTTTCTCGAAATACTTCAATTGCGAATAAGCAATTCCCAGCGTGTTATAGACATAGATGTTGTTGGGATTCAACTGCACCGATTCAAGATACTTCACAAGCGCAGCATAATAATCCTTTCGGCTGAATGCTGCATCCCCCAGTTTGGCAGCTTCGTTCGCCCGCAGAATGGCTTCATTCGTGACTGTGACTCGAACTTCTTTGCGGCAGCCTGACTGAAAAATGTCGGAGGCAAAAAGGCACAACACTATCGGCAGGATAATCAGGTGCGGGTATTTTCTCAGTTTCCGCACTTTCAGGCTCCGATTTTGGCTCAAATTATAAAATCACCGTAAGCTTGCACGGGCGAACGATCCCGCCAGAGCTGTTGCTAAAGGGTCCCAACGAAGCTGGAGACATTAATCTGGAATACCAGGTCGTGATTGAAAATGACGAAATTGACCGGTACGGCATAACGCACATTGATATGCACCTGGCCCGCAAAACGATCTATGGATATATCTTGGTTGGTAAGGCGAATTTCATTCTTTTTGGCCACATCCAGAATATCCTTCGTGATCGTTTCATCGGCAAGAGAGTGAGCGCCGGCCCTGCTGACTTCGGTTTTTACATCGGACTCGAAATTAAAATTTGAATAAAAAATGGGTGCAAGCACGATCGCCAGATAGATTGCCACTCCAATCAGGACGATCATGACCATGCATCCGAGCAACCCCTTCCCATCAGGATCGCGCAGAAGGCGGAGATATTTGGATTTCATTGCAATGCTCTCCTGGGGGATGCCTTTATGACCGGCTAGATATGGAAACTCATTAAACCCAATTCACTCCCGTGAAATATGCGCTGCATCGCTCTGGTATGGCGCTAAATTATCACAAAACCGGGGGAACAAACAAATAAAGCCAAAACGCCACGGATTCCACGGATTTCACTGATTAAAGATCAGTGAAATCCGTGGAATCCGTGGCGTTTTTTATTGTTCGACCTTGAGGATTGCCAGAAACGCTTCCTGGGGAATATCAACTTTCCCCAGTCGCTTCATCCGCCTCTTGCCTTCCTTCTGTTTTTCCAGGAGCTTTCTTTTTCTGGTGATGTCTCCGCCGTAGCACTTCGCCAGAACATTTTTTCTCATTGCACGAACCACCTCACGTGCAATGATTTTGCTCCCGATTGCGGCCTGGATTACGACTTCGAACATCTGGCGCGGAATAAGCTCTTTCATTTTTTCGGCCAGCGCTCTTCCTCGAATGGCCGCCGTATCCTGGTGAACGATCAGCGAGAGTGCGTCGACCGGTTCGCCTGCTACAAGAATGTCAAGCCGGACCAGACGCGATTCCTGATATCCGCAAAAATGATAGTCCAGAGAGGCGTAGCCTCGCGAAGCCGATTTCATCCGGTCGTAAAAATCCAGAACGATTTCATTTAACGGAAGCTCGTAGGTGATAAGCACCCGATTTCTGGTGATGTATTCAAAACCTTTTTGAACTCCCCGTTTTTCTTCGGCAAGCTTGAGGATTGGTCCTACGAATTCATCATTGGTAAGGATCATGGCCTTGATCACAGGCTCTTCAAATTTGGCGATTTCACCCGGTTCCGGAAGCTTTGAGGGATTATGGATCTCGAGCACTTCCCCCTTCTGAGTAGTAATCCGATAACGCACTCCCGGAGCGGTTGTAATCAAGGACAAGTTGAACTCGCGCTCGAGGCGTTCCTGCACGATTTCCATGTGGAGAAGACCCAAGAAACCGCAGCGAAAACCGAAGCCCAGCGCGCCGGACGTATCCGGCTCGTAGAAAAAGGCTGAATCATTCAGCTGCAGTTTTGAGAGCGCATCCCGGAGCGCTTCGTAATCGGCATTGTTTGTCGGATAAAGACCCGCAAACACCATGGGTTTGACTTCAAGGTATCCGGGGAAAGGTTCTGAAGTCGGCCGGGCTTCTTCCGTGATCGTATCGCCGATCTTTGTGTCGGCCACTCGCTTTATGTTCGCGATGACATAACCCACCTCGCCGACCGAGAGTTGGTCGACCTCCACCAGTTTCGGAGTAAACACTCCCACCTGCTCCACGGTAAACACCTGCTGGGTGTTTACCATTTTGATCTTTTGCCCTCTTTTCAGCGTTCCGTCGAAGACCCGCACAAGTACGATGACTCCCCTGTAGGCATCAAACCAGGAATCAAAAATCAAAGCTTTTAGAGGGTTCTGGTATTCGCCTTTAGGAGGAGGCAGCCGGTGCACGATGGCTTCGAGGATCTCCTCCGTGCCGACTCCCTCTTTGGCACTGGCCAGAATCGCATCCTTGGGGTCGAGCCCGATAATGTTCTCTATCTGGTCCTTGATACGGGGGATTTCCGCGCTCGGCAAGTCGATTTTGTTGATAATCGGAACTATCTCGAGGTGATGATCCAACGCCAGATAGGTGTTGGCAAGCGTCTGAGCTTCCACGCCTTGCGCTGCGTCCACGACCAGCAGGGCGCCTTCACACGCTGAAAGGCTCCGTGAGACCTCGTAGGAAAAGTCAACATGTCCCGGCGTATCAATCAGGTTGAGCACATAGTCCTCACCGTTTTCGGCGCGATAGTTCAGTCGCACCGAATGTGCTTTGATTGTGATGCCCCGTTCACGTTCCAGATCCATTGCATCCAGCACCTGGTCGGACATTTCGCGCTTTGTCAGTGCGCCGGTTCGTTCCAAAAGGCGGTCGGCGAGCGTAGATTTGCCGTGATCGATATGCGCGATGATGGAGAAATTCCGGATGTGGCTCTTGTCACTCGGCATATTTTGCACCTACGAGCCTCTAACTATACCTCGAAGGCCCGAAGACTCGAAGCGGCCGTTTTGAATTTTCCCATTTGGATTTAAATCGGGGTCGGCGTCGGTATCGGAATCGGGGTCGGATTTTATCTGAAAAGGCCGACCCCGATTCCGATACCGACGCCGACCCCGAAAAATTCAACCTAGGGTATAATGATTACTTCGATATATGGCCAGAAAACCTGCAACCGACAAGGATCTTACCTATTCAAACATTTCCTACGGGAAAGCTCTTATCCACTCCTCCAGATTTCAGATCAGCACTCCGTTTCATCCCTCCGGAAACCAGGCTGACGCCATCGATCAGCTGGTCCGGGGTGTGGAGGACGGCCAGAAGCATCAGGTCCTGCTGGGGGTCACCGGATCCGGCAAGACGTTTACCATGGCCAAAGTGATCGAGGCGTTGCAGCGTCCTGCGCTCGTGCTTGCTCACAACAAAACTCTCGCCGCCCAGCTATACCGGGAATTCAAAACCTTCTTTCCGAATAACGCGGTTGAGTATTTCGTCTCCTATTATGACTATTATCAGCCCGAGGCCTACATCGCTGCGACCGATACCTACATAGAAAAGGATGCATTGATCAACGACGAGATCGACCGGCTGCGCCATTCCGCGACACGGTCTTTGTTTGAGCGGCAGGACTGCATCATTGTAGCCAGCGTCTCGTGCATTTACGGTTTAGGCTCTCCGGAAGCCTATTACGGAATGCTCCTGTTTTTGGAAAAGGGGGAGCGGATACAGCGGGATGAAATTTTGCGCCGCCTGGTCGAAATGCAGTATTCCCGCCAGGACTATGGCTTGGAACGCGGATGTTTCCGCGCGCGCGGGGATGTTGTGGAAGTGTTCCCGACGTATGAGGATTACGCGGTCCGAGTAGAACTGTTTGGAGATGAAATCGACTCCATCGCACAAATCGATCCGATCACCGGGCGCGTTCTGAAAAGGCATGAGCGGCTGCCCATTTATCCGAAATCCCATTATGTGCAGCCCCGGGATCAGCTTCTGCGCGCCATGGACACGATCAGGGCGGAGCTCGAAGAGTGGCGGACTAAATTGGAGCAGGAGGAAAAACTCCTGGAGGCCCGCCGCCTGCACCAGCGGACGATGTTCGATCTCGAAATGATGAAGGAACTGGGCTATTGTCGCGGCATAGAAAACTATTCCCGCCATCTGACGGGACGCAAACCAGGGGAGCCACCCCCGACTTTATTGGACTATATACCGCGCGAGTGGGTGTTGTTTGTTGACGAAAGCCATGCGACGATCCCGCAGGTGCGCGGAATGTATTTTGGGGACCGGTCCCGGAAAGAGATTCTCGTAAAGTATGGATTCCGACTCCCCTCTGCGCTGGATAACCGGCCGCTGAATTTCACCGAATTCGAAAGTCGGGTGAATCAGGCGATTTATGTTTCGGCGACTCCCGGCCCATATGAATTGACAAAATCTGCTGGAGTTGTTGTCGAGCAGATCGTAAGGCCGACAGGGCTCACGGATCCTCAGATTGAAGTCCGGCCGGTTGCCGGGCAGGTCGACAATCTCATGGAGGAGATCCGCCGCCGGGCCGAATGCAACGAGCGCGTCCTGGTGACCACGTTGACAAAGCGTATGGCGGAGGACCTTGCGGAATACTATACCGAGCTTGGATTGAGAGTGCGCTATCTGCACTCTGAAATTGAGACATTGGATCGGATCAAAGTGCTGCGCTCGCTGCGGGCCGGAGAGTTTGATGCGCTGATCGGGATCAATCTGCTGCGCGAGGGGCTTGATCTGCCGGAGGTTTCGCTGGTAGCAATACTCGACGCCGATAAGGAGGGATTTCTGCGGTCCACGACCTCCCTGGTCCAAACGATCGGCCGCGCCGCCAGGCATATCAACGGCAGGGCAATCCTCTATGCCGATGTAGTCACAGGCTCGATGAGATCCGCCATTGATGAAACCAACCGGCGCCGCGCGGCGCAGCAGCGCTACAACGAAGAGAACAACATCACTCCTCAGTCCATCATAAAACCGCTCGATCCGGATCTGGTTCGCATCTACGAAGGGGATTATTACGAATTGCCCGCTGTGGCTGAAGAAATCAAGGAGTACAGTTCTGCGGAAGAATTGGAATTGGAAATTCAGCGCCTGGAAAAAGAGATGCGCGAGGCTGCCAAGGATTTCGAGTTCGAAAGGGCCGCAGCCCTGCGGGATCAGGTCAAAAAACATAAAAAAACAGCGATGGAATTTTTCTCACAAGCCGAGTCATCCTCATGATCCAATTACTGAATCCCACAAGTTCGCTGTCCGGAATTGTTGTTCTGCCCGGGGACAAATCGATTTCTCACCGATATGCAATGCTTGCCGCCATCGCCGAGGGAGATTCTGTGATCGAGCATTTTGCGGCCAGCCGCGATTGCCACAGTACCCTTGGATGCCTGCGTTCGCTGGGGGTCGAAATACAGGAAGCAGGAGAAACAGTTACTATCCATGGGCGCGGATTGAGAGGGTTGGAGGCTCCCTGCGAAATTCTTGATGCGGGGAATTCGGGTACGACAATCCGCCTGCTCTCCGGAATCCTGGCGGGGCACCGGTTTTCTTCAACGATAACCGGCGACGAGTCTCTCTCGGGCCGGCCGATGGGAAGAATCATTCGTCCCCTGCGGCAGATGGGCGCAATCATCGAGTCTCGCGAAAAGGAACTGCCCCCCCTGACTATTCAGGGAGGAAACCTGAAAGGCATCCGCTACCGGCTTCCGGTCGCGAGCGCGCAAGTCAAATCGTGCGTCTTGCTCGCAGGCCTTTACAGTGACGGGGCCACAGCGGTAGAAGAGACGACCCCGACGCGCGACCACACCGAAATCGCACTGAGGGTGTTCGGAGCAACGGTTAAAGTTTCCGGAGACTGGATCGAGGTGGGTCCGGGACTGAAATTGCGGTCGCCGCGCCTTTCGGTTCCCGGAGACCTTTCCGGCGCCGCATTTTTTCTGGTGGCCGCAGCTCTGGTCCCGGGGTCGGATCTCCGGATTCCGGCTGTGGGATTAAATCGCAGGCGCCGGGAATTACTGAATTACCTTGTACGTTCCGGTTTGGATATTGCGGTTGAGAATGAATCTGAAGTCGCCGGCGAGCCCCGAGGAGACTTGCGTGTTCGCTATAGCCGGGAACTCCTGAAAGGAAAGCTTCCGCCGATCCGCGGAAATGAAACCGCCTCCCTCATCGATGAGATCCCGGTACTCTCGGTTTTGGGATCACAGGTGGCGGGCGGACTCGAAATTTCCGATGCGCATGAGCTGCGAGTAAAGGAGAGCGACCGGATTTCCGCCATTTCCAGAAACCTGCGCGCCATGGGAGCCGAAGTCGATGAGAACCCCGATGGTCTCGTAATATCAGGAGGCCGGCGTTTGCACGGTGCGGATATCCTTACTGCCGGCGACCACCGCATTGCAATGGCTTTTGCCGTTGCGGGGTTGTGTGCAGATGGAAAGACGCACATCCATGACGCGGAAAGCGCCGACGTAAGCTTCCCCGGCTTTTGGAATATATTGAAAAAAATCTGTTGAAACGTTTAAAACGGTGACAGCCACCACTGTCCCCAAATTCCATCGACATAAAATAGGGAAATATGCGGCGATGAATTTGGGGACAGCGGTGGCTGTCACCGATTATTTTTGCAGGGCTTTTTCTATTAGTATCTTCAACCGGGCCCGGGCCCGGAAAACCTTCAACCGGGCAGCCTGCTCCGTGCACTTCAAAGTCTCGGCTATTTGGGAATAAGGAACGACCTCGAAATCCCGGAGAACAATAGCCAGACGTTGCTGGTTCGGCAACTGATTCAGCATTTTTTGCATAAGAGCCTGCATCTCCTGTCGACTCTCGTCTGAGGGCTGGGGAACTTCGTTCTGGCTGATCAGTTTTTCAATGCTGCTGGTTTCCTCCAAACTCAATTCACTGAAGGTGTGAGTTTTTTGCCGCCGAATACGCCGGAGCTCGTCATAGCACTGGTTGATGGCAATACGGTACAGCCACGGGAAAAAAGGACGCCGCGAATCGAACTTCGGAAGAGAGAAATAGATTTTGGTAAAGATTTTTTGCGCTACATCCTCGATTTCGTTGCGGGAACCCAGATAGTGATAGGCGAGATTGAAAACGGTCTGCTGATACTTTCGCACAAGCTCTTCAAATGCAAGGGAATCCCCTTTCTGGCATCTGCCAACCATGTCGCGGTCATCGTCTGGGTTTGGTTCCTGCAACACAAGGCGGATCCTATCTTTGCATTACAGCTTCTGGGTTAGCCTCTGCAATCTCTCTCCTGCGCGCAGCAGAGTGGAGTCGCGTTTGCAGAAGCAAAAGCGGACATACTTGGAGCCGCTTTGTGCTTCGTGAAAGAAGCTGCTTCCGGGGACAACCGCGACGCCGATCTTCTCCACAAGATACCTGGTAAATTCAGTGTCGTTCAGCGAACTCAATGCTCTAAATCCCGCCATAATATAATAAGCCCCGCGAGGAGTTGAGCAGTCGAATCCGGCGGCACGCAAGAAATTCAGCAGAAGATCACGCCTGCGCTGATATGCTGAAGCAAGGTCCAGGTAGTACTGCTTCGGCAAACCCAGAGCCCTTACTCCTGCCTCCTGGAAAGGCGCCGGTGCTCCGACCGTAAGAAAATCATGAACCTTCCGGATCCCCTGAGTCAGTTGGGGAGAAGCGATTATATATCCGACGCGCCATCCCGTGACGCTGTAGGTCTTGCTCATACCATTGATGGTGATCGTCCTGTCCTGCATTCCGTCCAGTGTTGCCATTGGCGTATGAGAATGGTTGTCATAAAGAATGTGTTCATAAATCTCATCCGTTATGGCCAGCACATCCCACTTCAGGCACAAGTTGGCGATTGCCTTCAGTTCCTTCCGGCTGAAGACCTTGCCGGTGGGATTATTGGGCGTATTGATAATGATCGCCCTGGTTCTGGAATTGAAGGCAGTCTCAAGCTCTTCGGGATCGAAATGCCAATCCGGCGGATGCAACTTCACAAAATGCGGTACCGCGCCGGAGAGAATCGTATCCGGTCCGTAGTTTTCATAAAACGGCTCAAAAATAATCACCTCATCGCCGGGATTCACGACCGCAAGAAGACTTGCAATCATGGCTTCTGTCGATCCGCAGGTCACGGTGATTTCTCGTTCCGGATCAATCTCCAGGCCCATAAAGGCCTTGGCCTTCGCCGAAATAGCATCGCGAAATGCCTTGGCTCCCCAGGTAATGGCATACTGGTTGATATCCGCCATAATCGCCTGGCAGGCGACCTCTTTTATTTCACTGGGCGCTTCAAAATCGGGCATCCCTTGTGCCAAGTTGACCGCGCCATGAATTTGGGCCTGACGGGTCATTTCCCGGATTACCGATTCGGTGAAGAGTTCCGCTTTCTTGGAAATGGTCGGCTTGCTCATCTTCTCTTTCAACGGCTCTCGGACATTCGGCTCGAAGTCAGCAAACCATATCGAACCCTATTGTTCAAGACCCGCTTCACATAGGCACGTGTTTCACTGAAGGGAATCTGCTCGACAAATTCCGCCATATCCAGATTTCCCCATTCGTTCAGCCAGCGGTCCACACGCGAGTCTCCCGCATTATAGGCCGCGAGAGCAAGCTCTGATTTCCCATACTGTTGCAGAAGAAAAGCAAGATATCGAGTTCCCAAAGCAATATTTGTTTCGGCCTGGTACAGCTTCTTGACATTGTAGCGCGTTATCCGGGCTTGTTTGGCAAGCTTTCGGCCTGTGGAAGGGAGTACCTGCATCAAGCCGCGGGCGTTTGCCTTTGAGTGGGCTTTTTCATTAAATGCCGATTCCTGACGGATGACTGCCAAAACCAGGTTTGAGTCAATTTTGACCCTGGCCGCCTGTTCCGAAATCGCTTCCCAATGGCGCACGGGGAAAAAAATATCCCAAATCTCGATGGGCAAAGATGCAACGGGGCGAACGTTGTAATCCGGAAAAGCTTTGTGCATGCAAGCAATCGCCGCGTCGTAATCTTGCTTGCTCACGTAAATGCGAGCCATTATGTAGCAGAAGGCATCATCGTCTTGCGGGTATTGGCGGGATCCCCAACGAAGTTCGGTCAAGGCGAGATCGGTCAATCCAGCTGTCATCAGTTGGCGCGCACGTTCGATAACCTGAGCTCCCGAGGAATCAGGTTCCGCTATCGTGAGAGGCTGAAGCTCTTTCGCGTCACAGACTGCGATTACCTGGTTGAAATCGATTTCTCCGGCAGAGCTGCGGCTGGCTGGGAGGGGGCGGTCTCCGCCCGCCGACACTCGCGGTTCCGTTTTCAGGGATGTTTCAGCTTCAAGGGCGCGCTGGCCGTAATAGCTTTCATTTGCCAGCGCACGGACCCGCCTGAAAAGATATTTTGCATTTTCGGAATCCCCAAGCTTTTGATAACAGCGCCCCATCCAATACATGGCCGATGTGGCGGAACTCGGGCTGGGGTAAACATGCAGGTATTTCCAGAATCCAAGCGCCGCTTCGTCGTACTTTTTTTCGAAGTACGCAGACAGCGCCAGTTTCCAAAGGGCCCGTTCGGCATACTTCCCCTGGGGAAAAGCGTCATAAAGGAGTGCGTAGGCTTCCTGCGATTTTTCGTATTTCACATCGAAGTAAGTGGCGGCCGAATAACAGAGTTCTTCCGCTTCCGATGAGCGGGGATACAGCTTCAGTGCCTTGTCCCGAAGAGCCAGGAATGCTTCTTCTTTTTCGAGCTTCCGGGAGCAGAGTCCCTCGAGATACAGCGCCTTCGCATGAAGCGCGGGGTCCAACGAAGTAACTTTTCGAAAATAAGGGATAGCTGCCGAGGTCCTGCCCAAGTGATATTCCACTTCGCCGAAAAGCAGGCTTCTTTTTTCGGAGCTCTTGGAATTGGGCGCGGAAATGCGCCCCAAAGCCACAAGAAGAGTGCGAGCCGATTTAAAATTCTCCTCGCTGATGAGACTCTCCGCCCGCTGAAGGCGCGCGTCATAATTGCGGACGCTCTCCAGCGCCCTGGGAGAGAGTGAAAGAAGATATCGCTCGGCAAGCGGTGAAAACTTTGAGGTAGGGTAACGGGAATATACCAGGAGATAGAGTTCGGTAGCTTTTTCCTTTTTTCCGGCCAGATCGAGGGCCCTGGCCTGATAATACAGCGTTTCCGGATTTGTCCCGATCCTGGGATTATCAAGAAGCGCCAGCGCCGAAGTAGCTTCATTCATCGCCAGCAGGATCTGGCATTGGTTTGTCAGGGCTTCCCGGCTGAGCGGCGAATCGGGATAACGGCCTTCCAGGAGCCGGAAGTCATTGAGTGCATCTTTTTTCCGCTCCAGCATGAGTTTGGATTTTGCCCGGTAAAAAAGTATATAGTCGCCGATGGCTGTTGCTTCGGCCGCCTGATCATCCGGCAACGCTTCCAGAGCCGCCGCGTAACGCTCCTTCAAGTAGTATTCCATTCCCCGCTTGAAAGCCCTCAAAGCATCGGTTGAGGGAAGGGTCTCAATGTGAGCCCATTTTTGCCATGAAACAGGAAGTTGCACAGTTTCCTGAGGAATGCGGTCAGGATTAGCCTGGATTCCGGCAGGGATGATAAAACCAGTCAGGATAGCTATCCACGAAAGAGCATGCAGCCATCCGTGGCGTTGTTGCCCGGACATAAAAAATCTATCTTGCACTTTTATTTTCAGCTCTCAACCCGAGGACCCGGATAGTCGCTTCCAAGTGTGGAGGGGTCGTTGTCCCCCAATATTCGAATGATCTCGTCGTGGAAATAGTCTATTTTTCGGGATACATTGGGCGAGACTCTTTTTTCATACATTTCGCGGCTTCGATCGATGTCCCGCTTCAACCTGAGATACAGGTCCCGTTTCTCCCGTCCTTCGAGGACATGATGCTCGTTATAGAGCTTTATTTCGGAAACAAGCAGCTGTGCGAACCGCTTTGCAGCACTATGAAACTTCTCCTCTTCGGGAATTGGCCCGATTTCCTGGGGCTGCGCCTTACCAGCTTCCGGCTCCTCAACGGGAGCCGGGATTTCAATCTCTGCACTGAATTGGACTGCAGAGGCCTCCTGCTCATGGCTAGCCTCGGTCGCCGCTTCGGCACTGTGCGCGGCTTTTTCGCTGGAATCCGTATCCAACTCAAATCTCGACACAGGTTCTGGCATCGGCTCCTGGGCCTGCGGCTTAGCCGCAACCGGCTCGGAGACAGGAATTGTGGGAGGAGGCGCAACAACATGTGCCGACAGATCTCCAGCCTCGTCCGCGCGGCTATCCTGAACCGCCCGAACCGGGGTTTCAACCGGCCTCTCCTGACCGGAAGTTGCAGTCTCAGCCTCTGCCGCCGTCAGTTCGTATAAGATCTTAAGGGCGGTATTTTCCAGGTGCAAAACAGTGAGTTCCACCAAAATCGAAACTGCGTCGGTGCGGATTTGCGTTCGCTTGTTATCCTGCGCCAGCAAAAGAGCGACCGGGCGCTGCAGAACGTGCAGCGGGAAGAGGCAATAAGATCCCTGTGCCTCCTCTTTCAGAAAATGCAATGCCTCGACTTCTGCGAAGTCCGATCCCGTAACCGGACTATGTCCTTCAAGAACTTTTTCAAACCTGGGACAATCGGAACGGGGGAAAGAACACGAGCTGATATTTCGTGCCAGGTCCTCGGAAAACCCTCGGGAAGACCAACCGACAAAACGGTTCCCCTTCACAACAAAAAGAGCCGTGCGCGCGAAATATTTTTGCGCGGAATCCAGAAGCAAAGCCAGGATTTGCTCCTGAGTTTCCTTCTGGCGCAAAGCCTGCGCGAAAAGGACCAAGGCACCCGACTGCAGATCTTTATCCCGGGCAACCTCTTCCAGAAGCTCGTTAATGACCAACTCGGATGTCGGAAGTTCGATATGACTGAGGGCTTCCAGCTTTCGTTCGATTTGATGGACTCCGGCCGAAAGGGAATTGCTGACATTCTGCAACTCCTGCTCCAGATCTCGGATCTGCGCTAAGAGCGTCCTGTAGGCTTGTTCGCGAAGCCTTTCGGCATAATCTTGCGCGGAGGGCATGGATCTCTCCTAATCACTAAAAAAATAGTGAGTGAAGACTATCGAAAGCCTGTAGGGGTGTCAATTCCAATTTGTTTCCCGACGGCCGCTTCCCGCATTTCGGCCTGCAGAATACTGTTCCTGGCCAGCTTCGGCGGCGGGAATAACAGAATCCAAGTCTATTCCCACCGCCTTCGAAGGAGGTGTTGCTCAATCGTGGTTAAACGGTTACCTACACAGACGGCATCTGCGCCCGTAGGTTCCCTTAATTTTCTGGCGCGGCACTGCACTCCAGTTCTTTTCTCGTCTCTTCATCTAGGTTTGATTGTGTCGTCCGTCACAATGTCCCGGTAGGATCCAATCGGAGTGGATATGCGCTTGTGCTAACTTTACCAAAGAAGATATTGTTAGCAGTTAGAATTCAGAATTCAGAATTGGCATGGGTCTTCATTCTGAATTCCAACAAACATTGGGAATTTTAATGTCTCTTCGGCACAAACTTACGTTTCTTATCTCTGCCGCTCTCATCTTTGCAGGATGCTCGAGTAACCACGATTCCGGCCGGGAAAACCCGGGAATACAGGATCCGGTGCTTCAGGAGCGAATGGCGAAAGATGCGACCTTTAAACTGGCCGGCTCTCCCCTTATCCCCCAGGACCGGCCTGGTTTTCACGGGTTGTCCTATTTCCCGATAGAACCGAACCTGAGGTTTGCAGCCCCGCTGCATCGATATCCGGCCCCTACGCCGGTGCGGCTGGCGACCAATACCGGAGAAATACGCAGCGGACTGCGCTACGGCTATTTCGATTTTCGCGTCGGGAATCAGGCTTGCAGATTGCAGGTGTACAGGCTCGAAGATGCTCCCGAAAGCGGAGGCCCAATGTTGTTTATCCCGTTTCGCGACACCACGTCGGGAAAGGAATCCTATGGCGCAGGGCGCTATATCGACCTGAAGGAGAACACATCCGGCGTCTACGATCTGGATTTCAACCGCGCTTATAATCCCTCTTGCGCTTACAATGGCGAGTTCAGTTGCCCGGTGCCGCCGGCCGAGAACACCCTGACGGTGCCGATACGAGCCGGAGAAAGAAAGTACGCCGGGCACTAAAGATCCAGAATTCAGGATTCTTGATCGGAATTTGTCGCATCCTGCATCAAAGCCCTTCAGTTGATGTGACCCCGGTGTTATTATTTTGCATCTCACCAATAAAGAGGGCCATATGCGAGGAATTTCTGCAGAGCTTAAAGGATTGCTGGCGCGTACAAATATAGTTGTGTTTCCTGAGGACTACGTTGTGGTCTTTCTGCCGATCGGCGCCAAGGCTATCCCGGGCGAATGGTTCCGTCCCGCAACCACTCGTTTTGCCGCAGTGATTCAGGAACCGAAAGTGATAACGATGGTGGTGCCTCGCCAGAAATGGCTGAGAATGCAGAGCATTTTCGAAAAGTCCGACGTGCACGGACCATACAAAGTAATCTCTTTTAACGTGAAGCTCTCGCTGGTGGCGAAAGGTTATATGGCCACCGTAGGTTCCTTATTGACCGAGGCGAAAATCGGGGCCCTGCCGATCTCTTCTTTCAAGCACGACCATATTATTGTTCCCAAAGCCGAGCTCCCGCGTGCCGTTAAGGTGCTGAGAGAGTTCTTGGACGGCATCAAAAAGAAGAGTGCTCCCCGCTTAAAGAAATCCTGATTGGTAGCCGGTAGCCAGGATAGATCAGAGGGAAGATTAGGATTAGCTATTATCCGGAGATTCTGGATTTTCAGGCTCCACTGGCGACTGACGACTGGCGGCTGCCGATTGTGTTTCCGCTTGCTCCCATCGCTGCAGAAAATCGAGCAGAAAATTGTCCGCCCCGGCATTGGATGCCCGCTGTTTGAGGTCTTCCTTTACTGCAGCAATCGCTGCCTCATACCCGGCTTTGTCCAGTTTGCCGCGGAGCAGTTCAACACGAAGGAAAAGCAGATAAGTTTGCAGCACGTCCGTCACACAGTATTGGCTAACTTCCTTTTGGCGTCCTTGGCGGAACAAATATTCCACATCTTCGCCTGCGATTGTGTACTTGCCGGGGAGCCCGATCAGTTTGGCCCACAAATTCAGCGAATTTCGCGCGTATGCCCCAAAATTGGAAAGAAAGTCGCAAAGATCGATGTGGTATGCATCACTGTAGCGGCTGCCGCGGAAGGTGCCTCTGCTTTCCCCGGCCGCAAAATACCGTGGCAAAGACATTCGGTGCTTTAGGGCCATGCTCTCGAGAAGCGGCAGGTCGAAGGTTCGTCCGTTGAAACTCACAAGCGTTTGGGTGCCCTCGAATGTCTGCCAGAACTTGCTGACAAGTTCAGCTTCGGAAAATCGATCGGCGCCGAAGCAGCCAATCGACCGGATCCGATATTTCTCGTCCGCCTGGAGAGTGGAGATTGCGATTGGGATATGGAAGGGAATCGGAAAAAAATCACTCTGCTGTCCGCTTCGCTCCAGAATTTGATCCCGCGCAGTATCGTATGCCTGATCCAGCGTCAGACAATTATCAGGATCATAAACCTGCTTTACGAGGTGCTTGTCCACTCTTGTTTCGATATCAAAAACAAGATATTTAATCATGGTTTCTTCCAGTGCCGGCCATGTCCATCAGGGCTTTCATTGTGGACGAATCTTCCTGCCGATGTCAAACGCGTGGTTTAACAACGGATTTTTTCACTGGGCGTGAATGCTCTAAAATTTTAATACCTAAGGAGTTCGGGTGCTAGATATTGTGGTTGTGACGATTCCAGGGTACCATATGTAGTGATATTTTCTTGACATGGTGGCGGGAATTCGTGTAAAACCCCGAACACATTCAATATTAGAGCACGAAGGGCCCGTGCGGACCCCTAAAAGCCCTATTTGAGATCTTTTATCACGCGGATTCTCGTAACTGTAGGAGGCGTTCTCTCATGAGTAGTAATCAATCGTTGCCCATGGAAAGTGTCGCTTCTGCTGCATTGGCTGCTGAACGGCAAAAGAGCAGCGGAAGGCTCGAGTTTCCTCGCCATTTTACTAGAGAGGGTAGCAGTCCTTACGATGAAATTGAGTGGGAGATCCGCTCAGCCTCGATCACGAATGAAAAAGGGGAAGTTCTGTTTCGGCAGGAGGGAGTGGAAATCCCCAAGATCTGGTCGCAGACCGCTGCAAACATCGTGGTATCGAAGTATTTCCACGGTCAGCTTGGGACTCCGCAAAGGGAAAGGAGTGTGCGCCAGCTGGTTGAACGGGTTGTTCGTACTCTCACTGAATGGGGCGTTCAGAGAGGATATTTTGCGTCCGCTGCAGATGCCGTGACGTTCCATGATGAGCTCGCGTTTCTGCTCTTGAATCAGTATGCCTCCTTCAACTCCCCGGTTTGGTTCAACTGCGGAATCGAACCCAATCCTCAATGCTCGGCATGCTTCATCAACTCCGTCGAAGACACGATGAACTCAATTCTGAATCTCGCCGGCACGGAAGGGAAGCTCTTCAAATACGGCTCGGGAACCGGGACCAATTTCTCTCCCCTGCGCTCGTCTCGGGCAAAGCTTTCGGGCGGCGGGACCGCATCGGGACCGGTCAGCTTCATGAAAGGCTTCGACGCTTTTGCGGGCGTCATCAAGAGCGGCGGCAAGACTCGCAGGGCCGCAAAAATGGTCATCCTGAACATCGACCATCCGGACATTGTGGAATTCATTGAATGCAAGGCCAAGGAAGAAAAGAAAGCCTGGACGTTGATGGATGCGGGATACGATGGGTCCGTGGATGGAGAAGCTTATGGGAGCATTTTTTTCCAGAACGCCAATAACAGTGTCCGTGTAACCGATGAATTCATGAAGCTGGTCGAACAGGAAGGAACATGGGCGACCCGGGAACGGCCCAACGGAGAGATCATCGACACTTATCCCGCAAAGGAATTGATGCGAAGGATTGCCGAATCTTGCCACACCTGTGGGGATCCGGGAATGCAGTTCGATTCGACGATCAACCGCTGGCACACCTGCAAAAACACCGCACGGATCAATGCCTCGAATCCCTGTTCCGAATTCATGTTCCTGGACGACTCTGCCTGCAACCTGGCCTCGTTCAATCTGCTGAAATTCGCCGATTCCAAGGGAGAATTTGATATCCGGGGATTCCGAAAGGCCGTAGACATACTGATTTCTGCCCAAGAGATCATGGTGGACAGCGCGAGTTACCCGACCGAAAAGATTGGGAAACACAGCCGTGATTACCGGCCTCTGGGTCTTGGTTACGCGAATCTCGGCGCGTTGCTGATGTATAACGGCCTGGCTTACGACAGTGATGAGGGAAGGAATTTCGCCGCTGCCATCACCGCGGTAATGACCGGCGAGGCCTATCTGCAATCGGCCCGTATTGCGGGCAAGCTTGGGCCTTTTGCCGGCTATGCTGCGAACCGCGAGCCTTTCCTTGAGGTGATGCGCATGCATCGGGCCGCAGTGCAGAACATCAGTCCAAACAACGTCCCCCCAGATCTGATGAGGGCGGCTCAGGAATGCTGGGATCTGGTTGTGCTCGAAGGGACTGTTAACGGTTTCAGGAATGCTCAGGCGACCGTGCTGGCGCCGACCGGAACGATCGGTTTCATGATGGATTGTGACACAACGGGCGTGGAACCCGATCTCGCTCTGGTAAAGTTTAAAAAAATGGTCGGCGGCGGGATGATGAAAATTGTAAACAACACGGTCCCCTCCGCCCTTTCCAAGTTGGGCTACAACGAAGAGGAAATTCGCGCCATCACAAAGTTCATCGATGAAAACGGCACGATTGAAGGCGCTCCTTCGGTGAAGCCGGAGCATTTGCCCGCGTTCGACTGCGCTTTCAAACCCCAGCGCGGGTCGCGCTCCATCCACTACCTGGGTCATATTAAGATGATGAGCGCGGTTCAGCCGTTCATTTCGGGTGCAATCTCGAAAACCGTGAATGTGCCCGAAAGCATAACGGTTGAACAGATCACCGATCTCTTTATGCAAGCATGGCGGATGGGTGTGAAAGCAATCGCCATTTACCGCGACAACTCCAAAAAAACACAGCCGCTGAATGCAGGACAGGGGACAAAAGCGAAAGACCCATCCCAAACAGCCGCCTCGGTGTTCAAACCGGTGCGACGAAAACTCCCGGCAGTGCGAAATGCCATCACGCACAAGTTCAGCATCGGCGGGCATGAGGGCTATATCACGGTGGGGATGTATGACGACGGACAGCCGGGCGAAATCTTTCTGGTGATGGCGAAAGAGGGGAGTGCCATCTCAGGACTGATGGACTCGTTTGCGACCGCCATTTCCCTTGCACTTCAATACGGAGTTCCCCTGCGAGTGCTGATCGACAAGTTTTCCCATGTCCGGTTCGAACCTTCCGGCCACACGGGAAATTCGGCGGTTCCTTTCGCAAAGTCGATTGTCGATTACATCTTCCGATGGCTCGCATCCAAGTTCCTGCCTGTTGAAGAGCAGGTTCAGGCCGGCGTTCACGTCACAGAAGAACCGCGACCGGAGGAAAAGAAGCAGGAGCCGAAGTTCGGCTCTGCGCCTCTCAACGACCTCAAATCCATGTATGCGCTCGATGATGCGCCGACCTGCGCCGGTTGCGGCAGCATCATGGTGCGCAACGGTTCCTGCTACAAATGCATGAATTGCGGGGAGACCAGCGGCTGCTCGTAAAAAAACCAGGAGCCGGGAGTCAGAATTCAAAATGCTTTGCCGGAAGCGCCCGGCGCTCCCGGTCAAAGCCGCCCAACAAAATATCCTCTAACGCTCCCGGTGTTCCCAATCGACAAGTTACTGGTATCATAAGACTCAGGAAACCATATCGGTCTCCTGAATTCTGACTCCTGGCTCCTGACTTCTTTTTATGCGAAGAAGCGGCATTTTGCTACACCCCACTTCCCTCCCGGGTGAGTCGGGCATCGGCGACCTGGGGATCTGGGCCTATCGCTTTGCGGATTTTCTGGAGGAAAGCGGGCATCAGCTCTGGCAAATTCTTCCGCTTGGCCCTGCAGGTTTGGGGCACTCTCCATACCAGGCATATTCCAGCATGGCTGGGAACCCTCTTCTGATCAGCATTCAATCCCTTTCCGACCAGGGATTGCTTTCAGCCGACGATTTGCAGGACGCTCCAAAGTTTCCGGAATCCGCGGTCGACTTTGATGCGGTTGTCCCATACAAAATGAGACTTGTTAAGAAGGCGGCTGCGAATTTTTTTAAACGGGATTGGGACCCTCTCCGGCAGGAGTTTATGGACTTCTGTTTCCGAATGAAGCACTGGCTGGATGATTATGCCGAATTCGCAGCGCTGAAAGAAGCGAATGCCGGTTCGGCCTGGACCGAGTGGAATGTTCAAACAGAGGCTAAGCCCCAGGAAATATTGGATCAGCAATTCATTCAGTTTGAATTTTTCAGACAATGGCAGTCGCTCAAGAAATATTGCAACGAACGGGGAATTGAAATCATTGGGGACATTCCGATTTTTGTCGCCCACGACAGTTCCGATGTCCGGGCAAATCCCGAGCTGTTTGATCTCGATGAGAACGGATACCTGAAGACGATCGCCGGCGTGCCGCCCGATTACTTCAGCGAAACCGGTCAACGCTGGGGGAACCCGCTCTATCGATGGGATGTGATGGAGCAAACCGGCTATCGTTGGTGGATCGATCGAATGCAGTCCATGTCGGATATGGTGGATATTGTCCGAATCGATCATTTCCGGGGATTCGAGAAATACTGGGAAATTCCGGCCGGATCCGAGACCGCTGTGAACGGACGCTGGGTTGAGGGCCCCGGAGATCGTCTGTTCCAGGCTTTGAATAAATCTCTCGGAAAGCTGCCGTTTATTGCGGAGGATCTTGGCTATATTACACCCGAGGTGCTCCAACTTCGGGACAGATGGGGATTTCCGGGCATGCGCGTGCTGCAGTTCGCATTTGGCGATTCATATCCGGATAATCCGCACAAGCCCTACAATTTCATTCAAAACTGTGTCGTCTATACCGGTACTCATGACAACGATACGACCGCGGGATGGTTTTCGTCAAAGCGGACGAAAGACGAAGGGGAATCAGCACTACAATATATGGGTATTCTTGCAAAAGAAGCTGTCTGGGGATTCATTCGCCTGGTTCTATCGTCTGTTGCGGACACGGCAATCGTGCCGATGCAGGATATCCTGTGTCTGGGATCGGAGGCGCGCATGAATATCCCGGCGACAACGGAAAACAACTGGCGCTGGAGAATGCGGGAAGACCAGTTAGAGCCCGAGCTGGCGAGACGACTGCGTGAAATGAATCGGATTTACGGCAGGCAGCGGAAAAAATAAGTGGGGACGCCTCCCTTTTCGCCAGTGCAATAGCGGTTCTAGCAAAGCTAAACTGGCGAAAGGGAGGCGTCCGATGCGCCGGGATAAACCGGCATGAAGTAGGGAATGAAAGAGTCTCACAGGAAAGGAGTAGCGAACCATCCTGACCTCGAGTCTTGGGCGGGCCGTCGTGAGGCGGCAC
>Ga0187865_1000247_pt1 | contig 77956 bp, 66 predicted proteins | sample June2016WEW_11_1_2_FD_132989 | JGI IMG/M metagenome (GOLD analysis project Ga0187865, IMG submission 132989) | Peatland microbial communities from SPRUCE experiment site at the Marcell Experimental Forest, Minnesota, USA - June2016WEW_11_100 | ecosystem: Environmental > Terrestrial > Soil >... | reverse complement strand
GGGATTGGGAGGCCAGTTGTTACTTGCGGAGGGTAAACCATGAAGCGAATGCCAATCTGCCTCCCGCCAATACTTCGTGTCCAGATTCGCGTAAGGGAAAGACATGTCGCTTTCGCCGCAACGAAAAACCACGAAGAGCGCGTCGCTATTGTAAGCGACACGACATTCGGTCGGCGTCGCCGGACGATTATCACCACCGACGCGATAAAACCGGTCCAAGACCATGGTGTGCTCATGGTCCGACAAAAGATCATCCAGGGAGGGCGTACCGTTCCAGGAAGACTTGAGAACCACTGCGTTGGTTCCCCAAACGAGCGGCCCCTTTCCTTCCGTCACCACAACACCATCGCGGGAATGCGACGGACTCTCTCCGCCTGCTTTCAAAATTCCGCTATGCATCCCAGCTAGAGTCCCGATCCCGATTGCCGAATTCTTCAAGAATGTGCGTCTCTGCATTTCATCTCCTACCTTCGAACTGTGCCGCGTAAGTCAATTCGCGAATATTCCGAATCCTCTTCTGTCGTGAGTTACTGCAAGCGCGAGAGATTATTTTCACGTGGCGACGGCGCCTCACGCCTATATCTCCTCTTTCGAGGCAAAGGCCTGTATTTCACCTACGGTCTTTCCGGGAAAAGCAGCCTTGGCGGCAAACTCCCAACCGCGGCGTTTGTCGATCGCCTCCCGGCTGCGCTCAATATAATGCCGGAGCTCATCAAGGCCATATTGCCGGGCCAACGCCCTCGCGCTTACACCGGGCCGCTTTGCCTTCAGCACAAACCACTGTTCCAGCCCCATCCACTTGTCTTGGACCACATCCTGGGAATGCTCTTTCAATAACTTGTCTCGTTTCTCGAGATTGAAGTTTTGATGATAAATTCCACGGTCCAAATCCAAAGTAACACGGCTGACATTCACATCTTTAGCCGATTCGTATAGAAGCCGTTCTCCCGTAATATCATAGACGATACAGTCGGGCGTCCACGATGAAGTTACGATGTAGTAATGGTGATTGATCGCATGAGCCTGGAGCGAGGAACCGGCTGAATACGCGCTCGGCCATACGACGACTTCGGCCCCCTGCTCCGACAAGCGCCGCCATACCTCGGGAAAATTAGCATCGAAACAGGTTGCAAATCCAATGCGGCCGAAATCCGCCTCATATACCTCGCTTGCGTCACCCGGGCTGACAGGCGGATGCAGCGCGTACTCCGACCAGTAGGGAAACAATTTATTATAGACACATGCGACATGTCCCGTGCGATCCAGGAATACGACGGTATTCAGTCTCCTGTTTTGATCCCGCCGGTCGATAGGAACAGCGATATAGGTGCGATGTTTTGAGGCCAGCGCCGCCATAGCCGTCACCGTCGGACCGTGCAGCGGCTCTTCACTTGACGCATTCTGCCCACGGCACGTCTCCGGCAAGGCGATAACATCGGCGCCTCGAGCTCCCTCCTCATCGACGTGTCTTACGATCTGTTCCAGAGGCATGCTTGTGCCTTGAAACCCGATGCTTACGATGCGGACTGGGCGTCCTATGGATAGGGACGCACCTGCCGCAGGCGGGGCCTCAGCGCCGCGAGTTTCGCCTGCCGTCAGTTTCTCAGATCCGAGAGCCGGCAACACTCCACTTGCGAGGGCTGTCATCCCCATGGCTGCTCGTGTAAGGAATGTACGTCTTCTCATGTTCCTGTATCTCCTGCATGAACTTGTGTTTTTACATCCTATTCCCAAGCGCCGGCCGAGTGGAGCGAATAAGGTCAGTTGCTTTCCCTTCGCTGATACAGCCAAAGCGATACGACAGGCGCAGAACGAAAGCCGATTGGAGATATGGTAGTAGCAGCGCCAAAGTGAGCTTTTGCCATTGCGGAAGCGTGGGCAGATCCGGTAGCGGGCGCCATTCTACGCTCCCGCTACTTGAAGTTTCAGGCTCCATGCAAAGTCGCATGGCCTATTACTCGGTTGCTGCAGGTTCTCCGGCAAAGCGATGATCGTCCCTTGCGCCGAATCGAACTTCCATGGCAGCTCCGCCTTTGAACCCAGAAGAGTTACTTTGGAGCCATCCCCGGGCCGAATGGTTTTAAGCGTTACCTGCGTTCCGGGCCATTCGGTCAGGATCGCGTAAACAAACCGCCGGTCCTTCGACCGCGTGTAGCGGACCGTCTCTCCCTCCGACCAAAGCGTGCCTTCACGGGGACGCGTCAAGTAGATAGCTTCGCCGTTCACCTTCAGCCATTCACCCGCACCCTTCATCTGCCGGACCGCCTCGGGGTGGAACTCGCCCTGAGGGCTGGGACCAACACCGATCTGCAACCCGCCGCCCTTAGCCACCGTGTCGACCAGATTGCGCACGATCCACGCCGTACCTTTGTAGTGCGAGGCAACGGGATCGTAGGAGAAGTCGGCGCCCAGCGGATAGATGGTGAGCCACGGTTTGTCGGATGTCTCTTGCGATCCAGGGACCACGCGTTCCGGGGTGAAGTAGTCGCCGTAGTTCCCTATGCCGCGCATCCGCAACATCACGTCCGGCTGAAGCTCGCGCATCTTCAGCACCGTCTTGCGAAGTTCGGGCCAGACGCGCGGCCCCAGCCACATGTCCAGGCACATCGTGTCGATCTTTCCATAGTTGGTCAGCAACTCGACCAGTTGCGCACGATGTCTCTCCATCATGCGCTTCACCTCGGCATCCGTAGGATCGGGAACGATCACGGCATGATTGCCCAATCTTTCCTGCGTCATTTGTATATCAGTCGGGATCATCCACTGCGCCGAGGAGGGTATCTGCAGCGGGTGGCACACATAGGGCCTGAAGTCCGCGTCATACCAATCGGGGTGCGAAAAGTAGAGATCGATCTTGATGTCCCGTTTATGCGCGGCATCGCAGACCTCCTTCACCACATCCCTTCGGAAGGGAGTGTCCATGATGGAGTAGGCATGGTCGCAGGATTCCATCCTTGGACCTCCCGCGGCTGTCCAGTTGGCCCGGTTCTTCACCCTCGTGTTGGTGTCGAACATGCAGAAGCCTTCGTGATGCTTGGTGGTGAAAGCGAGCATCTTCATGCCGCTTTCCTTGAAAGTGTCCATCCATGCGTCCGCATCGAAGCCCGCGGGATTCCAGGTTTTGTAAAGGTTGTTGTAGGCCTGGCGATCTTCCAAGGACATAGTAAGGAAGGGCCAGGACTCGGGGCCGCGATGCCATATCGAGTAGATTCCCCAGTGAATCCGGATTCCGAACTTCATATCCCGGAAGGCTTCGTAGGCGCTCGCCGAAGCCCAACGATATTCTGGGATAGGCGTATTCTCGGCATAAGGACTGTACCTCAACAACTCTGAGGTTGGGAATCCGTGGAACTGCGCCGGCGTCCGCGCCAGACTGGGGTAGGCGGAAGTTGCTGCTAAAGCCGCCGACGTCGCAAGAAATTGTCTCCGATTCATGAGTATGATTCCTGGCAAAGCAGCATCCCTCCGCATCGGTTGAAACCTAACCGAAGCGGGTACTCGCATGCTGCTGCAGTTGGGAAGAACGTACCTATCTCAAGCGCGAATCATTGATATAGCAAGATGGCGTTCTCTGTCAAACGCTTTTCTGCCGATGTCTCTGATCCATGTTCCCAAGTGAGCCCGAATGCGGCGGTTGGCATTGTGTGCTTTGGCCGCAGAACACAAGGCCACACGGCGATGGCAGGGCTAACTTTTGAGGAGCTGCCGGAATCGAGCTCCAGGGCCTGGACCGAAGCAAGCGCGCGCCTATGCGGCTGCTTACACAGTGGCCTTGGTAGCGCCGATCGAGATGCCGCCATCGACAAGAAGAGTCTGGCCGGGTTGCAGGACGCCCGTCTCGCGTGCGAAGTCGCGGGGCAGCTGCATCCCGGCGCCTCGCAAGGCATCGGGCCAGACCCTGGGCCTGTGCTCTACACTCAACAAAACGACCATTTCTCCGCGAAGGAACCCGCTCCCTTGAGAAAACTTGCCCTCTCAGCCCTGGCTGTTTCTGCGACGCTGCTTGCATTCCTTCCCGCTCTTCGCGCGCAAAAGTTGCCGCTCACTCCGGCCCAGCCGGTCGCGCCCGCCTCGCTGGAAGACCGCCGCAAGGCCCTCAACGATCTCTTCCACAACTATTGGGAAGACGTTCTCGAGCACGACCCCGAATTCGCCTCCTCCATCGGCGACATGCGCTACAACGACCAGATCAGCGACTACTCCGTGCAGGCTGTGAACGACGCGTTGGCGCGGGAGCAGAACCTCCTGATGCGTCTGGCGTCAATCGACCCCACGGGATTCACGGATCAGGAGAAAACCAGCCAGGATTTACTGATGCGCCGCTTCGAGATGGACCAGGAGGGCGCGGAGTTCAAGGAGTGGGAGATGCCCGTCAGCCAAATGGATGGCATCTACTCCGACTACCCGCGGTTGGCGGCCGAACTCAGCTTCACCACCGTGAAGGATTACGACGATTGGATCGCACGGTTGCACGCGCTGCCCAAGGCCTTTGCCCAGGTCACAGAGAATATGTCGATCGGCATTGAGGATCACCGCGTTCCGCCCAAGGATGTGCTCGAAAAGGCGCTCGACCAGGTAAAGCAATTGGCGAATCAGAAGCCCGAAGACTCGCCGCTCGCCTTGCCGCTCAAGAAGTTTCCTGCGTCCGTCTCCGCCGCCGAGCAGGAACACATCAAAACGGAGATGCTGGACGCGATCTCAAAGGAGGTTCTGCCCGCCTATATGCGCTTCGCGCGTTTCCTTGAGGTGAGCTACATTCCTGCCGGACGCTTGAAGCCCGGTATCGATGCGCTGCCCGACGGGAAAGACTATTACCAGTTTCTGATCAGGCGCACGACCACAACGAACCTGACGCCGGAGCAGATTCACCAGATCGGTCTGGACGAGGTGAAGAGGGACGAAGCGGAGATGCTGGCCATCGCGCAGAAGCTCGGCTTCCAGGACCTGAACAGCTTTCGCGCCGGCATCAAGGCCAACCCCAAACTGCACCCAGCCTCGGCCGAGGCACTGCTCGCCGCTTATAAAGGCTATCTGGCGCCCATGCAGGCCAGGCTGCCTGAGCTCTTCGGCACGCTGCCCAAGGCGCCTTTTAAGGTCGTCCCGGTTCCCGACTACGCCGCCAAGACCTCGCCCCCTGCCTACTATGAAGCGGGCACGCCCGACGGCAGCCGCCCCGGCCGCTTGTTCATCAATACCTACAATGCCACGGGACGCAACCTCTACGGCGTCGAGGCCATCGCCTATCACGAGGGCATCCCCGGGCATCACCTGCAAATCTCCATTGCGCAGGAGCTCAAAGGTCTCCCGGAATTCCGCAAATACGGCGGCTACACGGCCTACACCGAGGGATGGGCTCTTTACGCCGAACACCTGGGCAAGGACGCCGGCTTCTATCAGGATCCCTATTCCGACTACGGACGCCTGGAAGCCGACATTTGGCGCGCCGTCCGCCTCGTCGTCGATACCGGCGTCCACTCCCAAGGCTGGACCCGCGACCAGATGGTGCAATACTTCCACGACCACACCGCCCTCGATGAAACCAGCGTTCAAACGGAAGTCGACCGCTACATTGCATGGCCCGGCCAGGCGCTGGCCTACAAGATCGGGCAGATGAAGATTCTGGAGCTGCGCGACCGCGCGCAGAAAGCTCTGGGCGGCAAGTTCGACATTCGCGCCTTTCACGATCAGGTGCTTGACGCGGGCGCATTGCCGCTGGACGTTTTAGAGCAGCGGATCGACGAGTGGATCGCGGCGCAAAAAGCCGCCGCACAGTAGCGGAGATAAGACGCCTTCCGGCGCCAGATCGGCCGCCCTGGCATGGTATTCTGTCGGGTTCCCCTCTACGGTGTCTCGCGCCACCATAAATTCTTGCTGCCGCTGCGGGTTCGAGCGGCTGAATAGGGCATTATGAAGCGTTATCTTGTTTTGGTTTTTCTGATTCTGGGATTCGGCTGCGGCCTGTATGCGCAGGTCGTGGATACGACAGTGTGCAGCGTGGTGAAGAATCCGGCGGCGTTCGACGGAAAGAACGTGCGCATCAAAGGCACAGTGGTGGCGGGTTTCGACGAGTTTGCGATCAAGGACGCGACGAATCCCAACTGCGGATACCCTGTGAACGCGATCTGGCTCGCCTATCCGCAGGGAGCGAAGGGCAAGGCGGGACCGGCGGCCATGCTGGTGGTGCAACCGGCGCGGAACTTTACCGGAAAGTACACGCCGCCCACGCGCACCGCGGTGACGCTCGACAAGAACAAAGACTTTAAGCAGTTCGATTCGTTGCTGGCGCAGAGGCATGAAAAGGGCGCGGACATGTGCCTGGGATGCACGCGCTATGAGGTGGCGGCCACGCTGGTGGGCCGGCTGGATGGCGTGGCCGACGCGACGCTGCAGCGCGATGCCTCGGGCAAGATTGTGGGCTTTGGCGGTTTCGGAAACATGAACGCATATCCCGCGCGGTTGGTGCTGCAGTCGGTCTCCGATGTGACCCCGAAGGAGATCGATTTCTCGAAGAACGACGAAGAGACCAGGGGCGCACCGGCGCAAGTAGACTCGGGCTCCGAGTTCTATCTGTATGACGCTATTGCAGCCGCGCAGAAATCCGCCGATGCGCTCGTCGCGGGCCCTGCCAAGAACGCGGCGGTAAGAGCAACCGATGTTTACGGCAAGCAGGGCGAGCACACAGGAGTGTTCGTTAGCTCTGGTACAGCGAACGAGGCGTCAGCAAAGGATGAGGAACTGGGTACCAAGGACTCACCGGATGGCGTGCTCTTCAACTGCACGTTCAACTTGGATAGCCTGCAAGGGGATGCGTTAACGAGGGCCTTGATGCACATGGGCGTGCACGTGTCTGAATTGCGCAATCCAGCGCCAAGAGCCGAAAACGCTCCACCTAATATCCTTGAGTCGCACGCCTGGCTGGTGACAGCCGTCTCCGCTTTCTACAACGGCCAGAAGTTCCTCACGCTCCCCGGCGGGTACCTGATTTGGGATGGCAATTGGCCGTCTGCCGAGCGTAACGGCAAAATGGGAACGGCGCTGAAGGATTTTCTGGCCAACGAAGCACTGCTCGGCCAGTGAGCGGACGCCGAGCAGATTGGGCGGGGATGTGAAGCCGGCTGTCGCGCCCCGGGTCGCGATTTCTTTGGGCCTGGGCGGCGAAATCCGTGCATGCAATCAGGTGAGTATGCGTGCAGAATGCGAGTATCCTTGGAGTTGCAGCCCATATTGCGCGCAAAAGCCACTGTAGCCGCAAAACATATTTCAGAGGAAAGGAAAAGAGAACATGTCCGAGATCGCCGTCGAGGCAACGCAAGTTCCCGCGCAACTGCCAGAGGTCCGCGTGGCGGTTCTGGGCGCCGGCAAGATGGGCGGCATCCTGCTGCAGGCGTTTCTGAAAGAGAATCTGTTTGCCGCCGATCGCATTCACGCCACCGTGAGCCGCGCCGAGCGGGCGCTGGCGCTCAGCACGCAGTGGGGCGTGGACGTAAGCACCGACAACGTGGAGGCGGTTCGGCAATCGGACCTCATTCTGGTAGGCGTGAAGCCGTTCCAGGTCCCGGATCTGATTGCGGAGATCAAGCCCGCGCTTACGCCGGCCAAAACGCTCGTCTCTTTTGCGGCATCCGTGAAGACCCGCGCCATTGAGGAAGCAGTCGGCATGGAGATCGCCGTAATTCGCGCCATGCCCAATACGCCTTCGGCGCTCGGCGCCGGCATGGCCGCCCTGTGCCGCGGGCGCTTTGTCTCCGGCGCGCAAATGGAACTGGCCCAGCGCATGTTTGAGACAGTGGGCCGCACAGTACTGGTGGACGAAAAGCACATGGATGCCGTAACCGGCCTTTCGGGCTCCGGTCCGGCGTATCTCTACATCATCATCGAGGCGCTGGCCGAGGCTGGCGTGAAGGTGGGCCTGTCGCGCGACATCGCTACGCAGCTTGCCGCGCAAACGGCCTACGGGGCTGCGAAGATGGTGCTGGAGACCGGCTACCATCCGGCGCTGCTGAAGGACGCCGTGACGACTCCCGCCGGATGCACGATTGACGGCATTCTGGAACTGGAGGAAGGCGGGTTGCGCGTTACGCTGATCAAAGCCGTGATGCGGGCTACAGAACGCGCGCGGCAGTTGGCCGCTGGATGATTCGCGCCGGCTTGGCCACAGTGCGGCAAACGATCTTGCCCATGCAACGCCCAACCTGGCTTCCCTCTTACCTGCCCGAACTCGACGGGCTGCGTGGCCTGGCGATTCTTGCGGTAGTCCTTTATCACTGCCATCCCCGGCTGCAAGGCACGTGGATCTACTACGCCAGCCTGTGGGGTTGGGCCGGAGTGATCCTCTTCTTTGTTCTCAGCGGGTTTCTGATTACCTGCACTCTGCTGGGCGCGCGCGACAAGCCGCACTACTATCACAACTTTCATGCGCGCAGGGCGCTGCGTGTATGGCCGGTGTACTTGCTGGTGCTGGCCGTGGTTTATCTCAACGCGCCCTGGTTCATAGGCCCCGGTGTCTGGGACGCGATCAAGGCCGCGCCCTGGCTGGCCTATATCTTTTGCGTGCAGAATCTGTTTCACCTCACGCTGCCGCCTGCCCTTGGTCCCACATGGGCGCTGGCCATTGAGGAGCAGTACTATTTTGCCTGGGCGCCAGCAGTACGCGTCTTGCGGCGGCCCTGGATGCTGGCCGCCGTTCTGGTGGCCGCACTCGTCGCGTCGCCGCTGTTGCGCCACGCGAATCTGCGTTGGATGACGTCGACGAATACGCTGATTCATTTGGACGGAATCGCGCTGGGCAGCCTTCTGGCGCTCGCGTTTTACACGCTCAAGCTCAGCCGGCGCGCGTGGCTAGCGATCGGCCTTGCCGCCTTTGCGCTGGGGATCGCGGCCGCCGCTACCATCGCCGGCGGAACGGCGTTTCTGGATTCCGCATTGTCCGCGGGCTTTGCCGGAGCGATGCTGGCGGCCATCGCATCGACAGGCGCGCGCAATCCGCTGAACGCGCTGCTGCGCTGCGGACCCCTGGCCTTCTACGGGCGCATCAGCTACGGACTCTACATGACGCACATTTCGGTCTTTATTTTCTTCGGCTGGTTCGACGCGCGTATGAACGCCTACGGCATGACCGGCAATTTGGCGGTGGTGGGCTTTCGCCTGATCGTGACCACCCTCGTGGCCACGGCGCTCTGGTACGGGTTCGAGTCGCAGGTCCTGAAACTGAAGCGATATTTTTGAAGCCGGACTAGCCAAGGTATATTAGGGATACGGACCAAGTACATCCAAATACTGAGCGCAATGGCAAATCAACCCCGGTGGCGCTCTCAAGTCCGGAGTACATTTTGCATCGTCGCCCCGAAGAAGGAGACTCGGCCATGATCCGTAACTTCGTTCGGTTTCTTCTTTCCGCCCTGATCTCTGTTCCGTTTTGCGCCGCTGCGCAATCCGCGCAGGCAGGCCAAGAGACGACGATCCGCACGACCGCCGATCTGGTCGTGGTCGATGTAACGGTGAGCGACGCCCAGCAAAACCCCGTGCATCATTTGGGCGCGACGGACTTTACGGTCCTGGAGGACGGGCACCCGCAGGCCATCAAGGTCTTCGAGGAGCACGCGGCGAGCGCGCCCGCGCCAATGCCTCCCATTCCCAAGCTCGACCCCGGAACATTCACCAACTACTCGCCTGTGCCCGCCAATAGCGCCATCGACATTCTTCTCTTCGACAAGCTCAACACTCCCGTGAACGCACAGACCGAGGTGCGAAATGAGGTCCTGAAGTTTCTTAGGGAGACGCCGGCGGGGGCTCGGATCGCCATCTTCGCCTTGACCCCGGAACTGAAGCTGCTGCAAGGGTTCACGTCGGACCCATCCGTGCTGCGCGCGCTGGTTGAGGGCAAGGAAGGCAGTCAAGGCGCCTCACCGCTGATGGACAATCCGATGTTAGGAGACGAGCCTGGAGCGGACGACGAGCGGATAATGAGCACGGAAGCTGCGCTGGGCAATATGCCGAATAAAGCGACGGTGCTTGCCAACCTGAAGCAGTTCGAGGCCGAGCAGCAGTCGCACCAGCTTCAGCTACGCGCACGCTTTACGCTGGATGCGCTGAACCTGCTGGCCCGCTACATGAGCAACCTGCCGGGGCGCAAGAATCTGATCTGGTTTTCGGGCTCTTTTCCGATCAGCATCCTGCCCGACCCCTCGCTTCAGAACCCCTTTGCGGTCGTTGCGTCGTCGGAGGACGAGTTCAGGGAAACAGTGGATCTGATGGCGCGGAGCCAGGTCGCGGTGTATCCCATCGATGCCCGGGGGCTGATGGTAGAGCCGATGCTGAACGCGAGCAACAGCGGGCGCACCGACGAAGGGAGTCCGGGAGACGCGAACAGGTTCACCCTGCAAGCGCCCGGTGGGCACGACACCATGAGCCCAAACGAGCAACCGACCGGGGACAACGAGACCATGATGGGCCAAAACGCGATCAAGTTCTTCCGTCAAACGGCCGAGGAACACGACACCATGGAGCAAATGGCGGAGGCGACGGGCGGCAAGGCGTTTGTGAACGCAAACGACTTGAAATCGGCTGTGGAGAAGGCCATCGATGCCGGCTCGAATTACTACACGATTGCCTACACACCCGCAAACCACGACTGGAACGGCAAGTACCGCAAGATTGAGGTGAAGGTTAACCTTCCGAAGGTGGCTCTCGCCTATCGGCACGGCTACTATGCCGACGATCCCAGCGCGCCAGCGCGGCACACTGAGGTCCAGAGCGAAAAGAATGCCTTGCCGCCATATGATGCGATGCGCGCCGCCATGCTCCGGGGCGCCCCCGACCCCACACAGATCATCTTCACGGCCAATGTACGGCTCAGCACGGACGATGAAGAGCCGGCGGTTGCGCCAGGCAACGAGGCCGCCAATAAGATCAACGGACCCTATCGCCGCTATACGGTCGAATTCCGCGTGAGCCCCAGGAGCATTGATTGCGCGGCAGCACCTGACGGAAAGCATCACTGCACGCTGGATTTCGCGTCGATCTTGTATGACGTAGATGGAGCGCTGCTCAACTCGCAAACCAACAGCATCAGGGTCAATCTTTCGTCCGCGCAGTTTGCTTCGGCCTTGAACACCTTTTTCAGCTATCGCCAGCAGATCAGCGTTCCGGTAAAAGGGGAGTACTATCTGCGCGTGGGTCTGCGCGACGCGACGGCCGACCGCGTGGGCGCATTGGAGCTTCCTGTTGCGGAGGTCGCCAGGCTGAAGCCGATTGCAGCGCAGGGTGAAGCATCCGCTCCGGCAGCGCCGCCGAAATGAATTGCTGCTAGTGCGGCCAGCGCCCGGCAATCACGAAGAGGGCAAGAAGAAAGGTTGCGACAGCGGGCGCTGCCGGCTCCATGCGGCGCACGTGGTCGGTGGTGGCGCCGGCCATAAGGAGCGCCATATTGCGCCGCGGCTCCTCCAAAGCAGTCAGGTCCGTATGTCTGGCCCAGAGATATCAACCCTCGTACTCTCTGTATGTGACTTGAGTCACCCATCGCCTCGCGGACTGGCTGCTACGCTGGATGGGAAGAATTTCTCCAGGTCTCGTGGAGCCGGCAGCATTGCGCTTGGTAGCCGCGGAAGTCGGCGCTTTGACGGCGCTTGAAGATTTGCGCCGGTTGCGGGGATGTTCGCTCGCACACAGACTTGCCGATTCGTACATCTGACATTCGGAAAGGTTTTCACCATGCCCTCGTTGCCGGTTTTGGTATTGAACAGCGGTTCTTCTTCAGTCAAATTTTCCCTGTATGAAGCCGGAAACGGCGAGCGGACGCGGCTCTTCGAGGGCGCTGTCGACGGCATCGGCACCGATCTGGGCAAGTTCTGGATCAAAGACGCGAACGGCAAGAAACTGATCGACCAGACGCCGGCCGTGCCCAGCCGCTCCGTGGCATTCAAGCTGGTGGCCGACGCGCTGCACTCCGGCGAGTTCTCTACCCCGGCGGCCATCGGCCATCGCACCGTGTGCGGTGGCCCCACTGTCCGCGAGAACCAGCGCATCACGCCCGCGCTGATCGACGAAATCGAGAGCTACCAGGACCTGGCGCCGCTGCACACCCCCATCGCCGTGTACATTATGCGCGAGGCGCTGCGGCTGTTTCCGGGTATTCCCAACTTTGCCGTTCTCGACACGTACTTCCATCGCACCTTGCCCGAAGTCGCCACGCATCTGCCGATTCCCTCTGTGTACGTTGCCATGGGCGTGCGGCGCTACGGCTATCACGGCATTTCGTATGAGTCGATCGTGTATCAACTGCAGCCGGATGTGCCGGGGAAACTGATTGTTGCACATCTGGGCAACGGAGCCTCGATTTCGGCCATTCGCAACGGCAAGTGCATTGATACATCGATGGCGCTGACGCCAACCAGCGGGCTCATTAGTGGCTCGCGTACGGGCGACATCGATCCTGGCGTGCTGATCTTCATCCTGAAAAAGCTTGCTGAGACAACGCCAGGTGCGGCAGAGGCGGCTGAGAAACTGGACACGGTGGTGAACAAGAAGTCCGGCCTGCTGGGAGTGAGCGAGCTTTCGAACGATATGCGCGATCTGCGCGAGGCCATCGCGGCAGGCAACGCAAAGGCACGGCTGGCCGTGGACAAGTTTTGCTGGACCATCGCCCGGTGGATCGGAAGCTTCGTGGCGGAGTTGAATGGTCTCGACATGCTGGTCTTCACAGGCGGAATCGGCGAGAACGATATCGCCTCGCGCGCTGAGATCTGTTCGGGACTGGGTGCGCTGGGCATCGTGCTCGACGCCAAGCGCAACAACGTGCGCGGCGCGGCGGTCATCTCCGCGGAGAATTCGCCTGTGACCGTGCGCGTGATTTCTCCCCTCGAAGACCTGATGATTGTGGATCATGTGGTGAGACTGCTGAGCGAGTAATGGCCCCGCCGATCCGCGCTGGACGGTCCAGTGTCTATGCCAAATGGTGCGGCAAAGCCAGCACTTTCAACTGCTTTCCGAGTTTCACGAAATCCCGGTCGGCGGTCACAAGAGTTGCGCCTCTTCTTATCGCAAGATCGGCCGCAAAACAGTCTGCATAGCCCAGTTTATAAATAAACTTCAAAGCCGCGGCTCCGTTCGCTTGCTCTTCCGTCGCATCGACCGACTCAACATAATGGGCCATGGTTCGTAGCGCTGCTACTGCTTCAAGCATGCCTGCCCGTTTCGCCAGATTGTAAAGAACCTCGCCGCGATTGATCACGGACATCGACAGGCTCGCCTCGCCTCGTTGTGCCTGCGCAAACAGCTTGTCGAGGCGTTCGATTCCTGGACCCTTTGTCAAGTAGCGCATGAGTGCGTTGGCGTCGAGCACGTACCGTTTCACATGGACTCCAGGCGCTCATCCCACTTGCGGCGCTCTTCCATGAGGTCTTTCTCGAGTTGGTATTGCGCGAACTTGCCGCGAAGCGCCAAGAGGGCGTCATAAGGATTGGGCTTCACCTTGATCTCCCCGCCGTAATCCTCCACCGCAACCCGGCTTCCTGCCTTCAACCGGTATTTCTTCCGTATTTCTGCCGGAATCACCAGTTGCCCCTTCGAACTGACAGTCGCCATGTGCGCCATGCGTCTTACCTTAAGGTAAGACATAGTGTACTTCATTTCGGGCGCCACGTCCAGGCAGATCAGGCCCTGCTGCTTGTTCTACACTGGTGGGTTCTCCGCGGAGTGATCTCGTATGCCTGCGACCGCCGTTTCCTTGCAAGCTCATAGCCTTCCTTCGCCTGCCTTGCGCCGGTTCGCCTGGGCTGTCCTGGTTTATTTCATCGGCGTTATTTTGTGGGGTGGGCTGGTGCGCGCCACCGGATCGGGCGCCGGCTGCGGCAATCACTGGCCGCTGTGCAACGGGACGGTGATCCAGCACTCGGCGCGCGTTGACACGATGATCGAGTATACGCATCGCATCACCAGCGGTCTCTCGTTCATTTTTGTCGTGGCGCTGCTCTGGTGGACCATCGCCGGCACGGCGCGTGCCCACCTGGCGCGAGCTGCTGCTTTGGCTGCCGTGGTTTTCACAGTCGTCGAGGCAGCGCTGGGAGCTTTTCTGGTCAAGCTTGGCCTCACCGCGCAGAGCCGTTCGCCCCTGCGCGCGCCGTACCTGGCGCTGCACCTGACCAACACGCTGCTGCTGCTGGCCGCGCTCACGCTGACCGCGCACCTGCTCAGCCGGCGGAGAGGCTACCTGCGCGGCAGGATTCACTTTGCCGCGCCGTTTCTATCGATTGCATCGCTCGTCGTTGTGTTGGCTGTCGGCGTTACCGGATCGCTGGCAGCGCTGGGCGACACGCTCTTTCCCGCGAGTTCGCTCGGACAAGCTTTTGCGCAGGATTTTTCGTCCGCCAGCGGCTGGTTGGTGCGCTGGCGCTGGACGCACCCCACGGTTGCGTTCGCGGCCGGCATCTTTCTCATTTGCCTGCTCGTGCGCGCCGCGCAGCGGCACACCTGCTGGGATAATCGCGGCCTTTCCGCGCTGGTGTTAATTCTTCTGGCGGCGCAGTATGCGCTGGGTGTTCTCGATGTGGCGTTTCTGGCCCCGGTTTGGCTGCAGATAGCGCACCTGCTGGGCGCCGATGCGCTGTGGTCTGCGCTGGTGGTGCTGGCGGCGCGCCTGATGCTGGAGCCAGCGGAGACAAGTTAACGGGTTAACATGCTGGCGCGCAGGCAACCCGGCAGGTCCATGAATCCGCAGGCCTGCGAGCGAGTGCCGATTGCCGGCGTTCAGTCTTCCAGGGCTGGGTGGTAGTGGCTCTCCCAGCCCAGGTAGCGCGCCGCCTCGTGCACGGCCTTCGAGACGTCGCTGAAGTTCGCGGCCACGTGGTGCTCGAAGCCCTCGCGGCAGATGTACTTGAGCAGCTTCTGCAGTTGCGGAATCTCGGCCACGCCAGCGCCGCCGAAGGTTTCGAGCGGATCGTCGGTGAACCGGCCCGCGCCGGTATAGCCGCGGATGACGCCGCGCCGGTCGTCGGTCGAGAAGCGCGCGAACGTCATCGCGCCGGCCTTCACGCGGCCCACGCACGTGCCAAACGTATTCTCCTTGCCCACCGCGCCGGCGATGATCTCCTGGTAATCCATCCGGGCTTCCTTGAAAAAGTGCTTGGGCAGATTCGAGCAGTGGAAGCAGACGCACTTGTTGGGATCGGCGCCGTAGTTGTTGTTCCAGTCGAGCAGCGCGGAAGGCGTTCCCGAAGCCAGCGCCATCATATACATGCTGAGCACTCCGGGGACATCGACTTCGCAGGCCGAGGGAATAAGCTCGTTGCTCATCATGCTCATGATGGTGCATGGCACCACGCCGAAGAACTCCTCCATCGAGGTCCAGCACTGCACGGCGCTGATGGTGCAGTTGGTCTGCTTCATCCAGGTATCGACGACTGCGCCCAGCTTGGCCATCTTAAGCAACGCGGCATCGGGAATGCCCGAAGTGCTGACGTATTTCCTGATTGCCGCCAACTTGGCCTGCGCCGCGTCGTCAGAGTCCTTCATGCGGTTGATGCGGCCGAAGATCTCCGAGAGATCGATCGGCTCGACGGAGATGCCGGCGGTCTCCAGGATGCGCTCCGAGTAGCGGACCGTGTTGAAGGCCGCGGGGCGCGCGCCGATGGCGCCGATCTTCACGTTCTTCAGGCCTTTCACGATGCGGCAGACCTGGGAGAACCATTCAAGATCGGCCTTGAACTCGGGCGAATCCAGCGTTTCGGTGTGCAGCGTGGTCAGCGAATAGGGAATACCGTACTGCATGAGGTTGTTGCAGCAGCTCATCTTGCCGCAGAAGCTGTCGCGGCGCGTGGCGATGGTCATCGCGTCGGAGCGGTCGGGCGTGGCCTGCACCAGCACCGGGACCTTGAGCCCGGAGAGGCGGACGGCGTCCACAATGCCGCGCTCCTCGCCAAAGTTGGGCAGCGTAACGATGATGCCGTCGATCTCCTCGGCGTGTTTCTTAAAGAGCTCGGCGCATCGCTGCGACTCGGCATAGGTTTCCACCGCGCCGTACTTCGACTCTTCCGGGCCAAGTACGATGGGCCGTGCACCCGCAGCCTCGAGTACGGAGATGATCTCTTCCCGGCCGGTCTTGGCCAGGTGATCGGGGAAAAAGCCGCGATTGCCCACCACAATTCCAAATGTCATCTTGCGTTGCGCTGCCATTTTCGTGCTCCTTCAATCGCTGTGCTTGTAAGAAACTTTTTCTCTCGCAAACCGCTTACTTGCGTGCGCGGCCGGGGCGAAACCTGACGGCATAGAACATGCCCAGAACCGCCAACAGGCCGCCCCACCACACCGGCGTATGCAGATTGGTCAACTGCACGCCGGGAGCATAGTTTCCCGTCGTCCATTCAAAGACGCCGTATCCCAGGATCATGACGCCGTAGGCAACCAGCAGCACGCCAATGAAAAACCAGATCGGAATTCCGGAACCATGCATATTTTTCTATCCCTTCTCTCCCCACATCCACGCAAACCTTTCGCGCCGAGACAAATTCTCCCTACCAGAACAAAATGTTGAGCGCGGCAAAAATGATGACCACCACGCTCGCCCACATCCACTCCCGCTTGTAAAACGGAACCGGATCTTCCTTGGGCAGCGTGGTCGCGCCGTAGACCAGGCCGTCCAGCTCCGCCACCGGCCGCGGCTTGGTCAGCAAGCTCACGACGATGACCACGATGGCCGTAAACAGAAACGCCCACAGCGCGCGGAACACATTTTCGGCCATCGGCTTGGCGTCGGGCGAAAGCGCCACAGTGGCCAGCGCGGCAGGACTGATGTGAACCCACTCGAAGAGGCTGGCGGAAAAGACGATGCCGAACAGCAGGCCCAGGAAGCCGGCGAGCCTGGTAGCGCGCTTCCAGAACATGCCGAAGAGGATGACGCCCAGAAGGGGCGCGATAAAGATGCTGAACAGCGCCTGCACGTAGTCCATGATGCCGTGCGCGTGCTGCACAATGTAGCCGGCGAAGATGGATACGATTACGCCGGCGACGATCGAAATCCGGCCCACCGTCACGTAATGGCTGTCGCTGCCATTTTTGTTGATGAGCGGTTTGTAGATGTCGTAGGTCCACACGGTAGAGAAGGCGCTCACGTTGCCGGCCATGCCGCTCATGAAGCCGGCGATCAGCGCCGTGATGCCAAGGCCCAGCAGGCCGGGTCCGAGGTAGCGAACCATCATCAGCGGCAGGGCCTGATTGTAGCTGTGCAGCTCGGAGTCGGGAGCGGCGCTGAGCACCTGCCGCTGCGCCTCGGCAGAGAGATTGGACTTCGACGACATAGCCGCCGAGCAGGCCGCAGGATCTTCGATCTTGCCGGTGGCAGAGGCGACCGAGCAGGCGGCCACCACGTCTTCGCCGACGAGCTGCCGGCGGCTGCCATCGGGGTTATGCAGCAGTACGAGACCGAGCAATCCGGGCAGGATCACGATAAATGGCACAGCCATTTTGAAGAACGACCCGATGATGGGCGCCATGCGCGCGGCGCGCAGGTTGCGCGCCGCCAGCACGCGCTGAACCACCAGGAAGTCCGTAGTCCAATAGCCGAAGCTGATCGCAAAGCCCAGGCCGAGGACGATTCCCGTCCAGTGCACTCCCATGGGGTTGGCGGCAAAGCTGCCGGTGTCGCGCCACAGGTGGAAGTAGCTGTCGGAGTGCAGATTGGCGAGGATTTTGGCCTTGAGGCCGGTCCATCCGCCGGCCTGCATCAGGCCCAGGATGGGCACCAGCAATGCGCCGCCCCAGATGAGCACAAATTGCAGAACCTCGTTGAAGATGGCCGAACGCAACCCGCCAAGGGCCACGTAAAGCGTGACTGCAAACGCGGAGACCAGGATGCTGAAGGTGATGCTCCAGCCCAGAACGACCTTCATCACCACGGCCATGGCGAACATGTTTACGCCGCTCATCAGGATCATCTCCAAGGCGAAGGAGAAGGCGGCCAGGACGCGGGCGTGCTCGCCGTAGCGCAGGTTCAGGTAGCCGGGCACCGAATGCGTCTTCGACACATAGTAGAAGGGCATCATCACCAGGCCGAGGAAAAGCATGGCGGGGATGGCGCCGATCCAGTACCAGTGCGTGGCCAGAATGCCGTATTGGTAAGCCGAGCCGGCCCAGCCCATCAGCTCCAGCGAGCCCAGGTTGGCGGAGACGAAGCTCAAGCCGGCGATCCACGCGGTCATCTCTCGTCCGGCCATGAAGAACTCTTCGCCGGTGTTGGAACGGCCCTTGAGATAGAAGCCGATCCACAGCACCATGCCGAAGTAGAGGGCAATGATCAGGATGTCGAGCGTGCGCAGATGCGCCAGCGGCTCCGCGCTAAAAGCGAGCAGAGCTGGCAGCGAGCTGAAGAAACCTGCGGCAACAGAGCCCGCGACGGATTCGACCATGAACATCATCTGAAGAGGCGGGATTACATCCGCGAAAGCTGTTAAAGGTTCGCCCCTAAGTAAATTGCTTTACTCGAACACTTGTCAAGCACGGTGCACCGCGTCGAGGAAAGCTTCTCCCTCGCTGCGTCCTCGCGCCGGGCGTCCAGGCAGTGGGCAACCTTCGGCCGGACGGATCGAGTCAGCGTTTACTCGACAAAGCGTAGCGTAGCGCCGCAAGTTTTCATGCCATGATTCCCGCAGTACGGATGTGGTCTGGCTACTGGCTGCGACCGCCGTTTCGATCAATCGTTGGCCGCCATAACCTCGTGCAGCCAGCCGGGGGCTTTGAGCAGCTCGCGGGGGCGCGGACCATCGGCGGCGCCCACCAGGCCGTCGCGCTCCATGAGGTCAATTAAATGCGCGGCCCGGCCGTAGCCGATGCGCAGCCGCCGCTGCAGAAGCGAAGTGGAGGCCTTGCCGAACTCGAAGACAAGACGAACCGCATCGTCGAACATGGGATCGTCCTCGCTGGCGTCGTCGCTCTCGCCTTCCATGGCGGCGCGTTCGTCCTTGGGTGAATCGAGGAAGCCCTCGACGTATTCGGCCGCACCCTGCGATTTCCAGAAATCGACCACGGCTGCTGTCTCCTTCTCGCTCACATAGGGCGCGTGCAGGCGCATCAGGCGGCTGGTGCCCGGCGGCAGAAAGAGCATATCGCCGCGGCCCAGCAGCGCCTCTGCCCCGTTGGTGTCGAGGATGGTGCGCGAGTCGACCTTGGTAGCCAGGCGGAAGCTGATGCGGGTAGGAATATTGGCCTTGATGAGGCCAGTGATGACGTCCACGCTGGGGCGCTGCGTGGCCAGGATGAGGTGAATTCCAACGGCGCGCGACATCTGCGCCAGCCGCGTCACCGACTCCTCGACGTTGGCGCGGTCGAGCATCATCAGGTCGGCCAGCTCGTCGATGACGATGATGATGTAGGGTAGCGGCTCCTCCTCCTCTTCGCTTTCGTCGAAGAGCGAAGGCATGGAGCCCTCGAAGAGCTTGTTGTACTGGTCGATATTGCGCACGCTGCGCGAGGCCAGCAGTTTCAGACGCCGTTCCATCTCGCGCACCGCGTTGCGCAGGGCGTTGGCGGCCAGTTTGGGTTCGGTGATGATGGGCGTGAAGAGGTGGGGAATGCCCTCGTACATGCCCAGTTCCACGCGCTTGGGATCGACCAGGATGAGCCGCACTTGGTGAGGCGTGGTGCGGTAGAGCAGGCTCATGATCATGGCGTTGATGGCCACGGATTTGCCCGAGCCTGTCGATCCCGCAATGAGAATATGCGGCATCGAGGCCAGATCCGCGGTCACGATGCGGCCGTTGATGTCTTTGCCCATGGAGATCGTGAGGCGCGAGCGGGCCCTGACGAAGGTCTCGCTTTCGATCGCGTCGCGCAGGTGAATAGTTTCCCGTTCGTGGTTGGGCACCTGAATGCCCACCGTGCTCTTCCCTGGCATACGCTCGATCAGGATGCTCTCGGCGCGCATGGCCAGGCACAAATCGTCGGCCAGGCCGGTCACGCGCGAGTATTTCACGCCCGCCTCGGGCTTGAACTCGAAGGTCGTCACCATGGGCCCGGGATTGATCTGCACCACCTGGCCGCGCACGTCGAACTCGGCGCATTTTTCCACCAGCACCCGCGCTTCTTCGCGCAGCACGTCTTCGCGCACCGTTTGCGGGCCTTCGCCCGCATTCAGCAGCGTGCTCGAGGGCAGCTTGTAGCCGCTCACGTTTTTCGGCGCCACAGCGACCGTGCGCACTTCGGCATCGGCACGGCCATGAATAGCGATCTCCCCGGCTTGTTGCTGCGGCGTGGGAACCGGCACGGGCCGCATGGCCGCACCGGGATCGGCCGGCTGCGGGACGCCGGTTTGTGCCTGCAGGGGCTTGGGCGGCGGCGGCGTTGTGGCCGGAGCCGGCACTGGAGCGGCTGTCGCTGTCTCCGGTTCGCCCCGCTCCCAGATGCTCGGCCTGCGCCGCGTAATGGGAATCGCGGCTTCGTTTCGTCCCTCTGGATTCTGAGGCAAATCCATTCGCTGGTAAGCCGGAATCTTATCCAACGGATCTTGCTGCGGCGCATGTTTGCGGGTGAAGAACGCGAGAAAGCGGTTCGACCAGCGGGCAGGAAGCTCCGTTTCCACGTCCGGTACGGCTGCGGTGGCGAGCTTCGGAAACGGGACCGGCCGATTCTGCTCCGCGCGCAAATCGGCGCGCTCCTCGCGGCGGCTGCGCCAACGCTCGCGCCATTCGGCAAAGCGCATCCAGCGCTCGGCAATGCTTTCGCGGAGAACGGAGAAGCTGATGGCCGAGGCAAAATAGAGCCCCGTGGCAGCCAGCACGGCGGCTACCATCCAGGCGCCCTGCAGGTTCAGGTAGACCACCAGCACGCCGGCCATCAGCCGTCCCACCACGCCTTCCACCGGAATCATGTGCAACCAGCGCCAATGCCACGGCAAAAGCCCAAACACAGCTGGCAGGAAGGCCAGGGCCAGCACCGTGCCCACCCAGCGCAGGATGGGCGAGCCGCCGGGCCGAGAGTGCATCCACGTCCAGCCCAGGCCGCCCATCCACAACGGGAGCAAAAATGCCGTCAGGCCTAGCGATTGCAGCAAAAGGTCGCCGATGTACGCGCCAAAGAGGCCAACCCAGTTGCTGGCCACGGCGGAATCCGTGGCCGTATTCAGCGAGGGATCGGTGGCGTGATAGGTTGCAAGCGCGAGGAAAAGAAGCAGCGAAACCAGCAGCAGCACCAGCCCCAGAAACACGTTCAGGGGGCGGCTGCGCGTGGGCGCGAGAACAATGCGGATCGGCTTCATGACGAGGGCGGTCCCATTCTCCGGCCGGCGAAGGGTATTGCGGCGGGCCGCGGGAGCAGGCAAATCGTCCCAGAGCAATTTCAATTATCGGCGCTCGCAGCGCCGCTTCCGGGCAAAAGGGAGGGAGGGGGAATCACGATGTCCACCCCCTGCGGAATCGCCAGCCTTACTGGAAAATCCCCTCGTTCCGCAGAACTTCCATGCAGCGTTTTGGCTTCTGATCGAAGGTCAAGATGCCACGCATCGGCATGTTTAGGTAACAAGGCCGAAACCGCGTTGATTCTCCTGCGTTTATCCCCCGATGTACTTCGCTCCCCAAAGCAGCAGCGCTCCGCCCAGCAGTATGCGGTAAATAGCGAACACGGTGAAGCCGTGCTTGCGCACCCAGTAGAGAAACCACTCCACCACGCCCAGCGCCACGATGAACGAGACGACGGTGCCGATGAGCAGCACGATCCAGCGCTCGGGATCCATGGCTACGCGCGCGGCGGCCGCTCCGGCGGCCATGCCGGGATGAACTTCCTTGACGAGATCCCACCCGGTGGCGGCGATCATGGTGGGAATCGAGAGTAGAAAGCTGAATTCGAGCGCCGAGGGGCGGTCGAGCCCCGCAAGCTGGCCGGCGGCGATGGTCGACATGGAGCGCGAGGTGCCTGGAAAAACGGCGGAAAGTGTCTGGCAAAGGCCGATCCAGACGGCCTGCGGCGCCGACATCTTCTCTACGTCCGTGGTGTTTGGCTCATAGCGGTCGCTCCAGGCGTCCACGGCCCACATGACAACTCCGCCCGCCAGCAGCGCGATGGCTATGGCGTTCAAGCTGCCCAGATTCTTTTCGCTCCACTTGCGCAGCAGCAACGCCAGAGCCGAAGTGCAGGCGAAGGCGATCAGCGTGAGCGAAATGGGGTGGTTGAACCCGTTGCGATCGCCGCTTTCGCCCCTGGGAAATGTGCGCAGGAAGTTGACGATCCTTTCCAGGAACAGCAGGCACAACGCCAGGATTGCTCCCACCTGGATGACGATCGTGTACATCATCCAGTACGGATCGTCGAGCGGGATCTTCATCAACGCTTCCGCGATGCGCAGGTGCGCCGTCGAGCTGACCGGCAAAAACTCGGTCAGGCCTTCCACAATTCCCAAGAGAATGGACAGGAAATACGGGCTCAAACTGCCTCCTGCTGATTCTTACGTTTGCGTCAGGTGGGGAGCCCCGGGAGGCCGTCGGCTGCTCACTCCCGTTCAATGCCGTAGACAGGAACCCCTTCATCTAATTTGTACACCAGGGCGGCGGCGCGCAAGGCGTAGTCAGAGTCGGCAAAATGGGCTTTCAGTTGCGCGGCCACGGTGCGCGCATGGTTGCGAGCATCGTTGCTTTTGCGGTCATCTCCATTGGCGGCAAACATGTCGCTGAGCACGGCAAGGCGGTAAACGGCCTCGTACAGCGCGCGCGCCGTCCGCGGACCGTCGGGATACTCATCCGCGTATTTGAGGTAGATCTCCGACTCCTTCTCCGGGCATTGGGTTGAGCCTTCCCAATCGCCGCAGAGCTTATTGTCGATCAGGTCGAAGGCCGCCAACGCCGCCCAGCGCGTGTGCGGGTAGTACTTGATCAGCTTCTTCAAGGCGTCTTCGTCCATCGGCTGGCGAAATTCGGGATCTCTTTCATGAGCCGATGGCAAGGTTGCGGCGTCGGCCTTCTCCAGTTGCCACTGGATGTCTGCCGCACGCCACGCGGCTTCGGGTGCGAGCGGCGAGTTCGGGAACATCTCCGCGACGCGGCGATAGAGGAGGCGTGCGCTTTGAGCGGCATTGGCTGGACCGCGCGGATTGGAGGCCAGCGCCTCCTGGTTGGCTGCTGCGCCCATCAGAATCTGGTCGCCGTTGGGGGTGGTTTCTTCCACCACTCCTTTGGCCTCAATCCACCCTGAAATCGGCGGCGTGGTCTCGTCGCTGCCGACCATCGGCGTGTCCCTGTCGCTGTGCTGCTCCTCGATGTCGGTGTTGGCGTAGACGCGCATCCAGGGGCCGCTCTTTTCCGCGACCACCATCTCGCGGCCGATCTGCACTTTATCCACTTTCTGCGCGCTGCTGTCAGGCGTGATATAGAGCCAGGTGATGCGCAGGACCGTGGCGCGCGGGCCGGCCATGGGCTTCACTAGCTGCGGCGGCTTTTTATCGGCATGAACAGGCAGCGCCGCGCACGGAAGCGCCAGGCCCAGGGCGAGAGCGCGAAGTGGAAAGATGCGGCGGTTCATGACATGCCAAATCATAGTTGAACGACGTTACGGCCGGGTTTCAGTGAGCGCCGGGGCCGGCAAAACCGGATCCACGCTGCCGCCGTTCGCCGCCGATTCACTCGTACGCAAGCGCATCGATCGGATCTTTGCGCGCGGCCATCCATGCCGGATAGAGCGCCCCGCAGATCGATCCTACGAAGGCGATGACGGCGCCGAGGCCAATCCAGAATCCCGAGATCTCGAAGTGCATGGTTGGGAAGAAGTGAGCCATGATGAAGCGCACGCCGTAAGTACCGCCGATGCCCACGACTACCCCGGCCGCTGCGAGCACCGCGCACTCACGCAGCACAACACTGACGATCGTTGGTTTTGACGCTCCCATGGACTTGAGAATTCCGATCTCGCGCGTGCGTTCCAGCACCGCCGTGTACATCGACTGGAAGATGACCAGGAATCCGATGACGACCGCGATTCCGGTGATCACTTCGAGCGCCAGATTGAAGCCCGGAATCTTGCTCGGCGTCATCTGGTCGAGCCAGCTATCCACGGTTGTCAATGTGTTGCTTCCGAAGCCGCGGGTTGAGTGAATCTCATCCATCACCGTGTCGTCGTTGGCTGGGTTGTCGCACTTGATGAAGAAGACCGACGCCTTGCCGTCGGCGGCCATAAGTTGAGCCAGCGTGTCCAGCGGGATGAGCTTGCGTCCTCCCTTGCCCGGCTCCACGATCCCGGAGACCCGAAATGGCTGGTTCAGAATCTTCACTGTGTCGCCCACCACGTACGGCTTCTCCGTAGCGGGATTCTTGCTCCCGGCGAACACATCGTCAATGATGGCGTCGTACGGCCCTTTGAACCGGTCGCCGCTGAGAAATACGAACGGCTTGAGCGCGTCAAAGCTGTCGTAGTCGATCCCGTACAGTATCTCCACACTGCCGCTGGTAGTGATCTTCTCGATGGCCGGCGAAACCACCTTCACATGAGGCAGCCTCAGTAAGACTTCCTCGTCCTTGACGGGCATTGACGGGCTTCCCAGCCCATTGAACATGCTGGCATTCGACGGCAGGAGCATCAGGTCGGCGCCGATGCCGTTGGTGCGCTGCTTCTGGTCGTTCAACATGCCCATGAAGATGCCCACGATGGACAGAATCATGATGACTTCGATGGCTACGGCCAGCACGCTGATGATGGAGCGCATGGGGCGGTGAAGCAAGTTGGCAAATATGAGCTTATTCATATTCGAGCTCGGATCCATGCGCCCTGCGGCGCAAGAACCCTCGTCATCAGGGTAACAGTCTTGAGCGGGAGGGCCTGACGGCAGTATGCAAACCAAACCCCGTGCGCGGATGTTTCGAAACTGGGTTCAAGCGCTCAAAAAGGGCGCCCGTCCGCGTTAAATCGCTTTGACCCAACGGGAAACCGGGTTTATTGTGAAGGTAAAATTTCTTCCTGGGTGTTTGACCCGATACCGGTCGCCAATGGGGAGTTTTGGAGAAGACCTGCGCAAGGAGCGCCTCGCGCGCGGCGTTGCGCTGGAAGACATCTCGGCGGTCACCAAGATCAGCCAACGTCATCTGATTGCGCTGGAGCAGGAGAGGTTTCGTCTTCTTCCCGGCGGCATTTTAAGCAAGGGCATCGTCCGCGGTTACGCCGGCGCTCTCGGCCTGGATCAGCAGAACTGGACTGAGCGCTTTCTGCAGGCTTCGAGCGCCTCAGGCCAGACGCTCGATGACGATCGCGGCTGGACGACCTTCGCTTCCAACGTAGGCAAGGCGAGGATTCTGCGCCGCGAAGCCGTCGAGGTCCGCTTGCGCTGGCTCGGCGCCATCCTGCTTTTGCTGGCGGTCGCCGCCGCCGTGTTCCTAGCCGTCCGCTACTATGGCGTGCGCGCGGGTTGGTGGCATACTCTGCTGCCGCTGCACGGCGTCTCTGCTGCGCTCCATGGCGCCTGGGCGTTAGCCCGCGGCCTGGTTGCTCGCATCCTTTCCAGAACCTGAACCCTCCGGCTCAGAGCCTCCAATCCGCCATTGAAAGCCCTTTCTTTACCGTACGCTGCATGCCTTTGCTCCCGGCCGCCCGCCCAAATTACCATAGACAGATGCACTGCCGGGCTTGAGCCTGCGCATGCGGACATGCCGAAATCAGGTGGTGTGCGCAGGGATCTGAAGAATGAGGAATTTGGAGGTATTCGCGCCGCCTCATCCGGAGCCTGTCGGCCATCGCGGCAACCACCGGCTGGAATCCCTATTATGGGAAGGAGTTTGAAGTTGAGCGACCGTTTTTTGTTTACTTCCGAATCCGTCACCGAAGGTCATCCCGACAAGATTGCCGATCAGGTATCCGACGCGATTCTCGACGCCTGCCTGGAGCAGGACCCCTATAGCCGCGTTGCCGCCGAAACCCTGACGGCGACCGGGCTGGTGGTGATTGCCGGTGAGATCACAACCAAGGCCTACGTGGATTTCCAAAGCCTGGTTCGCGGCGTCGTCGCATCCATCGGTTACGACAACGCGCTCTATGGCTTCGACTCCAACACCTGCGCGGTGATCTCGAGCATCAACAAGCAATCCGGCGATATCGCGCAAGGCGTTGACACCGGCGGCGCCGGTGACCAGGGCATGATGTTCGGCTACGCTTCCAACGAGACGCCGGAGCTGATGCCGGCGCCCATCTCGCTGGCCCACAAGCTCTGCCGCCAGTTAACCGCAGTGCGCAAGAGCGGCAAGCTGCCCTACCTGCGCCCCGATGGCAAGAGCCAGGTGACTGTGGAGTACGGAGAGGACGGCAAACCGGCGCGTATCGACGCCGTGGTCATCTCCACGCAGCATTCCGAGGCCATCGACAACGAGGAGTTGCATGCCGATATCCTCAAGTATGTCATCCAGGCGGTTCTGCCTGCGAAATGGCTCGACGAACACACCAAGTACCACATCAACCCCACCGGCCGCTTCGTCATCGGCGGGCCGATGGGCGACACCGGCCTGACCGGGCGCAAGATCATCGTGGATACTTACGGCGGCATGGGCCGCCACGGTGGTGGCGCTTTCAGCGGCAAGGATCCGACCAAGGTCGATCGCTCGGCAGCTTATATGGCCCGCCACATCGCCAAGAACGTTGTGGCGGCGGGGCTGGCCAGCCGCGCCGAAGTGCAGCTTGCCTACGCCATCGGCGTCGCCGAGCCGGTGAGTGTGCTGGTGGAAACCTTTGGCACGGGCAAGCTGAGCGAGGCCAAACTCACCGAGCTGATCCGCAAAAATTTCTCCCTAACGCCCAAGGCCATCATCGAGTACCTCAACTTGCGCCGTCCCATCTACCAGAAAACCGCGGCATACGGCCATTTTGGCCGCACCGAGCCGGAGTTTACCTGGGAGGCCACGGACAAGGCCGCGAAACTTGCCGAGCAGGCGGGAGCGACAGCAACGGTAGAAGCAAGGTGAGCAACAAACCGCCAATCCTCTGAATGGATTTACAAAACGAATGGGATCCGCCGCGCGGGTGGATCCCATTGTTTTTGGCCTCCGCGCATGGATGCCTTAGAATTCTCCGGGGGCCCGAACGTCTTTTTTGCGGAGATACCCATGCGTCTTCCTGTCATTGCTGCCGTTGTGTTTTGCGTTGCCGCCGCCTGCGCCGCCCAAAGCGGAGCCAATTGGTCCTACGAAGGAAAAACCGGCCCGCTGATGTGGGGTAAGCTCGACCCGGCCTACGAAGCCTGCTCCAGGGGCCACGAGCAATCGCCCCTCAACATTCGCGGTGCACGGTTGAACAAGGCGCTCGATCCTCTCGAGTTTCACTACATTGCCGGGCCGATGACGCTCGAAAACACAGGCCGTGGCATCGTCGCCCACGTGGACCCCGGCAGTTTCATGGTGGCCGCCGGCGTTCGTTACCGCCTGATCGAACTCGACTTTCACCACCCCAGCGAGCACCCGGTGAAAGGCACGCTCAGCGATATGGAAGTCGACCTGGTACACCGCAGCGACGATGGCAAGATGGCCATTCTGGCCGTTCGCCTCAACCAGGACCGGGGCCTCCCCAACGCGCTGCTGGCCACGCTCTGGGAACACTTGCCGGCGAAGGCAGGTACGACCACGAAGGTCACCGACATGGTCAGCGTCGGCGGTCTTTTGCCCGGCGATCGCGGCTATTGGACCTATGTGGGCTCCGAGGTCACGCCGCCATGCACCGAGGGAGTGCGCTGGTTCATCTTCGAGCAAGACCTGAGCATAAGCCGCGCGCAGCTGCACGCCTTCGCGAACCTCTTCAAGATGAACACGCGCCCCATTCAGGACGCGCATGGACGGCGGATCGAAGCCAACGAATAGAGGCGGGGGCAGAGACCGGAAAGCGGCGTGAGCTTCAAGGCCGGACCGCCGGTCCTGCTCTCGACGCGCGCGCCGGTCAGGTCGTGCACGATTTGCCGCGGACTTACCGTCGCTTCTCCGCCGGAGTCTCCTTTAGCGCGGGAAAGCTGACCCTGGGTGGGTCGCCGAAGGTGATGGCAGCCTCGACGGACCGCTTGTGTGCGCCCGAAACAACCTGGTTCGGACCAAGTTTGATGGCGCCGTTGGCAATCGAAGCGTCCCCGGCCCAGCGGTCGAAGTGGGCCAGCGCGAGAGGAATCGGCTCAGGTTTGGTTGCTTCGCTGGCGGTCGCGGTCTTTGCGGCCGCAATGCTCCCCTGCCGGCACTCGAAGTGCAGAGCGCCTTTGGCCGAGGCGGCTAAATCCTTGTCGGTGTAACCCGAGAGCCCCACGTTTCCGCTGCCGCTCACTGTCCCACCTGTCCAACGCAGTCCCAGCAAGCGCCCCAGGTCCGCGGCATTCAGCTTCTCGAAATCGCCATTCAGGGTGTATTCCGGCTTGTCCTGGCCGGTCGCTGGTCTGGCGAGTGTTCCGGCAAGATGCACGGCGCCTCCGAAAAGGCTGCCATCGAGGCTCGTAATCTCAGCGCTGCCGGGAAGTATTCGCACTGCGGCGGTGACCCCCTGGAGCGTGACTGGCCCAAGGATCAGCGAATCGGTCTTGATCGTGCTCTCAACCTGCGGCCACGGCTGCGCAGAGGAGGGATGGAGGCGGTCAATGAGGTTGGAGATCATCGTGCCTTTTTCCCGCGCGCCGAGCAGGGCGCTTTCCAATGCAGACGCGTCGAGATCCGCGAACTGCAACTGGAACTGCGTTAGGCAGGGTTGGGCCGATGCGTCCGGCGGGCAGTTCACAGGGAGCGTCAGGCTCGCCGTCCCCTTTACTGGGCCGTAGGAAAAGTCCACAGGATCCCATCGCAGATCCCCGTTCTCAAGATGCAGAGTGGCTTCAGAGATTTCTATGTGGTTAGCCAGATAGTCGGCTCTCCAGTTGGCGTTGTGAATGGTGATGGTTCCGGCGAGCGTGTCGGCGCCGGAAACTGCAACTGTAGCCGTCATGGGTGCGGCAGAAGCCGAAGATTCCGCTGCGCTTGAGGTTGACCCTTCGACCGCGGAGATGCTGCTGAGCGGAATCTCCTCAGGCGGTATCCACGGCCCTTCCGCTGTCAGGTCCACTGTGATCGGTTCGCCTGCGAGGGCGGCCAGCGCCGAGCTTTCCGGAATGCCAGCAGCATGGGCCAGCTCCCTGGCGCGCGCGAAGCTGGCCTGGCCGCGCACGCCTACGCGATAGCCGGAAAACGACAAGTAAACGTTGAATGTGAGCGGAACGCTTCCGCCGGCAGGGATGGTTACAGTTCCAGCCAGCTCCTGCGCGGCGCCTTCCACTGTTGGCGGCTCGTGTGAGGCGGCCACTTGAGGTCTGGTGGGCGCCGCGGCCACTGGCTCCAGCGTGATCTTCGCCGCTTGCACGGGACGGCTGAGGCCGCCGCCGCTCAATGCAAAGTCCGTGATGGTCAAGCTGCCGGTGAGCGGTCCGTGTTGTTCCGCGGCAGCTTTGGCCGTATCGTTCCTGCCCGGCTTCACCGGCGTTGCGGCATTTGGCGGCGCGGCGTTTCCGGCCTCGTCCGCCGCATACACAATCTTTCCGCTCACCGTGCCTTTGGCCTCGAGATCCGGCGCCAGGCCGCTGCGGAGGGTGCGCAGCGCGTCGAGCCCTGCGGCCACGGGAATGCGATCCAGCTCAACAGAAAAATGTTGCGGCGCGTCCTCGCCCAGTACATTGCCTGTGATGTGCACGCGGCCGTCGCCGAGAGGCGAGTTGCAGTCCAGGTTCTCCAGGCTGCGCTGTGCGTAGTGATACACAAAGCCGCACCTGGCATCGAAGTCGAGCGGCGAAGCGGGAGTAAATTCGGCGCGATGCACGCCTGAGGCGCGGAGCCGCATAGCGATCTGCGCGGCATCAGCGGTGCCGTCGAGATGCATTTCACCGGTAAGGTCGCCACGCCAGCCGGGGTCGGAACCCGTGATGAGGCGGGCAAGCTGGCCGAGTTGCGCCTCGCGCCAGTCCAGGTCCACATGCAGGGGCATCTGGTGCAGGGTGGGCGCGCGGTGCACGCTGGCTTCCATGCGCACAACGCCGGTCTCCTCCTGGTTCAGGCTCACGTCTGTCCGCGCTGGCTGTCCACGCAAGCGCACGCGCCACTCGCCGGGATTCTCCTGCCAGAACGACAGATCGGCATTGATGAGCGAGAACGGCAGTTTCTCCACTCCATTCTTGAAGTTGATGCGCGAGTTGGTGGCTTCAAGGTAGGGCAGCGGCGCCACGTGTTGGGCGCCCGGTGCGGATCCGGTTTGAGCGGCGGCGGTGCGGAAGATCGGATCGAGGTTCCAACGGCCTGGTTCTGCGCGCACCAGATTTAGACTGGCGTCGTCCACGCTGATCTTGCCAATCTCCAGCCTGCCGCTCCACAACGCCAGCAGCCGGATAGACGCTGTGACCTTGTCGGCATGGAGCACAGGTTCGGCGCCGTAAGCTGGGTCTTCGGCAACGCTGAGGTCGGAAATCTCAAATCCAGGCCAGGGCAGAAGCCGCGCCTGCACCGACGAAAGATGCACCGGCCTGTCCAGGGATTGCGAGATGAGCTGGGTAATCTGGCCCTTGTAGTGGCTCACGCTGATCAGCGGAGGCACGACGAGCAACAGCACCAAGACCGCGATGGCCGCCAGTGCGATCCGCAGCCGGCCACGCATTCTTTCCTTGCCTTCGGCGCCGTTTATCATTCCTGTTCCACGGATCATTCTAGCCTCTGGCTACCGGCTTCTCGCCCGGCGCGTGGGAGAACCAGCTGTGCGCAAATAGCCGGGATTGGAAGTCCGTGGCGGGCGGGAGGGTACGCCCCGCAAGAAATGGCTCGTGGCTAGGAGCTGACAGCTGAAAGCTGCTTTCTCACCGCGTCGGATGGAAGGTACGGCGCCAGCGCGTTTCCGTGAAGAAGTGCAGCGCCACGTGGCCCATCCACGCCAGCTGTTTGCCGAGGCCCGTCTGGCTATAGACCGATTCCGGCGTTTCGAATGACCAGTAGTTGAAGAGAGGACGCCCAACGATGTTTTGCCGCGGGACGAAGCCCCAGTAGCGTGAGTCGAGGCTATCGTGCCGGTTGTCGCCCATCATGAAGTACATGCCCGGAGGGACAACAAGGTTGCCGTCGACAACGTCCTTGGGAAATTCGATGCTCGCCCAAGTGTCGGGGACCTGCTGAATGTTGGGCGGCGGCACGGCGGGAAACTCGTCGAGGAATTCGTCAAAGTTGGTTGGTGTCGTGGGCGCGGCATGCGGCTGCGCTTGCGCAACGCCGTTGAGGATGACGATGCCATCGCGCAGATGGATGTGGTCGCCGGGCACGCCGACGAGGCGCTTGACGAGGAAGAAGTATTGGGGCTTGCCCTCGGCGTCGGGCTCCGGCTCGGCAACCGGCTTGATGAAAACGACGATGTCGCCACGCTTGGGCTCGCGATAATAAACCAGGGGCATCCACTTGGCGGGTGGGGCCAGCGTGATGCGGTCGACTACCAGATGATCGCCGACCAGCAGTGTCTTTTCCATCGATCCCGAAGGAATGACGAAGTTCTGCGCCAGAAAGGTAAGAATGAACAGGCCCACTACCAGCACTGAGCAGATGCTGGCCACAGCTTCAAATGGCGTTTCTTCCACCTTGGCGGGCTCGGGAGCCGGCTCCGGGCGTTTCTCGGAGGGCTCTCTGACTGCTCGCGTCTTCTTCTTCGTCATCCTGTCGCTCTTTGCGGAGGCGTTCCGGCATTTACTGCCCGAACCCACGCCAAATCAATGCACTACACGAAAGATGCGCCGCCAGCGCGCAAATCCCGTAAGCCGTTCGGCGAGATCGCTTTCGTGTCTGAGTCTATCATTCGCGGCTTGCTGCACATCGGTTGAGGAGGGGAGGGTAAGCGAAAAGTAGATCGCTAGCGGCCGGGCGACGATCGCCTCACGCGGCACGAAACCCCAGAAGCGGGAATCCTTGCTGTGATTCCGGTTGTCGCCGAGGACGAAGTACTCGCCTGGGGGCACCACCAGCTCACCGTCGCGCGTAAGGTTCTGCATCTGGCGCCACCAGTCGGGATCGACCTCCGGGTCGGTGTAGATTTTTCCGGGAAAGTTGTCGCGGCCGGGATTAGGCGGCGCGGGCTCGAAAGCCGCGTACGGCTCGTTGAGGGCAGCGCCGTTCACGAATACCTGTCCGTTGGCAATGCGCAGGAGGTCGCCGGGAACGCCCACCACTCTCTTGATAAGCATCGGCGGCTGCGTGTGATGAAAGACGACGATGTCGCCGCGCGCCACCTGGCGATACGGCAGCAGACAGCGGCTCAGCCGGTCCGCCGGCGCATAAATTTGCTTGTTGAACAGCAGAAAATCTCCCACCAGCAGCGTGCGCTCCATGCTCTCGGAAGGGATGAGCAGGGGCTGCAGCACAAAGGTGAGCACGAACAGCGCCACCACCACGGTTTGCAGCAGCGACGTCAGAGCGTGCGGCAGCGCAGGCAGGTGAGCGCGCGCGAGCGCCAGCTGGCGCAGAAAGGAATGCGGCGCTGGGGCAGGGGTGCTCATGTTGCGTCCTGCTCTTTCTCTTCTGCGGCAAGCTCGAAATCAGGACCGAAGTCCGGCGCGCTGCCCGCTTCGTGCGCGTCGGCAGCCTGACCGTCGAAATTCGCCAGACCTTCCAACGCGCGGCGCGCGGCATCCTGCTCGGCATGTTTCTTGGTGCGTCCCATGCCGCGAGCCAGCGGCTTCCCCTTCTGCCCCAGCTCGCTCTTCAGCCGGACCTCGACCAGAAAGCGCTTATGGTGGTCGGGACCGCTCTCGCTCTTCACACGATAAACGGGCGCTCCGGCTCCAGCGGCCTGCAGCCGCTCCTGAAGCGCGGATTTGTAGTTGCCCAAAGCCGCTCCGGAGCGCAGTTCGAGGGCCAGCCGCTCGGCCGCTTCGCCCATCACATGGCGGCAGACAAAGGTCCGCACGGGCTCCAGGCCGCCATCGACGAAAAGCGCGCCCATCACTGCTTCCATCGTATTCGAAAGCACGGTGCTCTTGCGCCGCAGGCCGCTGCGCTCTTCGCCGCGGCTCAGGCGCAAATGCTTGCCCAGACCGATCACTTCGGCCACTTGCGCCATATGTTGCCGGTTGACCAGCAGCGAGCGAACGCGCGTCAATTCGCCCTCGCGCCACTCCGGATGCAGCGTAAACAGCGCGTCCGCCACTACCAGTCCCAGCACTGCGTCGCCGAGAAACTCCAGGCGCTCATTGTGGGCCTGAGTGGACCCCTTGCTTCCGCCCGCCTGCGCAAGTTCGTGGGCCAGTGACCGGTGCGTGAGCGCGCGCACTAAAAGCTCAGGGCTCGAGAATTCATGTCCCAGTGCGGTTTCAAGCTCTTTGAGATCCGTTCCCACGCTCGCCCTGCCCGATTCCCGCCTTTCCTAAGACCTCGAGAGCATTTCGCCGGCAGCTTGCGCCGCAGGCGTGGAATCTCTGACCGGAAAGTCCCGCCGACCCCATCTGCGGCTGCCTCTATTGGGCCTCCGGTTGAGAATTACTGCGGCTTCGGCGCGGCGCCCAGTGCCTGCGGCTCAGGCTTAGCCCCTGCTGCGCCGGGTTCGCCGTCATCGCTTTCGTCGTCGCAATCGTGCTCGTGGCCCTTCTGTACATAGGCCGTTTTTGCCCCCCGCTCTGCGGCTAGGCGCGTATCGAGCTGACCATCGCGATCCGCCAGTGCCTCCTTGTACTCGGCCAATGCATCGTCGCGTTTGCACTCCAGGTCCAGCATCCGGCCAAGGTAAATGTGAGACCAGGCGAGCAACCGCTGCTCCTTGCTGGCAGCGATCGTCTTCTGGAATTCTTCGACCGCCAGGTCCGGATGACCGGTCAGCAAATCCACGCGCGCCAGGATAAAGTGGGCGCGTGCCGCGTCGGCCGTCGATGCAACGCTGTCCGTCGGCTGAGCCAGCACCTGTTGCGCCATAGCGGAGGCCGCGGCCACGTCTCCGCTGGCCAGCTTCGCCTCGGCCAAGTCGAGCCCCTTCAACTGGCGCGGCTTGCTTCGTTGCAGCACATCTTCGTCGGCCACAGCGTCAAACTGAGTCTGGCGCGCGCGGTGTACCTGCTGATCCACGTCCATGCCGTACACCATCTCGCCGATGGTATCTTTCAGGCTGGCGGGGTCCTTTTCAAACTGCAACAGCTGCTCATAAAAGTATTGGGTGAGCACATACCCTTGCCGCATATCGTGCCCGACTGCGGCCCACTTCACGGCGTCTACCTTCTGCTGGTAGAGTTCGCGCTCATGCTCGTAGAGCGGTAACTGCGAGCGATCCACTCCCGCCGGAACCTTGTACTCGGGTATGCCTGTATCCATAGTGCGCGCCTCAACGGCTTTGATCAGGCACTCGATGGTGAGCGCCACCGTATCGGAGCGGAAGCGGAATTCGAGAGGCGCGCCGCGAATCTCCTTCAGGACCGGCTGCTCATGGTCGATGGCGTTGGAGCGCGAAAGCAGCAAGGGATCGATCACATAGTGCAGGTAGGTGTGGCGTACATCGTTCATGCGAATCTTGCCGCCGGCCGGGGAAACCACGACTACATAGTCGGCGCCGTAGATGCGCGCGTTGACCATGCCCGGCGAAAGCTGCGGCTCGACGGCCACGATGAACCTGCGGCCATCGTAGGTCGAGGCGGGCATCTTGAGGTAGAGGTTGGCGGCAACGATCATCTGCGACAGCGGATCGTGCAGCCTGTCGATCTCTTCGTCGTAGGTGCGGTGCGCGGTCAGCCAGATGCCGTGCAGGTCGACCGCGGCGGCAAATGCGCGGAGAATGGGAACCATGTCGGCCACCTGCGTGGAGTCGGGCGGCATCGCGGTCAGGTCTTCCGTGATTTCAACCTCGGGCGGAGGCGTCAGGTAGAGCGCCAGCGAGATGTACTGCGAAATATCGCGCTCCGTGCCGGTCATTCGGTGCTGGGCGATGTATAGGCAGAGTGCGTCGCGCTTGGTGCGGGCGTCCTCGCTTTTGGTCAGGGCCCGATTCATCTCGTCGCGAACGCGCTGGCGGATCGGTGCGCTCTGCTCCAGGCCCTCGTCGTAGCCGCAGGCATTCAGTGCCGCCGCCATGACGAAGACCGGCTCGGCGCCGATGAGCGAGATGGTCGGCCCGGCCGGATCGATCAGCGACGGCGCCTTTTCTCGCGCATACATCAGCGTGGAGGACGAACTTTGGCTGCTCGAGGAACTGCCCGAGGCCTGCGCCGAGGACGAGGCGGGGGTCAATCCGGCCAACAAACTCAAAATTGCGGCGGAACACAAAGCATGGAACTGTAACGGACGCGGCGTCATGAGGAAACCCTGCCTGCAAGTCTAGTTAGACGCACGGGTGGGGTCAAACGGGAGGGAAGAGTCAGCTTCTAACCTTTAGCTTCTAGCTCCAAGCCATCGGCATTTCGCGTAGCTGCCACTGGCGTCAATCGCTGCACGAATGAGCTGGAAGCTGGAGGCTAACAGCTAGAAGCTGCCTTCATCCCCGCACGGAGACACCGGAGAATGACAGCACCGCCAATCCGCGGACCGGCTGGCCGAAGAAGCGGGCCGGCGCAAAGCGGCTGAACAGCAGCAGGTTCTCCACCTGGGAGCGGGTTGCTGCATCGGTTGGGCCGGAGAGGATGCGGTAGTCGTAGACCTCACCTGCACCGTTGACGTACGCCTCGACCATGACAGGACTGGAGATGGCGTCTGCCGCATTGTTGCCCGAAGCATTGGAAAAATAGAGCAGATGAGGGGCGGTTGCATTGCCCAAAGGCTCGTCGGGCGTAGCCTGCGCCGTCTCCGGCTGGGCAAACACGGTCACCAGCACAATAATGGTTCCCAGCAGCAGCACTGCGCTGGCAAGTCCCGCACCGGCCTGCAACAGGAATGGTCCCACAGTATTCTTCCAGGCCAAATCCCATGCGGTGAACACACTGTGGCGGCTGCGCGCCCGTTCCTGGCTCACCGCGACACGAATTCGCAGAGGCAGATCCGCCGGTTCTGCCACCGGGCCCAGCCCGGCCAAAGCAGCCTGCAAATCGCGCAGCGATTTCCACTCGCGCGCGCACTCCCGGCAATCCTGGAGATGCGCATCCATCTCCTGCATCTCGCGTCCGCTCAACTGGCCGTCAAGATATTCCGTAAAGCCAGCCTGCACTTCCTTGCAGCCGTTCATCGCGCCTCCTCTCTCAGGGACATTTCCATCTCTGCCAGCGCTGTGGGCCGCGAACCCGCTACCGGGGTCGCGTAGCGGGGGGGCAACAGGTTCTGGTTGCTGGGGTGGGGCCTGGGCGCCGTCAGCAGCACCCTCAAATAGGCGCGCCCGCGCACCAGCCGCGACTTCACCGTTCCCAGGTTTACGCCTTGTATAGCCGCCACTTCCTCGTAGACAAATCCCTCGATGTCGCGCAGGATGAGCGTGGTGCGGAAAGGCTCGGGCACCTGGCGCAGCGCCTGCTCCACCCGCGCCCGGTTCTCCTCGTGCTGGGCCAGTTCGTAGGGCGACTCCGCCGGGTCCACAAGCATGTCTTTCAGCAGCACCGGCCTGCCGCTTTCTCCCTCTGCCATCTCCTGCTCGATGGGGATCTCCTGCTGTTGATGCCGCGCCCACCAGCGCCGCTGATTCGATGCTTCGCGCAACGCAATTCGATACATCCAGGTCCGCAATGAGGATTCGCCGTGAAAACCGCGGATTCCGCGGAAGACCTTCACGAAGACTTCCTGGCTCAGATCGGCGGCGTCGGCGGGGTTGCGCACGGTGCGCGCCAGCAACGAGTAAATTGGCTGATGGTAGCGCGCGATCAGCCAGGCAAACGCCTGCTCGGAACCTGCCTGCAGTTCTTCTATGAGAACCGCTTCATCCGATTGGAGCGCCAGCGCGCCTGCAAGATTGCCCATGGTGAGGTCCGTATGCAATTCCGTATCCTCCCACGTTACCGCAAATCGGCCATCGTTTGCATGTGCGCGCATCACACGCGCCGCTGGGCCCAAGGCCGGAACACAGGATTCGATGCCGCTTGCGGCCATTTCCAGCGGCCGGTTAGCCGCCGGAAAAGCGTTGCTGACCCAAGGCGCGAAGGCATGCGTACCGCAATCTGGCCCGCGCGCCTACTGTTCTTAGACACCGGCGGCCTGATAAGTGTTCCCGCTCACGCACGGAAGAGTTTTTGATGTCGCAGGAACCGCTTTTCATGCGCCGAGAAACAATACCGTGCAACTCGGCGCGAATATCATGGATTTGGAGGCCTCGGCCATGTTCACCGCCCACCCCATCGGCTTTATCCATAGCCCCTACAACGAAACTTCAGCCATTCCTAAGGGCCTTGGCGCCAGGCATGAGGCCGAAGGCGCGATCGAGTTGCTGCGCGAGTACGAGCCGGGGTTGGCCGACATTGAAGGCTTCTCGCACCTCTTCGTGATCTGGGAATTCGATCGCGCCGGCGGATTCGACCTGATCGCTCATCCGCCCACCGATGAAAGCCGGCCTCATGGCGTCTTCGCCACGCGGTCGCCGCGCCGGCCGAATCCGATTGGCCTGACGGTGGTGGAACTGCTGCGCCGCGAAGGCGCGACGTTACAAGTGCGCGGTGTCGACATGCTTGACGGGACGCCGGTTCTCGACATCAAGCCCTATCTGTCCAGCATTCCAGCGGAGAAGCTGCGCCGCGGTTGGCTCGCCGAAGCCGAGGCACGGAAGGCTGGAGCGCTGCAGAGTTGATCCGCCAGCCGGGCGCCGTCCCCTGCTCTGCGCCTGTCTATTCCCTCAGTCCCTTCGTCCTTATGTTCCTACGCCCCTGTCTTTACGGAATCCCCAGCAGCTTCTGCGTCTGCAGGCTCAGCCGCCAGCGCGGGTGATCGAGGCAATAGGCCAACGCCAGCTTCGTGTTCAGTTCGCGAGCGGGCCCATCCATGGGCTGCAGGAAGAAATGCCGGAACTGGAGATCCTCGAACATGCCCGGCTCCGCGCCACGCTGCGGATAAACCAGCTTGAGTTCGTCCCCGTTGCGTTGCTTCAGCTCCGTGCCGGCCTTGGGGCTCACGCAGATCCAATCCAGCCCCGCCGGCGCCTCAATGGTTCCGTTGGTCTCCACCGCAATTTCGAAGCCGTAGCCGTGCAGTGCGTCAATCAGCTCTACGTCGTGCTGCAGCAGCGGCTCGCCGCCCGTGCAAACCACAAATCGCTTTCCGGCCTCGGCGCCCTCGGGCCAATTCCGCTCGATGGCCGCTGCGAGCGCCGCGGCGGAGGCGAAGTTTCCGCCGCCACGGCCCTTGGTGTCGGCAAAATCGGTGTCGCAGAATTTGCAGATAGCCGATGCGCGGTCCTGTTCGCGGCCTGACCATAAATTGCACCCGGCAAAGCGGCAGAAGACCGCTGGGCGCCCGGTTTGCGCGCCTTCCCCCTGCAGGGTGTAGAAAATCTCCTTGACGGCGTAACTCATAAAGGCAGCTTCTCTAGTTCATAGCTGATCGTGCGCGGGCCGTGGCCGTCAACTCGGCACTGAGAGCTTGCAGCTAGAGGCTAGGAGCTAAAAGCTTGCTTTCTGCAGCGGGTCGTCGATCCCGTTTTCGCTGAAGCCCTTTTGCCTCAGAAGGCAGGAGTCGCATTGGCCGCACGGCACGCCCATGGGGGAGGGATCGTAGCAACTGCTGGTCAAGCCGTAATCGACGCCCAATCCGCGCCCCAGCCGGATAATCTCCGCCTTGGTGAGCGCAATGAGCGGCGTATGAATTTTAAGCGCCTGGCGGCCTTCCACTCCGGCCTTGGTGGCCAGGTTGGCCATCTTCTCGAAGGCAGCAATATATTCAGGACGGCAATCGGGGTAGCCCGAATAGTCCAGCGCATTCACGCCCAAAAAGATGTCGCTCGCGCCCAACACCTCAGCCCACGCCAGCGCAAAGGCGAGGAAGATGGTGTTGCGCGCAGGAACGTATGTAATTGGGATGCCTTGAGCCATCTCCTGGGTTGCGCGCCCCTTTGGGACGGGGATGTCGTCGGTGAGCGCGGAGCCGCCAAAGGCCCTCAGGTCAATCGATGCAATACGATGCTGCGCCACGCCGATGGACGCGGCAACCCGCTCGGCCGCCTTCAGCTCCCATGCGTGCCGCTGGCCGTACGAAAACGAGAGCGCGAAGAGTTCGTAGCCCTCGCTTTTGGCCAGAGCCAGCACGGTGGCCGAGTCGAGGCCTCCGCTCAAAAGAACGACTGCGCGTTTGGATTTGTTTTCCATGGCTAGAGACGAGGCTACTTGAGATCGCCACCGCGGCCAATGTCCATCGACGGCGGAATCGGGTTGCGTTCGTCGATGTAGGCGTCGATGCACCGGTCGAGCACGCCCTTGGCTTCCAAAATGAACTCGACCGCGTCGCGCGCCGCGCCATAGCCGCCCGCGTTCGGTGTTACGTAGTGCGCCTCGGCCTTTACCCGTTCGCGCGCGTTGACCACGGCCACCGCGAAGCCCACCTCGCGCATGGCCGGCAAGTCGATCACGTCGTCGCCCACGTAGCAGATTTCGTCCAGCGTCACGCCTTCCTTTTCCATGATCTCGCGGATCGCCTGCATCTTGAAGGCGCAGCCCTGGTAGACGAATTCGAGTTTCAGGTCCCGCGCTCGCGTGGCCACCGTCTCGCTGATGCGCTTGGTGATGATGCCGCACTTCAGGCCGCCCAGCCGCGCCAGCGAGATCGCCGTGCCGTCGTGCGCGCTATAGCCTTTGGCCTCGACCATCGTCGTCGATCCCACGCCAAAGCCGATGCTTTCCTTGCCGCGAATCTCGCCCAATAGTTTGCCGTCCGCAGGGCCGCCTGGGACGAGCCAGATGGCGCCGTCGGTCAATACGCCATCTACGTCGAAAAGTACGATCTTGATCTTGCGGGCGCGGTCTTGCACTGAGAGAGCCATAGGTAGATTGTAGCGGGCGCATGAGGCTGTATCGAAGACGCCGCAATCATGCGACCGTGTTTGCAAGCCCGATGCTCTAGTTGACATTTACAAACGCGCAAGCTACCTTGAGCGGCATGTCCCGTACAGGTTTCATTTTGTCGATAGGCTTTTGCATGTTACTACCTGGGAGCTTGCGCGCCCAGCGCATGTTTCCGTATCCTTCCGCCGAACTACACGATGTGAAATTCAAATTCACCGAACCGCATCCCAAGGCGACTGCCACGTTACGGACCGTGAATGGGCGCATGGTCGGATTTCCCCGAACACCAACGCAAATCAATTCCCTGGTATTCAGTCACGACGGAAAACTCCTTGCGGCTGGCAAGGAGTATGGTCGGCTGGTAGTGTGGGACGTCGCGAGTAATCAAATTGCCTTCACCATCGATACCGGCTTCAACGGCGTCGGGAAGGTTGCCATCTCACCGGACAATCAATTCATAGCTGCCGCGGGAACATCCGGGAAGACCATTAAAATATGGCATATTCCGGATGGCCGACTGACGAATACATTTGATAATGCAACTGCAAATGTGCTTGGCCTGATCTACGCGCCAACTGCCAATCTTCTCATCACTTCTTCGTTAGCGACGAACGTGTACGATACCGCATCTGGCCAACGTGTTAGATACTTTTCCGACGAACGCGATCCGGTACTTTCGGCCGACGGAAGCACCCTATTAACGATTGCCTATCCCGGAGACCCATTAACTATGGCCTATTCTGGAATCCAACCAACTATCGCCAATACCGGAATCGTGCTTCGAAGTACGCGCGACTGGACAATACAAAAAAGGCTGCCTCGGCTCACTGAATCTGAGCGGCCAACCTTTCTGGATTTAGCAAGCGGCCAATTTCTTTTCGAAGACATCACAGACAATCATGTGTTTGTGGTAGCCCGCACGAGCGACGGCCAAATGGACCCTGATGCAAGACTGGCCAATCTGCCAAGAGATTTCTTAGCGTTTAGCGACTTCGCAGCGGCCGATTCTCATTCCGGTCTTGTGTTCGGCCACTCGAGCGGCCAGCTTTGGGCCTTGAATCTGAAAACCGGAAAGGTCTGTGTATCAGGTCAGTTATTCAGCGACAGCGGAGCGCTGAGCCCGGATGGCAGCTTGCTGGCCGGGGCCATCGAGCCTGAGACGCCCAGCGATAACCAGAAGATGGCGGGAGTCGACATTTGGAAGACAGCGGACCTCGCGAAGGCTTGCCACATGCAGTAACAGAAAACGCCAAACCTAGCGCAACCTAAGCTTCCATCGTGGATTCGCAAGTTACTCTTCAGTGAAAATGGATGCATGGAACGCGATTCCGCCGGCGCGCCCACGCCGCCCGCGCTTGAACCCGAAGACTACTACTTCGAGGGGCCGCTGGTGGTCTTTACCGCTGCCTATCACTTGAAACGCGGCTATTGTTGCGGGTCAGGGTGCAGACATTGCCCGTTTTTGGAGATCTCTGCCGCGGAGGAGAAAGCGTCGAAATCCGAGTAACGCAAGGCAATTTATATGGCCTGACGTGCCGGAAAAATGCTATAAATCCACGTCTGCGAGGGACGGCATTCCGGCCTTCTGAAAATAGAGGCATCCCCCGCGCCCGACACGCAAGACACAGGAATGAAGGAGGGTAAGATGGGGGTTCTTCTTTGGATTCTTGCCGGCCTGATCGCGGGCTGGCTCACGGGAAAGATCATGAAGGGCGCGGGCTACGGGTTCTTCGTGGATATTCTGCTGGGCATTGCCGGAGCCCTGGTGGGCGGGTTTATCGCGCGCCACATCGGATTGGATCTGCACGGCGGATTTATCTACAGCACGCTGATCGCCCTGGGTGGCGCGATTCTTCTGGTTGCAATCCTCCGCCTGCTCAAACGCGCATGAAGGCTGCCGGCAGTTTCCGTGGCCAGATCGCGGAAAGTGCCGGGCACGGGCAATCTTATTCGGAACCGCCGCTGGCCGGCGATTGACCGGCCGCCGGCGAACTGGCTGGCGCAGCAGCCGGCGCCGTCGCCGCCTCGCGCACCAGCACGGCAAACCGCGGAAACGCAAAGCTGCCCGCGGCGTCATCAATCACGTTCAACTGGCAGATGTAGGAGCCGGGCTTGAGCCCGTCGAGCGGCACGTCGAGTTCGAAGGCCACCGCGCCGCGATCCTCCACGTTGATCGATTTGGCCTGCACAGTCGGCGTCTCGTAGACCTTGGCTGCTCCCTGGATCAGCTCCAGGCTGCTCAGCAGATCGATCCCCGGTTTGGTTCCCTTGGGCTGATTCTCCGCCGCTTTCTCGCGTGCGGGATCGTAGACCTCGTAGAGCAGGTAAAGGTGCTGGCTTTGGCGGAAGACGTGGCTGATGTTGGGCACGTACTCTTCGCCGTTGCGCACCAGCGGATCCTGTTTCTTGCTCGGCTCCCGCTGCGACGCCAGCACGATGGAGCTCATCTTGAGGGGCGCTTTTTTCAGATCGGGCAGCGTGACCTCGGCGATGAACGAGCCCATGCGCCCGGTCTGGTTCTCGCGCACCACGAACTTGATCTCGTACTTGCCCGGCGGCAGGTTGAAGCTGGTGGTGTACTGGATATTCTTCTGCCGCGCCTGCAAGGACGGATCGAGGTTGAGCTTGACCGTGTCGCGCACGCGGCCCACGGGCCGTTTCGCCTCGTCGATCACTGAGCCGATGATGTCCAGCGTGGCCTTGTCCTTGTCGCCGCCCTTCATAAAGGGAATCTGCGAGCCGGGCACGACCAGCGAAACCGGCATAAAGAATCGATTCGCGTCGAGCCGGAAGTACATGGCGTCCATATAGACCGCCATGTCGGTGGCCGGAAGGTCGCTGGCCAGCTCATCCTCGAGTTCCTGCTCGCGGTCTTCCTTGCCCGAGTGCTTGAAGTCGGCCGGCGCGTAGTAGCCGGGCCGGTACTCGAGCTTGATCCCGGGCCGGGCGACCTTGACCGTCAGTTTGCGGTACTTCCCGTCGCGCGCCGGATTCGACGAGTGAAAGCCGATAGCGTAGTAAGCAGAGTTATCCTTCTGCACCTGCGCAAACGCCGGTGCAAAATCGTTGGAGTCGAAGAACGCCTTGCCGCCGGTGTCGCTGGAAAGCGTGGCTATCACTTCCTGGGTGTCGAAGTTCTGGTTCATGTTGTTCAGGAGCGCGCCGCCGTTGAAGGCGCCCTGCCCGCGGTAACTGCCGGTCGAGGCGTCGCCCAGCGGCCCAATTGCCTGCAAGCCGCGCGTGTCCACGCTGTAAATAGCCAGGTCGGCTCGCACCGCCGCGTTGATCGCCGCCCGCAGAGAAGCCTCGTTCTCGATGCCGTCGCGCGAGATGCCGCCCGAAAAGTAGAGCAGCGACTTTTTCTCGTTGATCTTTGAGAGCGACTGCGCGACGGCGCGCAGCGCGAACAGCTCGCGGTCGGTGTTCAGGTCGTTGTATTCGCTCTCGTCCGGCGTGTAGGCGGTTGTGTCCTCCACCTGGTTCGTGTTGGAGTTGGCGCCCTGGGTAAAGCCCTGCCCTTGGGTGCCGTTGTATGCGCCCACTTCGCGGATGAGCGCGTCTTTATCGGCGGTAAAGTCCTGGTCCACGCTCAGCGTGCCGCCGAGAGAAACCAAAGCGACAAGGTCGGCCGGCTGCATCCTGGCGCGCAGGAAGGCCTGCGCCGCATCCACGCTGCGCTCCAGGTCCTCGGGTTGCATCGAAGTCAAATCGAAGAACATCACGATCAGCCGGTGGTTGCGCAGTTCCTCGGGCCTGGCCACCACCACGGCTTTGCTTCCGCTGGGTCCGGCGGCCAGCCCGCTCACCGTGGCCTCTCTGAGCGGCTCGGCCATGTCCACGCTTTCAAAGTCGAAGGTGTCGATCCTCTGCTCCTTGCCGTTCTCGTAGATCCTGAAATCGCTTTGCTTCAGGCCCGTGATTAACTCGCCGGTCTTGGCGTCCCGGGCGACGATGTTGGTGAGCACAAGTTCGGCGTTTGCCTTGAGCGTAAAGCCGCCCTGCGGCGTGGAGGTGACCGGCGTCCCCAGCGGGGGATTTTGTGCCGCCGGGGTGCTGGAAGCCTGGCCGGTGCTTTGCACGGAGATTGGCTGCGCTCCCGGCGCCATGAGCGCCAGCAGCGCAAACACCGTGCTCGTCCTCCGCACCAGATCCTTCATTGCTCTCCTTTTGCCGCTAGCCCGCGAACTTGCCGGCTTGTTAACTCGCTGCCTTTCTAACTCCGCTAACTCCGCTAACTCCGCTGCCTTCAGAACCTGAATCTGGCCAGGAACTGAAACTGTCGCATCTGACCGAACGAATTCACCTGACCGAACTTCGGATCTCCGAACGTGGTGTTCACGCCCGAGTACTGCACTGTGTTAAACACGTTGTCGATGGTGGCGCGAATCTCCATGCTGCGCGTCTCTCCCATCTGCATGGTTTTCGAAAGCGCCATGTTGTTCGAGACGGTTCCCGGCCCTTCAATCGAATTGCGCGGCGCGGTTCCGAAGTAGTCGCAGTAACCCGGTGTGTTGCTTGGGGCCGAGTACGCCGCGGTGTTGAACCACTTGAACCGCGAACCGCCATCGGACGCGACGGATTGGCCGGGCACGAGATTGGGCCGTAACGCGCCACTATTGCCGCACTCCACGCCTTGCGCCGTTGGCTCGAAGCCCGGCGAGAGCCAGACCCCAGTGGCGAAGCGGAAGTTGCCGGAGATCGAGAAGCCTTCGAGGATATGCGATCCTACGCCCGTCGTAACCCATCGCTTGTCGTAGCCGAAGGGGAGCTCGAAAAGATACGTCCCGCTCACCTGGTGGCGAATGTCGAGGACCGAGTGCCCTTCCTCGGCAGCCAGGTCCTGCCAGTCCTGCACCACCGCGCCGGAGCTGCCGTTCACCGAGGAGGCATTGTCGATCTCGTGTCCGTACTGGTAATTCGCGCCGACAGCAATGCCTTTCGAAAGGCGTTTGTTCAGCCGCACTGTACCGGCGTTCATTTTGTAGTACGCGGCGGCTTCGTCGTAGTTGAAGGGCGGCGGTTGATTCGTCACCGAGTTGGGCGGATCGGTCCCCGGAGTGTTCGGCAGCGCGCGCGGCGCCAGCTTCACGTCGAGATGGTTCGACCGCGATCCGTTATAGCCGAGATTCATCACGATGCCCCAGGGCAGCGTCTTCTGGATGTCGAGGTTCCACTCCATCACGTAGGGCAGTCCGTAATGCGCATCGAGCGCGTAGTTGCCGATCGCGGCGGGCGATGGAAATCCATGGGCCAGCGTGAAGCAGGTCATCGGCACGGCCTGAGCGCACGCTGAAGAAGCGCTATTCCCGACCGCCTCCTGGTTGGTCTGCTCGTTGGTGAAGGGCGGCTGGTGCGCCATGGTGGTCGCGAAGCCCGCGTACTCGCCTACCGTGTAGTTCATCCCGAAGCCGGCGCGCACCACAGTCTGCTTGATCTTCGGCACGCGCCATGCCAGCCCTGCGCTCGGCCGGAACGCTTTATGCCAGGGGAAAACCAGCGACCCGGGCAGCCCGTTCATCCCGGCAGTCTGCTCTGTTTCGCTGGTGAATCCGGCCTCCGGATTGGTAGCCACGTCGGCCAGCCGCCCATATTTCTCTGTGTACGGAGCGAAAAACTCCCAGCGCACGCCGTAATTGAGCGTGAGCGAGGGCAGCATCCGCCAGTCGTCCATGGCGTAGGCGTCAACAACATTGTCGCGCAGGTAGCTCTTGGCCACCGAGGAGTTGAGCGTGGTGGACTGCGGCAATCCCAGCAGGAAATCGGCGATGGAAGAGCCGGTGGTCAGGTCCCCCGCTGCGTCCTCGGTAAACAACCCGGTAAAAGCAAAGTTCCCGGTGGCATTTGAGCCGGCAAGAAAGTCGCGATGGACGCGCCGGTAATCGCCGCCGAAACGCAGGTTGTGCTTGCCGTGAATCCAGCTCAGGACTTCGGTGAATGAGATGGTCTGCGCAATGGAGAAGCTCGGCTGTGTCTCGCTCAAGCCCTCGATGCCGTTGCTGAGCGAAATGCCGGGCACACCATAATTGAGAGGAACGTCGTTGGGCAGGGTAACGTCGGCGGACGCCGCGGGATCGGTCGGGGTATTGGTAAAGAAGTTGATCGTGTGGCTGCTGCCGCGGTTCCAGCTCACGTTGGAGATGCTGGTGAAACGGTGGTAGCCCACGGTGTAGCCGGCCTGCAGCGAGTCGGAATCTGAAGCGCTTTTGCCGCCCAGCTGCGGAAACAGATTCACCTGATCCGAGGCCGAGTGGGACCAGTTGTAATTGAGGTTGATGCTCTGGCGCAGTCCCTGGCTCGGCGAGCCGTTCCGTCTTCCGCCTCCCGATCCTCCGCGGCCGCCGGGCTGCGCAGCGTTCGCTCCCAGGCTGCGCATGTATCGGATGCCGGCCTGCGTCGAGTTCGACTGCGCGGTGGTGAGCAGATGGTAGTTGTAGCCGTTGATGGTTTCGCCGTTGGGCAACGGCTGAGGAAAGTAGGCAAGCAGCGCCGTGGCCTGCGTGGAGACCGACTCGCCTGCGGCTCCCGTCGGCGGAATTATATTTGTGATGGCGCCGCTGCAAGTGTAGCCGGAGCCGCTGTAAGTTGCTGTCTGGCCGAAGCCGCAGCCTGTGACCGGATCGTAGATCGGCGGCAATCCGGGGGCCGAAAAATCGCCGCTTCGCTCCGCATCCGTGGGAATCGTTGCGTAAAAATCCTCGGGCGTGGACGAGCGCGTGCCCGAAAGCGTAAGGAACACGGTATCTTTGCCGCTGGGCTTGGTGAGGTGCGGCAGATACGGCTCGCTCATGAAGGTGATACCGAAGCGGTTGGACCCGTTGGGCGGCTGCACCTGCTGCTGGCCGAGCAGCGCGAAGGGCAATGCATTGATCGCCGAATTGGTTCCATCCCAGAAAATAGCGCCGTGCGGCTGGGCGGGATTGAAGTTGCGGAAGTTTCCGCGTCCCCCTCCGCCACCGCCTCCCCTGCCGCCAAAACCGCCGCCTCCGAAGCCCCCGCCGCCAAAGGCCCCGCCAAACCCTCCACCACCGCCATACCCGCCAAATAATCCTCCAGGGCCCGCTTCGCCGCCTTGTCCATTCAACCCGCCCTGCGCCTGTATCGATTGCGCTGCATCGCGCACGCGGTCCATATCGATGCCGGCGAGAGCGCTCACCTGCCCCGTCTGCCCGGTAATTGCCACCGACTCGTCGCTGAAGTCTGAGTTGCCCGCAATCGAAGGCAGTGAGGCGCCGCTGGCTCCCTCACTTCCAGCCCCGGTGTCGGTGTCGGCGGTCAGCGCATTCATCAGGCTTACATTCTCGGGCGCATTACCGGCCAGTTGCCGGGCAGATTGTCCCTCCCCGCCCTGGACGCCCTGTTGCCGATCCAACTCCGCCTGCCGCGAAGCCAGGATCAGCTCGAAGTTCACCATCTGATCGTGGCTGGCGGCGTTCAGAACGGCCTCCTGAGCTCCCTGCGCGAAGGCCACAAACTGAGTGCGAATGACATAACGGCCGTTTTGCGGAATGTTCATCGACCAGGAGCCGTGAATGTCGGTCGTGGTGGAATACCGCTTGCCCGTAAGCGTGTTTTGCGCGGTGACGGTCACTCCAGGCAAGGGGATGGCGCCGCTCTTGACCGCGCCATGCAATCTGCCCCCTGTCACCGATTGACCGGGGAATGACGCGTCTGACGCAGCCGGCGCAGATGCGGCCTGGCCAATGGAAGTTTGCGTCGCCGCAGTCGGATTCGCTGGAGCCTGATCCGTTCCGGTTCGGCGCGCTGCAGCCGGCGTCTGAGCCAAGGCAGTCAGGCAGCAGGCCAAAACCATCCCCCCTGCACACGCACCTTTTCTTGCTGCCTGCCGCATTTGCCTTACCCAGCCTCTCGCTCTCGTATTCAGTCTGACGGATCGCGCGCCGCCAAGGTTTACCGGCGCGACCGCGCCGGCGAACTCGGCATCCGGCGTTCGATGTATTGCCCGGTTAAAGCCCGGCGGAACTTTGCGCTTGCAATTCCGGCCTCCGCATGTTAACTCTAAAGCTAATAGTTTCCTGATTGCTACCACACCAGTAAACCCCGGTAAGCATCAGGCGAAGAGTGAACGGACATGAAGATCGGTACCACCATTCGCGCTTACCGGCTGCAGAAGGGGCTTTCGCAGGGAGACATCGAAAAGAAGACCGGACTGCTGCGCTGCTATCTCTCGCGCGTGGAGAACGGCCACACCGTCCCCTCGCTCGACACGCTGGCCAAGATTGCCCACGCCCTCGACCTGCCCATCGCGCAGTTCTTCGCCAGCGACACACTCGCCCGCCAGATGAACGAGCAGAATCTCTCCGACGATGAGCTCCGCTTCCTCGCGCAACTCCGCCGCTACTCCTCGAATCTGAACGAGAGCGACCGCAAGCTGCTGCTGGCCATGGTGAAGAAGTTCGCCGCAACGGCGACGCGGTAGCTGCGCAGGCTTCAACTCTGCGGCGGGGCGATGTTGGCCACGTAAAACCCGAAGAGCACGAGCAGGACAATCATTCCCGCCACGGCAAGGCGCATGCGGGTTTGAAAAACGCTGTGCGGCGAGCCAATGCGCGGCACCAGCGGCAAAGCAAACAGCAGTCCGCTGGAAAATCCGCCGATATGCGCGGAATTATCGATCGACACGCCCGTGAACCCGCTGCCAAAGTTGACGGAAAGACCGATGACCAGATTGATGGCGGCAAAGTAAATGACGGATTTGCGCAACTTGCGCAGCTCCTGAGGCGGCACCGGCAGCCGATTCGATTTCAGCAATATGATCAGTACGCCGGCAATGCCGAAAACGGCTCCGGACGCTCCCGCTCCAGCCTGAAAATACATCGCTCCCGTCGCGTCGCGCACCGGCCAAACCCAGTTATAGAAGGTGGAAAGGAGATTTCCCGCGGCCCCCGTAAGGATGTAGGCAGCAAACAAGCCAAACGACCCCATCAGCGGCTCGGCCAGCAGTCCCAGGTTCCACAGGCACCACATGTTGGTGGCCAGGTGAATGATGCCCACGTGCACAAACATCGCGGTGACGATGCGCCACCATTCGCCATAGACCAGCACGTTGTTGGGCCTGTCGGCGCCCCAGAACATCAATTGGTCAAGAGTCGGCATCCAGATGCTGGACCCGCGCACCGCCATGGCCAGAAAAATGCCGCAGTTGATCCCCACCAGAAGATAAGTGGCCGGCGCCGCCGCCCATCCTCGCCGCGGACGTCGCGCTGGGGGAGGCGCATACTCACCTTCAGGGGCGAGAATCTCCGGCTGGGGTGTCGAGGGATAACTTCCCATATCTCCACTGTAAAGCATCCCCGATTGCATCGTGGGCAGGAGTTTGCCGCCGTGCCAAGAGTGGGCGCCAGGGGCTCCGCCGCCCGGCTATTCCATTCACAACTGCATCCCGCCCCTCGATGTAGTCTGGAGTTTAGCCCGTGTCCGGCGGAGCCTCGCAACGGCGAGGCGAGCCCGCGCGGGTTCTCGAAAGAGGAGCGGAATCGTGAGTTCGGAAGGATTAGCAAGTGAGACGGGCGCCAAACCCATTCGCCGCGCATTGCTGAGCGTGACGGACAAGACCGGGTTGGTCGAGTTTGCGCGGGCGCTGGCCGGCTTCGGGGTCGAACTGGTTTCGACTGGCGGGACGGCAAAGGCGCTCCGCGAAGCCGGACTGGCGGTAAAGGACATCGGCGAGTTGACCGGCTTTCCCGAGATGCTCGGCGGCCGCGTCAAGACGCTGCACCCGCGCGTCCATGGCGGCCTGCTCTACATACGCGGCAATGCGGAGCATGAAGCCGCCGTCGCCGCTCATGGCATCCAGCCCATCGACATGGTGGTGGTCAATCTCTACGCCTTCGAGAAAACAGCCGCCCAGCCCGGCGTCGCCTTCGGGCATCTCATCGAAAACATCGATATAGGAGGGCCGTCGATGGTTCGCTCCGCGGCCAAGAACTTCGAAGACGTGGCGATCGTGACGCGCGTTGCGGATTATGCGCCGCTCATTGAAGAGCTGAAGGCCCACGGCGGAGCCCTCGTTCGCGCCACCCGCTGGCGTCTGGCCAGGCAGGCGTTCGCGTTGACGGCTGCCTACGACGCGGCTATCGCGAACACGCTGGATCGCATTGCCGAGGCTCCCGCGCCCGAGGCTCCCGCTGCGTTGGACTCTTCGGCGCTGCCCTCGACGCTGCGCATCGACTTTCCGCTGGCCCAGCCCCTGCGTTACGGTGAAAATCCGCATCAGCGCGCCGCGCTTTATGCCGACGGCTCGGGACTGGGAATCGCGGGAGCAGCGCAGTTGCAGGGCAAGGAACTCAGCTTCAACAATCTTGTCGATCTCGACGCAGCGTGGGAGCTGGCGCAGGAGTTTGAAGAGCCCGCCGTCATCATTGTGAAGCACACCAATCCCTGCGGCGCCGCGACGGACACCACGCTCCTGGAAGCCTATCGAAAGGCTCTGGCCTGCGATCCGGTCTCGGCCTTTGGCGGTGTGATCGGCATCAACCGCGAGGTAGACGCGGCGGCGGCTGGGGAAATCGCCAAACTTTTCGTGGAAGCCATTGCCGCGCCCGGTTTTTCGCCCCAGGCTCGCGAGCGTTTTGCCGCGAAGAAGAACCTGCGCCTCGTGGAGGTTCGCGCGTCCGAGCCACGGCCAGTGGTCAAGCAGGTGTCGGGAGGGCTCCTGTTGCAGGACGCCGACACTGGCCGCGTGACGGAGTCGGAGCTGAAGGTGGCCACGTGGCGGCCGCCCACGGCCGGGGAGTTGCGCAGCCTGCTCTTCGCCTGGCGCGTGTCGAAGCACGTCAAATCGAATGCCATCGTTTACGCCCGCGAAGGGCAGACCCTGGGCGTGGGCGCGGGCCAGATGAGCCGTGTGGATGCAGCCAGATTTGGCGCCATGAAGGCCGTGCTGCCCTTGAACGGCTGCGTAGCCGCCTCTGACGCCTTCTTTCCTTTCCCTGACGGTCTTGAGGCCGTTGCCGAAGCCGGCGCAACGGCGGTAATTCAGCCCGGCGGCTCGGTGCGCGACGACGAAGTCATCGCCGCCGCCGACAAGCTGGGCATCGCCATGGTCTTCACCGGCATACGGCACTTCAGGCATTGAGTTTTCCCGTGTCGGCAAGGACGGATGCGGCAAGGTCAACTTGTGGCGGCCGCAGGTGTGATGACCTCCGTTTCACGAAAATCCCGGAATCTACCGGGCATTTGCGACCAATGACAGGTAAAATCGTCTGTAACAGTAGGCAGAGTTGTTTAAAACGGCTGCCTACGCCGTATTCCGGTTTTCCAGAGCGTATTTCTCTGCTTTTCCGGTCGAAAGCGTGGGGATTCCCCTGAATGATGACTAGAAACCTTCCGATGCCAATGATCGGGCCCAAGTTTGCCGCCGCCATCCTGTTTTTGCTGCCGGTTGCGCTCGTCTGCGCCCAAAACACTCCTCCAGGCGGCACTGCCAGCCCGGCAAAGAGCCCGCAGGTTCAGCCGGCCGTGGCCCCGGCCCAGGCCGCACCGGCAAAAGCCGCGGCGGCTGGTGCCGGGTCGAGCCAGAGTAGCGGAACATCCGCCGCCGCGAAGGAACCCAATCGCGCCCAGGCGTACTATCACCTGGCCCTGGCAGCAGTGTATGAGGATGACGCCATCTCCGAGGGACACTCGGACGAAGTGAACCAGGCCATCGAGCAATACAAACTGGCGCTCAACGCCGACCCCGGCTCGGCGGAGCTGAGCGACGATCTGGCCGGTCTTTATTTCCGCGTCGGTCGAGTACACGATGCCGAGGCAATGGCGCGCGCGCTGCTGAAGAACTCTCCCGGCGACATTGAAGCCCACAGGCTGCTGGGACGCATCTACCTGCGCCAGCTAGGCGAGGGAGAAAACGGAGGCTCCTCGGCTTCGTCCTCCGGCAATGTTCTTGACCAGGCCATTGCCGAGTTCGAAAAGATCGTCGCCCTCGACCCCAAGAGCGTGGAAGATCACATGGTGCTGGGTCAGCTCTACACCGTAAAACACCTGCCCGAAAAGGCCGAAGCCGAATTCAAGACCGTTCAGGCAATCGAGCCCGAGTCGGAGGATGTGGTACTGAACCTGGCCCGGCTTTACGCCGAGAGCGGGGACGTACAACATGCCGTGAAGGCGATTGAAGCTGTTCCCCAGGACGGGCGCACCCCCAAGATGGAGTTCATGCTCGGTGCGCTCTACGATCAGTTGAAGCAGCCAAAGGACGCCATCGCCGCCTATCGGCGCGCGGAAGATCTTGAGCCCGGCGACCTGCAGACCATGGACGCCCTCGCCGCGGCTCTGCTCAGCGGCGACCAGCTCGACGAGGCGCTCAAGCAGTACAAAGCGATTGCCGAAGCGGATCCTGAAAATTCCGAGGCGCTGGTCCATATCGGCGAGATCGAGCGCCGCCAGGGCAAGTACGAAGAGGCGCTTGCCACCATCCGCAAGGCGCGCAAGATCGATCCCAAGTCGCTGGAAGCGGGATTCAACGAAGGGCTGCTGCTCGACGTCCTGGGCCGCTTTGACGACGCCGTCCAGACCTACCAGGAGATGGTGGACGCCACTTCGCACGCCAACGGCGCTTATACCGAAGAGGAAAAGAACAACCGCGGCATCTTTCTGGAACGCCTCGGCGCCGTGTGCCTCGAAGAGAATAAGACCGATCGGGCGATCGCCGCCTACCAGAAGATGATCGACATGGGCGGCAGCCTGGCCGCGCGCGGCTACCAGGGTCAGGTGGATGCGTACCGCGGCGCCCACGAATTCGATAAGGCCCTCGACGTCGCGCGCAAGGCGGCGGCCTCCGGTCCGAAAGACCGCGACCTGAAGCTGATGCTCGCGGGAGAGCTCGCTGACCAGGACCATCCCGATGAAGGTTTGGCCATGGCGAAGACTCTTCTTGACGGCGCCACCCCTGACCAGCAGCGCGGCGTTTGGTTCGCCGTCGCCCAGATGAACGTCCGCCTCCGCCGCTTTAAGGATGCCGAGGATGCGCTCGACAAGGCTGAGCCGCTCGCCACCAAGAAAGACGATCGCACCTACCTGTTTTTCCTTCGCGGCGAGTGGGCCGAGCGTCAGAAGCATCTCGATCAGGCCGAGCGGTACTTCCGCCAGGCGCTCGATCTCGATCCGCAGAGTGCCATGACGCTGAACTATCTGGGCTACATGTGGGCAGATAAGGGAATCAAGCTGCCTGACGCGCTCAAGATGATTCGAAAGGCCGTCGAAATCGAACCCATGAACGGCGCGTATCTTGATTCGCTTGGGTGGGTCTACTTCAAGATGGGCGAATACGAACTGGCCGAAGACAATCTGCGCCAAGCCGTCAGCCGCGACCAGTCCGATCCCACGGTGCACATGCACCTGGGTGATCTCTATGAAAAGACCGGCCGTATCCGGCTTGCCGCCGCGCAGTGGCAGATTTCGCTCGATGAATTCGCCAAGTCAGCCCCGGCCGACATCGAGCCGGGCGACGTGGCCAAGGTGCAGAAGAAGCTGGAAAGCGCCCGCGTCAAACTGGCAAAGGAAGAGAACTCCCTGGGCCAGACCAAGCCGGAGTAAGCCCCTCGCAACCGCAACGTCGTGATCGGCGCGGCGCCGCGGAACCGGAAACCGGAAGCGGCAAAGCGGCAGCGTTCGCCTGAAGGAACGCTGCCTGCCGTTGTGCGCCAGTCTCGACGTGGCCCCTACTGCGCGTGCGCCGCTGCCGCAGCCAGATACACATCCACGCTGCTCTTGTCTACCAGCGACGTCCCGGTATCAACAAACACCGGGTACGGCGCGAACGCATCGGCGCTGTAGTCCTTGTTGAGTTGCGCGGGCGGATCGTGAAAGATCTCGTCCAGCGCCTTCAGCCCCACGAAGCCCATCGTATAGGGCTTTTGCGCGATCGTCGCGTCGATCACTCCGTCCTTGATGCTTTGCAGCGTCTCCGGATTCACGTCCCACGCCACCAGTTCCCTGCTGGTGTCTCCCGTGCGGTTGATCGCGTCGGCGACCATCTTGCCTGAAGCGGATTCCAGGCACACGAAAGCGTCGATTTTCTTCGCACCCGTTTGCGCCATCAGTTCCTGGGCCTTGTCGAAGGCTGTGTGCAGATCGCCCTTGATGTCCACTACTTCGACAATGTTGATGCCCGGCCGCGTGGCAAAGACATCCTTGAAGCCCTTCAGCCGCTCTTCCGTGTTGGGCTGGCCGGCAAGCGTAAAGAAGACCACGTTGCCTTTACCGCCCAGCTTCTCGATGACCCTCCGGCCGCCCAAACGCCCAGCTTCAAGGTTGTTGGTGCCTATAAAGTAGAGCCTGTGGCTGTCCTTGGCATCGGAGTCCATGGTGATCACCGGAATGCCGGCGCTCACCGCCGCGTCGATCCCCGGCTGCATCACGGCAGCGTCAGAGACAGAGACCAGTATCCCCGCCGGTTTGGCCGCAACCGCCTTTTGGAACTCCGCCAGTTCACCCTGTGGATCGTACGTGTCAGGTCCGGCTACCCTGGCAGTCACGTTATATTGCGCGGCAGCGCTCTTGAATCCAGCCACGGCCGTCTGCCAGTAGGGCAACGAGACGTTCGCTGCAACCAGGTAGTACACTTCCTTGGGCGAGTGCCTCGCCCCGCAACCCGATACCATCGCAACAGCCAGCGCAACCAGCGCTGGCGCCATTCTCTTGATCGGTTTCATTGCTACCTCCCTTTGCGGTCCAAAAAGCTTCTTGGCGCGCACCGGTAATTCCGTGCTTCCGCAGCCATCGGAAAAGTTCGGCAGGATAGTACTCCCGGAAGTTGGCGGTGTCCATCCTTCGGCGTCAGATGCTTTTATACCAGCCACGGAACCCGGCACATCGTGACTCACGGCACAGGAATCGGTTCTCTGCACCCGCAGCGTCCTTTTTTACGGTATAACCAGACGTGAAGCATTAAGTCCGCGGTTACGCCGCGAAGGCCGTTTTGGATGATGCAGCTTAAAACCGAATCCGATCTGCTGCTGCCTGCTGGAATTGCCGTGAGCGGAAATGCGGAGAGCGAACTCGCCGGCCGCGCCCACGCGGAACTGCCCCACGCCTATCGCACCCCGTTTGCCCGCGACGCCGCCCGCATTCTGCACGCGCGCGCCTTTCGCCGCCTGGCCGGCAAAACCCAGGTCTTCACCCGCCTGCCGGCCGAGGGCCTGTCGGATCACTTTCGCAGCCGCCTTACCCACACTCTCGAGGTCGCGCAGATCTCGCGTACAGTGGCTGCGGCCTTGGGACTGAACACGGAGCTGGCCGAAGCCCTGGCGCTGGCGCACGACATTGGGCATCCGCCTTTCGGCCACGCCGGCGAGAAAGCTCTCGACCGCGCCTTGCGCGCTCACGGCCTCAGCTTCGACCACAACCTTCACGCCCTGCGCATTGTCACCTGGTTTGAGGAGCGCTATCCGGCCTTTCGTGGGCTCAATCTCACCCTCGCCGTCCGCGAGGGCATCGTGAAGCACTCGCGCGACTACGCCGCCGAGGACCACCCCGAGCTGGCCGGGTATTTTCTCCACCAACTTCCACCGCTCGAAGCGCAGTTGATCGATCTCGCCGACGAGATTGCCTATCTGACCGCCGACCTTGACGATGGGTTGGACTCGGGCATCCTCGTGCTCGATCGGGTACGCGAAGCATCGCCTCTCTTCCGCGGCTTCCACGACGCAGCTCTGGCCCGCTATCCCCATGCGGCGCCCAAGCTCGCCGTTTATGAAGCCTTGCGGCAGGTTCTGAACGCGCTGGTCACGGATCTGATTGAGGAAGTGCACGCACGCGTGGGAGCCCTCGGCGCTACGGCCCTGGCTGAAATCCGGCGCGCCCCGCAAAGGCTTGCCGCGCTCAGCCAGGAAATGGAGGCCGCGCGCGTTGCGGTCAAGGAGTTCCTCTACGCGAGCCTCTACAACTCCCCTGGCCAGGAGCAGGAGCATATCCGCGCTGAAGAGGTAGTCATCGAGCTTTTTCAGCGCCTCATGGCCGAGCCCGGCCTGATGCCGGACGACCACCAGGCGCAGATTCCCACCGAGGGCCTGGCCCGTACCGTGGCCGACTACATTGCCGGCATGACCGACAGCTACATTGTGCAGTTGTGGAAGCGGCGCGGAGGGTGGTGAGCAATTTGTCGGAAGGCGCTATTGTGCGGAAGGCAAGGCTACGGATTAGAGGCCGCGCCGAAGCGACGGATCGATAGATTCGATCCTCGCCTTACACACCTCTGCGCCAGCCCCGGTTTAAAACAAACATCGCGGCAGCTACCCCCTTCGGGACCCGCGTGCATTTTGTTAGGCTTTGGCCGAGGAGAAGATGTCATGAACAGAAGTGAGAGAACACGTATTAAGAAAGGTTCTCAGCCGCCATGCTATGGCAGACAGGTCGCTTCTTATCAACCCGAGAATATAAACACCACAGAAAAAACAGGCAGATGTAGCTTTCCTGGATGCGGCGCAAGGGTTCGGATTGAGCTTAACAATGGCGGTGTGTGGGTCTCAGGATTCCACCGTTTCAAAATAGATTCTTTCTGAAGCAATGAACAGGCTGCAATTAGGTCGACCGGCCTCAATCGCCACTGCACATCTTCGGCCAGATAGTGCAGCCTTCTAAACCTTGCGGTTGCCCATTTACGTTACCAGCCTTCTTCGGCCAACTCCCGCTCGCGTTCAAGACGGCGCTCTTCGAGCAACAGATCAGTTCCCGAGGGCATGCCCGCGGGAAGTTTGTTTCTCTCTGTAGCCAAGAGAATCTTTTCGGCCACAACTTCCGGTGGGTCGGTAATCACAAAATCCGGCTGTCTCATATTCATGATCCGCATCGTTGCTCGTCTTACTGCACCGTCCCCTGCGGCCGCAACCGCCGAAGATCAAGCGCGCACTCAACCGCATTTTGCGCATTCAGGCGCAGGTTGTCGGCGGCGGCCCACAGCCACAACCGGGATGCCAGGTTGGAGTTGTGGGCCAGAGGCTCCGGCCGCAGGCGCACCAGAACGTCGTTCTGTCCGGTGGCCGCAAGGTTCGAGGGCGAATCGGTATCTTCCAGCACCAGATCGATGTGTTCGCCGGCCAGCGCCTCTTCAAGCGCAAACATCTCGACCGGGCGGTCGAGCTCCACGGCGATGGAAAACGTATGGCCGTGGAATACCGGCGCGTGGATGATTTGGACGGCCAGCGACGGGCCGCGCCCAGCAGTGAGCGCTTCGTACTGGCGGCGAATGCGCGCCTCCACTGCGGGAAGATTGATCGTGGCGCTCTCTCCCAGGCCACCCAGCAGGTTGTAGGCCGCCTGCGCGTCGTAGATGGCCCGCGGCAGCGGCTGGAAGCTCAGCAGGCTCACCGTCTGTTGGTGCAGTTCGTCCATGGCGGCGCGGCCAAACTCACTGGCCGGCTCAAGGATCGTAGCCGCGGCAAAGCGAACCGGAGCGGCTTGTTGCAGCCGCTTGAGCAGCAACGCAAGCGTAATCACCGCGGGGTGGGCAGGTACGACGGCTGGCGTAAATAGGTCGACAGACGCCTCCTCTGTTCCCAGCCAGGGTGCGCGCACCAGCACGCCGGTCTCCTGGTCCAGCGCGCCCGAGAGATCCAGGACCGTGGACCCAGCGCGCAGGGCATGCCGCCAGTACCGGAGCGTGAGGCTCTCGCTGCCGCAGAAAAAGGTGAAGTCGGCATGCTCAAAGGCTTCGGCGCTGATGGATTGGATGAAGGTGACTTCGTCCCCCACTTGGTCCAACTGGCCTTGCGCGTCTTCCTCGTCGAGCAGAGCAAAGTTGGCCGAGGCCAAAGGAGAGTCCGAGAGAACCTCTTTCAACTCCCGCCCCACAAGGCTTGAAGCCCCGGCAATGGCTATCTTGTACACAGGCATCCTTTTCTTGAACTGGAAGGTAGGCTACGGCCTCCAGGGGCCGGGTTCTGCCGCAATTTTTGCGGGATCGGGTGTGTCCAGGTGCCTCCTGCGGCGCCGCCTCGACCAACCGTACGCCGCGCGTGCCCATATGCCCGAGAACATATAGGCGAGCGCGGCCAGGAACAGCGCCGTGTTTGAGTAGCGGACCATCACGTAGGCGACAATCGCCAAAGGCACCAGCAGTTGGAAGGGATGGCGGCGGGAGAAGTTGATCTCCTTGGCCGACCAAAAACGCCAGGTGCTGACCATCAGGAAGCCGCACAAACCGACCAGAACCAGCCACGGAACTGCAATCCACCACTCTTCGACAGGGTAGGCATTAAAGAAATGGACTGTGGCGGCCAGCAGACCCGCGCCAGCAGGAATCGGCATGCCCACAAAATACTTCCTGTCCGGGCGCCCCGGGTTGCGGGGCTGCGCGTCGTGGCTGATATTGAAGCGCGCCAGCCGCGAAGCTCCGCTGAGAAGAAAGAGAAAGCAAACGAAGGCGCCGGCCTGCACCAGGTGCATCCGCATTTGCGGATTCATGGAATCGGGCAGAAAGTGGAACCCCCACACGAACGCCAGCAGGCTGGGCGCGATGCCGAATGTAATGACATCGGCCAGCGAATCCAGCTCCCTGCCGAAGTCGGTGGTCGTGTTGGTCATGCGGGCAATGCGGCCGTCGAGCGCGTCGAAGGGAATGGCCAACAGGATGGCGATGGCCGCCCAATCCAGGTGCCATTGCGCGTCGCGGCTGATGGCGTCAAGCGTCTGGGTGATGGAGAAGTAGCCGATCCCCATATTACCGGCCGTGAAGAGCGAAGGCAGCAGGTACATGCCACGCCGAAAGCGCGGATGCGGCTTGCCTTTTGCCCGGGCAGGATCGAAGTGGTTCATGCGTTCTCTCTCCCCGGCAGGGCCGGGGCCCCCGACGACAGGTCTTTGTCGGTGGGGTGGATTGCCGGGGTCCCCAACGACAGGTCTTTGTCGGCGGGGTGGATTGCGGCCAGCACGCTGGCGCCGCCCTTCACCCGCTCGCCCACACTCACCCGAAGCACCGCGTCAGCCGGAATGACAACATCGACTCTGGAACCGAACTTGATCAGTCCCACGCGCTGCCCCCGCTCCACCGTCTGGCCTTCGTGGCAGCAGAAAACGATGCGTCGCGCCAGCAGCCCGGCAATCTGCTTGAAGGTGACCTCGAACCCCGCGTCGGCTCCCTGGCCGCGCAAGGTTACCACGTTCTGTTCGTTGCGGTCGGCCGAGGCGGGATTCATGGCGTTGAGGAATCTGCCCTTTTGGTAGTGCACGCGGCTTACCACGCCGCCGATGGGCGCGCGGTTCACATGCACGTCAAAAACGCTGAGGAAGATGCTGATCCGCTGGCGGGAGCCTTCGGGAGTCACAATAAAGGCTGTCTCGGTAACTCGTCCGTCCCCTGGCGAAACAATGAATCCTGCACCGGCCGGAATCGCGCGACGCGGATCGCGGAAAAACCACAGAAAGAAGGCTGCCAGGAGCACCGGAACCAAGCTGAGCCACAGGCTGCCGCTGAACCACCAGCATGCTGCCGCGACTGCAAGAAACACCAACCCGTAGATGTAACCGTCGCGAACCATCGTCCCAACGATTATACGGTGATTTAGGGAATGCATTGTGGGCGCGGAGCCACGCTTGCACACAAAACACACACTGTGCCGCATGAGAGTCTCGCTCGGCAAGAAAGCCGCAATCGCCAGGCGCCTTGGGGCCTACGCCACGACGGGTGCCCGGCGTTCCAGCGCAAAGATCAAGTCCTTGGCGTGCAGCTTGAGCTTCTTCAGGCGCACTTCTTCCAGTTGCTCGTCTTCAGTAAGGTATGGCTTTTGAAGCAACTCTTCCAAACGCTGAGCGTAGCGGCGATGTTCGGCGTGCAAGCGATCGATCTCTTCGCTCAGCGTGGAACCCTGTACTTCATCCATCAAGCACCCCCTGTTCGGCGGTTCGGGTAGGCGATGCAGAGCCGCCGATTTTCTTAGAACATTTACATATATCGCCACGGTAGGACAATCGGCAAGCCAGAAAACCGCCGAAAGTACCGTGAGCCTGTGAAAATCGGGTAGAAGGTACGCCGTCGCTGGCCACTCTGCTGGCCGGCAACATCCGGCCGGAATTCACCGTCAGACGCCGTGACGCAACGCAGTCCCAAATCAGCGAATCTTCCGCCCCATCAGAACCGCATCTTCAACAGGATCTGCATAGTAGCCCGTCCGGCGGCCGGTCTCGACGAAGCCGAGCGCCCGGTAGAACTCCTGCGCCGCCCGGTTCGAGGCGCGCACCTCCAGCAGGAGCTCGTGCACCCCGGCCGAACGCAGTTCCCCGGCCAGCGCGTGGAACAGCCGCCGCCCCATGCCGCGCCGCTGGCAACCTGCTGCCACGGTTATCGTCTCCAGTTCGGCCTGCGGCGGGACCATACGGGCCACCGTAAAGCCTTGAACGCCCGACTCCTGCTCCGCCGCAGCCAGGGCAATCCGCCGGGGCGTCCACTCCGGATTCAGGGCTCTCTCATAATCCGATTGCGGCCAGTGCGGCGCATCCGGCAGGCTCGCTGCAATCTCCATCACCCGGGCCAGGTCGGCTGCGGCCATGCGCCGAATTTGGATTTCCGCCGCGGATTCGTTCATGCTCTTTGCTTTGCCGCCGCGACCGCCTGGGCGGCAACGCCGGCGCCGAAGATCTCGGCGTCCGACCGGCGCAGGTAGTGTCCGTCCAGCAGCGCCGCATCGATAAACTCCCCGCGCTCCATGCGCGGCGCGCAGAGCCGCAGGGCGTCAGCGGCTTTGGGGGCTGTGGCCCGCACCAGCTCAACCGCCGGCCACGCCGACTGAAGCAATTGGGCCGCGTCTTCGTCGCAAACGGCGGCGCGCGGCGGTGGAAGCTGGATGGCAGCCAGTTCTGTCGCTCCCGCCAGCAGCTCCCGTGCCGCGCTTGCCGGCTCCGCGAGACGGAGAAAAACCTCATGACGGTGGGCGTCGAGGGCGACAGAAGGGACTCCGGAGGCTGCTGCGAACACTTCCAGCCGGGAGACGGCGACAACGGGAATGTGCGATCCCTCGGCCAGGCCTTTCACGGCGCTCAAACCGACGCGGACGCCGGTAAAGCTCCCCGGCCCGTTGACGGCCACGAGGGCATGGATCAGCCCCAAATGCACTCCGCCGAGACTCAGAAGCTCACCGACCGCCGCAATCAGCCTCTCGGAGTAGCTGCGCCCGCCAAGCTGGCTCTCGCCCAGAATGTAGAGATCCTGGCCTTCCGTGCAGCCCAGGGCAATGGAACCGGAAGGCCCGCAGGTGTCGATCCCGAGAATCAGCCGCGATTCCGGCACGGGTTCTCCTTTACACCGCGGCCAGCGCCTGATCGAGGTCGGCAATCAGGTCTTCCTTGTCCTCGATGCCGATGGAGAGCCGGATCCGGCCCTCGTTGATCCCCATCGCCCGCCGCACCTCTTCGCTCACTGAGCCGTGCGTGGTGGTGGCCGAGTGCGAGGCCAGCGACTCCACGCCGCCCAGCGACTCCGCGTTCAGGAAGATCTTGATCGCGGTGAGGAACCGTGCCGCTTCCTCGCGCGACTTGAGCTCGAAGCTCATCATCGAACCGAAGCCCTTCTGCTGTTTCACCGCCAGGTCGTACTGCGGATGGCTCTTCAGCCCCGGATAGGCCAGCTTGCTCACCTTCGGGTGCGTCGAAAGGAACTCCGCCACCGCGCGGCCGTTCTCCTCATGCTGCTTGATCCTGAGCGGCAGCGTTTTGATCCCGCGCAGCACCAGAAAACACTCGAATGGCGACATCACGCCGCCGGCCGCTTTCTGGATGAAGAGAAATCGCTCCTTGTGCTCCGGCTTCGACCCGACCAGGACACCGCCCAGGCCGTCCGAATGCCCGTTCAGGTACTTCGTCGTGGAGTGCATCGCGATGTCCGCGCCCAGCTCCAGCGGCCGCTGCAGCGCCGGCGACAGGAAGGTGTTGTCCACGCTCACTTCGGCGCCGTGCGCATGGGCAATGCGGCTGACTGCGGCAATGTCCGTGAGCACCATCAGTGGATTGCTCGGCGTCTCAATGTGCACCAGCTTCGTGTTGGGCTTTATGGCCGCTTCCACCGCCGCCAGGTCGCTCGTGTCCACATACTCGATCTGGATGCCGTAGCCGCTCACGATCTGGTCAAAGAGCCGCACCGTGCCGGCATATACGTCGCGCGAGCAGACGATCTGATCGCCCGTGCGCAGCATGGCTACCAGCGCCGCAATGGACGCCATGCCGGTGGTGAAAGCGTGGCCGCTCGTACCGCCTTCGAGCGCGGCCACCGCCATTTCCAGCCGGTCACGGGTGGGGTTGCCCGCGCGCGAGTAGTCCCAGCCGCGGTCACTGCCGATGCCGGTCAGTTCGAAGGTCGAGGAAAGGTAAACGGGCACGTTCACCGCGCCCGTCTGCGGGTCGGGGTGCTGCCCCGCATGGACGGCAAGAGTCGAGTACTTGTATGGGGACATGGGGTTAGCTCTTCGCTGCGATCTCCTGTTTCTAGCTTATCGTGCGGGCTTTGAGGCGGCCCAATGAAATCCTGCCGATGACGGAGACAAGGTCCTGGAGGGCGTTATAAGCACTTAACATCCGAGGCCATCTCATACGTCCGCTTCAGTGCCCGAAATGCACCGCTCGCTATGTAAATTGGCTTCGGAACACCGCCTTGATGTGCGCCAGCCGCTTTTCCAGCGCCTCGGCCTCATCCTTCAGCCCTAGCCGCTCGGCCAGCCCGATGGCATCCCAAAAGCACTCCTTGGCGTCGCTGTAGCAGACGTTCGCGCCGCTCCGAGAGTGCGCCTCGTACATATCGTCGTAGGCCTTCTCGCCCATCGCCTTCAGGCGCTCCAGTTGCTCCAGCCCAGCCTTCCGCGCTGCATCATCGGTCATTTCCTTGCCCCGTATTTGCCGCCGTTTGCTTGGCTGTAGGCGCCACCGGAAAGTATCCGGTGCGGGTGAGAACTGTCAGCTTGCCCATCCCTTTGGTTTCAGCGGTAACTTCCACGCGCCGGAATCCCGGCTCCGTCGTCGGCTTCGTCGAGTGGTAGACCAGCGTGTACTGGCTGCGAATATCCCGCGCCACCTCGGCGGCGATCTGGTCAATCTGATCGATGGACTTGGGGAAGAACGCCATCCCGCCGGTTTCGGTGGAAAGCAACTCCAGGGCGCGGCGCGCATGGCGAATCGAGGCGCGGTCATTCTCGTCGCCGAAAAGCAATCCGATCGAGTAGATAACCGGCCCGGAAAGCTCTTGCACGCGGCGAATCGTCTGCTCCAGGTCCAGACTTGAGGCATTGTCTTCCCCGTCGGTGATCAGGATGAGAACCTGCTTGGGCCGCTTGGCGTCTCCCACCAGCTTGTCCGCGGAGGCCGCCACGGCATCGTAGAGCGCCGTGCCGCCTCGGGAATCGATGTGCGACAGCCCCTCGCGCAGCTTGTTGATATTCGATGTAAAGTCGCAGTCGATAAACGCCTCGTCCGAAAAATTGACCACGAAGGCCTCGTCCTGCGGGTTCGAGGCCGCCACCAGATCGAGCGCTGCCTTATTCACCGACGGCCGCTTGCGGTACATCGACCCTGAGTTGTCGATGATCAGTCCCATGGAGACGGGCAGGTCTGTGTGCTGGAAACTGAGAAGGGTCTGCTTCACTCCGTCTTCGTAGACCGTGAAATCGTCTCTGGTCAGGTTCTCGACCAAGGACGTGCCCTTGAGCACGGTAGCGTTCAACACGACCTCTTCCACGTCGGTGTGGTACAGGTAGCCCTCGCCCTGTTTTTTCATCGTGCCTGCTGGAACAGCCGTCACCGTCGCGTCGGGCGAGCGGACCGGATCAGTGTCTACCGTGAGGGACGGCGCCGGCTTTACCTGCGTTCCGGCAGGCGGAGCAGTCGCCGCTTGCGCCGGAAGCAGGAGCCCTGTCACGGCCAGGAATGCGGCGAGAAGCGCGTTATTCGAGAGGCGCATAGTACCCGGTGCGAGCATAGATCGTCAGCGGCGGCAGTCCCGGAGGTGGATTCACCTTCACCTTCACTTTACGCCACTTCCCGTCGCGGGCCAGGTCCTTGGGCTTGTAGCCGATCACATACTGGTTGCGCAGCTCGGTCGAGATCTTCTCGGCGATGTCGCTCATTTCGTCCACGTCGTCAACGCGGAAAAGCCGCCCGCCGGTTGAGGAGCTGACGTCGTCCAGAAGCTGCGGTCCCGTGCGTTCCTCGGGTTGGGATGCGTAGGGGTCGAAGACGCCGATCGAGTAGATCTCCACGTCGGCCTCGCGCACCGCCGCCCGCACCTCGCCCTCGGTGTAGCGCGACCGGTTGTCGCCTCCGTCGGAAACCACCAGCAACGCCATGCGCTCGTGGTGCGCATCCTTCATCTTGGCCACGCCGTAGTAAATCGCATCCAGCAGCGCGGTGCGGTGGCCTGCGTGCACCGTCGCCAGCCGCGCCTGAATGTCCGCGACCGAACTGGTGAAGTCCTCGATCAGCTCCGGCCGGTCGTTGAATCCGATCACGAAGAACTCGTCCTGCGGGTTCGCCGTCTTGATGAACTGCAGAATCGCTTCCCGGGCGCGCACCAGCTTCGATGTCATCGAGCCGGAGAGGTCGAAAATGATACCGATCGAAACCGGAGCATCTTCGCAGGCAAAACTGGCGATCTTCTGCTCGCCATTGTTCTCGTAAATCTGGAAGTCTTCCTGTTCCAGGCCTGTGACCAGGCGATTCAACGGATCGGTGACCGTAACCGGGACCAGCACCATGTCCACGTTCATGCGGAGGAACGAGCCGGGATGGATTCTCAACGATGCCGGGCCGGTTTCGGCAGGCGCTTCAGCCCCCTTGGGCTCGCGCGCGGGCGCCGATGAGCTCGATGGCGGCTCCACGTGTACTTTATTGAGCGGATCCTCTTGCGCGTCCGCCCGCGCCAGGCAAAAAGCCAAGGTGAGCGAACAGATCCACATGCAGCGGCAAAGCAATGCCAGATTGCCGCCACCTCGTGGACTCGCGTGCTGGGGAAGCCTGGTCATCCATCACCCCGGCGGTTGAAGGCGATCTTACCACTAATCGTGCACTCGCGCTGTTATCGGATTCTCGCTCCGTCATCCCTCAGGCCAGAATCCGCAAAGGCTGGTTGCACAGCGGCGCTGCGATACAATCGAGCCTGAGCGCACCCCGCAATCCCCAACGAGCATCACGGCATGACGGGGGCTCAAATTCCACCGTTTCAACGGGGAGTAAGACCTTCCTCATGGCTCGCATTTATCCCTTTCGCGCTTGGCGCTACAATCCCTCGGCTGTCCGCCTGGAAGATGTAGTCACCCAGCCCTACGACAAAATCTCCCCGGCCATGCAGCAGGCCTATTACCAGCGCAGCCCCTTCAACCTGGTCCGCATTGTCCTGGGACTGCCCGAGTTATTTGACGTGGAGCAGGGCGAAAACGTCTATACGCGCGCCGCGCGCGATTTTCACGCCTGGCGAGAACAGGGCATCCTGACCCAGGAAAATGTGCCCTGTGTCTTCGCTTACGCGCAGCGTTTCCAGGTCCCCGGAACCGAAACCGTGAAGGAGCGGCGGGGTTTCATCGCTCTGGGCAAGCTCCAGGACTATGCCGACCAGGTGGTCTTCCGCCACGAGCAGACGCTGTCAAAACCCAAAAGCGACCGGCTCAACCTGCTCCGGGCCACGCGGGCGCACTTTGGCCAGATTTTCATGCTCTACTCCGATCCCGCGGGCAGCGTGGAGAAGCTTCTCTACGAAGGCAACGGCGCTGCCGACGCCGAGGTAACCGACGAATACGGCGTGCTCCACCGTCTCTGGCGCGTGAACGATCCTGCCGCCATCCGCCTGCTCGTTGCCGCCATGGCCGACAAGAAGCTGATCATCGCCGACGGCCACCACCGCTATGAAACCGCGCTGAATTACTCCAAGGAACATAAGACCGCTGCCGCCGCCAAAAACGCCTCCAGCACGCAGCAGCTCCCGCTGCCTGAATACCCCGAGGCCGCGGCCATGATGACCTTTGTCAACATCGACTCGGATGGGTTGGTGATTCTGCCCACCCATCGTGTGGTCCACGGACTCAACGGCTTCTTCGCCACCGCCTTTTTCAAGGCCGCCGAAGCATATTTCACGGTGGAATCGCTGCCTCCGTTCGATGCCTCTGGATTCCTGGATACGTTGGCCCGCGAGTCTGGCGTCGCTTTCGTCGCCGTCACCTGCGCCGGCGCTTTCCTGCTGCGCTCCAGGCCGGATGCGGTTGCCGAGGCCCTGGCCGGCCTCCCCGAGCGCCAGCGCCAGCTCGACCTCGCCCAATTGCACTCTATTGTCCTCGACCGGCTGCTGGGCCTCGACGCCGAAAAGGTGCGCCAGCAAACCAATCTCCTCTATCTGCGCGACGGCCAGGAAGCCGTCGAACAGGTGCGCGCCGGTCAAGCCGATATCGCGTTCCTCACCAACCCAGTGACCATGACACAGTTGAAAGAGGTGGCCTTCGCCGGCGAGGTCCTGCCGCAAAAGTCCACCGACTTTTACCCCAAGCTGCTCAGCGGCCTGGCGATCTACGCGCTGGAGTAAGCGCATGCCCGGACGGATGTTCATTCCGCGGCCCATTCCTTCGCAGGGCTTGGGATCGGTTTCTTTACCGCACTCCGTCGGGAGGCTTGGATACCTTGCCAGTGCATGGGTTCTTCTGCTGTGCGCGGCCCTGCCGGTGCTGTGCGCCCAGTCTCCGTCTACGCCCGCCCAACGCTCGGTGGTTCTGCTGGACCCTGCCCACGGCGGCGACGACCCAGGCGCTCATCTCGGCCCTCAGGCGGAAAAGGCCTACACCCTGGCTCTTGGCGTCAGGCTTCGCTCGCTGCTCATGGCGCGCGGCTTTGCGGTGGTAACCACGCGGGACTCCGACGCCACAGTGGATTCTGACCGCCGTGCCGGGATTGCCAACAACGCCAACGCCATGGCCTGCCTCAGCCTGCACGCGTCCGAAAGCGGGAGTGGCGTGCATTTGTTTGTCTCTTCGCTGGCTCCAATCGAAGCCCGGCGCTTTCTCCCCTGGAGGACTGCGCAGGCCGCGTGGACCGCGCGCAGCCTTTCTCTCGCCGGCACGATCGACTCGGCGCTCTCTCACGCAAGCGTGCCCGTCACCCTGGGCCGTACCGCGCTGCCCGCAATCGACAGCATGACCTGCCCCGCAATGGCCGTTGAAGTTGCCCCGGATCGGTCGTCGAATGCGCAGGCCGGTCTTGACGATCCTGACTATCGGACGCGCGTGGCTGAAGCCCTCGCCGCCGCGCTGGTGGAGTGGCGATCGGAACAGAGGGGGGATCCTCAGCCGTGATCCCTCGCCACCAGACCGTCCTCTTCATCCTTTTGCTTGCGGCCTCCGTGCTCATGGGCGTATTGCTATGGAACCAATTGCGCCTCGCCCATCACAGGCTGCTCCAGGGTCAGGACTTGGCGCCCACCCAGGCACCCCAGGTGGCCCCCGCCGAGCAAGCCACGCTCATGGTGGCCAACGACGCCGATAACACCGTGCAACTCCGCATTCTCTCGTTGCCCTTACCGCAAAATCCTGAGGCCCGTGCGCGCGCCGTCCTGGGCGAGCTGCTCGACCTTTACGCCGCCCCCGATGCCGCGCATCCCGTGCCCGGCGGCGCAGGCTCCATCGCCCAGGTCTTTCTTGTGCCCATTGCGGATGCCGGCGGGAAAGTCGCGCCGGAGGGCCCCGAACTTGCTGTCGTCAATCTGACCGGCGCGTTTGCCGCCGGCCATCCCTCTGGATTGGAAACCGAGGCGCTCACTGTGCTCTCCGTCTGCGCCACGCTGAACGCCAACTTCCCACGCGTGACGCAAGTTCGCTTTCTGGTCGACGGCCAGCCTCGCGCCACTCTCGCCGGCCACGCCGATTTGACGCGCACCTATCTGACCGGCGAGTCCACGGCGCCGGCAGCAGGTGACCGGCCGTGACGCGGGCAAAAATAATCTCCGCCTGGGCTGTCCTGCTCGGTTTTGCCTTTGCCTTGCGGCTTGGACTTGCGCTGGGTTCGCCCAGCATCTTTTTCCCCGACGAGATTTTTCAGACGCTTGAGCCGGCGCACAGGCTGGTCTATGGATACGGCGTAATTCCTTGGGAGTGGCGGCTTGGCATCCGTTCCTGGGTGTTCCCTGCGTTCCTTGCCGGAGTCATGCGCGCGACGGCATGGATGGGCTCCGGCTCGGCAGGCTACCTTCTGGGAACAATGATCGTTCTGTCGCTGATTTCACTCACCACCGTGTGGTTTGCTTATGCCTGGGCCAAACGCGCCAGCGGAACGCCCGCGGCGATCGTGGCGGCTTTGGCGTGTTCCTTTTACTTCGGCTTGGTTTACTTTGCCCCCAAAGCGCTTACTGAAGTGATTGCCGCGCACGTGATGTTGCCCGGGTTGTATCTCGGCGTTTATGGCCAGCAGTTGGGCGAGCGAAAGCGGCTTGCTCTCGCGGGGCTGTTCTGCGGCTTGGCTGCCTGCCTGCGTATTCAATTGCTGCCTGCCCTGGCGTTTGCCGCAGTGTATTTTTGTTACCCGCGCTGGCGCCAGAGAGCTCCCTGGGTCGCGGCAGGATTTTCCGCGCCCGTCCTTCTGTTCGGAGCCGTGGATTGGATCACCTGGTCTTATCCTTGGCAGTCATTTATCCGGTACTACGAGGAGAACGTCGTGCGCGGGCCTGGCAAGGATCTGACCCTGGTTCAGCCGTGGTACTGGTATCTGCTGGTTCTTCTGGTTCTGATCGGTCCCGCCATCCTGTTTCTCTTTCATGGCTCCAGGCGAAGCCCGTTCCTTGCCATTTTCTGTGCCATCGTGGTCGTTGCGCACAGCGTGATCCCGCACAAGGAGGTCCGGTTCCTCTATCCGATTCTTGCGCCGGCCATCACGCTGGCGGCGATGGGAATCGTGGATCTCCTGGCCGAAATCAAGCGGGGAGTGCGATTCCTCAATCATCCGAAGTGGGTCGTGGCCATCAGTGTTTCGTTCTTCTTTATCTCGTCGGCAATGCTGGCGGCGCAATGCGCGGACTGGTACAAAACCCCGTGGGGCGTTGGAGCCTTCGATCGTCTCGACCGGGAAGCCGGGTTATGCGGAGTGGGAATTTACGATCGCATCTGGTGGGAATCGGGAGGGTACACGCATCTTCATCGCAACGTGCCGATCGTCCAGGTCACAAGTGCCGCGGAGCTCGCCGGGGATGCTCCGTTTTTCAATGCGTTGATTGCGCCGCGCAACTCACCCGCCGTCCCTCCCGCATTCGGTCAATCGCAGTGCTGGAAAGGCGTTTGCCTCTTTGAGCGCGAAGGAACGTGTACAGCCCCAGCGGCGGATGTGGAATTGAATGGTTATCTCAAAAAGGTTGGACTGTGACGGTTTTCCGCACCGCGAAGCGGCGCCCTGGGACGCAGCCCGCCGGCGGAGGCTACTCTGGAAGTGATGTCACCTGCCATCGGTGTCTTCGATTCCGGCTTCGGCGGATTGACCGTCTTGCGTGCTTTGGTTGAGCGGCTGCCGCACGCGCGTTTCGCCTTTTTGGGCGACACCGCGCGCCTGCCCTACGGCTCCAAGTCGCGCCGCACCATCGCGCGCTACGCGGTGCAAAGCGCGCGCTTTCTGGTCCGCGAGCAGGGCGCGGAATTCCTGGTGATCGCCTGCAATACAGCCAGCGCTCTCGCCCTCGACGCGATTCAGGACGCGGTGCCGGTTCCGGTGCTTGGCGTCATCGAGCCCGGCGCGGCCGCTGCCCAGGCCGCATCGCGCACCGGCGATGTGCTGGTGGTTGCAACCGAGGCCACGGTGCATAGCCAGGCCTACACGGCTGCTTGCCGCGCTCACGGGCTGCGCGCGCTGGAAAAAGCCTGCCCCCTGCTGGTGCCGCTGGTCGAGGAGGGCTGGACCGGTCATCCCGTGACCGCCGAAGTGATTGAAATCTATTTGAACGAGCTTCGCGCCGAGGCCGCGGCTCACGGCATGAATCCCGACACGCTGGTTCTTGGCTGCACGCATTACCCCTTGCTCAGGCCCCTCTTCGAAGCAGCGGTGCGGCCTGGAGCCAGGGTGATTGATTCCGCTGAATCCGTGGCGCAGGCCGCGTTCGAGCTCTTCAATGGACGCGCGGCTTCGGGGTGCCCCATCCAATCGGAGTCCGCGACTGCGGGCTCCGATTGGATGGGAGGGGCCTCAAGCCCGGAACCTCAGACCGAGGTGCGTTGTTTCGCCACCGATTCCGTGGAAAAATTCGAGCGCCTCGGCTCGCGCTTTCTGGGACAGCCCGTGGGACAGGTCGAGCTGATCGATCTGGGCGAGTGAAGGCCTGGATCGGCCCGCGACTCAAATCCGCGCGAAAATCGCTCTGATATTCTGAGAACCGGGTCGTTCACCGTTTCCCCTCGCGAGCAAAGGTCCCCGGAGGAACTCGAACAGCATGATCAACTTGGCGGGCAAGACGGCCGTGATTTTCGGGCTGGCCAACAAGCGCTCCATCGCCTGGGGCATCGCCCAGAAACTTCACGAGGCCGGCGCCACCCTGGCCATCTGCTACCAGAACGAGCGCATGAAGGCCGAGGCCGAAGACCTGATCCACGATCTCTCCGGAGCCACCGGCTTTCAGTGCGACGTCTCCAACGATCGGGAGATCGAGTCCCTCTTCGCCGCACTCAAGGAGAAGTACACCAAGATCGACATTCTTGTCCACGCCGTCGCCTACGCCCCCGCCGAGGAACTGAAGGGCGAGTTTCTCAACACCAGCCGCGAGGGCTTCCGCATCGCTCACGACGTCAGCGTCTACTCGCTTATCGCCGTCAGCCGCGGCGCGGTGCCGCTGATGACCGAAGGCGGCAGCATCGTCACGCTGAGCTACTATGCCGCCGAAAAAGTCGTGCCTCACTACAACGTGATGGCGCTGGCCAAGGCCGCGCTCGAATCGGCGGTGCGTTATCTGGCTTACGAACTCGGCCCCAGGAATATCCGCGTCAACGCCATCTCCGCCGGCCCCATCAAAACCCTGGCCGCGCGCGGCGTAGGCTCGCTGGGCGACATGCTCAAATCGCACGCCGAGCGCTCACCCTTGCGGCGCAATGTCGATCAGCTCGAAGTCGGCGGCGCGGCGCTCTATCTGGCCAGCGACCTCTCCAGCGCCGTCACCGGCGAGATCCTCTACGTGGATTGCGGCTACAACATCATGGGGTACTAACCACCTGCGGTGGGATAGCGGCGGTTTGCGCGGGCCTTCCATCTCAAAGCGATCTGGCATGTCCGGCCGGGGCGCTGAAATACTGCGCACTCTATTCGCCTTCGGCACCCTGTTTTATCCCGGGGCAGATCGGCCCGAGGTGCAGGGTCACGATTCGGCAATCCTTCATCACGCGAACTTTTAGCTCATGATCCCTACGGAAATGAAGGACATCGCCCCCATTAAGAAGCTCAAATCTTTCCCTTCCGTCAGAATTTAACTCGAGGATAGCTTGTCCTTCGAGGATGACCCAACTCGAATAGTCTGGATAATGGGGAAGGCAGCTGCGGAGCTTTGGACTTGCCCCCTTCTTGAGTTTGAAATAACGAGGATGTAGCATGTGACTCGTGATATGGTCGGATTTCTCCCACGCGCAACGTGGAATCCCAGCGTTACTCAGATTTGCCCTTTCGGAGAACCACCTTTTCGCGAACAGAAGGGATCGAAGGTCGATTCTCAAGATTTGACAGATCTTATATAAGGCGTCCAACGAAAGATTTGCCGTCCCGCTTTCGAGCCTCGAAATATGAGATGGATCAAGATTGGCTAGGTCCGCTAGCTGGTGGATCGTTAAGTCTGCCCTCTGCCGATGGGTCCTGACCCTATCCGCCAGACTCCATGCTATTAAGCTATACGCGCCCGGGGATTCCAGCTCCTCAGGTGTCACCCGACGCCTCTCGTTCCGCACGTTGATCTTATGAATACTTGCAGCCACATCCAGTGCGGTTGTGCTGTCGGGATTGTGGTGGAGAAAAAGCCATGCTGCGGAAACACCTGGGCCCTCTGCCCACCCGTGGTGCGGAACAGAGGGGTTAATTGCCCCAATTTCCCCGGGGGCGAAACGAATTTCGTCTTCCTTGATCGGGCTTCCGCCCGGGCTCCACATACATTTGTACCTCACCTTTCCAACGACCGGCACGATCAATTCCTCCCCCCCGTGAAAAAGGAGCGACTCCTTTGTAGGTTCGGGGTCGAGGTTCATTCTAAGAACCGTCACCGGAATACCCCATAATGCGGGAGGGCTAAAATTGACATACCCGATCCGATCAACCTCCTTCATTTCTAGGCGAACGCTGTCAGCGCCTTCATCCTTGTGCGTGACGGAGAAGTCCGTCAGCAAGTCCTTGGCCGGGGCCGACTTAACCGCCTCCACTACTGCTTGATTTCCTGATTCGTAATAGAGCTGTTCGAGCCAGCCGAGTGTCGGCGTACTGGGGGGTTTAGAAGATTCGTCGGGCACAGGGACACTCCTTAGATTCGATCATGAAAAGAGACCATATCACAATTAATTGACGGGGACAATTACATGATTTGATCACAACTCTAGAAAATAGCACTACAATTGACTCAGACATGTCTCTTGACTCAGGCATGGAATCTATGCGACACTGCGGATGGAGGTGGAACATGCCCCATCCCTCTGACGCAACGAAAATACCCGATCGAAGGAAGATCGAATATTTCACGCGTATACAGCTTTACCTCATGAAGGCGCGCGGGACCGCTGAATTCCCCGATAACGACGCCATGGCTTCTCGGCTCGCGGAGACAATAACCGATCTAATTTTCAGTTTGTTAGGCGTCACGCGTCTTGAATCAGCTATGACAGAAGACGAGTGGGACGATTACTTATTCAATCAAGGGACGGGATTGGTCCCCCGGGCCTGTCGCGCCTTTATCAATGAATTCCTCGCGGGATCCCTAGCGCCGACGCCCCCGGTAAAAGCAAAGGTTTCCACGCGGAGCTCAAAGACGTTGCTGCAAGCACTGCTCGTTCTGCTTGGGCGGCTCAATCTCTTTGCTCGACAGTTCTAATGCAGCTCGAGATTGCTATTCCTTCAGCGTCACCGTAATCTTCCGCGCGTCGCCGCCTTCTGACGCGATCACGATCTCGCCTGTCGCCCGCTTGCGAATACTCTTGAACTTTTCGCCCCACTCCACCACCACCAGCGCATCCGGCGTGAGCAGATCGTCCAGGCCCAGCGTCTCCAGTTGCCGCTCGCTCTCCAGACGATAGACATCCAGATGGTAGAGCTTTACCGGCTTGCCATTATATGAGCCGTCAAACTCATGAATCAGCGTGAAGGTAGGACTCGTGACCTCATCGGGCTCGGCGGCATCGAGCGCCTGTGCGATGCCCTTCACCAGCGTCGTCTTGCCCGTACCCAAATCGCCGCGCAGCAGCAGAAACTGCGGAGGCGTGAGCAAATCGGCCAGCTTGCGGCCTACCGCAATGGTATCCGCGCCGCTTTGCGTGATGAACTTGTGAACCCTGCCTTCCGCGACGGTTGCGGCGTCGGTCATCCTTGAACCTCACCCAGGGCTGCTGCGCGCGCTGCCCCCTGCAACCAAACATACCCGTTTTTTCCGTCCGCATCAAAGCAGTGCGCGCGCAATTTGAACGCACGGGCAAGGTGCGTCAGGCAGTCGCTGGCCAGCAAGGTGTGCTCATCGCCCTCGTGCACGGCAAAATCCGCCGCCAGCCCGTGCAAATAAACCGCCGCTTCCACGGCGCGCGCCGCATCGTCTGGGTATTGCGCGAGCAGGCCCGCAATCAGCCCGGTCAGCACGTCGCCGCTGCCGCCTTTGGCCATGCCGGGGTTGCCCGACGTGTTCACGGCTACGCGCCCGTCGGCGTGCGCCACGAGCGTCCGCGCTCCCTTGAGAACCAGCGTGACTCCCATGCGCCGGGCAAACTCGCGCGCGGTTTCCAGCCGCCTGGCCTGAACCTCAGCCACAGTGCTCCCGGCCAGCCGCGCCATTTCTCCGGGATGCGGCGTGAGCACCAGCGTGCGTCCTTTGGCCAGCTTGGCCAGCAGCGCCGGCCTTGCCGCCAGCATGTTCAGCCCGTCGGCGTCGATGACGGTGGGAATCTTTGTGCCGGAAAGCAGTCCCATCGCGAACTTGGCCGTCTCCGCGCCCTGCCCCAGCCCAGGCCCGATGGCCAGCACGGTTTTCCCGGCGGTCAACGCGGCCACCTGCTTGGGCTCCAGATTCTTCGCCGCAATCTGGCCTGCTCTCGTCGCCTTGAGCGGCCAGGTCATCACCTCCGGCGCAAACGACGCCGCCACCGGCAGCGCCGGCGCGGGAACCGCCGCGGTGACAAGCCCTGCTCCGGCCCGCAACGCGGCAAGAGCCGCCATGGCCGGCGCGCCTGCCTTGCCGCCCGCTGCTCCAAACGTCCCGCCCACCACCAGCACATGGCCGAAGTTGCCTTTGTTGGCCGCCGCCGCGCGCGGCTCTTGGGCGATCGCGAGCGACGAGCCGGCCCAATCGATCTCGAGCCCCGAAACCATCGCCGCCTCTGGCGAGCCGATGGGCGCCACGACCACCGGCTGATCCCAGTGGCGCGTCAATTGGCCAAAAACATGCGCCGGCTTGGGCGCGGTGAAGGTGATCACGGCATCGGCGGGAAAACAATCCCCGCCCACGGTCGCCGCGGTTTCATCCGCGGGCCAGCCGGACGGCAAATCCACCGCTAGAACCGGGGCCGGAACTCGCGCGCCGCCGCTGCGCAGCCACTCCAGCGCCGCCTGCGCCAGTCCTTTCAGCGGAGGCTTGAACCCCGTGCCCAATACCGCATCCACAATCAGATCGGCGTCGAGAGCACCACTGTGGCGCGCCAGTTCCTTCGCGTTCGTCACCGCGTGGACCCGGCCGCGCAGCGGGTTGTTCAGCTCGCTCCATGCTACGGCCGCATCGCCCGAGAGCTGTTCCGCCGCGCCCAGCAGTAGCGTGGTCACCTCCAGGCCTGCCTCGGCGAGCAGCCGCGCAGCCATCATGCCATCGCCGCCGTTGTTGCCGCGGCCGCACAGCACCGTCACGCGCCGCGCCTCGGGGAACTGCCTCCGCGCAAAGGCCGCAACGGCCCGGGAGGCCGCTCGCATCAACTCGGTCGACGGAACTCCGAACCGCTCCGTGGTGGCGCGATCGCAGGCCTGCATCTCGGCTGCGGATAGCACATGCATCGCATACATGGTACTACTGCGGTTCTCCTGCAACTATGAGCCATTTCGGACAGAATTCAAGGTGGCTTTTTCTTGATGAAAAAGCCACTTAGCGATTGTGCCTTGGTCTACACCTGCAGGAGACCCGCTATAGAGAGATGGACGCTGCGCTGGCAGCGACACAGCCAAGCCGGGCAACGGCCGCGGCTCGCTTACCGTATCAAGCGTGCCTGCAATGGGGTTGGCGCATTGGCGCGCGTCAGTTGGCAGGCCCCATTCTTGTCGCAGCGGAAATGAATAGCGGCAGGAAAGAACTGCCACTCCGTCGAACGGTTCCGCAGCCCGTTGGCCCCCACCAGGAAAACCCGGCCTCCGCTGGTATCCACGGTCCCTTTCAACGGGTTGTCGCCAACGATCGTATCGTCGCCGTCAATCGGAGCGGGCAATCGCTGCGCACGCGCCAGAAATCTCTGAGTGTTGCCGGCATTCGCCTTTCCGGCCTTGGTCAGGCTGGCCTCGTGCTTCAGCCAGTCCGTCTGGTCGGCGACAGTCGGGAAGTTCGAGATAAAGTCCCACCCGGCGAGGTGCTGGTACGCCTTTTTGGGGCAGGGCAGTCCGCCTGTGACGCTGATCTCGGCGATCTTTCCACCCGCATCCGCCACATTTTGCACCGTGTCCCCGCTCGGCGATATCCGTGGCTGCATCGCCTGCCCTGTGTCCGCTGGATCTCCGGGAGGTCCCTCAACGGGAAAGAGAATCTCCTTTTGGCATACAACCAGGCCCGACGCATCCCTCAACCGGATGACGAACGTAAGTGGGTGCGGAGGATCTTCGGCCACGGCCTGAAACCGGGCTACCTGCTGCTGGTCGAGAGGATCGATAGATAGTTGGTACGCGGCGCTGCCCTCCCATCGGGCGATAAGCCTGCCTCCCAACCCTGCCGGATCAAGCCTCCGGTTTCCCATATCGATATAAAGAACCGGCGGCTTCGGCTTGAGTAGTGTCGGCAGGAAGAAGACGAACAGCAGCGCGCAGGCAAGCGCTGCCGCTGCCATCCCCAAGGCCGGCAACCAATTGAGCATGTTCTGTTCAGGCTGAGCGGCTCCCGCCTCTTCCGGCGCCGCCATGGCGGCGCGGAAGGCAAACAGCTCCTCTTCGGCTCCCTCTCTGGAAGAGGGCACCACGTGATAGCCGATACCCTCCCCGCTTGTTTGCGATTGCGGGGTGCTTGCCGCTACCGGCTCATTTGATTCGATTTGAACCACATCGCTCATCAAACAGGTCCCCAATCCTACGTCCTGAGAGAGCGCCCGCCCGGGAAGTCAAAGACATTCAATCATGGCTGCGGCCGTCCGGCAATAACCAGTCTGTGTGATAGGGTGGGAGGCCGGTTTGGGGGTGGCCAGGCCCTAGGTACGTCCCATCGCGGTCTGCACCAGCAACCACACATTCAGCCCCGCAATCACCACTGCCGTGATCCACGCCAGCGTCTGCAGCCCGCGGCCGTTCACAAACTCGCCCATCTTCTTGCGGTCGCCGGTGAACATCACCAGCGGCACAACCGCAAAGCTCAACTGGAAGGAGAGAATCACCTGGCTCAGGATGAGCAGCTTCTCGGTCCCCTGCTCGCCCATGAAGGCCACCACGATGATGGTGGGAATGATGGCCAGCGACCGGGTAATCAGCCGCCGCAGCCATGGCGACAAGCGGATGTGAATGAAGCCCTCCATCACCACCTGTCCCGCCATTGTGCCGGTGATCGAGGAATTCTGCCCGCTCGCCAGCAACGCAATGGCGAACAGCGTGCTCGCTCCGGTCACGCCCAACATTGGGCTCAGCAGCTTGTAGGCATCCTGAATGGCTGCAACCTCGAAATGCCCGCTGCGGTAGAAGACCGCCGCGGCCACAATCAGAATCGCCGCATTCACGAACAGCGCAATGGTCAGCGCCAGCGCCGAATCGACGTTGGCCAGATGCACCGCCTCGCGCTTGCCTTCGCGCGTGCGCTTGTAGCGGCGGCTTTGCACGATCGACGAGTGCAAATAGAGATTGTGCGGCATCACCGTCGCGCCCAGAATGCCGATCGCGATGTAGAGCATGGCGCCGTTGGTCACAATCGACGGCGACGGCACAAGAAGATTGCGCAGCACCGGCAAATACTCCGGCCGCGAAAGAAACATCTGCACGCCAAACAGCGCGATAATCGTGCCGATCAGCGCGATCACCAGCGCCTCGACGTAGCGGAATCCCCAGCGCTGCAGCATCAGGATCACCAGCACGTCCAGCCCGGTGATGAGCACGCCGTAGAAAAGCGGGATGTGGAACAGAAGTTCGAGCGCGATAGCCGACCCGATCACCTCGGCCAAGTCGCAGGCCGCGATGCCGATCTCGGCCAGGACCCACAGTACGAAGCTTGTCGCGCGGCCGTAACTTTCGTTGCAAAGCTGCGCCAGGTCGCGTTCCGTGGCCACGCCCAGCTTCAATGACAGGCTCTGCAGCAGAATCGCCATCAGGTTCGACAGCATGATGACGAATAGCAGCGTATACCCGAAGCGCGCCCCGCCGGCGATGTCCGTGGCCCAGTTGCCCGGATCCATGTAGCCCACGGAAATCAGAAATCCCGGCCCCACAAACCCCAGCAGCCGCCGCCAGTAGAACGGCGAGCGCGAGATTGACACACTGGAGTGAACCTCAGGCAACGAGGGCTCAGTGAGCGCGACTTGAGTAACGGTTTGAGTGGCCATCGCTGTTTCAGGAGAAGCGATCGCAGAGATCGCTCAACGACAGTATGCCATAGATTCTTAATTGTGGTTAAGATTTGTATTTATTTTTAACTTAAGATTCAACCTTGACCTGGGTTCTACCCCTACGTCCCTAGTTGTGAGGTTTCAATAGGTTGTCCATCTGATCGTGACCTGTAAAGCTGGGTTTGCGAAGACTCAGGAATGCAGGAGACCAGATGGACTATCACCAGAATGCCCGAACGACGGTGTG
>Ga0187865_1000245_pt1 | contig 78317 bp, 66 predicted proteins | sample June2016WEW_11_1_2_FD_132989 | JGI IMG/M metagenome (GOLD analysis project Ga0187865, IMG submission 132989) | Peatland microbial communities from SPRUCE experiment site at the Marcell Experimental Forest, Minnesota, USA - June2016WEW_11_100 | ecosystem: Environmental > Terrestrial > Soil >... | reverse complement strand
TAAAGCCCCCGTATTTTTCTGCATTTTTCGGCCCGGCTCAAGTCACCCCAGCGACGAAGACCTGTCGCTGGGGACCCCGGCAAGCCGTGCCCTTGTTACAAAACTATTTTTGAAACACGCTCTGGTCAGGCGAAGCGGCGAGGGCTTTGCCAAAGGCGCGCGGTGACCGCTCCGAAGAGGAAGCCGCCGACATGCGCCACGTAGGCCACGCCTCCGGTTTGCACCTCCGCCACCGAGCCCACGTGGACGAGCTGGATGAGGAACCAGAAGCCGATGAGAAGCGAGGCGGGGATGAACGTGATGCGCACAAAGATGAGGAGGATGAGAATGGTGCGGATGCGATCGCGCGGATAGGTGACCAGGAACGCGCCCATGACGGCGGCGATGGCTCCGCTGGCGCCGAGGTTGGGGATCCTGGAGTAAGGGTCGGCCAGAATCTGAGCCGCCATGGCAACCACCCCGCCCGACAGGTAAAAGAGCAGGAATCGCCCGCGGCCCATGGCGTCTTCGATGGCCGGGCCGAAGGCCCAGAAGAAGATCATGTTGCCCAGGATGTGGAGCCAGCCGGCGTGCAGGAACATGGCCGTGAGAATGGTGATGGGGCGGTGGCCGGCAACTACAAGGGCGGGAATGATGGACCAGTGGCGGACGAAGTGGTTGCCGTAAACCAGCTCCTGAAAAAAGACAAAAACATTGATGAGAATGATGAGGAGGGTGACGATGGGCATCCGCGTGCGGCGGGAGATGTCGCCTAGCGGGATCAGGGCTCCCATGCCGTCTTCCTCCGTTTCTCAACCGTAGCAGAGGAAGGAGCGATCACGCGAAAGCAGCGATCGGGGGTCAGGAATCGGAGGGTGACGGATCGGTTAGGGCCGCGCGGCTCGATACGCCGTTACCCCGCGAAGAAGGATTCGACGTCGGAGATGGTGGTGGTGATGCGGTAGGGCGGCAGGGATTGAAGGAAGATCTGGCCGTAGCGCTGCTTGATGATGCGTGGGTCCAGCAAAACCAGCACGCCGCGGTCTTCGAGCGAGCGGATCAGCCGGCCGAAGCCCTGCTTGAGCGTGAGCACGGCTTCAGGAACCTGGTAGTCAAAGAAGGGCCGTCCGCCCGCTTCTTCAATGGCCCTCATGCGGGCCTGGACGACGGGGTCGGAGGGGACGGCGAAGGGCAGCCGGTCAATGATGACGCAACTGAGCGCTTCGCCCTGCACGTCGACGCCCTGCCAGAAGCTGGCGGTGCCGAAGAGGACAGAGTTGGGCGTGGAACGGAACTCCTCGAGGAGGGCTTTGCGCGGGGCCGTGCCGTGGAGGAGCAGGGGAAAGTCGAGCACGGGCAGGAGCAGGTCGTAGAGAGCGCGCATTTGCGCGTAACTCGTAAAGAGGCAGAAGGCGCGGCCGCGGGTGATGCGGAGGACGCGTTCGATGCAGCGGGCGGCGGCCTCGACGAATTGGGGGGCGCGGGGGTCGGGCATCTCGGGCGGGAGATAGAGAAGAGCCTGGCGCTCGTAACGGAAGTGGGAGGGAACCACGAGTTCGCGGCATTCGGTCAGGCCGAGACGGCGGCGCAGGTGCTCGAAGCCGCCCTGAACGGTGAGTGTGGCCGAGGTGAGCACGGCGGTGGGGATCTGGTCGAAGACGAGGTCGTGGAGGAGCTCGGAGACGTCAATGGGGGTGGCTTGGAGGAACGTGGCGGCGCTGCGCGCGGAAGGCCTTTGTGCCGTTGAGCTGCTTGAGCCGGCGCCGCGCCGTTCCAGCCAGAAGACCATGTTGGAGGCCGTGGACTCGATCAGGAACTCGAGGTCGGCGCGGAGCGAGGCGGCGCGGGCTTCGAGGCCGGAGGCTTCCTCCACATCGCCGAGGCGGTCAAGCTCGGCTTCCAGGATTTTGAGCGCCGCCGTGACGCCCAGATAGAGGTCGCCGGAGGACTCGAGGAAATCCTCGCGGTCGGTGAAGGGATGGCGGCCTTCGCCTGCGATGGGCAGCGCGGCGAAGAAGAGGCGGGCGCGCTCGCGAAGTTGCTGGGCGAGAGCGGGCAGCGTGGCGGCGCTGGTCTTGCCACGAAGGAGCACATCGACGTCACGTACCAGATCCTCGAAGCGGAGATTGGAAAGCGAGCGGCCGAAGTATTGCGAAGCGACCTCTTCGAGCTCATGGGCCTCGTCGAAGATGACGGCGGCGGACTCGGGGAGGATGCCGGCGTCTGGTGCTCCGGCGGCGGCAAGGCGGACGGCGGCGTCGGCGAAGAAGAGGTGGTGATTGACGATGATGAGGTCGGACTCGAGGGCGCGGCGTCGCATCTCGGTGATGAAGCAGCGGCGGTAGTCGGGACAGGTGCTGCCGAGGCAGGCTTCGGAGCGGGCGTCGAGCTTGTGCCAGAGGGAGCTGGATTCGGGCAGGGCGGAGAGTTCGGCGCGGTCGCCGGTTTCGGTGATCTGCTCCCACTCGGCGATCTGGCGGTATTCGTCGATTTCGTCTAATCCCGACAAAATGGGCTGATCGCGGAGGGCGAAGAGCTTGCGCCGGCAGAGGTAGTTGGCGCGGCCCTTCATGTAGCAGACGCGTAGCTCGCCGAGGAGGGTTTCGAGGAAGGGCACATCGCGGAAGAAAAGCTGGTCCTGGAGTGCCTTGGTGCCGGTGGAGACGATGACGCGCTGGCCGGTGCGGAGGACGGGCAACAGATAGGCAAGGGTTTTGCCGGTGCCGGTGCCGGCTTCGACGATGAGATGGCGGCGCTCGGCAAGGGCGCGCTCGACGGCCTTGGCCATTTCGTACTGACCGGGGCGGACTTCGTAAGGAAGTGCGGAGCCAGCGAGGATGCCGCCGGGCGCGAAGAACTCGTGGAGCGTGGGAAGAGCGCGGGTTGTGGCGTCGGAGGAGGGCATGAGGGCCGGGTGCTCTCTCCATGATAGTGAGGCGGGCGCGGAGGCAGGGGACAAGCGAACGAGGGAGCAAGAGAACGAGGGGCATTCGGGCTTGCGGATCAGCCGAAGTCGGGGTCTTTGCCTTGTGATGCGGAATGGTATTCGTCGCCGGGCAGGACTTGGCTGTGGCGGCTGTCGAGCCACTGGCCGATGAGCAGAGTTTCCTCGGGGGTTGCGTCCGCAGTGGCGCCTTGTGCGGTTTTGAGGAGGCGCTTGCGGACTTGAGTGGCGCGCTCGGCGGCGGCGGCAGATTGTTCGTTGCCGGCAGCGCAGGTGTTGATGGGATGCAGGCCGATGGCGGAAGGGTGGATGTGCATGGAACCCTCCGGTGGTGAGAGTGCAATTCGAAGACCGCGATCCATGCGGAGGGATGAGAAATCGCTCACGAACTGGTCTGGTGAGGGCTCCGCATTCCCAGAGGAAGCGCGTGGCACACGCTTGAGCTGCAACCGGACAGTACACTGATGAAGCAGCGCATCTTCGACTGTTTCGCTGCTGGAGTTAATTTTGCCGACGTATCGCAGATCGGTTGTACCGGTGAAGGCGGGGGCCGCGAAGCTGCCATTGGTGGCGATCGTGGGGCGGCCCAACGTGGGCAAGAGCACGCTCTTCAACCGGATCACGGGGACGCGGCGGTCGATTGTGGGCGACGAGCCGGGGATCACGCGCGACCGGATTTACGGGGAATATGAGTGGGCGGGGCGGCGCTACCGGCTGGTGGATATGGGCGGGATTGTGCCCGACGACCCGGAGCTGATGGCGGCAGAGATTTTCGCGCAGGCGCAGGTGGCGCTCAAGGAAGCGGACGCGCTGGTGATGGTGGTAGATGCGCGCACAGAGTTGGCGCGGCCCGACTACGACCTGGCGCGTCTGCTGCAGCGCGGCGGCAAGCCGCTGTTCCTCGCGGTGAACAAGGTGGAGGGCGAAGGGCTGGCGGCTGAGGCGGAGAACTTTCGCCGGCTGGGGGTTGGCGATGTGTATCCGGTGAGTTCGGAGCACGGGCAGGGCGTGGGCGAACTGCTGGATGCGATTGCGCAGGCGATTCCAGAGCGGGCAGCAGAGGCGGAAAAGAGCGAAGGCCCGGAGGCCAGCAAGGAGCGTGAGAGGGGTGAGAAAAAACTTCGCACCCATGGGGAGTTTGAGCAGCGCGAAACTTCCGTAGCGATTATCGGGCGCCCGAATGTGGGCAAGAGCACGTTGTTGAATGCGCTCACAGGAACGTCACGCGCCATCGTGTCGCCCATTGCGGGGACCACGCGTGACGCAGTGGATGAGGTGGTGGAGTTCGAGGGCGAGACGCTGCGGTTTGTAGATACGGCGGGAATTCGGCGCAAGGGTAAGACGAAGTTGATGGCGGAGAAGCTGAGCGTGGTGATGGCGCGGCGTCATCTGGAAGCCGCGGACGTGGCGCTCGTGATGATCGACGCGACAGAGGGCGTGACGGCGAGCGACGCGACCATCGGCGGCTACGCGCACGAGAGCGGGCGCAGCGTAATCATCATCGTGAACAAGTGGGACTTGGTGACAACGGGGCGCAGCGATGGGAAAAAGCCCGCCGACCGGGAGATTTTTGAGAAACAAGTGCGCGCGGCTCTCAAATATCTGGATTATGCGCCGGTAATTTTCCTCTCGGCGCTGGAAGCGATCGGACGGGAGCGCAAAGGAATGGCGCGCGTGCTGCGCGAGGTGGTAGCCGTGGCAAAGGAGCGCCGCAAGCGCGTGCCGACGGGCGCGATGAACCGCTTCCTCGAGCGAATCGACTTTCAACGCGCGCCGGTGCCGATGGCGAAGCGGATGCGAATTCTTTATATGACGCAGGCGGCCGTGGCCCCGCCGACCTTTGTACTGTTTACGGACCGCGAGGTAAAGCTGCACTTTGCGTTTGAGCGGTTTCTGGAGAACCAGATTCGCGATGCCTTCGGTTTCAAGGGGACGCCGGTTTGGTTCAAAGTGAGGGAACGGCACGCGCGCAAGAACTAGGGCAAAATGAAAGCACATGGGCCCACGCCCGGCCGCCCGGAATCCTTGTCGAGCCTGCGTGATATTGGCGTTGCTTCTCCACGGCAGGTCCGGTATAATCGCGCCATTCTTTCTCCCCCTGTTGAACGCAAAACTCGGATCATGCAATTCGAAGTTGGTGTCCACGCTGCTCCGGGTGCGAGGTTCAGGTTGAACGGGAGCGCCGTGTGCAATCCATTCGTGCTTTGAATCTCATCATGCAATTGCAAGGTGACGCTCGATGAATAGTGTTAGTTGCCCACGTTGCGGCGCGGTGAACGCGCCAGGCGCGGCCTTCTGCGGAACCTGCGGAACGCCGCTCGCTGCTCAACCGCCCGCGCCTCCTCCACCACCTCCTCCGGTTCCTCCCGCGCCTCCAGCGGGGCCGTTTACGGGCTGGCAGCAATCGGCCGGCGGGCCGCCACCTCCGCCTCCCGGCGCCTTCCCGCCGCCGCCGCCCGGCGGCTATGCACCGCCGCCTGCCGGGTATCCGCCACCATATCCCGTCGCCAAGGTAACCGGCGACAACACCAAGTGGGCCCTCGGCCTGGGAATTGCCGGCGTGTTCTGTTGCGGACCGTTTACCGCCGTGCCGGGGATCTTCATGGCGAAGAAGGACATGGATGAGATCGCCGCGGGGCGCGCACCGCACTTAAACGAGGGTATGGCGAAGGGCGCCTTCTACCTCAATATTGCCGCCGTGGTTTTGTTCGTCGCTGGCCTGTGCTTCTGGTGGAGCATGAGGGGCCTGGGCGGATTGGGCAGATTCTAAGGACGACTGAGGGAACTGCATGTACGGCCGCTCCGACAAGTCGGTTGCCATCGGCGCACTGGTGTTGGCCTGCGCCGTACTTGCCGTTGCGGCCTGGCTTAAACCTACCGCAGCGGGCTACGGAACGCACATGCAGCTCGGCCTCCCTCCATGCAATTTCCTGCGATTGACGCACCTGCCCTGCCCCAGTTGCGGGCTCACCACCTGCTTCGCCTGGGCGGTTCGGCTGCAATTCCGCAACGCATTTTTCGCCAATCCGTTCGGCATACTGGCTTTCCTTGCAACCGTTTTGACGATTCCGGCGGCGATCGTTCTTCTTTGTCGGCGCATTTCGTTTCGGCGGATTACCGAGCACGATCTCTTCCCAAAATCCCTGTACGCCGCAACAGTCCTTTACTTCATTAGCTGGATTTTCAAGTTAGCGACGTTTCACTTTGTTGGATACTAAAGGCCAGAAATCCATCGAGAAAGGAACGGCCCTTGGCGACTACGACTCCATCGCCCACCACCGCGCCTCAGCTCATTTGTCCGCAAGGGCACGGGCCGGGAGTTCCAGGTTCGCGGTTCTGCACCTGGTGCGGCAGCGGGCTTGTACCACCTCCCGCCCCAGGACAGCCGGTCCCCGCGGCACAGGCACAGCCGGCTCCCCCAGCACAACCGCAGCCGCAGCCCGCTTCCTTCTTGCCGCCTATGCCGACGGTGCTCCAGGCGCCAAAGAAGTGCACTCTGTGCGGCAACACAGGGGCCGGCCTGAAGCCTTCAGAGAATGTCTGCCCGGAATGCGGGTGGCTGCGTCCTTTTCTCCCCGGCTACCAGCTCGATCGCTCGGTCTTCTTGTGGAAGCAGGACGGCCAGGCAATGATGAAGCTGCAGAAGCTTCCCGCGCTCCATTCCATCGTGCGCTCGGTTTCCGACAGAGTGGGCCGTCCCTGGATCGAGTCGACATACAACGGCATATTGCTGGGACCGAACCAATTGCCGCACATCTGGCAGCAGGCCGTACTCGCTGCGCGCGTCCTTGGCCTGCCCACGATGCCCGATGTTTACGTGTCGGGGGGACAAATGTGGGAGTCAAATACCTTCGGCTCCGATACAAGTTCCTTCATTGTGATGGGCACTGCCATCCTCACCAACTTCCAGAACGACGAGGTTTTTTTCCTGCTGGCGCGCGAAATGGGGCATTGCCGCGCAGGCCATGCTCTATGGAAGACGGTGATTCGCTTCCTCGCCGGCGATACCGGAATGCACAGCGGGATTCTCTCCCAGGGAATATTGAATGCAATCAGCCCTACAAAGCTGATCGAGGGCGCACTCGAAATGCCGTTGATGGCATGGTCGCGCCAGTCGGAGGTCACCGCCGACCGGGCCGGCCTGCTCGCAGTGGGCGACGAGGCTCTTGCGCGCCGTGTTCTCCTCGCCTGGTCCATCCGCTCGAACCGGCTCCTCAAGCAGGTGAATCTCGACGAGTGGATGAAGCAGGAGCAGGCGAGCGACGATGCCTTGACGCGCATCTCCGAAATGACAACCTCGTCGTCGATGTATACGTCGCGCCGCCTGCGATTGATCGGCGAATCGGCGCGCGAGCCTGAGCTGATGCGCTGGAGCCAGACCATCCAGCCCATTCGCAAACGGCTCGCCCCGACGGCGCCAGCGGAGCAGGCGAAGCCGGCCGCCGCAGCGGCGCCGCCGTCGGCGCCCGCCGATTCCATCCGGGTGATTTGTACAAAATGTCAGGCAGCCATGCGGGTTCCGTTTGCCGTCCTGCGCGGTAAAACGAGCCTCAATGTGCGCTGTCCAAAATGTCACAACGTACTTACGTTGCGCCCCAAACCCCCTGCTCCTCCGGCTCCTGCCGGTTCGGATAAGTGATCCGGAGAAACTCAGGAAAGAAAGGTTAAACCATGGCAGACGATAATCCGAACGAGGTTGTAGTAATCGTGCCGGAAGCGAGCGGCGATCCAACCGCCAACCCGGTTGACGCTTCAAATCCCTCCGATCCCGGATCGGTGACAGAAGAAATTATCGATGTCGTCCTGGATCCGCTTGGGAGCAGCGACACCTCCACCGAAGGAACTGCAGTGGTGGAAGAAGTGATTGTGGTTGAGCCCGAAGGCGTCACCACCGATACAGAAGGTCAACCGGCGGCGACCGACACTCCGGACCAGACGGACTCGCCTGCAAACGATACCGGCTACAGCGATCCGTCGGTGACCGGCACCGGCAGCGCCGATCCGGGTGAGGTCGAAGCTCCTGCCGGCGATGCGTCCCCCGATGCCACTGGCGACACGTCCCCGACAGACTCGACGACCGGCGATTCAACTGTCGCCGGCATAGACGATACCAGCGGGGGGACTATCGGAACAGATACCGACGCCACCGCCACCGATTCGACGACTGACACGACGGATCCGGATGCTCAGTCCCAGTCCGATGCGCAGAGCGATGCTCAATACAATCTCGACCAGGCCGAGCAAGGGGAGTCACAGGCCGCCGCATCAGGCGACTACTCGACGGCGCAGGACGATGCCACGCAAGCCTATCAGGCATCTGAGGACGTGGCCGACGCCGGAGGGCCAGACCAGACCGACACGACCTGGAGTGCGATGCAGGACGAGAGCTGGGCCAACTGGGACCAGCAAACAGCCAATGAGGACGCCCAGAGTGCCGAGAGCTCCGCCGAGGCAGGAGATGCTCAAGGTGCCGAGGTCTACGGAGACGCTGCTCAAAACGAGCAGGAAAACGCCGACAACTCCGGAGCAGAAGGCGAGTACGGCGGTGAGCTGGGCCCGGAGATGGACTCGACGTCTGAAACGGATACGTCGGCCACCGTCGACGACGAATCCTCCGCGACCAGCTAGAGCATTTCTGCCGTTTGCCGGTCGATGAAGATTTGGGCGCCCCAGCCTTGCCGTCCGCAGCGGTGGATCTTTGCGGCCAGGGTGGGATAGAAAAAACCCATCACTGCGGCTCGCTGCCCGACTGCGATGGCGACGAGTTGCTGTCTGTGCTGACCAGGTTGAGTATGTGTACGCTGGCTTCGGTTTCGGGGACGGTGCCGTCGTTGGCCTGTACCTGCGTGGGACGGCCCTGGAGGAGGATACGCAGAGTGGCTTTGCCGCGCGCGGGGACGATGACGCGCTGGGTGACGGAGGTGTCAGGGTTGCTGACGGTGACCGGGATTTCGGCGGCGGCGTAACCGGAGTTGGAGAGGTTGACGGCGACGAGCCAATTGTTGCCTTCCGTAGCAGAGGGAAACACGCTGTCGATGGCGATGTCGGGCAGGCCCTTGTCGGCTTCGACCCAATCGGAGAAGAACCAGGAGAGATCGCGGCGCAGGCCGGCCTTCCACCCCTGCGACGAAGACCCGTCGCTGGGGGCCCCGGCCTTCCACCCCTGCGACAAAGACCCGTCGCTGGGGGCCCCGGCCTGCTCCACGAGCTTTTCAAAGTAGTCCGAACCAGCCGACGGACCCAGCCCGCGCCTTGCGTCGTCGCCGGGATGATAAGCGCGCAGAGCGGCGGAGAGAGCGGGGTCGCCGGCGAGGTCGCGGAGCATCCAGAAGACGTAGGCGGCCTTGGTGCGGTAGTAGGCGGGCGAGATGGCCTGGGCGAGCGGCTGGCCGGGGCTTTCGCCGGGGCTGGAGGGCTCAACGAGCGCGAGGGCCGTGCGGCCGGACTCGAGCGATTCGAGTGCCTTCCGGCGGCCGGACTGCTTTTCGATCCAAAGAGTTCCCATGAAGTGAGCAACGCCCTCGGAGAGCCAGGCGGGGGGCGAGGACGTCGATGTACAGAGGAAGGCGTGGGTGAGGGCGTGAGCGAGGACGCCATCGAGCTCGTCGGGTGTGGCTTGGCGAATGGCGGTGACGAGCAGCGCGCCGGTCTCGAAGGGCGCGTCGTCGGGGTCGGGCAGGTCGAGAATGGTGAGCTGGGAGCGGGGCGCCGGGCCAAGCCATCCCTGCAGGAACGGCGTGACGAAGGCGGCGGCCGAGGCCCAGCCCTCCAACCCCGCAGACGAAGACCTGTCTGCGGGGGCCCCGGCCTCGACGGCGGATTCGTCGCCGGGAAGAGTGAAGAGCGTGGTGTTGGCGGCCTGCTTCGGAGTGCGGATGGCGAGGAAGAGGCTAGGAGCTTCGAAGCCGAGGGCCGGGGTGTCGAGGCTGGCGGTGGCGATGCCGGGGACTTCAGCGCCCGCGGTGGCGGGCTGAGTGACGGCGAGCGGCACGAGGTAGCCGTTGATGAGGGCGACGGTGGGGGCTTGACCATGAGGGAACTCATCGGTGAGGCGGAGACGAAAATGCGCGCCGGCCATGCGCAGCTTGTGCTCGCCCATCTCGTCGAAGGCGCGGGCGCCGTCGCCGAGGATGACGGGAACGCTGGAGACGGGGTACCAGACGACGTTGCCGAAGCCGCGCAGGCCGGTGAAGTCGACGCCGATGGAGTCCCAGTCGGTGTGGAGGGCGACATCGTTGGGCGCGCCGATGGCGATGAGGCGCTGCGCGGATTGCGGGATGGCGCCGGAGTAGGTGACGTCGAGCTGGAGCGATGCGCCGGGCGCGAGCGGCTGGGCGAGCGGGGCGACAAGCGGGATTGCGGCTTCGTGAAGCTGGCCGGTGTGATCGACGTCGGAGTTGAGCGTGGCGACGGTGAAGGCGACGTCGCGGGCCGCGACGCGGATTTGTTCCCAGGTGAGCGAGGAGGAGATTTCGAGCGGGATGTGGACGAGCGGGGAGCGGCTGTCGTTGCGGACGGTAACGAGGGCGCGGACGGAGATTTGCTGCGCTGCGGGGCGGAGATGGACCTCCATGTCGAAGGCGGTGAAGGTGACGGCTTCGCGTTCGGCGTCGGTGGCGACGGGGGCTGTGACCGCTTGGCCGCCCGGCGTTGTTACGGCAGGTCCGGCAGTCGTGGTGGTCTGGCCGGTTTCGTCGGTGGAACGGGAAAAGATGACCGTGCCGTGAGGTTGCTGGTTCTGCGGGGGAGCGGGAGGGGCTTGGGAGACGGCGGAAAAACGCGCGAGAAACATGAACGCGATGAAAAGAGAAACCGCGATGCTGGAGAGCCTCGTTTTTTGGGTTCCCATGTCCCAGAATCGGGATAGGGGGCGCCCCGCGACGCCGATGAAAGCGAGCTTCATGAACCGAGGCCTTTCTGCGTTCTTGTTTTGGACGCGGCCGGAGAGGCGGCGCGAGCGTTCGATGCCGCAGAAGCATTGGAGGCGCGCGGGCTGACGGCGGCGCGGCGCTGGCGAGCGGCCTCATAGAGGACGACGGCTCCGGCGGCGGAGACGTTGAGCGAGCTGACGCCTCCGGCCATGGGGATACGGAGCAGGTGATCGCAGGTGCGGCGGACGAGATCGTGAAGGCCCGCGCCCTCGCGGCCGAGGACGATGACCAGGTCGCCGGTGAAGTCAAACCGGTCGTAGTTGACGGGGCCGCGCTCGTCGAGGCCGACGATCCAGAGGTTGCGGCGCTTGAGGTCCTCGAGGGCGCGGACGAGATTGACGACGCGGGCGATGCGCAGGTGCTCGGCGGCTCCGGCGCTGGCCTTGACGGCCGCGGGACTCAAGGGCGCGGAGCGGCGCTCGGTGAGGAGGACGCCGTCGACTCCGGCGCCATCGGCAACGCGCAGCAGAGCGCCGAGGTTCTGCGGATCTTCGACGCCATCGAGAGCGAGGACGAGGCGGGCGGCGGAGGGGTTGCTCGCGGAGGGGGCGGGCGCGAAGAGATCTTCGAGAGTGAGGAACTCCTGCGGGCGGACAAGAGCGACGACGCCCTGGTGACCGGGAGTTTTGGCGGCGAGGGTGAGCTGCTCGCGCGGCTGCTCAAGGACGCGGATACGGGCCTGGCGGCATTGGACGATGAGACGCTCGAGGCGGTTGTCGCGGCGTTCGCGGGCGACGAGGACGTGATCGAAGCGGCGGCGGCCGGCCTTCAGCGCTTCCTCGACCGGGTGCAGGCCGTAGAGAACTTCCATGGAGATAGTGTAGTTCGCGCGCAGCGATCAACGAACAATGGGAATCTTGATGCCGCGCGCCGCCGAGGTCATCGCCGTGTCCTGAGTTGCCAAGGGCAAGTTGAGGCGCGCGGCGAGCGCGACATAGGCAGCGTCATATGCCGTGAGCTGTTGCCGTTGCCCAATCCCAACCAGCGTTCCGATGTCGTCGGGAAGGCCATCGGTTTCAATGAACGGCAGCAGGGAAGCAATGTCGTACAAAATCTCAGCGGTTTGCCGGCGCAAGATCTTTCGCCGTTCCGCCATGAGCAGGGCGTTGGCAATCTCCAGATGCCAATGAACGGGAACCACGGGCCGCGCCCCGCCAATCATGAGCCGCTGGATGCGCATGGCATACGCGGACGGCGGATCGTCAATCAACCAGCCCAAGGCCACCGAAGCATCCAGTACGAATCCGTTCACCAGCGCCGGCCTTCCTCAATGAGACTTTTTGCAGTGACGCCCTTTGGCATCTTCAGGCTGCCGCGCAACGACGCAAAAACAGCAGCCAGAGGCCGCTTGGGCCGGTGTGGAGCGGGAACCAAAACAGCCTTCAGTACGCCGCGCCGGGTGATGCCGACAGCCTGTCCGCGCTCCGCCTCATCGACAAATTCCGAAAGCCGCTGCTTGGCCTCAAACAATCCAACTGTCCTCATTGGACCTCACTCGTCCGATCAACCTAGATTCATACTAGATGATTCGGTTCGTCAACGCAAGCGCGCCAGCCGGGCACGCGGAGCGCTTCGAATCGCCGCGTGCGAACGAAAGCGACGAGACGCTCGAGGCGGCTGTCGCGGCGTTCGCGGGCGACGAGGACGTGATCGAAGCGGCGGCGGCCGGCCTTCACAGCTTCCTCGACCGGGTGCAGGCCGTAGAGAACTTCCATTGGACTAGTTTAGTTGGCGTGTGCGCTAGGAGGACAGCTTGGCGCTGGCTAGTCGATTGAGGCTGACACCCTGCTCGGCGGCCTGCACGGCCAGCGAACGATGCACCTCAGGCGGAATGCGAACGCGGAATTGCCCGCTGTAATGCTTCACGGACAGGGGAGTGGGAATCAACTCGCCCGCATCCTCCATGTCCATGACAGCGGCCCTCACGATTTTGCGAATTCCAGCGAGCGCATCTTCAGGAGTGCGCGCGAGCCAGGAGAGTGAGGGGAACTCCGCGCAGAGGCCGATGTATTCGTTGTCCTCCGCAGACCATGTGACGCGATAAGTAAAGCGGTCAGCTTTGGGATTCCTTCTCTGTGTGTGCTTCATCATGAATTCCTTTGAGTCTGTCAATGGCCGCGAGAACTTGACGAACCTGATACGCCTTGGCCTTTCCTTTCTCCTCCTGGATGTTGTCGCGCGGGTCGCCCGGCCAAGGGGTCTTGAATACTGCATGACTGGTGCCACGCTGGCGGGGTTCGCCAAAATGCTCCACGCATAGCCGAAACAGATCTCCGAATCGAACATTCTTTGGCGCGCGCCGCATTGCTTCGAGGATCTTCTTCGAAGCTGCCATCTTTCCTATGGTACCACTATTGGCACCATTTATCAAAGCTGATTTACCGCCGAAATTGGCGCGAAACACGAAGGGCGCCGGTGGTTATGCGGCGCCCGTGTGATGGCTGAAGCGGAGGAGCGTGTCAGACGAAGTTGCCGGAGCTTTGCTCGCGCCACTCTTCCATCTGGCGCCGGAACTGCTCCATCTGCTGCTGAAGCTGCTTCATCTGCTCCTGATTGAAGTTCTTGCGGAACTCCTCCATCTGCCGGCGAAGCTGCTCCATCTGTTTGGGGTCGATCTTGAAGTCCTTCATGCTGTCGCGCAGCTTTTCGGCTTGCCGGCGAAGCTGTTCGGCTTGCTCGGGGCCGATCTGGAGGTGCAGGTTCTCCATTTGCTTGCGCAGGGCATCGGCCTGGGCGGCTGCAGCCGCGGCTTCGGCGCGGGCCTGAGCGGAAAGCTCTTCCATGAACCGGGGATCGAGCGGCGGCGTCATCTCCGCCAACAGCGAACCGTCGTCACCGGAGAAGAGATCCTGGTACTCGACAGCGCCGCGGTGCTTGGAGTCGACCTGTAGGGTGAGGGTTTGCTGCTTCTTGTCGCGCAGGATGGTGACCTGCACGGGCTTGCCCTGGTTGGAGCGAAGAGAGCGGTCCCAGTCGGCGGAGGTCATGATGGAATCGGAGCCGACCTTGAGAATCACGTCGAAGGCCTTGAATCCGGCAGCCGCGGCTTCGCTCTTGCGCGCCACCTGCTTGACCATGAGGCCGCCCTGAACGCCGAGGTACTCGGCCATCTGCGAGGTGAGCGGCTCTACCAGCGCGCCCACGTTGAGGGTGCTGGTGAAGATGGACATGTGGAAGCCGCCGGACGGTACGTCGCCCGCGCCGCCCATCAGGCCCATGGCGGGCGGAGGGGAAATGGGCGCGATGCCGTCGGCATCGATGCCGATGCGGTACCAGATGTCGTGCTCCATCGCCTTGCGGTCGACCAGTTGCACGGCCAGGGTTTGGATGCTGCCATCGCGGCTGATCTCGAGGCTGATCTTGCGGCCGGGAGGAATTTCGCGGAGCATGCGCCGCAACTGCTCGGCGCCCTCGACGTTCTGGCCGTTGATGGCGAGGACGACATCGTTGACCTTGAGCCCGATCTGGCCGGCGGGCGCGTCGTGGTCGATGAGGGTGATGACGGCGCCGCGGACTTCCTTGAGCTTGAGCGCTTGCGCCTTGTCGGCATCGACGTCGGCCACGTCGACGCCAAGGTAGCCGGGCGCGCCGGCGTGGGCCAGCAGCGGGCTGGTGTCCTCAAAGAAGTGCGCCAGCTCCTGCGCCTGGGCGTGGGCCGCGGGCGGCGCGGCGAGCACGCAGGTTGCAGCGGCGGTCAACACGCCGAGAGCAAAGTTCAGATGAGATGTCCGGCACGGCCTCAAAAGGTGATTCATTGCGTTAACTCCCCCGGCAGTTCATCGTCCGATCCGCACTCTGAAAGACGGCGCAGTGACCGGAAGGATAGGCGAAATTACTGAATTTCCGGCACCCGGCTCAAAACCTGCCGGGAAACATTCCGGATCTGAGAATTCTGGTCCGAATTGGAGACCGAATAGAGCACTTGCCGGACGCTGGTATCGGCGTCCACGGGGTCCAACAAGCCAATCGCAGCGGTCCGGATCGCCGGGTCGCTGTCGCTCAACACGGCTTCAAGGACGGCGTCGCGGACGCGCACATCGTCGGCGACGTAGGGTTCGAGGCCCTCCAGGGCTTTCTGGCGCACCCTGGGGCTGCGGTCGTAGCGCAGGGCGACCATGAGCGCCTCACGGATGCCCGAAGGTTGGCAACCGTGGCCGGTGCGGCACTCTGCGGCAAGCAGGGCAACGGAGTCGTCCCGGACGCGCGGCGAGGCAGCGTCTTCAGTGGCCAGCATGAGCAATTGGCGGATGGCCGGGTCGTCGACCGGGCCTTCGGCGTGCCGCGGGACAAGCTGGTTGTAGCTGACCGCGACGATTTCGCTGTTGGGCTGGCGCACGATGCTGGAGATTCCGGCCACGTTGGCCAACTCGGGCAGAGCCAGCGCGGGCTGAACCTGAGCGCCGGCGGGCACGGCTGTCCGGGCCGTGGTTGCGGCGTGAGCGGCGCGGTTCAGCGCGAATTCGTACCCGCCGAGAAGGCCGGCGCCGGCGCCCGCAGCCGCCAGGAGCAACGCCGCCACGGGCGCGGCCTGGAGACTGGCGAAGCTGTTCAGAATGCGCTCGCCCAGGCGCTCATACCAGCGCTTGGGCGGCAGCGTATCGAGCGTTTCGTCGAGGCGCAGGTGCGCGCGGGCGATCAGATTAGGTGGCGGCTCGGCGACAGGATGCGCATCGGCGACCACCCTAAGCGCCAGAACCTTCTCGTGCTCCTTTTGGCAGTCTGGACAAGCAGCCACGTGGCGCTCCAGCTCATGCGCCAGCTCGTCGGGCAGCTCCCCATATGCCGCCGTAACGATTCGTTCGTGTGCAAGTTCGCAATTCATAGTTACGTCCTCTAAGCCTCAAAAAAGCAGTCCTCAGTTCGTAGTTCGCAGCTATCTCAACTCCGCCAGTTGCGCCCGCAATTTCTTGGTTGCGCGGAAGAGAGTGTTCTTGGCGGTCTCTTCCGTGGTGTTCAAAATCTCGCCGATGGTGCGCAGGCGAAGTCCCTGGTAATGCTTCAACTCGAAGACCATCCGTTCTCGCGGCGTCAGCTTGGTCAGCGCCGCCTGAATCTTTTCGCCCAGCAGCTTGCGGTCAAGTTCCCGGGCAGGGTTGGAAAACGACCGATTGTCGGAGACAGACGCCAGGACGTCAATCTCGTCGCCGCCGCGGTCCACTACCACGGCGTGGTCCTCGCGGCGGGTCTTGCGCCGGCGCAACTGATCCAGGCAAAGGTTGGTGACGATGCGGTAAATCCAGGTGTAAAACGAGCATTCGAAGCGGAAGTTACCGATGTACCGGAAGGCTTTAAGAAAAGCATCCTGGTAAATATCCTCGGCGTCCGGCTCCGAGCCGGTAAGGTGAAGCGCTAAACGCAGAACCTGGTGCTCATACTGACGGACCAGGACATCGAAAGCGGCCCGGGAACCGGCCTGGGCCTCGCGAATGAGGTCCATTTCATGAGCGCGGTTCTGCGCGCGCTCCTGACCCTGGCTCATATCCTCCCGGCTCGCACCGCCCATTGCCCTCGCCGCAGTCATACCTGGAGAGGATTGTACCCTTCGACCGGCCGGCCAAGCCAAAATACCAGCCGCCTGGGCGAGACTCATCGATGAGGTCATGGAAACACCACTCGCGTCAGTCGCCATCGCCTCTCCACGCAGGGAAGGTGCAAGTTCAATACACCGAATGGACGCTTCATGGCGGGTTTGGTCAACAATACAAGGGATAGGGAGTAGAAAGGAGCGGGGTTAGCGGAGTTCGCGGAGATGGTGAATCAACTGGCGGCGCGGGCGAAGACGGATGCCGTTACACTGAGAAGACGATGAACGGGAATTTGTTTGACGGCATAGAGAAAGCACATGGGAAGGCGGGCGGCGGGTGGTTCACGGCGCACTGCGACGGCGGGTCGCGGGGCAATCCGGGGCCGGCGGGATACGGGGCGGTGATCGAAGACCCCGCGGGGCAGGTGGTGGCCGAGCTGAGCGCGTATCTGGGCAAGCAGACGAACAACTACGCCGAATACTCTGGATTGCTGGCGGTGCTGGATTGGGCGCTCGCGAACGGCGCGAAGAGGCTGCGGGTGGTGTCGGACAGCGAGCTGATGGTGCGGCAGATGAAGGGCCGGTACAAGGTGAAGAGCGCGGCTCTGCGGCCGCTGTGGGAGGAGGCGCAGCGGCGGGCGCTCAAGCTGGAGGGGTTCGAAATGCGGCACACGCTGCGCGGCGGGAACAAGGAAGCAGACCGGCTGGCGAATGAGGCGATGGATAAAGGACAGAGACTAGGGACTAGGGACTAAGGCGGGGCTGGACTGGGAAGATTGGGCAAGGGGCATTGAGGAATGGCTGGTAAGGCAAGATCGTATTTGAAGCGGGTGGGCCTTGGGTTGGTGATGTACAACCTCCGCCGCGATTGGCGCAAGCTCCGGCGCCGGCTCAGCGGGAAAGACAAGAGGAGGATGGCCGGATACCTTGCAGGCGCAGGCGCAAAGAAGCTGAATCTGGGATGCGGCGAGAACATTCTCAAGGGATGGCTCAATGTGGACTTCGATCCTGTGTCGAAGGAGGTGGTGAATCTGGATGCTACGGAGAGATTTCCGCTTCCTGACCGGGTTTTTGACTTTGTTTTCAGCGAACACATGATCGAGCACGTTTCTTATGCCCAAGCCGAGCACATGCTGCGCGAATGCTTCAGAGTGATGAAGGCCGGAGGCAGAATCCGGATTTCGACACCGGATTTCAAATTCCTCGTGGAACTTTATCGCGGCGATAAGTCACCCTTGCAGGAGGAATATGTACGGCGGGCGGCAGAAGAGCCGGGAGTGAAGGCATTGGATACGCATGTCATCAACCGGTTCGTACGGGAGTGGGGACACCAGTTTATCTACGACGAAAAGGCTCTGCGCATCGCGATGGAAGCAGCCGGATTCGCGGAGATTGAGCGGTGCGAATTGAACCAGAGCCGATCTCCGGAGTTGCGCAACATTGAGAATGAGAGCCGGCGGCCGGCGGGATTCCTGCGGCTGGAGACGCTGACGCTGGAAGGGGTAAAGCGGGGCTAGCGGAGTTAGATTGCCGTGGCCAAGATCGGAGCGGGGACCAAGGAACGAGAGAAGAGGGATTCGAGGTTCGGGAACAGAAAGACGAGAGCGGAGAGATGGCGTTTCGGGAGATGCGAAGGCACGAGAGGGCGCTTGCAGAGGCGGAGGCTCGTGAGATTCTGGCTCGCGCGGATTATGGCGTGCTGGCGACCGCCGGAGAAGACGGATGGCCTTATGCCGTGCCGCTCAACCACGTGCTGATTGGAGATGCGCTCTATGTTCATTGCGCATTCGAGGGGCACAAGCTGGAGAATATTGCGCACAACGAGAGAGTCTCCTACTGCGCGGTGGCCAGCGCAACGGTTGTGCCGTCGATGCTCTCGACCCTGTATGAGAGCGCGATCGTCTTTGGACGCGCGGCGCTGGTGACCGATGCCGATGAAAAGCGCCGGGCGTTGAAGCTACTGACGGAGCGTTTCTGCGGAACGGGCGAGGAGACGGACAAGCAGTTCGAGGAGCACATGCGGAAAAACAGGGCTGGCCGGGACACGGCTGTGATCCGGATTCAGATTGAGCGGATCACGGGGAAGGCGCATCGCGCAAAGGCTTAAAGCCGCCACTTCTCCTCGGGCGCAAAAAAACTGTGGATTTTACAACTTCCTTTGTACGCCGCGCGGACTTCAGTCGCTCAGAATGTCAGCCGCAGGCAGGGCGGGCAAGCTATACCCTATTTCCCACCTCCCGTTCCCTGCCCGTCATGCTTTGCGGCCGAGATCATTGCGCCAGGCGTAGCCATCTTTTTCGAGGAGATGGTCGGCGCACTCGGGACCCCATGAGCCGGCGAAGTAATTGGGGAAAACTTCGGGATTTTTCGCGGCCCACGCCTGGAGGATGGGCGTGTAAAGCGCCCAGGTGGTTTCGACGCCGTCGCGGTGCGCGAACAGGGTTTGATCGCCGAGCATGGCGTCGAGGAGCAGACGCTCATAGCCGTTGGCGCTGGATTTGCCAAAGGCCGCTTCGTAGTCGAAGTCCATATAAACGGGGCAGACGGTCATCTCGGGCGTGGTAGGCAGCTTGGCGCCGAAGCGCAGGGAGATGCCTTCGTCGGGCTGAATGCGGATGGTGAGCAGGTTGGGCTGAATCTCGCTGCATGGGCCGGAGAGCGCCATGCGGTTGAAGATGAGCAGCGGGGGCTGCTTGAACTGGATGCCGATCTCCGTGGCGTGCTTCTTCATGCGCTTGCCGGCGCGGAGATAGAAGGGAACGCCGGCCCAGCGCCAGTTGTCGATGGCAAGGCGGAGGGCGGCGTAGGTTTCGGCGCCGGATTCGGGATTGACACGGTCTTCATCGCGGTAGCCGACGACATGTTCGCCGGCCACGATGCCGGGGCCGTACTGGCCGCGGACCGCGTTGAGGATGGGAATGGGCGGGATGGCCTGCCAGACCTTGAGCTTCTCGCGGCGCACGCTTTCGGCCTCGAAGTTGGAGGGCGGCTCAAGGGCCACGAGCGCGAGCAGCTCCATCATGTGATTCTGCACCATGTCGCGGAGGGCTCCGGCTTTTTCGTAGAACGGTCCGCGGCCTTCGACGCCGAGAGTTTCGGCCACGGTGATCTGCACGTGGTCGATGTAGTTGCGTTTCCAGATGGGCTCGAAGATGCCGTTGGCGAAGCGGAAGACGAGCAGGTTCTGCACGGTCTCTTTGCCGAGGTAGTGATCGATGCGGAAGACCTGGCTTTCTTGGAAGACGGCGTTGACCTGATGGTTGAGCTCGCGGGCGGAGTCGAGGTCGTGGCCGAAGGGCTTTTCGACGACCACGGCGACGCGGCCTTTTTCGGACTGGGCCATGCCCTGCGCGCCCAGGTTCTCAATGATGCCGGCGAAGAACTCGGGAGCCGTGGCGAGATAGAAGAGGCGGTCGTCTCCGATTCCTTTCTCTCTCGCAATGCGATCGAGCTCGGTTTTCAAGGCGGCGTAGTGTGAGGGATCGTCGAAGTTGAGGGGAAAGTAGCTAATGCGGCTGACAAAGCTGTCGAGCTTGGGGTCGGCGGCTTCAACGCCGCCAAATTCGACGATGCCGGACCGCATGTCGGCGGCAAACGCATCGCCCAGCGGGCGGCGCGCGACGCCGACGATGGCGAACTGCTGGGGCAGGAGGTTCGCCTGAAAGAGGTGAAAGTACGCGGGCAGCAGCTTGCGCTTGGTCAGATCGCCGGAGGCGCCGAAGATGACGAGGACGCCCGGATCGGGGATGCGCTCGGCTCCTTGCGGGAGCTGGGAGAGATCCTCGGGGCGAACACTCATCTGCATAGTGGCCATTGCTCGCTCCTAGTGGACAGTGAACAGTGGTCAGCGATCAGGAACGATGATCGGAACACGTTGCAATCCGGCCGCCGCAACTGATCCCTGATCCCTGATCTCTGATCTCTGATCCCTGTCATTATCCTTTGGCTTTGGCGAAGCGCTTGTTGACTTCGGCCCAATTGACGACGTTCCACCAGGCCGCGAGGTATTCGGGGCGGCGGTTCTGGTACTTGAGGTAGTAGGCGTGCTCCCACACGTCGTTGCCGAGGATGGGATAGATCCCTTGCGAGAGCGGCGAGTCCTGATTGGCGGTGGTGATGACCTTCAGCTTGCCGCCCGTGAAGACCAGCCATCCCCAGCCGGAGCCGAACTGCTTGGCGGTGGTTTCGTTGAAGGCCTTCTTGAAGGCGTCGAAATCGCCGAAGTCGGCGGAAATCTGTTTGGCGAGCTCGCCCGAGGGATGGCCGCCGATGCCGGGCGCATTGGCCGGGCCCATGATGTTCCAGAACATGGTGTGGTTGGAGTGGCCGCCCCCGTTGTTGCGCACGGCGGTGCGGATGTCTTCGGGCACCGCGTTGAGGTCGCTGATCAGATCGTCTACGGTCTTGGCGGCCAGCGCGGGGTGATTGGCCAGCGCGGCATTCACGTTGTTGATGTAGGCCTGGTGATGCTTGTCGTGGTGGAGTTTCATGGTTTCGGTGTCGATGAAGGGTTCGAGCGCCGAGTAGTCGTAGGGAAGCGGTGGTAACTCGTATGCCATAGGGGAAATCTCCTCCATTCGGATTGTACTGTGCGGGTTAAGCCCGATTGAAGCGTGTTTGGGTTGAATCCGGCGCCGTGAGGCAACAAATACGGCGCAGGACGGAGGGTAGGCGCCGCCAATGTAACCGAATCGTCACATGCAGCAGCAAAGTCTTCTGCATGGATGGATGCGCGAACCGGCGGTTGGGGTGCGGGGAAAGTTCACAGAGTGAGATGAATAGAGCGAGAATGAGGCGGTTTGGGCTCGCCCCGGCGCCACCAACAAACTCTAGCCGGGCGGAGGGTAGAAGGGCAGCTTTTCGTTTTTCGCGTTCGCGCGGCGGATGGTGGCATCGTCGAAGAGCAGCGCCGGAGCCAGGACGGTGGCCGGCGGGTCGCCAAAGTAGTTAGCCACCCAGAGATCGTTGCCCGCGGCTTCGATGCTGGAGCGAAGGGCGCGCACGTCGATGTCGTCCAGCACGGCGCCGCGCACCAATTCCCGCCGGCCGTCTGGGCTGACGCGGTAGAGCAGGCGCGGCACCCGCTCGCCTCCTAAAGTTTGAACGAAGTACACGCTCTTGAGGCCGCGATCTTTGGCCATGTCCAGAAGCTTGTGGTTGAGCTCGTCTGTCGAAAGGCCATTCTCTGCCGTGATTTTCAGGACGCCGATCATGGGATGCGCGGACCCGGTGATGCCAGCGCGGCCGTGGCCGTTCGATTGCGGGAAGTCGCGCACGGGCTGGCGGCCAATGAGGTAGCTGTCGAGGCGTCCGGCATCAACCAGTTTGACCGGCTGCACAGGGACGCCCTCGTCGTCGACGTCGTAGGCGCCGATGAGTCCCTTGCCGTTGTACGTTTTGAGGCCGGGATCGTCGACCACATCCAGGAAATCTGGCATCACGCGCGCGTGGTAGCTGGAGGCGAACGGACCGTTGGTGCGCGCTTCCGTGCCGAGAGCGGGACGCGTGGCCGTGACCGCAGTGGAGAGCAGCGAGCGCAGAGTGTCGGTGGCGGCGTCGGCGCTCATCAGCAGCGGGCCGTGATACTCCTCTTCGACTAGCGGCGCCTTGCGCAGATCGGCGAGCGAGGCGATCTCATCGACGGCGTGCTGGTTAAAGACCGCCTCCGAGTCAAGGTCGGCGAGCGAAAGTCCAGATGAGGCGTAGGAGCGGTCGAGACGCATGCCGTCGGGCGCCTGTGTACCCGCGGCGAAGGATTCCTGGTACTCGGCGGAGGACTTGCGGACGATGGCGCCCTCGCTGGTGACGAGCCAGGTGGTGGTGGCGCGGGCGCTAAAGCTGGTGGTGGAGTACTCGATGTCGCGCTGGTTGGCGCTGACTGGGGCGGCCGTGCGGTAGAGACCGCTGGCGCGTGCGACGCGATCGGCCCAGGCATTCTCGTCGAGGTCGAGCGCGATGGAATCGGCGAGCGAGATGATGGGTTTTTCCTGGCTGAAGTCGTCGGCCTGGGGCGGCGTTTGCACCTGCTTGAGCTCCGCCTGCTTTTGCGCATAGGCCGCGAGAGCGCTCTTGTAGGCAAGGTCGGTTGCGGTCCAAAGCGACGAGCGGAGCGCGACGATGTCGTTGTCGAGAGCGGCGATCTCGAGCGAACCGTCGCCGCGGGCGCCGGAACTGTCGGTCTTGTAGTCGCCGACGCGCACGGTGACGCGCATGAGCCGCTGGTGTGCGTGGTTGGAGCCCTCGCTCGAGCCAAACTCGGCTTTGGTCTGCAAGTCGTCGATTTCCTCGATGCGGTACTGGATGAAGAAGGGCTTGGCAAAGCCTTGCAACTGGAGCTGGCTCATGCTGCGGTCGAGCTCTTCCAGCATAGCTTTGAGGACGGGATCCTTTTTGGCGTCGGCGCGTGTGGGCTGCGCAGCGCTTAGATGAGGCACGCAGAAGACCAGCGCGAGAGAGGCGCAGGCGAGAATGGCCAGCGGGCGAACCGGAATCATTGCGCCTCCTTGGTAGCGGGCGGTTGCGCGTCCGCGCTGGGGATGGGCAGGATGGGCGGGCGAGCGGTGCCTTGCGGCTGGCGCTGCGTCTCAATAGCGCTGAGGAGCATAGCGGGAGCGACGGCGCTGACGGGAATGGTGCCCGACTCGGCGCCACATTCGCCGTTGAAGACTTCGCTCTTGTCGCCGGTGGCGATGATGCTCTTCATGGCGGCCAGCGGCGTGCCGACGATGCTGACGCCGCGCACCAGCTCGTCGGAGCGGCCATCGACGTAGACGCGCCAGACCACGAGGGGAATGACCTGAAAGGCCTGCGGCGAGGCGCGCTCGGTGACGGCAAAGCCGGAAGAGATGTCTTCAAAGTAGAGGCCATAGGGCTTGCCCTGCTTCTTTGCCTCTTCGATCAGTTCCTTGCGCAACTCGGATTCGGAGACGCTTTTGGCGGAGGTGACGATGAGGTTGCCCTGGCGGCCGGTGGGGACGTGGCCGGTTTCAGCGCGGCCGTGACCGTTGGAGGAGCTGAAGCTGGCGATGGGCAGGCGCGACATGAGGAAGTTCTTAAGCACTCCGTCCCGGATAAGGTCAACACGCTCGGCTTTCTGGCCTTCGTCGTCGTACTCATAGTTGCCGCTAAGCCAGGTGTTGCCGAAGGTGGTGAGGGTGGGGTCGTCGACGACGGAGAGGAATTCGGGAAGGATCGGTTTGCCGACGTCCTTGGTGAAGGTCTGGCCCTCCTCGTCGCCGCGCTGGCGCTGGCCTTCGAGGCGATGGCCGAGCACTTCGTGGAAGAAGACGGCGGCGGCGCGGCCAGAGAGAATAGCGGGACCGTCGAAGGGTTCGGTAACCGGCGCCTTGCGCAAGGCTTCAAGACTCTTGCCCAGGTCGCGCACCGCGGCTTCGAGATCGGACTGGGCGGGGAGGCCGTCAACGGTTTCGGCTTCGAAGGTTTGTTCGCGGAAGAGATCCATGCCGTCGTCGGCGCGCGTAACGGCGATGGCCACAAGCCGCGCCTGCAAATGCGGCGTGACGATTTGCGAGCCCTCCGAGGAGGCGAAGTAGTCGGTCTCGTTCTGCACGGTAAGCATGACCATGTTCTGATACACATCGGGGTAGTCGCGGAAGATGCGCGACAGTTCCCTCACCCGCCGCTCCCATGCGGCGCGATCGATGGCGACGGGCGGGGCCATGGCGCCGATGTGTGTCTGTGGGGCCTGCTGGCTGAAGTCGGGCGAGGTGTCTTCTTCCTTGGCGCGGACCTGGGCCTCGGTCTTGACGCGCAGGTAGCTTTCGAGGGCGTTGCCGTAGCCGTTGTTGGTGGCAAGCCAAAGGGTACGCTCCAGAGCCTCGCGATCGTCGCCGAGCGGGAGCTGCATGCTTTTGACGGCCGAGCCGCGGTGAGTGCCGTGGGTGTTGTCGAGCTTGGAATCGCCGACCCGGACCTGCACGTCGGCGACGCGCGCGCGGCCTTGAGAGCTGTCAGCCAGCGCGCCGTACTGCGCGCGGATGGAGACAAAGCTGGCATCGCTGACCGAGTAGCTGAGGAAATAGGGCGGCAACTGCTGGCTGCCAGAGGATGCGGTGTCTGCCGGTTGCGGAGAGGCGGACCTGCCCAGCAACGTGAAAGCGCGATGCAGCTCGGCGGTCATGGCGTCGAGGACGACCGGAACAGGCTGCTGCGCGCGCGCTGCAACCGGGAGGGCGAGCAACAGAATGATGGCGGCCACGGGCGCGAGGTGTGGGAATCGAATCGCCCGGCGCCGCAGCGCGGCTGTAGAATCGTTTGGCAAGTGGCTCGGGGGTTTGGGCAAAAGCATGTGTATGCCTGATTGTCGCAGAGTTCCCCGGGGTAAGGAGAATTGGTATGAGTTTACGGCGATACTTGCGGCTGGCGGCGTGCTGGGCAGCATTTCTGGCAGGCGTGACCCAACTGCCATCGGCTGCGCAGAGTGGCGCGAACCCGGGTGCACAGGCTGCTCCGGCCGAGGTGGCGCCGGCGGCTGCGCCGGCCGCGCCAGTGAATCCACAGGAGGCTTACACGCTGCCGCCGGACAAGCTGGCCAAGGCGATCGCGCTTAGCCGCATTCGCAACATCCTGGACATTACGGGATCGATCTGGGGCATTGTGTTTCTATGGCTGCTGCTGTCCACGCGAGCGTGGACGGGCCTGGAGGGCTGGGCGCAGCGGATTGCGGGCCGGCGCTGGCTTCAGGGGCTGGTGTTTTTCGCCGCGTACTTCATCATCCTGGAAGTGGCAGGGCTGCCGCTGGATTGGCTGGGACAGCACTTCGACCGCGCGTATGACATCAGCGTGCAGGGATGGGGAGGCTGGTTCTGGGACCAGACGAAGGCGCTGGGACTGACCCTGCTCCTCGGCATTCCGGTTCTGCTGCTCTTCAACTGGATTGTGCGGCGCTGGCCGCGGCGCTACTGGCTGGGCATCTGGGTAGTGACGCTGCCGATCCTGGTGTTTCTTATCTTCGTATCGCCGTTCCTGGAACCGATCTTCTATAAATTTGAGCCCCTCCAAAAGAATCACGCTGACCTGGTGGTGGAACTGGAGAAGGTGGTGGCGCGGACGGGAACCAATATCCCACCGCAACGCATGTACTTAATGAAGGCGAGCGTGAAGAGCAATGGACTGAACGCGTACGTGTCGGGTATTGGCGCGACGAAGCGGATTGTGGTGTGGGATACGACGGCCGGCCGCGTGCCCGACGACGAGGTGATGTTCATTTTCGGGCACGAAAGCGGGCATTACGTTCTGCACCACATTCCCAAAATCATTGCCGGGTATGCCGTGGCGCTGTTCTTTGTGTATTGGGCGTGCGCTGTGCTGGCGGCATGGATGGTGCGGCGGTTTGGAGCGAAGTGGGGCACAACGGAGCTGGCTTCGCGCACGGGATTCGTCGTGCTGTTGTTCACGATTTCGATCGCGAGTTTTCTGCTGGAACCCGCCAGCAATGCCTTCAGCCGCCACTTTGAGCACCAGGCCGATGTGTATGGGCAGGAGGCGATCCACGGCATCGTTGCGGACCCGCAAAAGACGACGGTCGCTGCGTTCAATGCGCTGGGCAATGCGTGGCTCGAGGATCCCGATCCCAACCCCTTCATTGAGTTCTGGCTTTACAACCATCCCAGCACACAACACCGCGCCGACTTTGCGCTGCACTACGATCCGTGGGCGTACGGCGGGCATGGGGAGTTCTTCAAGAACTAGGGGTCAGGGATCAGGGGTCAGCGGTCGAGGTCGGGAGGGCCGAGGCTGCGGATCATGTGAGGAGTTCGAAGATGCCCGCGGCGCCCATGCCTCCGCCAACGCACATGGTGACCATTCCGTAGCGAAGTTTGCGGCGGCGCATCTCGGCGAGAAGCGTGGCGGTGAGCTTGGCGCCGGTGCAGCCGAGAGGATGGCCGAGCGCGATCGCTCCGCCGTTGACGTTGACGCGCGCCGGGTCCAGATCGAGCGCGCGGACGATGGCCAAAACCTGCGCCGCGAAGGCCTCGTTCAACTCGATCAGTTCGATGTCGTTCAGCCTGAGGCCGGCGAAGCGCAGGGCCTTTGGAATCGCCGTGATGGGGCCAATGCCCATCTCTTCCGGCAAGCAGCCGGTGACGGCGTAGGAGACGAGGCGTGCGAACGGCGAAATGCCCATCGAGCGGGCGCGGCCGGCCTCCATAAGGACGGCGGCGGCGGCGCCGTCCGAGGTTTGCGAGGAGTTGCCGGCTGTGACAGTGCCCTGTGCATGGAAGACGGGCTTGAGCTGGGCGAGAGCCTCGGCAGAGGTGTCGGCGCGGGGGCCTTCGTCGGCCGAGAACAGCGATTCCTTTGGGATGGGCTTGCCTGGTATTTGCCACTCCCGCGACGAAGACCCATCACCGGGGGTCCCGGTTTTTTCGCCGGGGACGGTGGTAGTGACTTTGACCGGGACGAGTTCTTCGGCGAAGCGGCCGGCGGCTTGCGCGGCGAGGGCCTTTTGGTGGCTGGCAAGAGCGAAGGCGTCCTGATCGTCACGGGAAACAGCATAGCGGCGGGCGACGCGCTCGGCGGTGAGGCCCATGGTGAGCAGCGATGCGGGGTAGTTGGCGGCAAGCCAGGGATTGGGGCTGGGCTTGTTGCCGCCCATGGGAATGAGACTCATGGATTCGGCGCCGCCGGCCACGATGACGTTCGCGGCTCCGGAGCGGATGCGGTGATCGGCCAGCGCGATGGCCTCAAGGCCGGAGGCACAGAGACGGTTGACGGTGACGCCGGGAATTTCAACCGGCAGGCCGGCGCGGAGGGCGGCCATGCGCGCAATGTTCCAGCCCTGCTCGCCCTCCGGCTGCGCGCAACCGAGGATGATGTCTTCGATGTCGGCTTTGTCGAGAGCCGTAACCCTGTCGAGAGCGCCGGTCAATGCCGCTGCGGCAAGGTCGTCGGGGCGAGTGGTGGAAAGCGCGCCCTTGGGAGCGCGGCCAACGGGCGTGCGGACGGCGGCGACGAGGACGGCTTCGGGCATTAAGAAGCTCCGGGGAGCAAGTCAGCGAGTTAGCAAGTCAGCATTGGGGCGATGGGTCATGCGTGTCTCCGCAGCGTTGATATTCACCATTGACTCCTGTCGCGATGCTAATCCTCGGTGTCGATGAGCGTCCAGGCGTTGCTGGAATAAAAGTGGTAGATAGTGCGCTGGTCGATGACGGAGTCGGCGAGGGCGTCGTGAGCGAGGCGCGGCGGGGGATAGCGCATTCCGAGCTGCGCTTCATGAACCTCCTCGGGCGATGCGGGATCGATGGCCCAGTCGAAGCCGAGGACATTGCTTGAGCCGTGGGACTGGAGGCGCTCCGTCTCGGGCGCGCTGGCGAGGATCGTGGGATCAGCGTAATTGCTTGAGAAGAAAACGAGCAATGAGACGGCGCTGTTGGCGGAGCAGAGTACGGCCCAGTCAGAGGAGCCGCGGCGCTCGAGGCTGGCGTGGACGACATTTTCCGGGCCGTGCGCTTCGTAGGTTTGCGGAATGAGGCAGCCCCGGCGGGTGAGCGCGTTCTGGACGGCGGACGGGAGCTGGGGAAAGGCGTTCACGGGGAGGTGGCGGATGAGGTAGGAAGTGCGGTGGCCGTTGACGACGACCTGGCCGGAATCGATGAGCGAATCAGGAGGAGACGACTGCGAGGCGACGAGAGCGCAGGCGCAGAGCAGCGCGCCTAGAGAGGAGGCGGCCGATTTGAGGATGACGCGAACCATGGAACTATCTCAGTGGCGAACGATGCCCAATTGGAGCAAAACCGCATCCTCTACCCTGCCGAGGTCCTCTGTGCTCAGGGCTCCGATTCTTCTGCCTATTCGCTGCTTACTCGCTGTCGTCAATTGGTCGCCCATTGCTTTTCTTTTTTCGGTATTGAGGGTTATGAATGCTTCGGCGGGATAAAGGCGGCTGGTATTCGAGGTGATTGGAACCACCTGAACCCGATTCAAATGGGTGTTTGCGGCGTTGTTCGACAGCACGATCGCCGGCCGTACCTTCTTAACCTCTCCGCCCAGGCTGGGTTCAAAATTGACCCAGTAAACATCTCCACGTTCAATCGATGTCGCCAATCAGCGCCTCCGTCCACTCCTCCGCGTCCGTTTCCCGCGCCCGATCAGCGGCCATCTGGCGATAGCCCTCCGCTAAGTCATTTTGTCTAGCCCGATTCCACTCCTGGGCCGCATTGAGAACGGCATCCGCAAGTTCGTCGGGAACGATGAACCATGCGGGATTCCCGCGGGCCTGTGGCAGCCCTTTATGGCTCATGGAGTCCCCGTTCCAGCGAATGCCTACGACGGGCGAGCCATCCCACTCGATTTGCGCGACTGACCAGCTACCATCAACGGGGCCTGTGTCACAAACCACTTCCACGGACTTGACTCTGTCTTTCGGCGAGAGAACTGTCTTGGGGTCGTGATACATGATGATTCTCCTTCAACAGTCATCTTCTCACGCATACGTACGTACGTCAATATCAATTGCGCAGCGGTTTGCCGGTTTTCAGCGTAAAGGCGATGCGCTCCTGAGTCTTGCGCTCGCCGCAGAGGGAGAGGAAGGCTTCGCGTTCGAGGTCGAGGAAGTATTGTTCGCTGACGAGAGTGCCGGGCGTGATGCGACCGCCGGCGAGGATATGCGCGGCCCAGCGGGCGACTTTCTGGTCATGCTCAGAGGCGTAGCCGGCTTCGCCCATCAGATAAATGCCGGTTTCGAGGGTGGCGAGGGCAGCCGCTCCGGGAGCGGGGATTTGCGTGCGCGGTTGCGGCGGAGCGTAGCCGGACTCGGCGAGCGCGGCGGCCTGCGCTTTGGCGTCGAGCAGCAGGCGCTCCCGGTTCATGGTGATGCGATCGGCGGGCGAGAGCAGGCCGAGGGAGCGCGCTTCCGCGGCGGAGGTGGAGACTTTGGCCAAGGCGATGGTTTCGAGCGCGCGCTTGAGCGCCGTGGCGAACTCGGCGGACTGCGCGAAGCGCGAAGGCGGGTCCTTGGGATCGGGCGGGTTGAGCGCGGCGGCTGCGTCGAGGGCGCGCAGCAACATTTCCTTCGTTCCGCCGCCGGCGGGGATGAGGCCGACACCGGCTTCGACTAGGCCCATGTAAGTTTCAGCATGAGGCTGGCGGCGCTCGGCGTGCAGGCAAATCTCCGCTCCGCCGCCGAGAGTGAGTCCGAAAGGCGCGGCGACCACCGGTCGCGGGCAGAATTTGATGGCCGCGGTCATCTGCTGGAATTGGTGGGTGACCTGGGCCAGCTCGCCCCACTCGCCTTCCTGCGCGGCGAGCAGGAGTTGCATGAGGTTGGCGCCGACGGAGAAGTTGTCGCGGTCGCCGGAGATGACGAAACCGGAGAATTCGCGGACCTCATCGGAGGCGGGGTTGAGGACGGCGGAGATGAGAGAGAGAACGTCGCCGCCGATGGCGTTTTTGAGCGAGTGCAGCTCGATGCAGGCAATGCCATCGCCGAGATCGACGAGCGAAGCGCCCGGGTTGGAGCGGATGGGCGCGCGCGAGCGGCGGAAATCGGCGATGCGGGCGTGGCCGGGAACAGCGGGGATGGGAATGAGCTGGCCGGTACCCGGCTGGAAGCAGGCATCGCGATCGGGCGAGTACCAATTTGTGCGCGAAGCTGCGAGCAGAACTTGAACAGGCGCGCCGACGGGAAAGCCAAGAGCCTTCATGCGGGCAACGGAATCGGCGACTCCTGCGGCATCCCACATTTCAAAGGGGCCAAGTTCCCAGTTGAAGCCGGCGCGCATGGCGGCGTCGATGGAGGGTGCATCGTCGGCGGCCTCGCCGATGCAATCGGCGGCGAAATTCCAGAGCGATGAAAGAAATGGCCAGAGGAAGGCCGCGGCTTTGTCTTTGGCGGGATCGTTCGCGAGCAGCAGGCGCAGGCGCTCGGGCAGCGTGGCGGCGTTTTTCGCCATTTCGAGCGAAGGCAGTGCGGGCTTGGCGGCGGGACGATAGTCGAAGGTGGAAAGATCGAGGACCAGGCGCTCGTCTTTACCATCGGCGCCGCGGGTTTTCTTGTAAAATCCCTGGCCCATTTTGTCGCCGAGCCAGCCGCGCTTGAGCAGCTCATCGAGAACGGGCGAGAATTTGCCGCCGGTGACGCCCTGAGGGAAGTTTGCGGCGACGTGGGCGAGGATGTCGATACCGACGAGATCGGCGAGGCGGAAGGTTCCGGTGCGGGGCCAGCCGATGGCAGGGCCAGTGAGCGCGTCAACCTCTTCGATGGAGAGCCCCTGCTCAAGCATCAGATTGGCGGCGCTGAACATCACGGCGATACCGATGCGGTTGGCGATGAAGTTGGGCGTGTCGTGCGCGAAGACAACCTGCTTGCCGAGGATGCGATCGGCAAAGGCCGAGAAGGCGGCGACTACGGCAGTGTCGGCGTCGGGAGTGGGGATGATTTCGAGCAGGCGCATGTAGCGCGGCGGGTTGAAGAAGTGCGTGCCGAAGAAGCGGCTGCGGACGGCGGGAATCGCGGCGGCGATGCGCGCGATGGGTAAGCCGGAAGTGTTGGTGGTAAGGAGCGCGCGTGCGGCTACATAGGGAACCACGCGCGCGAGCAGCGCCGTCTTGATGTCGAGGTTCTCGGCGACGGCTTCAATGATCCAGTCGCACTGGGCGAGTTTGGGCAGGTCGTCGTCGAAGTTGCCGGGAGCGATGAGTGAAGCGAGTGATGGCTCAAAGAAGGCCGCGGGCTTGGACCGCGAGAGCGCGCCGAGGGCCGAGCCAGCCGGCTGTGGCTCCGCAGTTCCGGGCTTGGGAGCAAGATCGAGGAGAAGGGTTGGAATTCCGGCGTTGGCCAAGTGAGCGGCGATGCGGGAGCCCATGGTTCCGGCGCCGAGAACGGCAGCGCGGCGGACGAGCAGCGGCTTACAGTCAATTCCCACCCCACAGACGGAGACCTGTCTGTGGGGACCCCGGTCTTGCGGAGCGGGAGTTGCGGCCATAGCGGCGGTGCTCATGCGGCCCTCAGTATTCGATCTTATTCGGTGAGGCGATCCAGGCGGCAAAGCTGGCCCACGCCTCGCCGCTAAGCAATTGCATGGAGCGGAGTTTGCGCTGGTTCGAGTTTTTGCGGAACTCGCCGTAAAGAAACGCGTCGTCAAAGCCGGCGCGGGCGGCGTCGGCGGCGCTGGCGCCGTAGTAGACGGCATCGAGCCGCGCCCAGTAGGCGGCAGCGAGGCACATGGGGCAAGGCTCGCAACTGGTGTAAAGCTCGCAGCCGGCAAGAGTGAAGGCCCTCAGCGTTTTGGCTGCCGCGCGGATGGCGTTGACCTCAGCGTGCGCCGTGGGGTCGTTGGTAGCGGTGACGGAGTTTGCCCCTTCGCCGACAATTTTGCCGGCGCGCACGATGACGGCGCCAAACGGCCCGCCACGAGCGGAGGCGACGTTTGCAGTGGCCAGCGCGATGGCGCGTCGCAGGAATTCCGGGTTGGGCTGGCCGGGCATTCGAGGTCACTCCATCTACTGGGGACTGCGAAGACAGATTCAGTATGGCACACGGTATACGACAGACAGATGCGGCGCGGACTGATGGTGATTGCGCCGCTGCGCCGTAGAATTTCCTCATGGGCGGGGCCGGAACGCTGGCAGTGCTGAATGAGCGGATCGTGGCGTGCGAGTTTTGCCCGCGCTTGCGCACGTACTGCGCTGAAGTGGCACGGAAGCGCCGTCGCGCCTACGCCGAGTGGGAGTATTGGGGGCGGCCCGTGCCGTCGTTCGGCGACGCCAGGGCGCGCGTGATGGCGCTGGGGCTGGCGCCGGGAGCGCACGGCTCGAACCGCACGGGGCGGCCGTTCACGGGCGACGGATCGGGCGGCTTTCTGTATCCCGTGCTGCATGAGGCCGGGTTTGCGTCGCAGCGGACAGCTGTGTCGCGGGACGACGGCATGAAGCTGACCGGACTGTGGATCACGTCGGTGGCGCGGTGCGCCCCGCCGGGCAACAAGCCTACACCCGAAGAACTGCGCAACTGCGCGCCGTGGCTTGACCGGGAGATCGAACTGCTGACGAATTTGCGAGTAGTGGTTTGTTTGGGACGGATCGCATTTGACGGGCTGCTGGCGCACGCGGCGCGGGCGGGAAAGCTCGCATCGCGCGCGGGATTTGTGTTTCGGCACGGCGCGGAATATTCGCTGCCGGGTGGGCTGGCCGCGCTCGCCAGCTATCATCCTTCGCTGCAGAACACCAATACCGGCAAGCTGACGCGGGCGATGCTGCTCGCCGTCTTCGCGCGAGCGCGCAAGCTGGCGGAGATGTGAAGGGCCTGGCCGGGACGGCGGATAGCAGAAAAAAGCCGCTTGCGGCGCAAAAGGAGATGAGATGGATCTGTTATCGAACGAGATCCTGAAGGACGTCAATCTGGACAAGGCCGGACCAAAACCACATCGGCCGAAGAATCCGGTGGATCACTGGTCCCCAGCGGTTTTGCTGGAGCGGGCGGCATATCTGCGCAAGATGGCCAAGCACGGAGATGGTTCGGCCTCGGAGACGCTGAAGGAGTATCCGCAGCACTACGCCATGCTTTCGTTTCGCAGCCGGAGCGGCGAGGCGGAGGTGCATGAGAGATTTGCGGACCTGTTTTGCGTGCTTGCCGGCAAGGCGACGCTGGTGACGGGCGGGGTGGTCGCCGGGGCGCGGACGGTTGCGGCGGGAGAGACCCGAGGAACCGGGATCGAGGGCGGGGTGCGGCAAACGCTGCGAGCGGGAGATCTGGCCCACGTGCCGGCGGGCACGCCGCATCGGATGCTGGTGAAGGAAGACGATACCATCACCTGCCTGGTGATGAAGGTTCAGGAGACCGTTTAGCGGCGTGAAGGTTGCGTGGGCGAATTGCGGAGGGGATTGGAGCGGGAGACCGGGATCGAACCGGCGACATTCAGCTTGGGAAGCTGACGTTCTGCCACTGAACTACTCCCGCTCTTTATAACCGATAAGTTGCGGAATCACGCCCCATTGATTATCCAGCGTGCAACCCAAATTCTGGATTTGCAGCAAGGACGTAAACCTATAAAAGTATATCAAGATCGATGGCAGGCGGCGCTTCGTTCCGGTGCCAGGACAGAACGGCGTGGCCTACCCCGGCACAGTCCTAGGCAAACGCCAGGTTCACGTTGTCGATGGCCTCGTCGATCTCCGCCGTGCTCTTGAACCCGACAGTAACGCAATCGACGTCCGCATTGCGGAACGCGAATCGCATGGCCTTCTGGCGGTCGGCGCGGCTGGTGAAAGCGCCTGCGCCGATCAGCTTCATGCTGATGACGCCCATGCCCGCGGAACGCGAATCGTGAATGTGCGTGACGACTTCGCCGACGTCGCCGGGAACATCCCACTCGTCGTTCTCGTTGTCCATCATCGTGCCCTTGTGATTGACCCGGATCATGGCCACGTCGAGCCACTTGTTCCGGGGGACCTGGCGCAGCGCGGGCAACCCATGCACCGAGGCGCCACGCGTCAGAATCGTTTTCCTGTGCTGAGCCTCAAGAATTGCGTCCTGCCAGCGCTCGCTGTCAACGGGCCAGGTGCCTTTGTGCTGGTAGTGGAGCAGCATGATCTCGAAATAATCGGTGTTGCAGTCCCTGCGCAGTTGGTCGAGCTTCTTCTGCGGATCGCCTTCGTCCTCCGTCGTCACCTTGGTCATCAACTGATAGGTGTCCCGGGGAATCCCTTTCAGCGCGATGCCGAGCATCTGCGGCGTAGCATACGACTCCGCGGTTTCGAAAAAGCGGATGCCGCGGTCGTAGGCGTGGCGCACGAGGCGGGTGAATCCCTCCTGCCCCACCGCCTGCTGCACTAACCCGTTATCCGATCCCGTGCCGAATGCCAGGCGCGAAACTTTTACGCCCGACTTCCCCAGCGTCACCAGGTCAGAAGCGGTTCCGCGCTCGGCAAGCAGCGGCAGGCTGCCCATGCCTGCCATCGCACCGGCAACTGCGCCCGTCTTCAGGAAATCTCGTCTGGAAATCCGCATGATGATTTTGACCTCCGCCGCCTAGCCAAAGGGGAGTGACCAGTTGGCCGAATGGTAACACAATTTCAGGTGCACGGGTCAGGCCAAGCGGGCTTGCGGCGCACCTGTCCGCCGTAATCCGTTTATCCTGCGTCTTCTGCGACGACAGGCTTCGTCTTGGTGCGCATGCTGGCGATGGCGACCACGCTGGCCAGAATAAACAGTCCGCCGAGGACTGTGCGGGCGCCAAGCGGCTCGCCACCCAGCCAATAGCCCAACAGCACGGCCACGACTGGATTCACATAGGCGTAGGTTCCCACTTTTGTCGGCGATTCGTGGTGCAGCAGCCAAACGTATGCCGTGAATCCCGCAATGGAACCGGCGAAGACGAGATAGACTAATGCGATCCACGCCGCGCTTGACATATGCAGGGACTGAACTCCGCGCCACTCGCCGCGCAAGGCGGCAACCGCAGCCAGCATGATTCCGCCGGCGAACATTTGCGCGCCCGAACTCATCACCTTCGACGGGGGTTGCGGCAGCTTGCGGGCCAGCGCCGAAGCCACCGACCAACTGACGGCGCCGATGACGAGAGCCACTGCGCCGGCCGTGTCGATGGGCGCCCCGCCCAGGAGAATCGACCGGCTCATGAGGACCGCGACTCCCGCGATCCCGGCGAGCAGCGCCGCGGCCAAGCGCAGCGTGAGCCTCTGCGTGCGCAGGATGAGAATCTCGGCGAGTGTCATAAATGCCGGAATCGTGGCCAGGATCACGGCGGCGATGCCCGACGGCACGCGCTGTTCCGCCCAGAACAGCAGGCCGTAGTCAACAACGAAGATGAGGAAGGCCAGCAGGAAGACGGAGAGCCATTGCCGCGCGGCCGGCGAGCGCTCTCCCTGTGCGATGGCCCAAACATAAACCAACAGTCCCGCCGCCAGGAAACGCATCGCGCAAAAAAGGAAGGGCGGGACTTCGCTCACGCCTACGCGAATGGCGAAGAAGGTTGAGCCCCAGACAAAGTAGATGATGCCGAAGGCCAGCAGGGTTTTCCATCGAGCAGGTTGTGTCACAGCGGCCAAAACTTCCATCAGGATATCGCTTCACGAACCTTTCGGCGCCCAGAATCACCGTCTTTCCTTACCAGCTATGCAGCCACTCCGCATCGCGCCCGATCCGCACCGGCGTATGGAACAGGCCGCTCAGCCTCGCCTCGGTGAGTAACTGCTCCCTTGGCCCATCGGCCACAATACGTCCGCCGCGCATGAGGATGATGCGCTCGATCTCCGGCAGAATGTCGCCCAGGTGGTGGGTGACCATCACCAGTCCCGTTCCTTCGCGGGCCAATCCGCGCAGCGTCTCGCGCAGCTCGCGCTGCGCGGCCAGGTCGAGCGCGTTGGAAGGCTCGTCGAGCAGCAGTTGTTGCGGACGGTGCACCAGCGCGCGCGCAATCAGGATCCGCCGCTTCTCGCCGGCCGACATGGCGCCCACCAGTTGCGCGGCGAGATGTTTGGCTTCCATTCGTTCCAAAGCTTCCCACGCCCGCGCGCGCATTTCTTCCGTCACGTGCAGGTTCGGCCACAGCGTGGAGGCCGAAAAGAAGCCCGCCGTCACTACGTCCAGCCCGCTGGTGACCGCCGTTCTTTCTCCGGGCAGCTCGCTTCCCATGGGGCCGGCGCCGACCACGCCGAAGTGGCGTCGCAGCTCGGTCAAATCCCAGCGCTCACGGCCGAAGATGCGCGCGCGCACCCCGGGGCGAACGATGGGATAGAGCTGGCAGGTCATGGCCAGGATCAGCGTGGATTTTCCGCAGCCGTTAGGCCCCAGGATGGCAACGTGCTCGCCGGTGCGAATGTTGAGGTTCACGCCGTGCAGAACCACGCGCTCGCCCCGGGCCACATCCACGTTACGCAGTTCCAAAAATGCCGCCAGGTTTTCTTTGCTCTCGTCCATCCGCCCCCGTTTTGCCGGCCGCCGCGCGACAAGCCCCACCTGCTAGATTAAATGGGGTCGAGTCCATGCGCGATCTTGCCAACCACGTCATCCCTCGCGGATTCCGGTTCGCCGCCGCCAAGGCAGGACTGAAGGCCAGCGGCCGGCCTGACTTCGCCGTCGTCGTGGCCGATGCGCCAGCCAGCGCCGCCGCCGCATTTACGTCCAACCGCGTCGTCGCCGCGCCTATTCTTGTTGACAAGGAACACCTGACGGCCACTGGCGGGCGGGTGCGCGTGGCCGCGATCAACGCCGGAAACGCCAACTGCGCCGCGGGTGAGCCTGGTCTTCGCGCCGCTCGCGCCACCTGCGCCGCCGCGGCACAGGTTTTTGGCTGCCGCGCGGAAGAGGTGTTTCCTTCCTCGACCGGCATCATCGGCGTTCCGCTTCCGGCGGAGAAGCTCGTCGCCGCGCTCCCCGGGCTGGCCGCGGGTCTAGGTTCCGGCTCCAGGCACTTTCTTGATGCGGCCCATGCGATTCTGACAACGGATACCGCCGAGAAGACGGCGTTTGCGCGTGTCGAACTGGCTGGCCGTGACGGCGCCGTGCGCGAGGTCCGGATTGCTGCCTTCGGCAAAGGTTCGGGCATGATCCATCCGCAACTCGTGCCGCACGCTACGATGCTGGTGTACATCCTCACCGACGCGGCAATCTCACCGGCCGATCTCGACGGCTATCTTCGTCCCGCGATCGAGGTCAGCTTCAACCGCATCTCGGTGGATGGCGACACCTCGACCAACGACACGGTGCTTCTGCTCGCTTCCGGAGCGAGCGGCGTCTCCATTGGGCGCGCTGACCGGGCCTTTGCCGCGGCGCTGGCCCAGGTGTGTACTTCGCTCGCTCGACAAGTGGTCGCCGACGGCGAGGGCATTTCACATGTGGTGGAGCTGCGCATCGGCGGCGCGGCCAATGACGCCGACGCCCTGCGCGTGGCCAAGGCCATCGCCCACTCGCCGCTGGTGAAAACCGCGTGGGCGGGCTGCGATCCGAATTGGGGACGGCTGGCGGCCGCCATCGGCTACTCGGGCGCGCAGATCGACCCCAACCGCATCGACATTCGCTTCGGCGAGCTGCCCATCTGCCGCGACGGCGGACGCGCGGCGGAGTACGACGAAGCCGCCGCGCACGCCTGCATCAGCCGGCGCGAGTTCTCGATTACGATCGATCTCCATCAAGGCCCCGGCTCGTGCGTCTTCTGGACCACCGACCTCACACACGACTACATCCGCATCAACGCGGACTACTCGACGTAGACGGTGACGGGGGAACGCAGCATCATTCTGCGAAAACGTCGCTGAGCGTGGCGAGTGTCCAACGCAGGGTTGAGGGATCGACAACGCCGGTACGTTTCAACAGGCGGGTTTTGTCGATCGCGCGAATCTGATCGAGCAGAATCAAGCCTTTTCTGCCTTTGTATGTAATAGGGACACGAAAGCCTGCAGAAAAAGCCTTGGTCGTCATGGGCGCCACGATTACAGTTCGCAAGTGGTCGTGCATTTCGGGAGGCGAGATTACGACGCAGGGGCGAGTCTTGCGAATTTCGCTGCCGACGGTTGGATCGAGTTTCGCGAGCCAGATTTCGCCGCGCTTCACCGGTCTCGGCCTTACCATGTCCAATCCGCGTCTGCTTCGTTTGAAAACTCAGGCCAGATCAGTGCGTCGTCGCCACAGGCCGAGAGCCGCTTGCTATCGTCGGCCCAGCCTTGGCGCGGAACCTTGTCGGGCCGGCGCAATATCAACGTGTTGCCCTCCACCAGAATCTCGGCCTGATCCTCCAACCCTGCCTGCTTCAGCAGAGGCTTCGGAATCAAAATGCCCCGCGAGTTTCCCAAGCGCCGAATGGTTGTCAGCATTGCCGCCCTCCATGTAATAACAATGTTAGCACACTATTCTGTGCGTAGATTCTTAAAATGTGCTTGCAACTTCCAACCCGATGTATTATGGCTCCATGAGAATCTTCAGACTCGCCGCACTCGCCGCACTGGCGATGCTCATTTCACTGAGCAGCAGCGCGACGACTCATCGTGCCGCAAGTTCTTTTGGGACAACTCACACATCACACTCTACTTCACGTTCAACTTCGCGTTCAACCTCGCGTTCAGCCTCGCGCCCCCGTTACCCTGGGTCGTCGCACACAACATCACATGGGGGCCAGTATCCAGGTTCGGTGAATGAGCATCACAAGAACGGTCATTACATAAGCCCTGTGACTGGTCGAGATCAGTACGGCAAGCATAAGCCTTAGAATCCAACTGCATTGACCTCACCAGCCAGAGACGAAGGAAACGTCTAGACGACAAGGCTCGCCACCTCTTTGTACTGACATTGAGGGGGTTTTCTCCGGGACTACAAGAATCAAAACGTCGCTTCCAGGAGAAACCCCGCAGCGGAGCAGATTCTCCTCAGACATCCGCCATTCCGCGCCGTCAGTCGTCTGCAATGAAACTGTATTGTTTTGGCCGAACTTGACATTAACGATCGCGGCGTTTCTGACGATAAGACTGTCATTTTGGTCAGAGCGAAGCAGTTTGGTCATTGTTGTCTGCCCCTCGCCTCTGTAGCGGCTGACCAAAATGATATGGCTGTCCGCCTCGCTTCTCGCTCCACTTTGAATCTCCTCAAAGAGGAACTCCAGATCGAGAAGAGGAATAGTGTAGTAAACCCGCTGTTGAGTACCATCTGACATGCTCATCCACGGCGATTTGATGATGACCTGTCCGTCATAGGCTGTACCATCGAATGCCTTGCCAAACGTCTTCGGCAAATCCGCCGCATTGTCGGATACAAGTGCCCTCAAGAAGTCGCTGAAATCTATCTCAATATATAGAGCTTTATCTGTTGACAATAAGACTGTACAAGACGGAGGCGGCTTATTGCGCACCCTAAATGTGAGAGCGCCCGCTTGAAGATAGTCTTCGCAAGCCTTCTTAACAATCCACTCTGCACTTGCTTTTGATTGTGGATGTTCCGACACCTTGGAAATCATCAGGGTATCCCACCATGCGAAGTACCACGGATCGGAAAACTCCGTGCCGTGGAAAGCCCCCACTTCCGCCAGCACCCCGGATACTTCTCTCATGTCGAGGATTAACCTATAGCGGATACCCTCCTTTGCCATGAAAGAGTCCGTGACATTCACAACGCAAGTCGGCTCTTTTGCAGAGCATGCCCCTTTTAGCGATTTTTCCGAGACAGTTGCCTCAAGGGTCTGGAACAGAGCAGATGACCACGCCCTTCGCATGTCACCTTCGAGCACGTCTTTCGGCGAGAAGACATTGATTTCGTAATATCCGGAGGTATCCTGCGTTCCCGCGCAAAGAGTCGGTATCTGCGGCAGCGCCGATTGCATTCGTTCGTTTAGGAACTTGCAGACCGCTTGGGGACTAGCTGCCGTTGGCGTTGCCGATTGCTCTTGTCCATGAATCTGCAATGCAAGAAGCAACAAGGCGGCGACTGATAATATGCCATGTTTGAACATTGCAACCTACCTTCTTCCACAAGGCTGAGAATTCAGACAGGTCATTAAGGCAGCGAGAACAGTTCTAGGGCAACAATCAAGCCAGATGGCAAGCTTTCGAGATAGGCCCGCTTGGCTGACTAGCGTTTTTTAATCTTGTAATGGCGAAGCACGTCATTCAGCGATGAGTCCTCGGGGAGACCCAACCGCGTTTGGAGGGTCCCTAACTGCATTAGGGCAGAGAATTCAGGCGCGAATTTCTCGCCGTACTTCTCGCGCAAGGTCCTGACCAGGGTGTTTTTGTGCTTCCTTTCCTGCTCGCCGGAAACGTCCACGTGACGATTGAGTGCCATAATTCCCCCTTAACAGTTCGCCGCGATTATACCAGCATGATGGCGAGGTGTAGTCCCATGCCTTGGAGGTTAGCTATCAGGCTGTTCGGTGCCGGGTTTCCGTCTTGCGCGCCTATCGCGCTCTCGGATGCGTGCGGTCGTAGACCTCAGCCAAATGCGCGGCGGTCAGTTGCGTGTACCGTTGCGTGGTCGAGAGGCGCTCGTGGCCGAGCAGCTCCTGGATGGCGCGCAGGTCGGCGCCTTCCTCAAGCAGATGGGTTCCGAAGGCGTGGCGCAGCGTGTGGGGATGGACGTCGGAGGAAAGGCCGCGCAGGATGGCGATACGCTTGACGATGCGGCCTACACTGCGCGTGGTCAGCCGGGCCCGGCCGCCTTTCCCCAGGCCGCGGAGCCGAAGATTGACGAAGAGCGCGGGAGTTTCCGGCTGCCTTTCTTCGGCGGCAGCGGCCAGACGCGCCGCGCGCTCGGCAAGATAGGCGCGCAGGGCCACGGCGGCCGTGTCGCCCAGCGGCACGTAGCGCTCCTTCTGTCCCTTGCCGCGCACCAGGATCGCCTCGTTGGCCCAATGAATGTCGTCGAGGTTCAAGCCGGTCAATTCGGCGTTGCGGATGCCGCATCCATAGAGCAATTCGAGGATCGCCTTGTCGCGCGCGGGCCAGCTTGCCACGTCGTCGCGCACCGAGTCCACCACGCGATTCATTTGCTCGATGGAGGGCACGCGCGGCAGATGCTTGGGAAGCCGGGGCGTAGCCACGAGCGATGCCGCATTTTGCTCGATGTGGCCGGCGTGCGCCAGCCATTTGAACCAACTCCGGATGGCCGCCAGCGCCCGCGCCGCCGAGGCCTTCGACAACCCGCGGTCGTAAAGCGTGCCCAGGTAAGCGCGGATGTGCGTGTGCTCGATCCGATCGACGCTGAGCCCATTCTGGCGATCCGCCAGCCAGGCAGCGAACCCCTGCAGTTCGCGCCGGTAGGCGCGCAAGGTGTGCACCGAGGCGCCGCGCTCGTTGGCCAGCATTTGCAGGTAAGCCTGCACCAACGCATCGGTTGCGGGCGTGACCGGCAGCGGAACCGTGGCGCTCATGGGGTTCCCTCGCCTGGGCTCTTCTGCGTGACAGCTCGAGGACCAGTAGCCTTCCCGGCGCCTGCATCGGCCTCTATCGCTCGCCGCGCCCCGCGTGGATGATGCATGCGATGCACGGCCTTCAACCGGCCCAGCGCCAGGTGGGTGTACACCTGCGTCGTGGAAATATCGGCGTGGCCCAGCATCACCTGCACGCTGCGCAGGTCGGCGCCATGCTCCACCATGTGCGTGGCGCAACTGTGGCGCAAGCCGTGGGGGCTGGTGGAGCGGTTGGCCAGTTTCACCAGGCGCCACACCCACTGGCGCGTCAGCGGCATACCGCGCAACGAGAGAAAGAGGCGCGCGCGGTCTGGCCGCGACGCTCCGGTTTTCCACCTCGCGGACCCCGGCTCCTTGAGCCTCCCGTCTGCGGGGGCGCCGGTTTTCCGGACCGAGGAAATGCGCTCCAGGTGCGGCCGCCCCTCGCGCAGATACTGTTCCAGGGCCTGGATCGCGGAACGCCCCAGCGGAACGATGCGTTCCTTATCGCCCTTGCCGCGCACCTGCACGCGGCCGGTGTCGAGCGCAAGATCGCTGGTTGCCAGCGAAGTAACCTCCGAGACGCGCAGCCCGCCGCCGTAGAGCAGCTCCAGGATGGCGCGGTCGCGCAGCGCCGTGGCCTTGGCTTGCGGATGCGAAGCCGCCATGGCAGCGCGCTCCAGCATCTCCGCCACCTCCGGCTCGGCAAGAGACTTGGGCAGGACCTTCCACGCCTTTGGGGACTCGATGTTGACGGTTGGATCGTAGCGGATGCGGCGGTCGAGAAGCAGCCACTTGTAAAAGCTGCGCAGGCAGCTCAACTTGCGCGCCGAGGAGCGGGAATCGATGCCGTGGTTGCGCAGGTGCTCGAGCAATGCGGCCACGTCCGCCTCGACCGCGGTGAGCAGCAGGGCGTTCCGGCCCTCGAGAAACTCCGCAAAGATGCGCAAGTCGCTGAGATAGGCCTCGCAGGTAAGCGGGCGAAGTCCTTTCTCCACTCGCAGATAGGCCTCATAATCCTTTAAAAGCGCGAGATTGTTTCTGCTGTCCACAGATTCGATTATCGGCGTCTCGAACCTGTGCCCATGGTGACTCGCGTAGTTACCGTACCTTGTTCATTACGGGGTCAACATCGTCAATACGTGTCATGTTGCGTAGCATTCTGCCGATAGCAGAAACGGGGCGCGCCTCGCCGTCCCGTGGAGCGCCGGAACACGGCGAAGATCCGGGCAACGCGAAAGGGCGCGAGAAAGATCGTGGCGGACAAAAGGAAGACGAACCATAAGGGCGAGGAAGAGAAGGGAGCGTATGGCGGAAACCTTCTCCTCGGGAAAAAGCCCGCACCCGCCCCCCTGCGGCTGGGCAAAGACTGCGATTACGAGCACGAGCTGCGCCGGTTGCAGATCGAGCTGGTGAAGCTGCAGGAGTGGATCCGGCACGAGGGCCTGCGCGTAGTCGTGCTCTTCGAGGGCCGCGACGCGGCCGGCAAGGGCGGAGCCATCAAGCGCATCGCCGAGTCGCTGAACCCGCGCGTTTGCCGCATCGCGGCGCTGGCCACGCCCACGGAACGCGAGAAGACGCAATGGTACTTCCAGCGCTACGTGGCCCACTTGCCCGCGGCGGGCGAGATGGTTCTCTTCGACCGCAGTTGGTATAACCGCGCCGGCGTGGAGCGCGTGATGGGCTTTTGCACCGAGCGCGAATACCTCGAGTTCATGCAGAGCTGCCCGGAGTTCGAGCGCATGCTGGTCCGCTCCGGCATCATCCTCATGAAGTACTGGTTCAGCGTGAGTGACGAGGAGCAGGAGCGCCGCTTCCAGGACCGCATGAACACCCCGACCAAGCGGTGGAAGCTGAGCCCGATGGATCTGGAGTCGCGCAAGCACTGGGCGGATTACTCGCGGGCCAAAGACGAGATGTTCGCGGTGACAGACACCAAGCAGGTTCCGTGGCACGTGGTGAACGCGGAGAACAAGAAAAGGGCCCGGCTCAACGTGATCCGCCACCTGCTTTCCATCATTCCCTATCGCGACCTGACGCCGGCGCCGCTCAAGCTGCCGCGGATCGTGAAATCGAAATACGTCCGGCCTCCGATCCATGAACAGAACTTTGTTCCCGAGGTGTACGCGTAAGGCAGGGATGTAGGGACTAAGGGACTGAGGGACTAAGGACGCGATTTCGAACCGCGATTACGCCCTGGTGCAAGGGTGTTTGCTCGCAATCGGGCTGACGTATTTGCTGGTGAATTTCTGCACGGACGTGGTGTTCCAGTGGATTAATCCGAGGATGAAGTGAGCAAGTGGGCGAGGGAGCAAGGAACACAGGTTCGTGGCGAAGGCTGCGATATGTGCCTGATTGCCTCGTATGGATAATAATGTACTTGAGAGTCGCCCCTCCGGCAAGAACATTGAGGTGTGCGGAGACCTTCGTCTGTGATATCGCCTTCGTGGTCCATTGCTTTGCGAGGGGGAGGGGTGCATCGGCGTGTTTTTCGGTTTTTTTGATGGCAGTTATGAGGGCAGGGATAACTCTAGGATTATCTCGGTCGCCGGATTTGTCGCGCCTCTCGAAATATGGGAGGCGTTTGACGAAAAATGGTGGTCTATCGTTCGACAGCCAACGCATCCTTTACGCCTTACGCGCTTCCACGCTTTCGACTGCACCCACGGCATCGATGAATTCGAGAGCTGGAAGTTTGCAGAACGTCTCGGGCTTTGGGGAGATCTTGTCGGCTTGTTAGTCGACTCTAAATTGGTTGCGATACATGCCGTGCTAGTCCGCGAGCATTTTGATGCTCTTGATGAGCCGATGAAAAAGAGAATCGGGAGTCCTTATCATTTCCTGGTTGAGGCTGCGATGCAATTCGGTATCGGCTTCGTCCGCGACCATTACCCTTCGGATGAAATATGGTTCGTTTTCGATGTAGAAAATCAACCAATTGCCCAAGAATCTCGTCAACGCTACCTGAATTACATTCACGATCCCAATTGGAATCGGAATCTTGCTGGCGTAGCTCAGTCATCCAGCATCAAGATGGCTGCCTTGCAGACGGCCGATCTCTTGGCCTACGGCGGATATCGCCATTACCTTAAGAAGTTCTACCCCGATGCTCTCGACATGGACTTCCCGTTGCCGCCAGCGTTCGCGCGGCTCGTAAAGCAGGTCGAGAACACCGGCGGGGTATATGAAAAAACTGCCTTGGCCAAAATCGTCGAACAGATCAAGGAGCGCGAAGGTCAACAATGAATACGAAATCTGAATCGAGCGCGCTTGACGAGGGGTGTTCGGTTCAACGCAGTTCGTCGTTCATTCTGTTCCGTCGCCCCCTCCCGCGTGGTGATAGCATGTTGGCTCAAGGGACGGAGCACAAACGTGTGGGAAGTCAGAGTGCAGCATGAAGGGCTCAAAGCCTATCGAGTGGTTCGTGGTGTAACAAAGGAGGAGGCGGAACTCAAGGCCCGTTTGCAGATGGCTGCCTGGAACGACCGATGGGCCAAAAGGCAATCGTCGCTCAAAAACAAACTCGAAAAGCTCAAAAAGTCTTGGAATAGCGATGCTAATAGACAAGCTGCTAAAGACCGGACAGCGGAGCTACAGTGCCAACTCACTTCGCTAGATACGATTCTTGCTGAGGGCCTCCGGCGACCGGTTTTCAAATGGTACAGTCTGAAGGACCAAACCCCCTTCACAGTGCCGCGTCCGGAAGAGCCTGTTCCTCCTCAGAATCCAATCAAGCCGCCTTACCCGAGCTCGCCCGATCCTTCGGTGTACGCTGCGAAGCTCAATTTGCTTGACCGCATAATTAACTCTCGACGCGCCAAGAAGGAGGGCATTGCCGAGGCCGAACTCCATTGCGCGCAAGTGGGCTGGCAGAAAGCCTGCGCTGAAATCGATAACGCGCATGAATGGAAACTCAAAATAAACGATTCCGCCCACAAGGAGAATCTCAGGAGATTCCACCAAGCTGTCGAGACTTGGGATGCCGCGCGAGTAGAGCATGAGGAGAAACAGCAGAAACAGCACGCACAGATTGATGTCCTGCGCGAAGAGTGCAGAGCGGGGAAGGCTCCGGCTGTCGAGTTTTTCTTTGGTGCAGTACTGAATTGTTCCGCATATCCAGAGAGCTTTCCGCAGGAGCATGAGCTTAGTTTTGACGAGGACAGCGGCGTGCTGATTGTTGATCTTGAGCTTCCGAACCAGTCTGCATTTCCGGCGGTCAAGGAAGTAAAGTATGTTGCAGCTCGCGAGGAGTTTCAAGAAGTCCCGGTTTCAGACGCATGGCTGAAGAAGACTTACGATGACGTTCTATACCAGATTGCCCTGAAGACGCTTCACGAACTCTACTCCGCCGACGAATTTGCGGTGCTCAAGAGCATCGTATTCAACGGATGGGTCAACAGTGTCGATAAGGCCACTGGTGTTGAAACCCACGGGTGCATCCTGTCCGTCGAAGCCAGCTCTGACGAATTTAATCAGATCAATCTAAGTCAAGTCGATCCAAGGGCCTGTTTCCGGCAGCTAAAAGGAATCGCGAGCAGTAAGCTCATTGAACTAACACCGGTCCGCCCTATCCTGACAATCAACAAAGAAGATCATCGATTCGTTGAAGGCTATGCCGTGGCCGAAACTCTGGACGACAGGACGAATCTTGCCGCGATGGATTGGCTGGATTTTGAGAATCTAATTCGAGAACTGTTCCAAGAGGAGTTCAGCAAGAACGGCGGGGAAGTAAAGATCACACAAGCCAGCCGTGACGGCGGAGTCGATGCAGTAGCTTTCGATCCCGATCCTATCCGCGGCGGCAAGATCGTAATTCAAGCAAAGCGGTATACGAACGTAGTTGGCGTATCTGCGGTCAGAGACCTCTTCGGCACCCTTCTCAATGAAGGCGCTAACAAGGGGATACTCGTGACCACCGCTACCTACGGGCCAGACGCGTATGAATTCGCAAAGGATAAGCCCATTACATTGCTAAGCGGCGGCGAACTGCTCTCATTACTCGCTGCGCATGGGCATCGAGCAAAGATCGATCTGCAAGAGGCGAAGGCGCTCAACCTCCAGAAAGAGCAGCAGTTAAAGACGGAGCGTCACGATTTGGGCCTTTAGCTTTCCATCTGCACTCACCGTCAGCAGCCCCACCGTCACCGGCAGCTCGAAGCGGCGCGGGCCGCAGGAGCCGGGATTGAAGTAGAGCACGCCTTTCTTGGTATAGAAATTCGGCACATGGGTGTGGCCGTGGAGAACGGCGGCGAACTTGGCGGCGGCGGGATCGAGGTGTAGGGTCTTCAGGTCGTGGAGCATGTAGAGGTAGAGGCCGGGGCCGGGTGGGTTTTCGATGAGAACCACGTCGGTCTCCGGCAGCTTGGCGCAGGCGCCCTCGCGATCCACGTTGCCGCGGATCGCCGTTACCGGAGCAATCTTTTCCAAAGCCTGAAGGACCGAAGGTCTGCCCACGTCGCCAAGGTGCAGGATGCGGTCGGCGCCTTTGAGTGCGGGAGCAACTTCGGGGCGGAGAAGGCCATGAGTGTCCGAGACGATGCCGAGGCGCATGGAATCAGGATAAGCGGGGCGAGCGGGTCAGCGGGGCTAGCCGAGTTAGGCTGAAAGAGGCGCACGATAATCGAGATGAAGGAAAACTCCCGAATCAACGAAGGACACGTTCGAACCAACTGGCGGCACGCGGTCGCAGCTTACACTGAACCGCGAGTTCTCGAAGTGCTCGCACTGGGGTTCTCGAGTGGCTTGCCGCTCCTGCTGACTTACTCGACGCTTTCAGCATGGCTTGCGACAACCGACGTGCGGCGCGCAACGATCGGCGCCTTCGCCCTGGTTGGCACGCCTTATGCACTCAAGTTTCTTTGGGCGCCGCTGATGGATCGCGTACCTCCGCCACTGCCTTTGGGACGGCGGCGCGGTTGGGGAATCACCATCCAGATTCTTCTGATCGGCGCAATTCTCTGTCTGGGATCGTGCAATCCAAAGCACAACCTGCCTCGGATGGCCGCCTTGGCGGTGCTTGTCGCATTTCTATCGGCGAGCCAGGATATCGTGATCGATGCCTGGCGGGTGGAGAGCCTGAATGCGGATCGGCAGGCTCCCGGAGCGGCCATGATTCAGTCCGGCTATCGGATCGCCATGCTGGTCTCCGGGGCTGGCGGCCTGTTCATCGCAGCATACGCGGGGTGGTTCGCGGCCTATGCCACAATGGCTGCGCTCGTCGGCGTGGGACTACTAGTATTTTTGCTGGCTCCCGAACCGAAGGTTCCGCCGGACCCTTCGCATGCGGCTGGATCGAGCTGGCTCGCGATTCGCCACGCGTTTTCGACCGCTGTAATCGGTCCCTTTCGCGATTTCATGCGCCGGCCGCTTTGGCCTGTCATTCTGATCGCCATCTTCGGATACAAGCTGGGCGAGGCGATGGCGGGAGTGATGTCAACGCCGCTCTATATATCGCTGGGATTCTCTCTCCCTGAGATCGCGGCCGTTTCCAAAGTGTTCGGATTTTTCTCGATTGTGGCAGGGGTTCTATTAGGCGGTGTCGTGACGACCCGGTTCGGAATTCGCCGCTCGCTGATTCTTTGTGGCATTTTGCAGTCGGCCGGGAACCTGTTTTTTGTCCTGCAGGCTGTAGGCGGACACCGGATCGGCTATCTTGCTTTATGTGTCACCGCCGAGAATATCACGGGTGGAATGGCCGGGACCGCGTTGATAACTTATCTTTCCAGCCTGTGCTCGCCCGCTTTTACGGCGACTCAATACGCTCTGCTTTCCTCGCTCGCTTTGCTCGGCCGCACCGTGGTGGCCTCCTCAGGCGGAGTATTGTCGGAGAAGATCGGCTGGGTACGGTTCTTCCTGCTCACCACTGTCGTTGCCTTGCCAGCCATCATCCTGTTCATCTGGATCGGGCCGCGTGACGATCTCAACCAATGCAAGCCCGCCCTCGAAAGCACGGATGGCAAGTCAGAAGACCAGACCCCGGCGTAGAAGCATTACCCGCCAGCGCCTTTCCAGTCGAGATTTCGCCCATATCGCCCACCTACTTTGGCCAGCGGCTGGCGGCGAACGCGGACCCAAGCCTGGCGCAACACTTTGGAGACGGGATAAACCATCGGCAAACAAAAGAATACAGCGACACGGGCTTGGGGATGGGGTCTAACCAAGGATGAAACCCACATTTCCATTTTGACCTTGACTTGCGAATCTTCGGATGGGCTTCTCCATCTGCCGGGTAGGCGCGGCGGCCTGGCGAAACCAATCTGGACGACGAAGGGAATTGCGGGAGAGACGTCAGTAAAATCGCTTCGAAATGGGGCAAATGACAGCCTCTGGGTTCCGGTAACGGACCTGCCGGGCACGCTCCGGCTCTGACCCTGGACTAATGCGAGAAAAATGTCGAGCCGTGCACTCGGGGGGTATATTCTCTTGTGGCCGGAAAAGCAAAATGGAAATCCCGGTTCAAACGAAAGGCATACGTGTGTTCGACCATTGGATTCAACGAAGCATTGCAGCGTGGGCCGCGGTAACTCTATTGGCCGGTTGTGGAATGGTTTTTGGCCAGGCGCAGGGCGCTGTGGTTGCAATCGATCTCGGAGCCGCTGTTGACCACCCGCCGAAGGCTGAGTCCGATTGGGATAAAACACTGAAACTCGATCGTTTTCTGCCTGCAAATGGAGTGCTGGTGCAAACTACGCCGACTGCCGCATGGGTGGCGTGGGATGCCGCGGCACTCTATGTTCGCTTTCGCTGCGCCGACCCCGATCCTGTGTACCGCAACGGAGTCCGGCTGCGCCGGAGCGACCGCGTCGAAGTGGGAGTGCTGCCGCCCGGAGCGAATCAAGACGATCTTTGGCAATTTACTATCGACGAATCCGGCGACGGCTTTGTGACCCACGGTAAGAACAAAGGCGCATTGCAAGGCACAACTGTCGCATTGAAAGACACGGAGTGGGTCGCGGATTTTGTAATTCCATGGGACACGCTCGGCGGAATGCCTAAGGAGGTCTTTCATATGCAACTCTCCCGTGTGCGATTCATCACAGGAGAGGTGCTGAGTCCTTCGGCGGTTGATTTCCACGATGGACCTGTTTCGACCAGTCTCGCGCCCGCTGCAACCGACGAATTTATGGAAGCAAGATTGGGGGGCAATAGGAATGCGCAGGCGGCGGACTTCGGACTTGTTGCGTTGCCCTCCGGGATCCGGCGATGGGAACGGCGCGCTGCGTTGCGTCGCGCAACGGACACGGAATTGAATCAGATTCAGCGTCTGCAGCGGCAACTCGAAGCAGAGCCGGCTTCTGAAACCAATCTTCCCGATCGGGTCCGCCTGGCCGAGATTTGGTACGACCTTCTCGATCGGGAGGGCTTCAGTTTCCATCCGGAAAGCGGAACGTGGATTCTCGGTTCCGGCGAGCTTGACCCATGGACGGCGCGGCACCGATTCAACGATGCGTTGGCCAATCGCGATGCCGCCACGGCGTGCCGGATTCTCGATTCACTCCTCCGGCATTTCAATCGCGTTTCGCAATCGTGGTTCGCGGACGGCGCTCCGGGAGATGCGAGGGAGGACGCATGGACTCCGGTCGAAGCGATCGAGAGTGCGAGCGGCACGCCGGATCGAATTGTTCTGCGTGCTCGAGCAGGCAAAAAAGAGTTTCCGCTGTATGTTTCGTTTCCATCCACCGGAGGCGTCCGGCTGCATGGGCCGGATACAGGCTTTTTCTCTTCGCCTTCCTCCTTGCCGGTCAAACTGACGGAAACAGCGGATGAGATTCATGCCGCCTCGAAGAACTTAGCCGCCATGATCGAATTGCATGGGGATTGGCGCATCGATTTCTTCTCCGGGGGAGAGCGAAGAGCTTTCTGGAGTCTAAGCAAGGGCGATCTCCTTGTACACGAGAATGGTGACGGCCGAATGGAAGGCTTCGATTTGAGAGGCGGCCTGAGCTCTGGAGAAAATATCTTTGGATTGGGCGAGCGCTTCGATTCTTTCAATCAACGTGGTAAGACATTGACCCTTTGGCAGTTGGATGCATGGGATTCGCTGTACCGTGGAGGCCTGGAAAATCAGGCGTACAAACCGATTCCACTCTGGCATAGCAGTGCAGGCTACTCTGTGTTTTGGAATTCGAGTTATGAGATCAGAGCGGATTTTGGCAGTGCGCGAGAAGACCGGTACAGAGTCGTTGCGCACGGACCGATCTTTGATCTTTATCTCTGGCCGGGCGACTACAAGAACGTCCTGAAAGAATACACGTCTCTCACCGGTATGCCTCTGCTGCCCCCGGTGTGGGCGTTCGAGCCGTGGATGGGCGGCGGCGGCGGACGATGGGCAAGAGACCGGGAAAAGACACCCACAGAGACCATGCTGGATGTCGTAACCGAATTCCGGAGACTCGATATTCCTCACTCGAGCATTTACGCCGAGGGCGAAGGGAGTAGCGATCCTCTGCTCTACCGAAGACTCGATCCGTTGCAGATTCGCGTGCTGACGTGGGGACGCAGCCAGCCGCTCGGATGGACGAGCGAGCAGATCAGGCAGGCGCTTCCCGAGACGCCGGCTGACCGGCTTCCGCTGATGAAGTTAAGGGATGGCTCCGTATATGGCTTTCCGGCCGGCCATATTCTCGCGGAGCAATTCCCATATTTCGACTTCACCGATCCCGCGGCGCTCGATCTGCTGCGCGCGTATTGGGCGCAGCGTCTGGATCTGGGCGTGGCCGGCACTATGGTCGACTTCGGAGACCTGGTTCCGCGCGATGCGCTGTTTCACGACGGCAGCACCGGCGAACAGATGCACAACTGGTATGCCCATCTTTACCATCGGTACATGCACCAGGTATTCGAGGAACGGCGGGGTGACGATCATGTGTTGTTTTCGAGAGGAGCTTCGCCGGGGAGCCAGGCCGACGTGTCGCAGATGGCCGGGGATCACGCGTCTAACTTTCGCGGGCTGGATGAATCGATCGCGGGTGGGCTCAGCATCAGCGCTTCGGGGTTCTCGAACTGGGGCGCGGATGTTGGCGGATACGAAGGGAAGCCAGATGAGGAAGTGTACGAACGCTGGATCGAATTCGGCGCATTTTCTCCGTTGATGCGTTTTCACGGAACAGAACCGCGCGAGCCGTGGTTTTACGGCGATGCAGCCGTCGCAACTTACAAGAAATATGCGTGGCTCCGCGAGAACCTTCTGCCATACATTTACGGGTCGGCGCAGGATGCGCATGCAACCGGTGTGCCGCTGATGCGTGCGTTGCCTGCGCTGGCTGACGATGAATATATGTTTGGCGGCGATTTACTTGTAGCCCCTGTGCACACGCCCGGCGAGCACCGTGTTGTATCCCTGCCCAAGGGGAGTTGGACGAGCCTCTTTTCCGGTTTGCCCTCGGCCAAAGGAGAATACGAAATGCACGTATCGCTCGATGAGATTCCCGTTTTTCTCCGCGCGGGTGCGATGGTTCCGATCCGTGTTGCTCCGGGCTTCACGCTTGGAGAATCCCTATCTGCCGGCAGTGTCCCGGCTCTGCTGGTCACACCGCCTGATGCGTACCCCTCTTCGCACGCCTGGAAGCTTCCCGGGAACAGCGTCGAAACAAAACTCGAGAACCGTCGTGAAGGCGCTGGGTTTCGAGTGACGATCGATGGATGGCAGGATCTCCGCTTCCTGGTGGTTCTAGGCATCCAGGGGCACATCGGGAGTGTGACAGTTGACGGACGCCTGCTACCGCAACTCGATACGCGACTGGCAGACTCATTCCCGCCGGGATGGCGGCAGATCGATGCGGGCAGGGTCGTTGTACGTCTTCCTGAAGCTCCGAATCATGCAGTGATCTTTTCCAACCGAAAGGTGCAATAGTAACGTTGCAAACTTTGGCAGCAGCGAAATCTCTGAAAGTTTTTGCGCGCGGTTTTGTTGTGGCTGTAGCACTGGCGTTGCCTGCGCTTGCCTCGGCACAGTGGAATTCGCCGGCTGCCGGGCAAGACGGAGCCGGCCTTCAGGGTGAGTCCGAGCAGATTTTTGCGCTGGCCAACCAGGCTCGCGCGCAGGCGGGCGTGGGGCGGCTCGAGTGGGATCCGGCGCTGGCGGCCGCGGCCTTGCAGCACTGCCTGCGCATGGCGGCCGAGGGGCCGATTGCGCACCGCTACGGCGGTGAGCCGGACCTGAGCGCCCGCGCCGCGCAGGCCGGCGCGCGCTTCAGCGTGATTGAGGAGAACGTGGCGGTAGGGATGTCGGCCGCCGCGATTCACGAAGAATGGATGCAGTCTCCGGGGCATCGCGCCAACCTGCTCAGCCCTGAGGTGGACCGCGTGGGCGTGGCCGTGGTGGCCGCTCGCGGCGCGCTTTACGCCGTGGCCGACTACAGCCGCGCCGTGCAACAGCTAAGCGCCGCGCAGGTGGAGGCGCGGGTGGCCGCGCTCATTCGCGTGAGCGGGGTGGCGATTCTTCGCAACCCGGGCGTGGCGCGGGCGACATGCGCGATGGATGACGGAATGCCGCCTACCGCAGGCGGGGCGATGCCGCGCTTCGTCATGCGCTGGCAGGCCGGAGATTTGGACCAGTTGCCGAAGGCGCTGGTGGACAAGTTGACGTCAGGGAATTACCGCCAGGCCGCGGTGGGCAGTTGTCCGGCGCAGGTTTCGGAAGGGTCGTTTACGGCGTATCGCGTGGCCGTGCTGCTCTACTGAGCGCGGCGAAACGCCACGCAAGACCAGGTGCTAACGAGTGGCCGCGGGGCTTGATGTGCTGACCGCCATTTCTTACCGCCATTGCTGTCAGGGTGGATGAAAGCGGCCGCCGAGCACGATGAGCTGGCCCGCTGTCCTACGCCGGCCGCAGCCAAAGCACCGGTTGGCGTACAGGAAAGTTGCGCAGCACAGCGGCGGTTTCGGGCTGGGACGGCAGCGTGCGCCACAGCGCAATGTACTTCGGCTCGCGATACACCAACCCGGCGAACAAAAGGCTCGGTCTGCGGCCGGGCAGGTCGCCGAAAGATTCTGCGTCGCGCGCGTAGGGCCACCTGCTCTTGTCCTCGATATACGGAAACAGAAAATCGACGGCCGTCTTGAAGCGGTTGCCGTTGGGCAGGGCAAACTGCCAAAGGTCGTTCGTCGCGCCAACCGGCCCAGGGCCCCCGGCCGATGCGATCACGCACACCATCGCCAGCAGGTCCAGATTGAAAAGCGAGAAATTGTAAGGCGAGGGCTGCGTCAGCTCTGCCGGAAAACTCCCGTCCGCCGCCATCTGCTCAGGCAGAAGATGGTTGCGGAACCGCTCGCGGCAAAGCGCCATCGCGGATTCGTTGCCGGTGTACGCCGCATACGCCGCCGCCTGAGCCACCCAGCAGGTTCCACGGTGGTTCTTCTCGGCCTCCTCTTCCTGCCCTGCCGCCGACGCGCGCATCCAAAGCAGATACTCCGCGAACCACGCGCGCAGGCCGGCAAACTCGCCCGCCGTCATCGCCTGCGCGGTTTCCAGGTGCCGCGCGGCGCGCGTCACCTCAATCAGGTGCACCGTGCCGGCGATTCCTGCGCCGCGCATGGGAGCCGCTCCCTCAGCCGTCTGCGCTCGCGCCAGCGGAGGATTCATCCGCGTCGCCGGATCGAGGAACCACGCATGCAGATGCTTAGCCGCGTGCTCCGCGTAGTGCTTCTCCCCGGTAATCAGCCACGCGGCTGTCAGCGCGGGCACAATCAGGCTCATCCGGATCAGCGCCTCGTCTTGACCGGCCGGGTTCTGCGCGTTCGTCGAGCCGCCGTGCACCGCGGACAGCGCCGTCATCGTTATAGGAGCCTCTGTAAGGTACTCGCCGGCTGCGCGCAAAATCCGTTCGCGGTCGATGCGCTCGATTTCGTTCAGTGTGATCAGCGGCCTGTTGACCGGCGCCGGAGCAGCCGGCGCGGCCAAAGCGCCAGCGCGGGTTGAGGCAGCGGCGGCAGCGGCAGAGAGGCAAAAGGTGCGGCGGTTCATCTCACTCGCCTTCACTCATGCGCAGGGTTTAGTCCGGCGTGGGCAGCCTTGCAGGCGTGGCAGCCGCATCGGAGCCCAGGCCGACGGCCCAAGCTAGGATTCCAATTCGACTCTTGGTTCCAAAAGCGCCCGCGCCTTCAGAACCGGTACACCACGCCGAACGTCCCGCGCGCATTCCAGGTGCGATTCGTTGAGTAGCCCAGTTGCGAAGTGTTGCCGGGCAGTGAGAACGATGCGGCGACGCGGTCGCCCGTAAGTTGCACGCCCCAATTGCGGCCCAGGCTATAGGCCAAGCCTCCGCCAAAACCACCGGCAAAGGAGATACTGGGCGTCATGCTCTCGCCCCCGGTATGCTCTCCGCCCAGCTCCGCGAAAACCTTCCCGCTCAATTTTTCGGTAATGTTCAGGTGGAGCTGCGGCCCAACCAGGAACGTGTAAATCGACGGGTTGCCGGGATTCGGTAGTCCGGCGTGGCCGGTCCCCACCTTGTAGTAGTCCACCGATCCCATGAGTTGAAAATACTTTCCCCAATCGCGAGCCAGTGAGATCTTTCCGCCCACCAATCCGCTGTACGAAACGGGAGCCTGCCTGAGGCGGGAATAGGCTACGCCCGCGAATACCTCGTACTTGTAGGGTGCAGCCTGCCGGGGGCCAGGCGCCGCTTCAGGGCTCACTTGTCCGGCGGCCACCAAAGGCGTGAGCGTGGCCGCAACCGTAGCCAGAAAATAAAATAACAACGTCCTCTTCAACGCAAGAATCTCCTCGATTGTTACCGTGCGCAAAACAAATCGGCCCTAATCCGGGCTTTGGCTCGGAGCAGGCGCCCTGGCTGGTTTCCGTTACGCTCTTAGACTATCCTCTTCCCCCGGCTTTCACGAAGCCCCATCGGCGCGGAAAACACCCAAATCTTTGACTGGGTTCCGCGCAAAAGGCGCGCGCTTCTGTCCCGCTGCCCGCCCGGGCACTACTGCCTGTTCTCCAGATACCACGGAATATTGATCACCACGATACGCCGGTTGCCGCGCATCAGCAGCAGCATCTTCAGCAGTGCGGAGCGCCGGTTGTGCAGCAGGCCCTCCCACCAATGCCGCACCACCAGTTCCGGCACCAGCACGCACACCTTGCAGGTCGCGCGTTCGCGCTCCACGCTAAGCACGTAGTCCACGATCGGGTAAAGGATGTACCGGTAGGGTGACTTCAGAGTCACGAGCTTGGGAATGCAGCGGCCAGCCGCGCGCAGCGGCGCCACAATGTCCTTCTCCCACGAATCTCCGAACGAATCAGCCGCTTCTCCCGTCTGCACGTGAACGCAGCGGATGTCGCACGACATCGACAGCGCGAACGAGAGCGCCTTCTCGCTGACGCGGCTCCAGCGGTCCACCGGCAAAACCACGATGGGCTCGCCCACCTCGGCGGGGACGAAGGGCCGGTCGAGATCGATCTCGCGATTGACGCGCACGTAGTGGCGATTCACGGCGCGCATGAACAGGATCATCACCACCACCAGCAGCGCGGTGATCCACGCACCCTCGGCGAACTTGGCCACCAGCACCACCAGCGTGGTGATGCCCGTAGCTACGGCGCCCACGCCATTCATGATGATGCGCGCCCGCGAACCGCCCTGCCGTCTCCAATGCATCACCATCCCCGCCTGCGACAGCGTGAACGCCATGAACGCGCCGATGGCGAACAGCGGAATCAACCGGTCCGTCACGCCGCCAAACACGATCAGCAGCAGCGCCGTCAGCGCCACCAGCACGTAGATGCCCCACGAATACAGCAGCCGCCGCCCGCGAATCAGAAAAATGTGCGGCATGTAGTTGTCCAGCGCAATGGCCCGCGTCAGCCGCGGAAAATCGGCGAATGCGGTGTTGGCCGAGAGCGCCAGCACCAGCAGCACGGACGCGATGGTGAGGTAGTAGAACCACCCCTGGCCCATCACCGCGCGCGTCAACATCGAGAGCACGCTCTCGTATCCCGGCTTGCCCGGATCGGTTGCCGCAATGTGGTAGGCGCGGCAAAGCAGCGCAATCCCCGCCAGGAGGATGGCCAGCAGCGCGATGATGATCGACAGTGTCGTCTTCGCGTTCTTGCGCGTCGGCTCGCGGAAGGCCATCACGCCGTTGCTCACCGCCTCCACGCCCGTCATCGCCGTGCATCCTGAAGAAAAAACCTTCAGGATCAGCCACCAGCTCACCATCGCGGTCGCCGCCGGAATCGTGTGCAGCGGCGTCGCCGGCGCCGGATGCCCCGCCGCATGAACCACCTGCCATCCGCCCACTGCGATCACGATCAGCAGCGTGGCCGTGAACAGATAGGTCGGGATCATGAACACCACGCCCGTGTCGTGCACTCCGCGCATATTCACGATGGTCAGAATCGCCAGCACCAGCAGGCACAGCTCCAGCGTGTGCGGTTGCAGGCTGGGCACGGCCGAAATCAGCGCGCCCACGCCCGCCGAGATGCCCACTGACGCGGTCAGAATGTAGTCGATCATCAGCGCCGCGGCCGCCAGCAATCCCGCGCCCTCGCTCAGGTTCTGGCTGGCCACGGTGTAGGAGCCTCCGCCGTGCGGATACGCCTCGATCGTCTGCCGGTAGCTGAAATATACGATCGTCAGCAGGATCACGATGGCCGCGCTCACCGGCACGATGTACTTCACGCCCATCAGACCCAGCGGGATCAGCAGCGTCAGCGCAGCCTCCGGCCCGTACGCCGCCGAGCTCAGCGCGTCCAGTCCGAAAACCGGAATCCCGGCTAGCGGACCAATGTGCTCGGCGCGCTCCTCGCTGGTCCTGAGCGGACGCCCGAAAAGTAGATTGAAAAAGCGCGTGTATACGCCCATGTATGACTGCCCGGCGGCCGTGAACTCAACGCGGGGAGTGCCGCCGATGCCAGTGTCTCATGGCGCGTAACCCCCCAGTCTTGAATTGCCTGCGCATCCGTGGAAAGAGCGGGCTCCATCCCCCAAGGGGAATCCGAGAATCCCCCAAACCGGTGATGAAGCATCGTGCGGCTGAGAATAGAATGGTGAAAAGTCGCAACTGTCAGTACCGTGATTGGGATCCAGTTCCGCTTCGCTTTCATGCGTGACACTATCAGTCCAGAACCGCATTGCGCCGAAGTGCCGCGGCTGTTGATCGCTCATGGATTGTGCTAACGTAATTCTGCATTGCCGGTCAGTGACTCTCCACAGTGCGGCGCTGGACGCGCCCTGCTGAGCGTTTCATCAAGACCCGTGAAGTGGCGGATTCGACCATGGCTGAGGATCGATACGATGTCTTCATCAGCTACAGGCGAGGTAAGGCAGCGGCCGAAGCGCGCCTCCTGCGGGAGAATCTGACGAAGCACGGCTTAAACGTCTTCCTCGATGTAACCGATCTGGGCCGGGGATACTTCGATGACTCGCTGTTGCGCCGGATCTCCGATACGCCGAATTTCCTGTTGATTCTGTCGTCGCACAGTCTCGACCGCTGCGCCAACGAGGGCGATTGGGTGCACCGGGAGGTCGCGCACGCCATCCTGTCGGAGCGCAACATCATTCCGGTAATGCTGCCCGGATTCAAGTTTCCCAAGGAGCTCCCGCCCAGTATCGCGAGCCTACCAAGGTATCAGGCGGTTGAGTATTCGCATACCTTCTTCGAGGCAACAGCCGGAAAAATCCTGGAAATGATCCAGACTGGGACAGCGGAGCGGCCGCGAACGCTCAAGGCCAAAGCTCGACTGGAGTCCGTGCCTGCGCGGGCGATCTCGAAGAAGGTCAGGCTGGCCTTGATTCTTGCTCTGGCCTCTGTCGCTGCCACGGCTGGCGGACTTGTACTCTGGCGGACGCTCTGGTCTCCTGACACGAGACTTCTCTCACTGGCAGCCCGTTTGCGCAATGACTTCCACGCGGCGCTCTCCGCCATGCCGCCGGCGGGCGCGCCCGACTTCACCAGCACCAGGAATGACATTCAGGGGCTGTTAACCATCGATCCCAGTAGCGGTTATGGCGTCTATTATTCCGGCGAGGTCAAACGAGTTCAGAACCGGTCGCTGTTTACTCCGAAATCCTGCGTAATTCCAGGCGCTCTAAATGGGCAGCTGAACTCGATGGACTACTATGAGAGCGATTTCATTCGCTACCTGGAAATCGAGCGCACCCTCCCCGCGGCGGAAAAGGGAGGGGACTATTCGCTGACGCCGTGTTATTCGCGCCCCGGGGGATACTGTGTTCAGCGGACGGCGTGGATCGAGCAACTATTGGCCGACGATAGCTACCAGGAGGCATTGGTGACGAGCGACCAGCAAATCGCTCAGCAGTATCTGGAGACCGCGATCGCCTACGCGCAGAAGGTTCTCGCAAGCTATCGCGATATTAACAATCGGCCCGGGTTCCAGGAATGCATCGACACGCAGGTGCTTCTGCAAGAGGCGCAGCAAAAGCTCGAAGATCTCAAGAAAACCGGCGCACAGGCAAAGCAAACGGCAGGACCGGGCGCGCGATGATCCGAAGCTTACTGAAGCCGGCCGGATACCGGATCTTTCTGGTTGGAGTAGCCGGGCTTGGCGCCCTGCTCTACGGCATGGATATTGGCGTGATCGCGGCGGCCCTCCCGCATTTGATCGCCACCATCCAGATGTCGGTCACGCAGACTTCGTTCATCGTTGCCGCCGTGCTGGCTGGAGGCATGCTCGCGTCGCCTGCTGCCGGCTACCTCGCAGACGCTTTCGGACGGCGGACGATGCTCGCCGTCAGTGGCGCGATCTTCAATACCAGCGTCTGTCTGGTGGTCGCCTCCCACGGATTCGCTGCGCTTTTTGCGGGCAGGCTGCTTCAGGGGATCAGTTGCGGGATCATCGCCACCGTCGCGCCGCCTTACCTCGCCGAGTGCCTCAGCTCCAAGGTTCGCGGCCGGGGAACCGCGGTATTCCAGCTCATGCTGACCTTCGGCATCGCGGTTGCGGCCCTTATTGGTTGGATGTACACCCAGCGGGCGGAGCAATCGATGTCTCTGGCGCAAGGCGATGCCGGCCAGATCTTTGGCGTCCAGGATCACGCATGGAGGCTCATGCTCCTCTCGGTGATTTACCCCGGAGTCTTATTCATGTGCTGTACGGCGCTCCTGAGCGAGTCGCCGCGCTGGCTCTTTTTTCGAGGCAAAACTGAACGGGCCATCGCCGCCTTGCGCCGCGCCTGCTCTCCGCGGGAAGCCGAGGCGGAGTTATTGGCCATGCAGACCGCCTCGGCCGTTGAGCATCGGCGCGGCAGTTCCGAGTCTTTGCTCAAACGAAAATACATCGTCCCATTCCTGCTCGTGTGCCTGGTTTTGATCTGTACGCAGACCACGGGGATCAATTCTGTGCTCGGCTATCTGGTGCTCATCCTGCGCCAGGCGGGATTGACGGCGGTCAATTCGACTGTGGGCGATGTATTGGTGAAGACCTTGAATTGTCTGATGACGATCGTGGCCATAGCGCTCGTCGATCGCAAAGGCCGCACCTTTCTGCTCAAGGTTGGCACGGCGGTGATCGTTTGCTCGCTTCTCGCGGCTGCCATTGCCCTCTCTTCCGCGGAATCGAAGCGATGGGATGCGAAAAGTGCGGTTGAGGCAGCCATGAAGGGGAACTCTGTAACTTTGGATCTGCGTACGGCTGCGCTTGGCGCGCAAACCGGAAACCAGCCTGGTATCCTGACCGTCCTCTATACGTGGGGAGACGGCAATCGCATGGCCTCTGTGTCCACCGGCGACGAAAGTCCCGTCCTGCGCATCGTCCCCCCCGACAAAAACCGGGACGCCGCGCTGGTCATTCGACGCGCCTCTTACGGCCCGTTGCCGTCAAAGTGGGTCGGTTGGTTTGTGGCAGGATGTCTGGCCATTTATATTGCAGCTTTTGCCGCCGGTCCCGGCGTCGTCGTCTGGCTCGTCTTGTCGGAATTGATGCCGATGCGCATTCGCTCAGTAGGCATCGGCGTGGCTCTCTTTCTCAATCAGAGTGTCGCGGCCGGCAATGCGGCCGCTTTTCTGCCCGTTGTGGGGCGCTTCGGCTACTCCAGCATGTTCTTCTTTTGGTCGGCGGCGACCGTGGTCTATTTCCTCACCGCGGCATTTCTTCTGCCCGAGACCAAGGGCAAGGTCCTCGAGGAAATCGAAGCGATGTTTTAGGGCCTGGTCAGTCCGGACCGGAATGCTTCACCGGTTGAGTCAAATCCCAACCCAAAATGGCTTTCCTTTTGCCGGCCGCCCGTTATCCGGCGCCAGGCCCCGCCGCCGGCAGCGTGAACAGGAATCTGCTTCCCTTGCCCACTTCGCTTTCGGCCCAGATGCGCCCGCCGTGCTGCTCCACAATGCTGCGGCACAGCGCCAGTCCCAGCCCCGTGCCGCCCAGCGCGCGCGCGTCGCTCGCGTCGCCCTGGTGGAAGCGCTCAAAGATGCGCTCCAGCTTCTCCGGCGCGATGCCGCGCCCCTGGTCCTCGACCATGAAGCACACCTCGCCGGCCCCCGAAGCGCCTGCGCCCGGCGCGCTTGTCTCCATGTCCCGCGCGGCCAGCCGGATGGTCGTGCCCGCCGCCGAAAACTTGATGGCGTTGGTCACCAGCTCACTCAGCACCTGCAACACCCGATCTTCGTCGGCATACACCGGCAAGGCGTTCACGTCGAAGCGGAAATCGATGCGCGCCTGCGTGGCTGCGTTGTGCGCCACGTCGGCCGCGCGCCGCAACAGCGTCACCGGTTCCACCGTCTCGCGGTTCAGCAGCAGCCGGCCTCTTTCTCCGCGGTCGAAGTCCAGAATGTCGTTCACCAGCCGGACCAGCCGGTCGCTGTTTTCGATGGCCATGTCGATCATCTGCCGTTGTTTCTCCGGCCGCTTGTCCAGCGTGCCCGACTGGATCAGCCCCAGCGACGCGCGCAGCGATGTCAGCGGCGTCTTCAATTCGTGGCTCACAGTGGAGATGAACTCGTCCTTCATCTTCTCCAGACGCCGCCTTTCGCTCACATCCTGGAAGGCCACCACCATGCCGCATACCTGGCCGTCTTCCAGCAGCGGATTGGCGCTGTACTCCACCGGAATCGCCTTGCCGTCCTTGCGCCAGAACACCTCATCCCGCATCCTGATCGGTTCGCTCCGCCGCAGCGCCTGCAAGATCGGGCTCGTCGATAGCGAATACGGCGTCCCGTCGGCGTGGCTGTGGTGAATCAGATCGTGCAAGCCGCGCCCCACCAGTTCGTCGACCGCATATCCCAGCGCCCGGGCGCCGGCTTCGTTGATGAAGGTCACCTTACCGTCAAGATCCATGCCGAAGATGCCATCGTCTACGGCTTCCAGAATCAGCTCGCGCTGCCGTGTGGCAATGTGCAGCGCCTCTTCGGCCTCGTACTGCTCGGTCACGTCCATGCCGTGGATCAGCACAAACGGCCGTTCGCCCGGCAGTTGCATGCGCCGGCTGCGCACCGCGATGCGCCGGTACACCGCGTCGCTCCGCCGCAGCGGCAACGCCCCCTGCCACTCTTCCTCGCTCTCCAGCGTGTTCAGGCAATCCTGGAAGGCCGCCGCACCTTCGGCGTCCATCAACTCCGTCACCATGCGCCCCACAAGAGCTTCGGCGCGGTAGCCCAACGTCTCGGCCGTAAACGCGTTCAGTGAGGTCAGCCGTCCCTCCATCGAGCAGGTGAAGACGAAGCCCAGGCTGTTCTCCACCACCTCGCGATAGCGGGCCTCGCTCTTGAGCAGCGTCTTCTCCATCTCGCGCTGGTCGGTCACGTCCTGGCCGCTCACGATCAGGTACTGGATCTCTCCGTTCGGGCCTTGCAGCGGCCGCAGCGTCCAGCTGATGCGCCGCGTCTCGCCGCCGCTCACCCGCCACAGCGTCTCATGCGGTCCTGAATCCTGCCCCGCCGAAGCCTCGTGCAGCTTGCCCGCCGCCCAATCGTGGTCGTCCGCCCCCAGAAACTCCTCGACAAACAGCCGGCCCACCGCGTGCGCCAGGCTCAACCCGGTCAGGCGCGCGCAGGCATAATTCATCCGCACCACGCGCCCCGCAGTGTCCAGCACCGCCACCAGCGCGGGAATCGAATCCAGCGTTGCCGCCACAAAGCAGCGCTCCATCGCCAGCGCCTGCTCCGTGCGCTGCAAGCGCCGCTGCGCCTGCTCCTGCATCCGGATCCGGTTGTACAGCTCCAGCCGTGTCACCGCCTGGCGGCCCAGAAGCTCCAGCAGAGTCAGATGTTCCGGCTTGAACTGGTCCGTCTTGCGCGCCAGCACCGCCATGGTGCCGATCGTTTGTTCATCGCTGCTGAACAGCGGCACGGCAGCGTAGGAGAGGCAAGCACCGGCCCCGGCCAGCGGAATCCCCTCGGGAGGAAAGCGCGGATCTTGGCCGGCGTTCGCAATCAGCAGCGGTTCGCCCTTCTCCAGCATCCAATGGCACGCTGTCGTCGCGCGCGGCTGGTCGGCCGCCTTGAATCCGAAGCGCGCCTTGAACCAAAGCCGGTTGAAATCCATCCACCCGATGTAGGCATAATCGGCGTCGCACAGCACCGCGGCAAGCTCAACCAGCTCGTTCAGCGCAGGATCGGGGTTGCGATCGAAAAGGCTTATCTCGGGGCGCACCGCCTCATCCTGGTTCTCTCCGGCATGCGAACCGACCGTCGCGCTCATAGATACACGTTCCCGAGTGTCCAGTATCACGGAGATTGACAAACTTGGCTCTTCCACGATCCGGTTATTCGGAGGAAAACGCGGTACCACCCAAGTACCCGCGATTTTTGTCCCATTCGATTCTAAAGGTGATTACTATAGACACCCGTCGATAGGTATGTGCCCCACTTCGTCAAAAAACTCAGCCGAAGCCGATGCCGATCTCTGATCCCTGACCACTGAACACTGAACACTGAACACTGACCCCTGACCCCTACCTCTCAGTGTCCCGGAAGCTTGCAGCAGTCTCCCGCCTCAGGGGGCTCATTTGCGCCCGCGTCCAGAACCACCTTCCAACTGCCATCGGGCTCTTTGCGCCACATCGTGATGTATCTCCCGCTCGTCAGCACAGGGTTCCCGTTCGCATCCTTGCTGCGTCCCTCGTAGTGGCCCCACGTGTAGCCCATATCCCCTGAAGGCCCCATCGTGGCATCCGTAGGCGTCCACGTCAGTTGGTAGTCCTTGGGCGACCAGTTGGCCGACTTGGCAATCGCCACCTTGCCGATCAGCGGCGCCGCCCCGTTGCCCAGCACCACACCGTCGCCGGCAAACCACTCCGCAAATCCTGCCCCTCCGCGTTCCAGTACATCCTTGGCAAAGCGCGCCTCCAGGTCGAAGAGCACCATCTTGCCCGGCTTCACCGTCGTATCGGACAGAGGATTGGGCGCCTGCGATTGCGTCCCCGGCTCCAGCAACTGCGCCCACGCCGGGCTCGAACCCATTCCCGCCGCCAATCCGGCAATCACCGCCAAAGAAGAAAGATTCCGCACTAAAAAAAAGCACCGCCATCCAGTCACGATCCAACCCTCCAACGAATTTGAAATCTATGCGCTCATCCTACAACGCTGGGCTCCGCCGCTGCTGCGCTCCCCATTCCCGCGCGCCCGCTCAATCCGCGTCGATCTCGTCTGCCCGGCCCCGCTGCCGCATGGCCGCGCTATCGCTGATTTTCCGCGGAATCTCGCCCGATGCCGAAGCGATGCTCCGTCTGAAACCCCTCCCCTGCCCGCTCGTCTAATCATCCAAATCCCTGCTCTGCCACGCAGGTATACTAAGGGTTGGCAAAGCAGGGCACGAACACTCTGGAACCATAGACCCCCGTCTCAGGGGGCTTTTTGCCGCAGGGGGGATCTCCCCTGGATGCCCGGCCTTTCCCCGGGGAAGGAAGCATATGGGAACCCTGCTCGACTCCATCCAGTCTCCCGCTGACCTCAAGCGCCTGGATTCCGCGCAGATGGCCTCGCTTGCCGGCGAGATCCGCGAGTTCCTGATTCAAACCCTCTCCAGGACCGGCGGTCATCTCGGCCCCAATCTCGGTGTCGTCGAGCTCACCATCGCCTTGCACGCCGTCTTCTCCACGCCCGAGGACAAGATCCTCTTCGACGTCAGCCACCAGGCCTACATCCACAAGATCCTCACCGGCCGCCGCGACCGCTTTGAGACTATCCGCCAGCCCGGCGGCCTCAATGGCTTTATGCTGCGTACCGAGAGCGAGCATGACTGCTATGGCGCAGGCCACGCCGGAACCGCGCTCTCCGCGGCGCTGGGCATGGCCGTGGCCCGCGACCTGGCCGGCGGCCACGAACACGTCGTCGCCGTTGCCGGCGACGCCGCTTTCACCAACGGCATCTCGTTTGAAGCCCTCAACAACATCGCCGTGCAGACCAGGCGCATGATCGTCGTCCTCAACGACAACCAGTGGTCCATCGACCGCAACGTGGGCGCCGTGGCCCGTTACTTCCACCGCATCGTCACCAACGAGCGCTACCAGCACCTGCACGAGCGCGCCACGCGCCTCATCGAGCGGGTCGGCGGCAAAACCGCCGTGAAAGTCGTTCGCCGCGCCGAGGAGGCCGCCAAAAGCATGTTGTGGCCCTCCATCCTCTTTGAGGAGTTCGGCCTGGAATACTTCGGCCCCATTGACGGCCACAACATCCCGCTGCTGGTCGGGACCTTCAAGTTCCTCAAGACCCTCGACCACCCCGTTCTGCTCCACGTGCTCACGCAGAAGGGCCGCGGTTTTCAGCCCGCCATCGACGGCCAGAAGAAGTTTCACGGGCTCGGCCCCTACGATCCCGAGACCGGCGAAACCCCTGACGGCTCGCCCACCTGGGCTGAGGCCTTCGCCGCCACGCTCGCCGATCTCGCTGCCAAAGACGAGCGCATCGTCGCCATCACCGCCGCCATGCCCAACGGCACCGGCCTCGATCTCTTCCGCCCGCGCCATCCCAAGCGCTACTTCGACGTGGGCATCGCCGAAGAGCACGCGGTCATCTTCGCCGCCGGTATGGCCACGCGCGGCTACCGCCCCGTTTGCGCCATCTACTCCACTTTCCTGCAGCGCGCCTTCGATCCCGTCGTCCACGACGTCTGCCTGCAGAAGCTTCCCGTGCTCTTCTGCATGGATCGCGCCGGCCTCTCCGGCGACGACGGCCCCACCCACCACGGCCTCTTCGACATCGCTTACCTGCGCGGCATTCCCGGGATCGTGCTCATGGCGCCCAAGAACGAAGACGAGCTGGCCGACATGATGAAGTCCGCCCTCGAGCTTCCCGGCCCCAGCGCCATCCGCTATCCGCGCGGCGCCGTCGCCGGTGTCGCCCGCAAGCCCGAGCCGCAATCGCTCCCCATCGGCAAGGCCGAGGTCCTCTCCGACGGCTCCGATGTGGCTATCCTCGGCCTCGGCCCCATGATCGCCCTCGCGCAGGAGCTTGCCGCCGCTCTCGAACGCGAAGGCTACTCTGCCGCCGTCATCAACCCTCGCTTCATCAAGCCGCTCGACCGCGAGCTGCTCCAGCGCTACGCCTCCCGCGTCGCCGCCTTTGTCACCTTTGAGGACCACGTGAAAATGGGCGGCTTCGGCTCGGCCGTCGTTGAAGCGCTCGACGAAATGGGCCTCGCCCTTCCCGTCGTCCGCATCGGATGGCCCGACCAGTTCATTGAGCACGGCAAAGTCGATCGGCTCCGCGCCAAATACGGCCTCACCGTCGAAGCCGCCCTCGCCCAGGTCCTCCCGCTGCTCACGCGCCGCCGGCCCAACCTCGTCGCCTCCTGAACGGTCGCCTGCTCAGTCGCTCACTCGCCGCTCTAGTATCCTTCATGCATGTCCCTCGGCATCCATCCATCGCGCTGGCCACGCCGCTGGCTTCTCTGGATTGCTGCGGGCCTCGTTTTGCGCCTGGTCTTCGTCTGTTTCCCGCGCCCAGTCGACGACGACACCTGGGACTACCTCCAGATGGGCCACAATCTCTGCCATTACGGCATCTACGGCACCGGAACCGGCGACGACCTCGGACCCTCAACCTACCGGCTGCCTGGGTATCCCATCTTTCTCGCTACGTTTGAGCAACTCTTCGCGCGCATCTGGCCTAACACCTGGTTCACTACCGTCTTTCTCGTGCAGACCATTGCCGATCTCGTTTCCGGTCTTCTGCTTGCGGCCTTTGCCCGCCGCTTCCTCTCGGAACGCGCGGCAGAAGTGTCTCTCGCCCTTGCCATGCTCTGCCCCTTCACTGCGGTTTACGCCGCCATCGCCATGACCGAGTGCTTCTCCATCTTCGCTGTCTCTCTCGGCGTCTATGCGGCCGGCCGCGCCCTCGCGGCTGAAACCTCCGGTTCCCGCGACCTCTGGGCCTTGATCCTCGCCGGTTGTGCCGCGGCTTTCGCCACGCTCCTCCGCCCCGACGGCATCGTTCTCTTCGGCGCCATCGCCCTTGGATTGTTCTTCTACACACTTCGCGCCCGCGCAGCCGCGCAATCCCTTGGCACTGCTCTCCGTCGCAGCCTCGCCGCCACATCCATCTTCTGCGTTATTGCCCTGCTCCCTCTGGTCCCGTGGACCGTGCGCAACTGGGAGGTCTTTCAAGTCTTTCAACCGCTCGCGCCGCGCTACGCCGACCCCGGCGAATTGTCTATTGCTGGCGCGCGCCGTTGGCTCCGTACCTGGACAATCGATTTCGTCGACACTGCCATCGTTTGCTGGAGGTTTCCCGGCGAATTCGTCGACCCCGCCGACATTCCCCCGCGCGCGTTCGATTCACCCGCGCAGCGTGCGCAAACGCTCCAGCTCCTCGCCGAATACAACCGCGATTACACCCTCACTCCCTCGCTCATCGATCGCTTTGCCGCCGTCGCCGGCGAGAGCATTCATGACCATCCATTTCGCTACTACGTTGCCCTCCCCATTCTGCGCGACACCGACATGCTGCTCCGCCCCAGGACGCTGGAGTTCGACCTCGACGTCTTCTGGTGGCGATGGGGCGAACACCCCGCCCAAACCGTTTTTGCGATTCTCCTCGGCCTCATGAATCTCTTCTATGTCGCTGCTGGCGCCTGGGCCTTCATCCGCGGCCGCGTTCCATGGGCATTGATCTTCATCTCCTACATCGCTGTGCGCTTTATCATCCTTGGCGCCATGGAGAATCCAGAGCCGCGCTACACGGTGCAATTTTTTCCCATCTTGATCATCGCCGCGGCCGCGCTCATCCACTCCCGCCCGATCTCCGGCGCATCCCTCAGCACAACCTCACGACACGCTGACTTGCTAACTCGCTGACTTGCCGCCTCGCTGCCTTGCTATCTCACCCACCCACGGTCCAGCCTCTCTGCATCCTGATTTCTGACCCCTGATCCCTGATCCCTGGTATGCGACAATCCTCGTAAGACTGTCTTTTACATGCGACTGCTTCATTTTTTCCCGGCTCTGTTGATCGTTGGTTGCTCGTTTGCGGCTCTCCCGGCCCATCCGCAGCCTGAATCACAGGTGCCTCCCGTTCCGCTGGTTCTTGCCGGCGGCACGGTGGTCGACGTCACCGGCTGGGGCGACTCCGCGCGCGACATTCCCGGCGCTATCGTCGTCATCAGCGACGGCCGCATCACCGAAGTCGGCCTGCCCGGCGAGGTGGCCATCCCAAAAGACGCGCGCATCATCGACTGCGCCGGAAAATTCCTCATCCCCGGCCTCATCGACGGCTATGCCGGCATGAACTCTCAGGCGCAGGCCAATGCCAACCTTTACATGGGCGTCACCACCGTTGTCGCCCGCGCCGACTCCGAGCGCGGCTTCATCGAAACCGGCGCTCAGCCCAGCCCGCACGTCTACCCCATCGACACCATCGGCGTCACCGACAACTGGAGCCTGCTGGCCCGTCATCCTGAGTGGGTCTCCAAGCTGCGCGAGGGCGCGCATCCCGTTGAGCTCAGCCCGCAGGATACCGCCCGCCAGATGGTCGATACCGCCCACATCGGCACGCGCGTCCTGCTCCTCACCGCCCATCTCACCGCCGCCAACTCGCAGTGGATCGTCGCCCGCGCTCACGAGATGGGCCTCGTCACCTACGGCGAGTTCGTAGCCACGCCCTACCGCGTAGGCGTCGAGGCCGGCGTCGATGCCCTCGTCCACATGGACCACTACATTCTCGGCGTCCTTCCCGACGAGTTGCAGCGTCCCCTGGTCGACGACCCCGGCGGCCCCTCGGCCGACACCGCCTTCGACTACTCCGAGCGCGTTCCCCCCACCGACGCACGCCTGCGCGACTACGCCCATTTCCTCGCCGCGCACCACGCCGCGCTTCTGCCCACCTTCAGCCTCAATTATGCCGAGCTCCCCGGTCACCGCAATCTCTGGAAAGAGCCTGCCGCGGCCCTGCTCGACCCCGGCCGCATGTACCACCCCGCCGATCCCGCCACCGGCGACATGAACTACCCGCTGCCCGCCTGGTCGCACCACCTGCCCGGCATGGCCCAGCGCTGGATGGAAGAGGACCTCCAGAAGAAAGCCGCCCAATCCGCCCTCCGCCTCTGGCGCATCAACGAAACCATCTTCTCCGCCTTCCCCCACTACCTCGCCGGCTCCGGCGCCGACGCCATGGGCGCCATGCCCGGCATCTCCCTCCACACCGAGCTCGAGCTGCTCGTCCGCCTCGGCCTCTCGCCCCGCGAAGCCCTTGCCGCCGCCACCAATAATTACGCTCTCCAATTCGGATGGAACGAGCTCGGCCTCATCGCTCCCGGCCGCCGCGCCGACATCCTCGTCCTCGACTCCGACCCCACCGCCAGCATCTGGAACGCCCGCCGCATCTCCCTGGTCCTCCTCGACGGCGAACCCCTCGACCGCGACGCCCTCCTCCACCTGCGCAAGTAACCCCGTGGGCGCCGGCTCGCCGACCTCCGGCTCGCTAACTTGCCAACCTGCTGCCCCGCTGCCCCCCATCATGTACCCTTGATTCCAGCACTCTATTCCCGCCATCATGCCCCGCATACTCAGCCGAGCACGCCCCAAACGCCAGCGCCACAACCGCTTGCTCCTTCTTATCGCGTTCTACAAATTCCTCCACGCTCTGCTCTTCTTCGCCATCGGCATCGGCGCCCAACGCTTGCTCCACAAGGACATCTCCGACCAGATCGATCTCCTCGCCCGCCATCTGCGCTTCAATCCCGAGTCGCACCTGGTCAACTTCCTCCTCGACAAGGCCTCGCTCCTCAACGATCCCATCCTGCGCCGCATCGGCTTCGTCGCCTTCTCCTACGCCGCCATCACCTTGGCCGAGGGCATCGGCCTCTATCTCGAGAAGGCCTGGGGCGAGTTCCTCACCCTCGCCATCACCGCTTCCTTCCTGCCTTTGGAACTCTTCGAGGTCTTTCGCCGCATCACCTGGTTCCGCGTTGGCCTGCTCACCATCAACCTGCTCGTCTTCCTCTATCTATTGCGCCTCGTCCTCGACCGCGCCCGCCTCCGCGCCAAAACGCGCAACAAGTCCTCCGCTTGACCGGCGCCGCTCACCCACCGGCTCGCCGGCCAGTTGGCTCGCTAACTTGCCAACTTGCTAACTCGCTAACTCGCCATTTCGGGGGTGCCCCATCCAAGCTCCGCTTGGGTGGGGGCTGACTCGCTGACCTGCTAACTTGCACTTGCTGGCTCCGCGGGTGACCCACCTCCCGTCGAAGCCAGCTCAGCAAGACGAGGCGCACTCTGGCCTCGCGCCGCAAATCGCGCCACATGAACCGGGGCCTTAGCTCCTGAGGGAAAGCTTCTTTAAATTGACCCACTACCGAGAAATCGCGCCGCTTGGAAATGTCGAATCAACCTGCGGCTCTTGAATCCTTCGCATCTCTCAGCGCAGTTGCAGTTCTTCAACACGCTCTCCGGCGTATTCCCGCCGGCAATGAATCACTGAGCTGGTGATGCTGTTCAGTACGAATTCATCGCTGATTTCGAAGGGGTAAATGATCTCAAGGAAAGCCGGAACATCTTCCAGTCCGGCTGCGCGCACCTCTGCAGCGAAATTCTGGACGTCAAACAATCCCCTCTTGTCCGGCCAGCCCCAGTGCGAGTCGCTTTGAAAGTCGGTATTTTGCAGATGGAATGCCCCTATGGATCGGCCCAGGCCATTCAACCATTCGGGCATCCTTGCATTTGGGCCATAGAGCGGCTGATAAAGTGCGTGGCCGATGTCGATCAGGAGTTTGACGGGAAGGGCGCAACTCGTCTCAAGATCGGCGAGAAACCGCTTGGATTGTTCGACCGTGTGCGGCAACTCCCGGGCCAGTGGAGTGCATTCCACCTGAATCCTCTCCAGCCCCGCCTGTTTTGCGGCAAACGTCAATTCCGCGACGGCTTCCAGCAGGTCGCGGTACCGCTGGGCGCTGCGCTTGGGATCGGCTGCGTCGGCCACGCTCATGCCGCCGAGCGGACCGCCCGATGCCTTCGCTCCCACCGACGCAGCCACATCGAATGCCCGCTTCCACCATTCGCGAGACGCAGCTCTGCCTTCCGCCTCGGGATGCAGCAGGCCATCGAAGCAATAGTTGGCAAGTCCGCTGAATGCGCTCTCGATTTCAATACCCCACTCGTCTGCCGCTCTGCGTACTCGGGCCGCCATCGTGTTCCGGCTTGCATCGGGCCACCACGGATCGAGCAGGTCGTAGGTGAACTGGACGAGGTGCACGCCGAGCTTCCGGCTCACAAGTTCCGCCCATGCGTCAGGCTCGACCCAACGCTTGATTGCAAAGCTGAGATTGACTCCAAATTTCATCGCGGCCTCCTTCTTTACTCCAGATTCGTGTGACGTCCGCGCATCTGCTCCGCCGTCTGCCCGGTTCGCTCCCGAAGCAGAATCGAGATCAGGTCGAAGAACACAAGCTCTGCCGCTTCAAAGAGGCTCCCCATGGGCAGCAGGCTGGCGCTTGAGTTCTGATCGCTGGCCATGGTTTGCGCCCTCAACTCGATCACCGCATCCGCTTCCCTTGCTGCGCGTCCGGCAGTCTGCGCGGTGACGATCATGACCCGCGCCCCAGCCTGGTGCGCCACGTCTTCCAGGGCCGACACCGTCGAGAACGCGCCGGGACCGGCACTGGCGATCAGCAGATCGCCCTCCCCGATTGCGGGCGTGGTCATGTCGCCGGCGTAGTGCGCGTCAATTCCAAGGTGCATCAGCCGCATGCAAAGCGCCTTCATCATCAGGCCTTCGCGCCCCACGCCGTAACAGGCAACGCAACGGGCCTTCAGAATCTCCTCGCACATTCGTTCCACGTCGTCGGCAGAGGTTCGAGCAAGAGCTTCGGCAACTTCTTTCATGGCTGTCTGGGCCATCTGGTTGAACTTATGATCTTGAGTTTTCATCACCGATTCCTGACTGCGCGTGAGGGTTTTCAGACTGGAATAGACTACACCTTCCCTGCGCAAAACAACCTGAAGAATCTCCACATTGGCATGTGCCCCCGGTCTCAGCGAAGCAAACTCACCGCGACAGGGGGCGCCCCCATCCAAGCTCCGCTTGGGTGGGGGCCGACTCGCTAACTTGCGAACACGCGCGCAGCGCGGCTAACTTGCTAACCTGCCAACCTGTGCCCCGCCACTTCGGGGTGCCCCAGAGCCTGCCCTGAACGAAGTCGAAGGGAACCTGCATTTCGGGCTCTTCTCCACCCACAAGAGCTGGTCACGGGATCGCGGCTGACTCGCTAACTTGCGAACACGCGCGCAGCGCGGCTAACTTGCTAACCTGCCAACCTGCTGGCGGGTGACGTACCTCCCGTCGAAGCAAACCCATCACGACAAGGGGTGCCCATCCAAGCTCCGCTTGGGTGGGACACCACAAACCCCTATTTTCGCAGTGTCATCCCGAGCGAAGGTCGCCGCGGCGGCCGGAGCCGAGAGCCTGCCCTGAGCGGAGATCGCGAAGCGATCGGAGTCGAATGGGGATCTGCGGTTGTTTTTCGTCTTGTATCAGGCCGTGGCTTCAGCCATGCCGTAACCGGCCACCCATTTTTCAAGAAATAAAGTACGCGGCGAAGCCGCGATTGAAACCACGTCTCAAAAACCGATCGACCACCCGGCCAGACTCCCCGCCTGTGCGCAAGAACCGCTTCCCACAAGCCGACTTATCGGTACCGATACTTTCGGTTTCGGCGTGGAAGCGCCCACTGTAGCGGATTCCAGCGAAACACCCCCTGTGCCGGAAAAAACCGAGAGCGGACTGGAAACAGATTGAAAAGAGATTTGCAAACCTGTGGAACAGGAAGAGAATCACGAAAAAGGCTCACGCGGGTCGTGGGCTAGAATCCATATGTGAAATCCCGATGAATATGGGCTCCCAGCAGAGGAGAACTAACGTTATGAAAACCACACGCCGTAACTTTATCAAGATTGCCGGTCTCACCGGCAACAGCCTGATGCTGCCATGGAAGTCTGAAGTATCCAGCGCCGGGGCAGCGCCGTCGGCGCCTGAGCAAAGAGCAGGAGAACACTACGAGTTGTCCAACGAGAAGGTTCGGCTGGTGCTGGACAAGGAAGGACGGCTGGTGGAGTTGAGTAACCTTCAGACAAGACACAATTATCTGGCGGCGACTGCGGCGCGGCATGCGCCGTGGCGGATGTATTATCGCTCAAAGCTGCCTCCGCTCGGCGGCGCGCTGGACTTGGAGATCCCGACTGATGGCCAAAGAGGACAGGTCAAACGCGAGGGCAACAGTCTGGTGCTCTCGTATGAAACCCTGACGGGAACTGTGCCGCTGGCCGGCAAGACGCAGGAATTGCAGTTCGGCTTGCAGGTACGGATCGCTTTGGAAGAGGACCGGCTGATTTGGAACGCCAGGATTGAGAACCGGGAGAATGAAAAAGGACTCGAGGTTAGCGAGATCTGGCTGCCTTGGATCTACGGAATTGGTGACATGGGGATGGGCGCGGAAGCGGACATGCTCTACTGGCCGGACCGGGGCGGGCGCCGAGTAAAGGCGCCGTACAACAAGTTGGTGGCTGCGATTGGCTCTCGGCCTCAACCCTTGGGCTTCGGGTCGAATCCAACGTGGCTGCAAGGCGACACTGGGGCGCCCGATTACCGTCTCACCTATCCCTATCCGGGATGCATGCAATGGTTCACGTTCAACAACCGCCAGGAAGGCTTGTATTTCGGCAGTCACGACAAGACGCTGATGAGCACCGTGCTGGACGTCACGGCGGATGACCAGAAGGCGATGTCGGCCGCGATTGTGAAGTTTCCGTTCGTCAGGGCGGGGGAGACTTGGGACTCGGAGCCGGCGGTGTTGCAACTCTACCGGGGTGACTGGCACGAAGCGGCGCGAACTTACCGGGCATGGGCTGAAACCTGGATCCAGAAGCCCAATCCTCCGGAGTGGGTCCGGCGTGCGCCGGGATGGATCCAACCGTTCTTGAAGGACCAGGACGGACTCATTTTGGCCACCTATGCTGATTTGCCGGGCATGCTAAAAGAAGCCCAAACGGTGGGGATTAGCCTGTTATACATCGCCGGTTGGGTAAAGCAGGGCTTCGACAGTTATTATCCCGAATACGACCCCGACGAGGCGATGGGAGGAGAAGCCGGCCTCAAGCAGGCGCTGGCAGAAATAAAACAGGCCGGCGGCAGGGCGTTTCTTTACACCCAGGGACAGTTGATTGATCCGGTCACGGAGTGGTATCGGAAGGGCGGCTACAAGTCTTGCGCCCAGGATGTCTGGGGTTACCAATATCGCGAGACCTATCCCGAAGACGAGAGAGGCGCCTTTACGGAGGTGTGGAGCAGCAAATGGTTTGGCGTAGCCTGTCCGGCGGCTCAAGGCTGGGGCGACCAATTGGTGTCCCAGGCGAAGATGGTGCTCGGCTACGGCACTCAAGGCGTTTTCTATGACCAACTGGGAGGCGCTCCTCCCTACATCTGTTTTTCCGATGAGCATCTGCACACCAGGCCGTCTCTGGCGGTCGGCCCGTGGAAGGTGAAGAACTTTCAGCGCATCCGCGAAGTGATCAAGGCGCACGACCCCGAAGCCATTTTGGTGAACGAGTTGGTTAGCGATTGCTATGCCGGCTGGGCGGACATCGTTTGGTCCGAGGGCGTCGGTTTTTATGTTGACCCGGAGTCATTCGGAGAGATGTTTCGCTATACCTTCCCGGAACCGATCCTCACCAACCGCCCCGGTGGCGCGGAGGAGTATGACAGCCGGAAGCAACTTGGCCTTGCGTTCGCTCTGGGACTGCGCTTCGATATCGAAAACCTGCGGAATTTGCGAATTTCCGAGGTCGCGCATTACCTGAGCAGACTTACTCAACTTTACAAGAGTCATGCCGGCCTTCTGCTGGATGGTCGTTTTGTGGATAACGAAGGTTTCCTGTGCGACAACGACCAAGTTTCTTCCCATGCTTTCGTGGCCGGAAACCGCATGGCGGTGACACTGTGGAACCCTACCGATGTGGCGCAACGAGCCAGAGTGTTGGCGGTGGGCTACGAGTTTGAAGTGGCGGAGTGGCAGGATCCAAGCTGGTCCGGCTTGGACCATTCGGTCATGCCGGGCGATGTGGCGGTACTGATTTTTCGCCGTGCGTAGAGTTGGAAGGTGGAAGATTGGGCGTTATTGCGTTTAGAAATGAAGTGGGGAGCGATATGGGCAAAGGGCTTCCCGTGATCTTTGTAGTGGATAATGCAGGTCAATCAGCGCGTGGAATAATCGTAAAACTTGATAATGAAGAAATCGCTTTCACGCGGGAAGTGGATTTTAGCGGTCTATATGTATGGGTCCGGTGTCCCAAAAGACACTGCAAAGTCATGAATACTTATCCAAAAATCGGCCGATAAGGGAAACGCTCAGGCAGAGACCAGCCTGGGCTACCTGTATGCCTTCGGAGGGCCGCTACCGAAGGATTTGAAGAAAGCCTGTTTGAATGTCATCACGGGAAACTTTTCGATATCGAAGAAATCGGCGTTCAAACCTATACCCAAACCGGCGGCGCGATCAGCTTGTCGGGACGGCCGGATTCGAACACTGAAGATAGGTAACGATAAACGCCCATTTCGCCACAAGGACGCGCCTGTCCCCAACTTCGGATCCAAGCAAGAGAAACCGGCAGCTAGAAGCTGCCTTTCGCTCCGCTGACCGCTGACCCGCCGGCCCGCTAGCCCCGCTAACCCCGCTAGCTCCGCCAACCCCGCTGTCCGCCCCGGAGCCCGCCCTGAGCTTGCCGAATGGGGATCTGCGCTTGCCTTTCGTCGTTTTGAAAGGGCACGAGCGGGGCACCCACCCGGCGGGTGGGTCGCGTGCCGCACCCGCCCCCACTTCTTTTTTGAAGAATAAGTGCGCGGCGAAGCCGCGCTCAAACCCCGCCGTTCGTTCCGTCCTGGCGCCGCTCGGGTGGGATCACGGCGGAGGGAGCGCGAGGCTTCAGCCCCACGAATCCCCGCCCACCCGTTTTTCAAGAAATAAAGTACGCGGCGAAGCCGCGATTGAATCCAGGTCTCAAAAGCCGATCTACCACCCGGCCAGACCCCCCGCCTGTGCGCAAGAACCGCTTCCCACAAGCCGACATTGCGGTACTAACCCGGATTCTCGATGAGTGATTCGGGCGGGTGGCCCATCCAACCAAACATTGGGGTGCCCCGGTTTTAGGTTGGGCCACCCGCCGCTACTACAGGCTATCTATATAGGTTTACATAAAGGTACTACAGGGCGTTCTGGAAGCCTTTTGTAATCAATGCAGTGCGGACACTTCGTACACCGTTTATGCGTGGAAAACTCGCGGGATTCACACCGGAATGTGGATGTTCGCGCGCGACAGCAGCGGTAATGTGCGGGCACAATTCTAGCTTCAGATCAAGGCAAAGTGATAGGTAATAAGAATCTGCTTGAAAAGGCTCTCGTTTACTGGGTCGAGAAATGAACCCAGCGAAGTAACCTCGAATGAAGCATGGGATCGAGAATAAATAGCGTAGGCCGTTCTCTCAGGGGCGTGCCGTGATCGGTAGCGAATTCCATCGGGCTTGACAGGGTGTTTTCTCAAGGCTGCTGACCACTGTTGAGCGATCTTGTACGAGCCTGTAGTCAGCCGCCCGTCTGCACCAATACTGCTAAGCCCGCCTGAGTCAACTAGATCGATGAAGCGTAGATCCTCTGTCAGCTTCATTCGCGTTATCTGTCGCTCGTTAAGATAGGCGCCAGAGACAGCCGGTACTCCGGTCGTAGAGCCACATGATTCCAACAAACAGCATTCGGGGTCGGCGCCGGCATATAAGACACCGAACGATCCAGGCTCAGGACAGTCCGGGTCATCGAAACGATGTCCACCAGAGGTTCCAAAAAATATCGGATCGCGAATTTTCCTGTGATGGCGATAAATAAATTCGCCTGTCTGAAGCGTGAATATACGTGGTTTCTGTGTGCGCAATTCAGTGTGGGGGAGCGGATGTTCGCCTGGCAAGTCGATCATATCGCTCCTTGTTCGCCGTAGCCACACGCTGCGCTTACTACATCATCAGCAGATCCTTCCCGAAGAGCATCGATGGGTGTTCTATTACCAAGCCTTTCGCTAGGGATTGTGAAGAAGTTAAGCTGCATCCAAGGGTCAAGTTCGCTCAGTTGCCCAAGAACCTTCTCCAGACCTTTGAGCGTTCTTCCTTCATCAAATTGAAAGCATGGATAGCTATACCCACGCTTACCTTGCGTGAGCGCAAGGAGCTGGTTAGAAGCCCGTCGCTTATCTACCGCCTGGCGAGAGATGTTCAACAATTCGGCTACCTGTTCGGAGGTAAGCACGCCTCCCGAGGTCTTTAGCATCTGCTGTCGAAGGCCGATACCTCTGATCTTCGCGTCGATAAGGGGATCCTGTACTGCCAGTTCACACATCCATGAGGCGGAACTGACGGCTTCGAGCATTACTAAATGGTCTGTAGGCGCAGACGTAGCCTCGTCGATCATCGAATTCGTAAGGTCGTCCTCAAAGGATTTGACCGCTCTCAGCACGCGAGTATAGAACGCTGGATGCTTTGTATTCCTGAATGTCAGCAAGGTAGACGCCAAGAAGTGATGATCGGACGCAGGGTCGCTATCGATATTTAGGCACAACACGTTGCCCTCATATCCTGCTCGTACTTGGAACTTATCGAGTTCGAGATGGAGCTTCTTGCGATGGAATTGGAAGAGCAATTGCCGCCCTTTCATCTCGAATCGCAGTTTCTTATCGCACTTAAGTGGGAGCCGTATATCAATTGCTGACCCCTGCGGTTTCCTAGAGAACTTCAAAGCGGAATCAACAGTCATGTTGTGACCACGAAACCAGTCTTGAATCACGGCCTGAACCTGCTCAACGGAGTCAGGCTGGACTGTGCTGCTGTTCATAAAACAACCCCCGGTTGACATATTCATTATCGGTAGTTGGATGCAACTACGTCAACAACAGATACAGTATTTTGGTCACAAGTCTCTGGCATGGGGTAATCGGTTTGGAATCCAGGACGACTTTAGTCTGTTGATTTCAACAGGATATGGTCATTGTTTCGGCGGGTGGCCCATCCAACCAAACATTGGGGTGCCCCGTCCTAGCTCCGCTAGGGCGGGAGATCCCATCGCCGCCCAGCCTTGGACAGAATCTCAGACGGGATCATAGACTGATCGCATGCCTTCCGGATTGCGCCGATTCCAGCAGAGCCGGCAACTCCATTTCATCACCTTCAGTTGGCGGGTGGCCCACGTCCCGGGGAAGCTGACTCACTGAAAACCTGGGGTGCCCCGTGGTTCCGCCCGCCGCGGCGGGGAACCCGGGAGCCACAACCGCCGGCTTCCCGTCATCGGAGTATGGCGGGAGTCCCGGATCTCGCATCTGAACCCGGACTTCGACCACCGCACACTCCAAAACCCTGCCTCCAAGGGGCGAAACCACCCTTCGCAACATCGCTGATTCGACGATTTCACTTGAATTCGTAGACCTGTGCGTCACAAATTCTCTGGATTGCTCCACCTGCAGGTGCACTTTTCCGCGAAGCCGCAATCCGTCAGTTTTTGCCCTCGAAATTCGACCTGCCGGTCTACGCCTCCCGCCTCACCGCCAGCTAGTGTCCTGTCTCCAAAGTCCGCATCATAAATCCAGTTGTCATCCTGAGCGACGTTTGGCCGGCTTTTGGGCCAAACGGAGTCGAAGGATCTGCGGTTGTTCTTCGCTCATTTTGTCGCG
>Ga0187865_1000243_pt1 | contig 78433 bp, 84 predicted proteins | sample June2016WEW_11_1_2_FD_132989 | JGI IMG/M metagenome (GOLD analysis project Ga0187865, IMG submission 132989) | Peatland microbial communities from SPRUCE experiment site at the Marcell Experimental Forest, Minnesota, USA - June2016WEW_11_100 | ecosystem: Environmental > Terrestrial > Soil >... | reverse complement strand
TGACAATGGTCTTTGGATGCGAGAAAATGTTCTCCAGTTTGGTGACAATCGTCTCAAGGGCGGCGACTTAGGTCGAGGTCCCGGAGACTATTTTCCCCGCCATCGAGACTATGGTCTGGACGATCCAGGCAATGGTCTTCCTCGTCCAGACGATAGTCGGTTTGACCCAGACACTTTTCTCAGAAATGGAACCCATTTTCTACGCATCTGAGACCGGTTTCTCCATTACGCAGAAGACCATCGGCAAAGTTCGGGCGGCGATCATGCATCCCAATCGGATTTTCCGGAGGGCATAAAGATTTTGCTTGATTCAAGAGAACGTGGAGATTATCTGACGCTTACCCATCTGAGAAACTATTCCGCCACGCATTCTCAGTTTCCTACGTGCCCGTTTTAGGCCAACTGACATAGTCGATACGAGGGGAATCGCTGGGCCAGGTTCTCACCAGCGCCGGATATAACTCCACAAGACTTGGTCGAAAGCTTTAGAAGAATGGGACAGAACGCCGAAGCCAAATCGAAAATCAGCGTCGAGGACAGGGAAGCCTTCTGCGAATCCTTTCAGTCCGCGCTGGACAGCTACACCTACCTCGAAGACTGAAGACTAATATTCCAAAGCAAAAGACGCCACGGATTCCCCAGCGCGGCCGAGCCGCACCTAAGCGAAAACGTAGAACTTCTATCGAACATGTGGGGACGGCTCTCCAGAGCCGTTCCGCCCGGGCAATTGAAGGACCGGAAATCCGGACGGGTCTGGAGACCCGTCCGCACATGTTTCATCAGTTTTCAGCATGCGTGAATATAAGCTTGCTGAAAAAGCAAGAAAATGCACGTTTGTTATCACAGATTTGAATCTGAGATAATCCGTGGCGCTTTCATTGAGATCTATAAGCGTATTCGCTTGCGGAACTGCCGAATGGATTGACGCACGGTTTCGGGCGCCGTTCCGCCGCGCTCCCTGCGTCGCGAGATTGCTTTCCTCAGTGTCAAAGAATCGTAAAGATCCTCTTCGAACAAAGGAGAGAACGTTTTGTACTCTCTCAACGGCATTTCTTCCAGCGTGATCCCCAATTCGGATGCCCGCACGACCATCCTTCCAACGAGGTGATGCGCTTCCCGAAACGGCATCTTCTTTGCCACAAGATAGTCCGCCAGTTCGGTTGCATTCAAAAATCCCTTTTTGGCTGCTTCCAGCATTCGTTCCGGTTGAAGCCGCATACTTTCGAGCACCTTCTGGACCATCAGCGCGCAATGTTCTACCGTACGAATGGAATCGAAGAGCGCTTCTTTATCTTCTTGCAGATCCTTGTTATAAGTCATGGGCAATCCCTTCAAAACCGTTAGAAGAGACATCAGATGACCATAGACCCGGCCCGTTTTGCCGCGAACAAGCTCCAACCCGTCGGGATTTTTTTTCTGAGGCATAAGGCTGCTGCCCGACGCGAGGCTGTCGTCCATCTGTACAAAAGAAAACTCGGCGGAATTGTACAAGATCAGGTCTTCCGCCAGCCGGCTGAGGTGCATGAGAAGAGTGCTGGCAAAAAACAGAAAATCCAGGACGAAATCCCGGTCGGCCACAGCGTCCATACTGTTTTCCGACGCAGACGAAAATTCGAGATCTCGGGCCAGAGCGTCGCGATCAATCGGATACACCGTGCCCGATAGGGCGCCCGAGCCGAGCGGGCAGACATTCATGCGTTGTAACGCTTCCCTCAGCCTCTGGCGGTCCCGCAACAGCATCTCGCCGTAGGCCAGCAGGTGATGAGCGAACAATACGGGCTGGGCCCTTTGCAAATGCGTATAACCCGGCGCAATCACCTGGAAGTGCCTCTGGGCAGCATTTGCGATGGCTTCCAATAAGTGATTGATCCGGTTTTCGATGCTTTGTTCTTTCTGCCTCAAATATAGCCTCAGATCAGTTGCGACCTGATCGTTTCGGCTCCTGCCGGTATGCAGCTTCAGTGCCAGGCTTCCCACTTTCTTGCCAAGGACTTCCTCCACATAGCTGTGGACATCCTCCGAACTGCTGCGGACGATGGCTTGAGGGTCCTGCCTGCTTTCCTGCCGTATGAGACGAAGCCCCCGCTCGACTTTCAGCCTCTCCTTGCGCGTGAAGACACCGGCTCTTTCAAGCGCTCGCGCATAAGCCAGGCTGCCTTCAATGTCCGCCTCCAGCAATTCACGATCGAAGGAGAGTGAGTCGTTGAACTCGGCAAAAAAAGGATCTTCCTCCGAGGTAAAACGTCCTCCCCACAACTTTTTTCTTGGCAAGATTATCTCCTTGAAAAGAAGAATTTTCGCAGATTGGAAGAGACCGGACAACTGAATTCGAATTTGTTAACCACGGGTGCACATGGATATGAGCGGATTGTTCTGCGGATCCGCGAAGATCCGCGCGCGTCCGCGGTTTAGTTTTACCGGTCTTTTCCCGAAGCGAAATAGCCGGTTTTTGATGCGATGACTCTTAATCCGCGGGTTTTGGTTTCGAGTTTGATCGCCCGCCATTCTCCTTCCGTTGTTTTGGGCGGGTAATATCCCAGGGAGTATTGGTTATGCATCTGATCCAGTGCCGCCAGGATTGCATCGTATAACGCCGTCGACCCGGAGCCTTCCAGGCCTTTCAGATCGTTTTCTATCTGTCCGAAATCCCGTGTAAATGGCTCGACGACCCCAGGGCTTGCTGCGAAACTCCATCAGCATCGCTTCATCCCCGCGGTTAAGATGCTTGAGGAATTGCAGGAGCGACTTGCCGGCATTGGAGAGCTTCTCCCCGTCCATACTGCCGCTGGTATCCAGCAGGAAAATGATGCTCAACGAAATGTATTCCCGGCTGAATTGACTGATGATCTGGGGCTTTCCGTTTTCGGAAAGGATGAAATCGTTCTGACTTAAATCGTTGACCAGCTTGCCTGCACGATCAAATACGCTCGCATAAAAGCCGACCAGTTCTACTTTAATGTTGTATTGATAAGGAAAATCTTGAGCGAAAGACTCCGGGGAATTCCTTACTTCTGAAAAAGCACAGAATAATAAAACGGATCCCGTTAATAATGCCGATGCGTGCTTCATTCCCTTTCTATCCCACATTTTAATTCTAGCGGACGGACGGCAGGGAGCGAAAGGGGGATTGCAAACTGCAATGCTGGGATTGGATTTGCACAGGTCTTCGCGAGTATAAACCTGCAGAGACCCGCGAAAATCCCGTCTGTTTTTCAGGAGGGATTATAGCTCCAGAGCTTCCTCTTCAGGGGATTCCATCCCCATGCGTCTCAGTTTTTCGACGAAGGTCGTTCTCTTTAGATGAAGCAACGAGGCCGCTCTTTTTTTATTGCCTCTTGCAACCGCAAGACTCTGAAGAATGAGGCGCTTCTCCAAATCTGAGACCATGGTGTTGAAATGGATGCCATCGTCCGGGATGTCGATGCTTTGAACCTGTTCGGCACTTGGGGAGCGACTGGAAACCACCGGAAAATCCTCCAAGTCCAGTAGATTGCGGTCGCCGGACAGCGAAACAGCCATTTCGACCGAGTTTTCAAGCTGACGAACATTCCCCTGCCATTCGTAGGCCATCAGGCTTTTCATGGCCTCGTGAGATACACGCTTCAGCTGCAGTTGCTGTTCCGTGCAATATTTCTTTGTGAAGTGTGTAATCAATGGCGGAATATCATCGGGCCGCTGCCGCAAGGGCGGAACCTGAATTGGAATCACGTTGAGCCGGTAATATAGATCCCCCCGGAATTCTCCCTTCTCAACCGCTTCCAGAAGATCTCCGTTCGTGGCGGCGATAATCCGGACATCAACTTTGATCGTCGCGGCGCTGCCCACTCGCTGGAATTCACGTTCCTGAAGCACCCGAAGAAGCTTTACCTGAAGATCCATCGGCATACTGGATACTTCGTCCAAAAACAGTGTTCCGTGATTCGCCTGTTCGAACCTCCCAATCCGGTGCTGGTGGGCATTTGTGAATGCACCTTTGACATGGCCAAAGAGCTCGTCTTCCAGGAGATTGGAGGGGATCGCACCGCAATTAACGGAAACCAGAGGCTGGTCTTTCCTGGGACCGTTGTAGTGGATGGCACGGGCAATTAGCTCCTTGCCTGTGCCTGTTTCTCCCGCGATCAGGATTGTGCTGGTTTTTTGTGCAACCACTCCGATTAAGCGATAAATGGTCTGCATGGCCGCGCTGTTGCCCACCAGATTTGAAAAATGATATTTCTCCTGCAGCTCGCCGCGCAGCATTCGGTTCTCGGATTTCAGCTGGTGCTCCTGGAGCCCCTTTTCAACCCTCATGACCAGTTCGTCGAGTTGAAACGGTTTCGGGAGATAGTCAAAAGCGCCTTTGCGAATCGCTTCCACCGCCGATTGAATGTTCCCGAAGCCCGTCATAAGGATGACGATAGTCTCAGGGAAGAGCGACAGCGCTTCCTCCAGGATAGCCTCTCCCGTAAGTCCCGGCAATCGCAGATCGGTGATGATTACGTTATAGGGATATTGCCGGAGCATGGAGTGGGCAATCTTTCCGTCTGCCGCTTCATCGACTTCGAAGCCGGCGTGTTCAAGCGCGTTGCGGACAACTTCGCGCATGTAGTCTTCATCATCCACAACAAGGATCCTGACGTCTTTTTTACGTTCCATAATCCTCTCACAGCGAATAACAGCTTAATTATATATTTTCTACAATACATCGAATTATGAGTATTTATATAACTCATGATATTCATATTTGTCAAGTATTTTTTTAAACATTGCAGGCAGCTGTGGAAAAGCTGTGGAAATTTGGGTTGAAATCCAAAAGCGTCCAAATCGTACTTCAATTTTCAAATGCTGATAAAAAGGAAAGCTATTTTCCAGCACTTTCATGCCGATAAATCCCTAATATGGGATCGAATGGCGTTGATATAAGTGTTCTTGTCGTCGATGATGACGCCGATTTGAGATCTGCTCTTACCGAGTATATCTCGAAAATGGGAGTCAGAGTCCGGACGGCAGGTAATCTTGCCGAAGCGCAAAAATTGCTGCAGACTGAGGCGGTCCCTTTCGATTTGGTTCTGTGCGATCTTAAGATTCCTGGCGGAAGCGGGATGGATGTGCTTCGAGCCGCTCACACCCGAAGTCCTGAATCGCTTGTAACGATCATAACGGGCTACGCTTCCATCGAAACGGCCATCGAGGCGATTCGGTTGGGCGCCTACAATTACATCACTAAGCCATTCTCTTTAAGCGAGATCGGAGTTCAGGTCCGCAATATGATTGAACGGGTGACGTTGTCAAAAGAGAATGCCAGGCTTTCAGTTCGTCTCCAGGAACTGTATCAGCAGGTGAATCGAGCTCAAAATGAGCGCGCCGACGTTTTTCGGCTTCACGAGGAAATTAGCAGAAACATTCAGGAAAACACCCGCAGGTTGGACAAGTTGCTGATGCTTCACTCTACCACAATGACCGGCGCTCGAACTCCTGTGGTTGGTCCCGACAAATCGGCTATCTTGACGCTGATTAAGGCAATTGAGAGACTGGACAAACTCAAGGAGACAACCGGCATCTCTCCTGTGGAACTTGAAGAGAAAAAACGCGACCTCGTTGAAGAATTTATCGGTCACTTCTAAATCCGTTTATGCGTTTACGGGTTTACGCGTTTACGCGTTGTGGAAGGTCGGCGTCGTCCACCTCACTCCTCTGTTTTTTCATTGAACAGCTTGATCCAAAAGCATTGCAGTCAAAAAAAGGTTCTGTTAACGCGTAAACCCGTAAACCCGTGAACGCGTAAACAGGATTTGTTCAATGACTGGACGTCAAAGCTTCAGTCGGTTGAATGTCAACAAATTGACTTGCGGCCCGAGGAAAGATGGATATTTGAAGTCGGCACGCCGCTCCCGTGTATTTGATCCATCTGGAAATAAACAATTTAGTGAGAACTTCGATCTGTCCCCTTCCAATGGCATGAGGATTGCCTATTCTCGAAGCTGGAATTGTTCTGAGCCGAACGCGGAAGAGGCAATCCAAGGAGATTTTGAATGGCAACAGAATTGGAGGGCGGCGGACGCAGACCGGAGACCACGGCCTTCAATCATTGTCTGGCGGGTGAAAATCAAGAGCCCGGAGAAACGAAGCTGCTGCTCCAGGCTTTTGAAAAGTTCACTCATGCCTCCAATTCTCTCGAGTCTGCCTTCGGACAGCTTCGGGCGCATGCTCAGCGGTTAACGGAGGAACTGGAAGCCAAAAACGTCGAACTGGAAATCAGCCTGCGGGAAAAACAGGAAGCTCAAAATTACCTGAGAACAATCCTCGAGCGCCTGCCCTGCGGAGTTTTTGTGCTGGATGATAAGGGCGACCTGGCGCTTTGTAACCCTATGGCGTCCGAAGTACTCGAGCAAACCCGAGCAAAGGCGGGTTCCGGAAAACGGAAACCTTTTCTCAGTTCCGAAATGCGCAATTTCTTTTTGGCATCGGCATCTGCGGATGCCACCAAGGCTGACGTTGAAGTTCCCATTTCACGCAACAATAAAAAGAGGATTCTGGCGACATCAGGAGCGCCTTTGACGAATGAGGCGGGAAACAAAATCGGAACGCTGCACATTATCCGCGACATTACGGAAATGAAGGCGCTTCAAGAGCAGAGCAAACGGGTGGAGCGGCTTTCCGCAATGGGAGAAATGGCGGTCGAACTGGCGCATGAAATCCGAAACCCGTTGGCCAGCATCGAGCTTTTCGCTTCGCTTCTGGCAAAAGATCTCTCCGGCGATCTGCGACGTTGGGCGGAAAACATACGAGTCGGGATTCGATCATTGAACACGATCGTTTCCAACATGCTGCATTTTGCGAAGCCTATTCCGCCGACATGCTCGAGAGTCAGCATCCACGAAGTCATTCAGGAGATTCTGAATTTTGTCGACCCGATCATGCAGCAGCGCGATGTACGCGTGGAATCGAGCCTGAGTGCGGCTGAGCCGGTAATCTCCGGCGATCAAGAACTCTTGAAGCAGATGATGCTTAACTTGATTTTTAACGCCATGAAGGCGATGCCCTCACAGGGATCTCTCACAATAAGGACCCGGAACATATCGTCCGGGGCCGCAAGCGAAGAGCCATCTTGCCTTGAATTGCAGGTTCAGGACACGGGAATTGGCATACCTCCTGAGAATCTGAATCGCATCTTCGATCCGTTTTTCACTACGAACAAGAACGGGACGGGGTTAGGGCTCTCCGTTGTCCACCAGATTGTGGAGAGGCACTCCGGGAGTATTACGGTTTCTAGTGAGGTGAATCGCGGCACTACCTTCACTATTGTTTTTCGAACTGCAAAGGAATGAACATGGGAGAAGAGGTACTGGTTGTTGACGACGAGCCGCAGATGCTCATTGCAATTCATGAGACACTGCGACGGAGCGGATACCGCATAACAACGGCAGGAAGCGGTATGGAAGCGCTCTGCAGGCTGAAAGAAAAATACTACCAGCTTGTGATCACGGACATGCGGATGCCGGAGGTGAGCGGACTGGATCTTCTTCGAAAGGTGAAAAGCCTTGCGCCCCAGACTCCGGTGATCCTGCTTACTGCCTACGGTACGATTCAGAATGCCGTGGACGCCATGCGAGACGGCGCGTATGATTACCTCCTCAAACCATTCTCCTCAGAATCACTGGAAACCGTAGTCCGCCGTGCCTTGGATTCTACTCCCAGAAAAAATGAAAAAGCTTCTCACGCGATCGTTACTCAGGATCCGGTTTTCTCGCGTGCGCTCGAACAGGCTTGTCAGGCTGCTGGCAGCAGCGCAACGGTATTGATTGAGGCGGAAAGCGGCACCGGCAAAGAACTGCTGGCGAGGATGATCCACCAGAAAAGTCCACGGGGTTCCAATGCCTTTGTGGCAGTCAACTGCGCGGCGCTTCCAGAAAGCCTTCTGGAAAGTGAATTGTTCGGATTTGAAAAAGGTGCTTTCACGGGAGCCAATGTCTCCAAACCGGGGCGATTCGAACTGGCAAACCGGGGGACCCTGTTGCTGGACGAGATCGGGGAAATGGCCCCGATCCTGCAAGCGAAGCTTCTCCGGGTTTTGCAAGAAAAAGAAGTGGACCGCATCGGAGGCAAGGACCCCGTGGAGATTGATGTCCGGGTGATTGCGACCACGAACCGGGACCTGCAATCACTGGTCCGGCAAGGGGAATTCCGGGAAGACCTTTATTATCGGTTAAATGTCGTTCGTCTGACAATACCCCCTCTGCGCGACCGTCCGGATGATATTCCGTTGTTGGTCGATCTGTTTTGCGGAAGGTACAGCAGGGGTTCAGGACGCGATGGGATCAGTGTCAGCGCAGAAGCTCTGAAGAAACTGCTTTGCCATCCGTGGCCGGGAAACGTACGTGAATTGGAAAATACAATTCAAAGAGCCGTCACTCTCTGCTCTGGCTCTGTAATCGCACCCGGAGACCTCCTGCTCTCAGAGCCGGAGGAGACCTTCTCCAGCCAGCCTTCAAAACCGGCCGAGATCGGATTTTCCGGTGGTGTCACTATGCGCGAAATGGAACGGCAATTGATTTGCAGAACACTGGAGGATACGGGAGGCAACCGGACTCGTGCCGCCAAATGCCTTGGAATCAGTTTGCGAACCTTGAGGAACAAGTTAAATGAATTCGGACTTCAGGACAGGCAGGCAAAATCTGCCCACCCCCACGCACTCTCGGCATGAGGTTCGGGAATGAGTTGGGAATGCTCCCCTTTTTCGCCCGTCGCGTCCCTGCTTGAATCGCAGACCCGGCGAAAACGGAGCGCGTCCCCAGGTTAGGCATGTTATTTGCTTTAGAGGAAGCCTCCTCAAAATGAGGAGGCTTGGAGCGAATCGGATGAAACTCGATTTTTTTCACGATCAGACGTTTGAGGCAGTCCAAGCCTATATGAGCCGCCTCTCTGAACGTCAACAGATTGTGGCGTCCAATCTTGCCAACATCGATACTCCTGGATATAAGACAAGGGATATTTCTTTTTACGCAACGATGCAGGACCTGCTCTCCGATGATTCCGGCGGCCTGAAAGTGTCCCGTCCCGAGCATGTGGGAGAATGGACTCCTCTTCCGCAGGAGACACAAATCTTTGAAGTGCAGGGCTTACCTTCTCGATCCGACAATAACAACGTTGACCTCGACAAGGAAATGCTGAAGCTGAGTCAAACAGCGTTCGGTTATTCTCTCATGGCACAAATCGTGAGAGATAAACTTCACGTCATCGCCAGTAGCATCAACGAAGGGAGGACCTCATGAGCCTGATGACTGCGATTGAAGTCGGTGCATCGGGTCTTACAGCCCAGCGCCGAAGGTTGGAAGTGCTGGTTGGCAACTTGGTAAATGCAAATACGACGCAGCCGGCCGGCACAGAACCGTTCAAGCGGAAGGATGTTGTTTTTGCCCCTGCCAGCCCCCAAATGTCGTTTGGTCAGGCCATGGATGATGCTGCCCAGGGTGTAGAGGTTACCGGGATCGTGACGGATCAAGGCGCTCCGATAAAACGCTATGAACCAGGCCATCCTCATGCGGATAAGGATGGTTACGTCTCCTATCCAAATATCAATGCAATGGAAGAAATGGTGAATTTGTTGTCCGCTACGCGCTCCTATGAGGCAAATCTTCAGGCGGTAAGCAGCGCCAAGGATATGCAGCAGAAAACTTTGGAAATACTCCGATAAAGGAAACTCAATGGAACCAATCACCATCGGTCCGCTCAATCCCAACCTGCAAGTTCCCGAGATCCGTGCGCCTCAAAGTCAAACGAGTGAGAAAGGAACAGGTTTTGGGGATGTTCTGAAAGATGCAATTTCGACGGTCAACGAGCTTCAGAAACAGTCGGATAATGAAATACAAAAGCTCATGACCGGAGAATCGCAGGATCTGCACACGACAGTCATCGCCATGCAGAAGGCCGATCTCTCTTTTCAGATGATGATGCAGGTTCGGAACAAAATCATGGAGGCTTATAAGGAAATCATGGGAATGCAAATCTAAGGGATCCGTCAATAACGAATCCTGACAATTGACTGAATCGCCACCGTGCAGGTCGGCCCTAGTCTGGAGCTTCTAGAATGCCTGGCAATCGCCCCAGTTTTGTCAATCAGCTTATCGAAATGTGGAACCGCCTTTCCTGGGCGCAGCGGCTTACGATCGTTGTCTCCGGCGTCCTCGGTATGGCTTTGGTGTGCGTCATCGTTTTTCTCATGAACCGTGTCGACTATGAGACCCTGTACCGGGACCTGAATCCGGAAGACGCCCAGGCTATTGCAGCCAAATTGAAGGAGCAGAAGAAAGATTACATGGTGCAGGGAACCTCGATTCTGGTCGCTGCTCCAAAAACGGAAATCGATAAACTGCGTTTGGAGATCGCGGGATCCGGTCTTGCGCGAAGTGGCCGGGTCGGCTACGAAATTTTCGACAAGAATCAATTCGGCATGACGGATTTTACCGAACAGGTCAATCTCCAGCGGGCTTTGGAGGGGGAGCTGTCGCGTACGATATCCAACCTGTCGGAGATATCGGAGGCGCGCGTTCATATTGTTTTGCCGAAGGACTCGATTTTTGAAGAAAAAAAAGAAGATGCCAAGGCAAGCGTGGTAGTGACGATGAAACCGGGTGCAGAGCTGTCCAAATCAAGCATCGCCGGGATTAAGGGCGTTGTGGCCGGCGCCGTGCCAGGATTGCACACTCACAACGTTTCCATCGTGGATGAAGACGGTCAGCTTCTGTCTCAATCGGTTGAATCGGGTGAAGCCGCAAGATCTGAGATTGAAACCGGAATCCGCGAGCAATACGAGAAAGAGATGGTCGGCAAAGTCGTTTCCATTCTGGAACCGCTGGTCGGAAAAGGGAAGGTGCGTGCCAATGCATCGATCGACCTGGACTTCAATACGACCGAACAGATGGAGGAAACCTACAATCCAAATTCGCCGGTGGTGCTGAGTCAGCAAAAGAGCGAAGAGCGTGCCGGAGCTTCCTCAATCACTTCAGGAGTCCCTGGAACACAATCGAATATGAGCATGTCTGCCCCGCAGAGTGTCAATTCGGTCCCCGAACACGTGCGGCAAAGTGAATCAACGAATTACGAGGTGAATAAACTCGTGCGCCATACGGTTCAGCCGAAGGGGACGATTCGGAAGCTTTCCTTAGCGGTGATCCTGGATCATAAGACAGTCTACGACAAATCAAATAATGGGACGATCACCTCCAGATCTGAACGGCGTTTGCCGGAAGAGATCAAAGCCTATCGCGATCTGGTACTCGCGGCTGTCGGGTTCAACGAGCAGCGGGGCGATATTGTGACGATAGAAAACGTTCCGTTCTACTCGGAATCGAAACCCGAAGAGCAGCTCCCCCCGGTTCCGTGGTATTCAAAGTGGCACTCTCAACCATATCTGCTGCCGTCGATTAAGTATTGTTCCCTCATTCTTCTGTTCCTTTTGGCTTACCTGATGCTCTTCCGTCCCGTTCACAAGCGTCTTTTCCAGGCAATGTCTGTCGCTGCAATCGGTCCCGGATTATCCGGTGAGATTCAGTTGAGCGCTGAAGCGGCGAAGGCTTTGATGGAAGGCAAACGGCCAGAGGAACTCGCGGCTTCTGAAGGCAGAGCTGTGCCCGGCCTCCCGGCGGCAGAATCAGCCGGGGAGGACGTCGTTTCTTTGGAAACGGCCACCGATGAACAGATCGAGCGCGAACTGATGAAGGAAGCGACTGCCGTGGACATGGGCGGTCGAAAATACGTAGTCATGAAGAAGAGGTTGGTTGAAAAAGCAAAGAAAGATCCGGAAATGGTTTCTCAGTTAATTCGCACTCTCTTGCGGGAGAAAGCATGACACTTCCACCAGTTCCCGTATCCGGTGCTCGGAAGGCCGCGGTTCTGATGGTCCTATTGGGAGATGAGGCCAGCGCTGGGTTATTCCGATGTATGCAGGAAGACGAAGTCCAAGAGATCAGCAAGGAAATCTCGCGGTTGGGAGAAATCAATCCGGAAACCGCGGATTCCATTCTCGAAGATTTTTATCGACTGAGTCTGGCACAGACCTTCCTGGCGCGAGGCGGTCCCGAATTCGCCAAGAGACTTTTAGTCAAGGCATTCGGAATCGAATCCTCCAAGAAGCTGATGGATTATCTCAATATTTCGATGCAGGGCACGCTGGTTGGATTCGACAATCTCCAAAAGGCCGATCCGGTGCAGCTCTCGAAATTCATTCAGTCCGAGCAGCCGCAGACCATTGCTTTGGTTCTTGCACACCTGAATTCATCGCAGGCGGCGGCGCTTTTGAGTTCGTTGCCCGGATCTCTGCGGGCCGAAGTTGTGATGCGCATGGCGAATCTGGAACAGATCTCGCCGGACGTCATCAGCAAAATCACTTCTATCCTGGAGCAGAAGATGAGATCACTCGGCGATTTCAGCCGGGAATCTTATGGCGGCATTCGAGCGGTCGCGGAGTTGATCAACCGCATGGAGACCAAGTCGGCTGTCGAAATTTTAGAAAAAATCGAAGGAGATAATCCTGCGCTTGCGCTGAGCATTCGAAATCTCATGTTTGTTTTCGATGATGTCCTGCTCATTGACGATCAGGGGATGCGTGAAATTTTGCAGCGCGTGGACAAGAAGGCTCTCACGATTGCCCTGAAGGGAACCAGCGAAGAGTTGAGGAATCAGTTCTTCCGAAACATGTCCAGCCGGGCTGTTGAAATGATGAGAGAAGACATGGATGTGCTGGGACCCATAAAAGTCCGGGAGGTTGAAACGGCCCAGCAGCAGATCGTCAGCGTAATCCGGAAACTGGATGAAAGCGGTGTGATCAACCTCAAGGGCGGCAGCGGAGATGAATACATTAACTAATTATGAATTACGAATGACGGATTACGAATTGCCTCACCGACTCTTTCAATTCGTAATCCGTCATTCGTAATTGGTTTTCTTCATGGCTCTAAGAATCATCAAACAAGGAACAGCGAAAGCTTCCAGCGTTCAGCAATTTCTTTTCTCTGAAAATACGCGTGATTCGGGATCCTCTGCCGGGCAGAAATGGCCTGATTTCAATGCCATCCCGGTAGTCGCGCCAATGAAGGATCCCGAACTCCCAGAACCATCAAAACCCGCTGTCGATCTGGCGCATTTGGAAAAAACGGCCTATGAGAACGGTTTCTTGCAGGGTGAAAAGGCGGGAATGGAAATTGCGGGACAAAAAACCGAGGCAATAATGCGGCGCTACGCCGATTCAATTCTTGAACTTGGCAAGCTCCGGTCTTCTCTCTACGCCCAGGTTGAACGTGAAGTGGTGAAACTGGCCGTCGAGGTTGCAAAGAAGATCGTGCACCGTGAGATTCAGGTGGACAAAGACATCATTCAAACGCTGGTACGTGTGGCGCTCAGCCATGTTGCCGAAAAATCGGCTGTAACCGTACATCTCAGTCCTGCAGATTACAGCTATCTTCTGGAGCAGAGAGCCGAATTATCCCAAAGCGAGGGACGGGATATTTCGTTGCTGGCCGACAAATCGATAGAACGCGGAGGATGTTTGATCCAGACCGAATGCGGCGATATCGACGCCCGGATCGAGGAGAAGTTTAAAGAAGTCGAGCACGCATTTTTTGAAGGCTTGAAATAATATGGCCAGCCCTGAGCTGAACCTGGAAAACTATTTTCATCGAATCAGGAAGTTGGATCCGGTTAAAGCGATCGGCACAGTCAAGCGAGCTGTTGGACTGGTCGTGGAGTCGCTGGGGCCTCCCGTCTCGATCGGAGAGTTGTGCGAGATCGTGGGCAGGGACCGAGACGATGTCAGCATTCCTGCGGAGGTCGTCGGATTCAGAGACAACTATGTCATCTCGATGCCTCTGTACAAAGTTCACGGAGTGAAGCTAGGGGATAAGGTTATTTGCCGGAAGAAAAGAGCGTCCATCCCCGTCGGCCCTGCGCTTCTTGGTAGAGTGGTGAATGCGATGGGAGAGCCTATCGATGATCAGGGCTCTATGGACGCGCTGGAAGAATATCCGATTCAGTCGTCCGAAACAAATCCCCTGGAACGAAAGAACATTGAAGAAACGCTCGGCACCGGCATTCGATCGATTGACGGACTGCTGACATGCGGGAAAGGCCAGCGCATTGGTATTTTCGGCGGAAGCGGCGTAGGGAAGAGCACTCTCTTAGGGATGATGGCACGGTATACCTCGGCGGATGTTAACGTAATCGGCTTGATTGGTGAGCGCGGTCGTGAAGTGAGAGGCTTTATCGAAAAGGACCTTGGGGTGGAGGGATTGAAGCGCTCCGTTGTGGTCGTCTCCACATCGGATCAGCCTCCGCTGCTGCGCATCCGCGCTGCGCTGGTTGCGACAACGATTGCCGAATATTTCCGCAATCTGGGAAAGGACGTTTTGCTGGTCATGGATTCGGTTACGCGCTTTGCCATGGCGCAACGGGAGGTTGGGCTTGCGGCCGGAGAACCTCCGTCGTCCAAAGGGTACACACCTTCCGTATTCGCGCTACTGCCGCGGCTTTTTGAGAGAGCCGGCAATTTTATGTCGGGAGGGAGCATTACCGGATTCTATACCGTCCTTGTGGAAGGGGACGATATGACCGAGCCGATAGCCGATTCCGTCCGCTCCCTGCTGGATGGACACGTGGTTTTGAGCCGCGAGCTTGCCTGGCGCAATCACTATCCTTGCATTGATGTGCTGGCCAGCGTGAGCAGACTTATGTCCGACCTGGTCCCGCAATCCTATTTGCAGAGGGCAGGAAAAATCCGGGAATGGTTGTCGACGTACCGAAAAGCTGAGGACATGCTCAATATTGGGGCCTACGCCAAGGGGAGCAATCCAAAGATCGATCTGGCATTGAAAAAGATCGACCCGATTAATTCCTTTCTGATTCAACACATTGATGAGCGAGTCAGTCTCGAGAACGCCTTTGCCGGAGTTGAAGAGATGACAAAGGATTGAGGCATTGTCAAGATTCCTTTTTAGCCTCGAAACATTGCTACGGCATCGAGAAGATCTGGAACAGAAAGAACGGGATGAACTGTTCCGGCTGACTTACAAATATCAAACGGAACTCCGTCATCGCGAGGAGCTTGCCATTAAGTTTCGTGAAACAATGAAGGAGCTTTCTTCCAAACGATCCGAAAATTCGGATCAACAGGAGTTGGATTTGTTTTACCCGTACATCAACCGACTCACTTACGAAATTGGCGAAAGCGAAAAACACCTTACACAATTGCAAGCGGAGGTTCAGGCGCAGAAAGACGTCGTCATCGAAGCCAGCAAAAAGAGGAAAGTGCTTGCCTCGCTGAAATCGAAAAAAGAAAAAGAATTTGTCGCTGCAATGGAAAAGCAGGAGCAAAAAGAAGTTGATGATCTGGTAGTCACGCGATTCGGGGCCAGAAACTTCGGATATCGAGGGAAGGATGACTTGGACAAGAGCGGAACAGACATCAACAACAAACTTAGAAATGGACGGTCATAATATGCAAATAAATACTTCGGCAACCCTTCCTAACGCGGCTGCGGAACCTGCTGCCGGTGGAACAGATCATGTAGAGAATGGATCCGCGGGCTCCTTCTTTGCTCAAATGGATCAGATTTGGAGCGCAAAAACTGGACAGGATATTTCCCCAAAAAATCCGGATGAAAAGGCCTCGACGAAAGCGGAAGGCGATCCGCTGACAATGCTGATGCTTGCTTCTTTGATCCCTGGAAAAATGGAGGCGCCGACTCCAATCCCGATTTCGCCTGGTTCTGTGGGAAATGAATCATCCAAATCTGTTTCCGCCCCTCAGACGGATGTTCCGTGTCTGGCCTGCGACCAGACGCTCATTCCAGTTTCCGGCAATAGCGAGGATGAAAAAGCCCTTTCTCACGCATTGGCGTTGACGGGGAACAAACGCCCGAAAAATGCTGCTTCCAATACGCAAATAAACGCTTCGGCGACCGTGTCCAGCACGGCCACGAAACCGGCCACGGGCGGAAAGGATCAAGTGCAGGATGGATCTGCGAGCTCTTTGTTCGCTCAAACGGATCAGATTTTGAATGTGAAGACCGCCCAGGACATTTCTGGGGAAAACCCGGACGAAAAGACTTCGACGAAAGCCGCAGCGGGTACTCCGGCCGACTTTTGTTTTTATCAAGGGTCGGACCCGGACGTCCAGTCGGTTTCGAAAAGTCAGGGCTCTTTCGTGCGTTTCAAAATGGCAGATGATAAGCTGCAAGCCGAGTCGCCGGTTTTGCCGCAAGTGCAGGATAGACAGGCAACACAAACACTCAATCGAACGGAAACTGGAGGGAAGAGTGCTGTGGAATCTGTCAAAAACACTGGCAAAAGCGTTGTTGAGAACCTGGAGAACGTTGCGAAAGATAGTTTCGAGATTGATTCGAACTCTGGTCCTCAAGAGAGCAGCGCGGTCCGGGATATAATTTCGAAGACGCATTCGCCTTCCGGAAAAGCCGAAATAGATGCAGGTTCGAAAGAATCAGCTCTGTCGAGTTTTACAGTCGACCGTGAAGCACTGCAGGTGGCCGCGGAGCCCGTGCGTCAGACGGCGGCATCTGAATTGCGCCAGGGAGTGCTCTCGCGATTTGAATATGACCCGTCACCCGAAAGCCTTGGTGCGACTGTCAGCCTCCCAATCTCGGATAAGCCACCTGCTCGACAAGATGTCCCACAAGCTGTTATTCCTGGAAAATTGGAAGACATCGCGCAGGAAACTCTCGAGAATGCGGGTGCAGGAAATAATTCTGCGGGTCAGGAAAGCCAAAGCAAGGATCCAAGCTCATGGACGATTCCGCAAACCAGGCAAGATAATACCCGTGGCGATTCTCCAAAATCGTGGATTCAGTTGACCGAACAGCAACACGATGCTTCCGCTCAACCTGTTTCGGGCTCAGTGCATTCTACTAGCAACGAGAGTACGGTGATTTCGACCCGTCCGGAGGTTGCCTCGTCGCAGCCGAAGGAGTTCATCTCCCAACTTGCTGGACGGATGCAGGTGCTGCTGCAGGATGGGAAAGAAGAGATTCGCATCCAGCTGAAACCTGACTCTCTGGGGCATCTCGAGATAAGAGCAGAGAGTACGACGGATGGCGTTGTTGCCCGAATCGTTGCCGAATCCAGCAATGTTAGAAACTATTTGGAATCCAATCTGCATTTGCTGCATCAAAGCCTGCTGGACCAGGGGCTGAAAGTCGACCGCATTCAAGTAACGATTCAAAATGGTTCGGATTCTCAATCTTTTTCGGGGCACGCCGCTCAGTCAGGCAACAGCGGATCCGGATATCATGGACGAGGGACAGGGCGGCCTTCTGACATTTCAGCGAACGAACCGGACGAATTGAGCGTTGATCCAATCACATGGATTGCGCTGAATCACAATGTCCACTTCCACACTATTGCATAAATTGCCCATGGGCAATTTTTTCATGCCCGCAAAAGTCAAACCGATAATTTGGGAAATCAGGCAAGTGTTGATTTATCAAAGCTTATTCTGTTTTTTTAAAAATCGAGAGAATTGGCACGACTCATGCAATATCAGGCTGGCACTTTCAGGGTTTGCATTTCAAACCCGATTGTGAGGAAGAGACGACAGCTTAGCCGAAGAGCCTGAAGCTGCAAAGAGAAAGAGAGGTCGGATAAATGAGCACTGTTAATCCTTTGGGTTCGATCACCAATACCAACTCAACGGCGTCCAGTACTAGTACCAATTCCAATACGGACATCAGCGAGACTGATTTTCTTAACCTGCTGGTGACCCAGCTTCAGAATCAGGATCCGATGAACCCCATGGATAGCGACCAGTTTGTATCACAGCTGGCAACATTCAGCTCCCTGCAACAGCTCATTTCGATTAATCAGGCTGTCACGCAGCTTGCCGCCAACTCTGGAGCAACTGGAACTACCAGCGGAGACGGATCTGAAAATCAGTCTTCAACTGTGTCCACAATTTGAATTGAATCAGATCAATTGATTCCGGCTAATCCGGATTAGGAGAAATCTGATGTCTACAACTTCCATTTACACAGCCTTGACCGGGATAAATAACGCCAGTTTAGCTTTGAACGTAGTCGGTGATAATCTTTCCAACATGAATACCACTGCTTTTAAGACTAGTACTGCCAGCTTCTCAGAATTGCTGGCGGGCTTCTCGGGCACAAGTGCTGCCGGGAATCCAATTTCTTTGGGACTTGGCAGCACATTGAACGGGATTGATAGCAATTGGACCCAGGGGACTATCGACAATACTGGGATTTCTACAGATGCTGCGATCAACGGAAATGGTTTTTTTGTCGTTTCTACAAACGGCGGCATGGGTTATACGCGGGCGGGTCAATTTTCATTTGATCAGGACGGCAATCTTTTGAGTTCTGACGGGTTTCAAGTACTGGGTTATCCGGCCGTCGACGGTACGATAGATACCAGTGCAGCGCTACAGCCGATCAATATTAAGGAAGGGCAAATCGTCCCGGGAACCGCTACGACTAGCCTGACAGTTTCTGCAAACCTGGATGCGCAGGCGGCCGATGACACAACATTCTCTTCTTCGGTGCAAGTCTATGATTCTCTGGGATCGCCGCACACAGTTAATTTGACATTTGCCAAAACGGGTGCAGGCGCGTGGAGTTGGTCGGCGACCATGTCTGCCACGGATACAGGCGGGGCCAGCACCGACCCGGCGGTTCAGGTCGGATCCGGAACGCTGCAATTCGATGGCACCGGCAAGCTGGTTGTTGCAGATCCGACTGCCGCCAATCCTACTCTGGATCTCTCAGGGCTCGCCGACGGTGCGAATGACATGAGCGTTACCTTCAATTTGTGGGATTCAAGCGGGAATACTTATATTACAAATTATGCAAGCGACTCGAGTGTTTCCTCAAGCTCCCAGAACGGGTATGCTGCCAGCGCTTTGAACGCCATCAGTATTAACAGCGATGGAATAATAATGGGATCGACGGCAAGCGGGCAGTCAATTCAACTGGCGCAACTTGCGTTGGCAGATTTCCCGAACGTGAATGGTCTCCAGAAATACCAGGGGAGCACCTTCGCGGCCTTTAGCACTTCCGGCGATCCTTCGATCGGGGTTGCAGGAACCGGAGGCCGCGGAACCATCGCGGGATCGTCGGTGGAACAATCCAATGTCGATATGGCGAAGGAATTCGTGAACCTGATTGTGGCGCAACAGGCATATGAGTCAAATTCCCGGGTAATCACGATGACGGAGCAAATCGTTCAAGATTCTTTGAACATGGTCCGATAGCCGTTGGATGATCGGGACAACGCACGTTTTCGGATAGAGGGTAACGATATGGCGATTGCGGCAACGCCCATCATTCGCAGCAGAGGTCTTCTTGATCTGCTTCGGCAGACCGTTCCCCTTAAGGAGCAGGCGGTGGTAATTTACAGCCGCCTGCTTGCTGTAAATGAATTGTCGGGTTCCATGAACTCGGCCAAGGATTTGGAGAACCTGAGGAGTGCGTTAGCATCCTATTTTCAGGAGTATTTCCCGGATGATTCGGTCCGCCTTTGCACTCTCGACGGAACCAATTACCGGCAAGTTCGCCTATCGGGGCCGCGCATATCCAAACGCAATGAGTTGATTCCTCTGGATAGCGGAATTGCCGGTACCGTCATCCAGTCCTCGACGCCCCTGTGGATTCAGGATACGCAAGCGTCCAGGAAAATGCGCAAATTCTCCGGAAGTTTTTCTGATCCTTTCACTCGTTCTTTGCTCGTGCTTCCTTTCTCGGCTATGCGCAAAACTTTCGGCTGTCTGGCGATGATTTCGAATCACCCAAATCGATTCGACGCCTTGGAATACCACCTTGGATTGCTGGTGGCTGCGCATCTTTCCTCGTCACTCGAAAATTTGCTGACCAGGCAGGAACTGGCGAATGCGAATGAGCGTCTGCGGGATCATGAGTCCCGCCTGACTCAACTAAACCTGCAGCTGCGGGAACTGGCTCACACGGATGAATCCACCGGCCTGTTCAACAAACGCCGGCTTTTTGAACAGCTGGAAATGGAAGTCGCCCGCGCCAGGAGATACGGCGAAATATTGACCTGCCTAATGATCGATCTTGATGATTTCAAGCAGGTCAACGACACGCACGGACATCAGGCCGGCGACGAAGTCCTCCGGCAAACGGGCGCTCTGCTCCGGCGTTCTCTTCGGATTACCGATTTCGTTGCACGATATGGAGGCGAGGAGTTTACGGTCATTTTGCCGCGAACGAACAGCTCAGGAGCCAGCCGAGCGGCGGAAAACCTCCGTTCCAAATTCATGTTGCATCCCTTTGAGGTCCCGAGCGGGAAGGTGCATTTGACCATCAGCATCGGGGGCGCTTGTTGCTCAACGTTCACGTATCTAGACGCCCGGCAGATCATTCTCCGTGCCGACAATGCTCTTTATAGAGCCAAACGAAACGGCAAAAACAAAGTCTGTTTTGCGGATGAGATCGAGATTCCATCGGAGGAATCTCGCCACTATCGGGATTCTGAGGCAGGTTTGACACAGCAATTGTCCAGCAGTTGATGTCGGACCCACCGGAATTTTTTGGGTTATTGAGCCCGATGGAATGAATGTAATCCGTCTTCGAAGATGCCTGCGTTTGTTTCTCAGACGGTTCAATTCTGCGGTAAAATTCTTTCTGCGTTGTTCGGTTCCGCACCCTCGGGAGATACTGTTTACACGCTCATAGCCGAAGATGATAACGGACACACAAAAACGGCCACTGTTACAGTCCACGTGCGCTGAATTGTTGCGGCTGACCGCAAGCAACTGCCTCCTGCCAAAGAAGGGGAAAGTAGGAGCTACCGACCGCGCGCCCCTGCCAATTGTGGATTGTCGGGCGAGTCAGGAATTTGTCAAATCGTGAAGCAGCTTTGACACTGTGTTTGTTCAATAATTGAATGCGATTCCTAACCACTTTGTCTCTCGTTCGTTTCCAAACCGGTTCAAAACCGGTTTCTTTCGGACAATGCTGTTTTTGTGCGCTGGATTCGGGACGCATTTTCGCTGCTCAATGCTGATATCGTAAGTTTCTTAATTCATTCATCTTCGAGCGATCATTTCCCAAAACTCATTCTCCAGCTACTCGCGCCAAAGCATTCCAGGTTTTGTCTTCCCATTGCTTTTATTTTTACCGGTCTTCCAGACTCAGCCAATCGTGATCGTCGCCTAAATTCAATTCTCCCTCTGGCATATCAGTTGCATTGATATGCCCCGAGTGATCAGTGTATGGAGGGTTCTTCCATGATGGCAGCGGGTTCAACGGCAAAGGCAACCGCCGAAACCAAACAGAAAACCGAGAGCAAACCGACCGTCGAAAACAAGCCTGCGGTTGAGACCAAAGGGAAATCGCGAGCATTCTGGGTTTTGATTGGATTTGTGGCCCTGGTGGCGATCGCGGGGGGCACCGTGTTCCTGACGAGTCCTTCACTCAAAGGCGCTAGAGGGGCGATTTGGATGAAGTCTTCGCAGAGTGAGACCGACAACAAGGAGCACGTAAAAGCAACCCTCCCTTTGGATCCTTTCCTGGTCAATCTGGCAGACACCGATCAAGTCCGGTTTGTGAAAACTACATTCCAACTTGGGCTGGCGGAAGTGCCTAAAGAGGAAGGCAAAGATCCGGTCACAATAGCTGCCATCCGCGATTCGATTATTTCCCTGCTGAGTTCCAAAAAGGCCGAGCAGGTCTTGACCCCTGAAGGGAAGGAGACACTGCGGCAGGAAATTCGCTCGCGTGTTAATGCACTGTCTCCCAAAACAAAGGTTTTGGAAGTGTACATCGTCGATTTCGTTGTTCAACTTTAAGAGCCCGAGGGTTACGGTCTATGACAGAATCCGTCAATGCCGTTGAGACAGCTGCCGGCGAAAAGACAGCGGAAAAACTCCGCCATTTCCTCGACATTCCGGTCAAAGTTTCAATTCATCTCGGCACTCGGACGATGAAGGTCCGAGACATCCTGCAATTGCAGTCCAGCTCGATTATTGAGTTGCCGAAATCAGCGGGTGAAAACGTCGACATACTTATGAATGACCATCTCATCGCATTTGGTGAAGTCATGGAGCTGGAAGGGTGCACCGGAATCCGGCTGACCGATTTCAACAGCTTGGTGTAGGAGATACAATCGTGAAGGTATATCTGCGAAACCTCCTGATATTCGCGCTCTTGCTTTTGCCCGTTTTCGGGCAAGCGGCTTCGCTCCCCTCGTCGAATCAAACCAATAATGCTTCCAGTAATTCTGTCGCCGATACAAAAGAGGGTTCTGTTGCACCGGCTGTGGAGGTTCGCGATTCAGAATTGCAGTTCCCGGTCATGCGCACTGTGGGTGGCATAGGTCTGGTTGCGTGTCTTATGATTGCCGCTTTCTTTGTAGCAAAGAAATTTGCGCCCCGCTATTTCCACAAACCGGCATCCCAACGAAGTTTGAAGATTATCGAGACTCTCGCGATGGGAGATAAGAGATCCATATCGCTGGTCGAGGTGGACAATAGTCGGTTTCTTGTCGGGAACACGCCGCATCAGATCAATTTGTTGGCTGCACTGCCGGAATCTCTCTCTCTGGTCTCCGAACCTGAAAGAACGTCCGCCGCACCCAAACCCATAAACAGAAGGGAATCCAGCTCTCCATTCAGAAACCTGTTTGAAGTAGAAAAGAACAGGCCCGCACAATATGCCGGAAGTCGCTTGCCGGAGGATCTTCGGGCAAAAATGCGCCAGCTACGAGAGGCGCTGGAAAAATCCTAAAGTGAATTGCGCCCCTATGAATGCAACCAGGAAGTTTCAAACTCTAGCAGGCATTCTGATCTTGGCGTTGGCAATACTTGCGCTGACCCCTGTCCAAACAGCATTCGGGGCGGACAAAAATTCTCCGGGGGTGGAACTACGAATCGGCGGAGTAGCCGGCAAGGGCGGACTTACGGCTCCGATACAAATTCTGTTGCTGATGACCATTCTATCCGTAGTGCCTGCCATCCTCGTATCCGTAACCTCGTTTACGCGGCTGATTATTGTTTCCCATTTCTTGCGCCAGGCTCTCGGCACCCAGACGATGCCTCCCAATCAGGTGCTCATTGGACTATCGCTGTTTCTAACATTCTTCATCATGCAGCCGGTTGGCGAAAAAATTAATCAGGAGGCCCTGCAGCCCATGCTGAATGGGAAGATCACGGAAATGCAGGCGCTGGATCAGGCATGTGTGCCGCTCCGACAATTCATGCTCCGCTACACACGAGAGAAAGACCTGGCACTTTTTCTGAATATTGCAAAAGAGCCGAAGCCGCGGAATGTGCAGGATATCCCGATGCGCATTGTCATCCCGAGTTTTATGATATCGGAGCTGAAGACGGCCTTTAACATCGGATTTGTGCTCTTCATCCCATTTCTTGTGATCGATATGGTTGTTGCCTCCGTCCTCCTGTCTATGGGGATGATGCAGCTGCCTCCGGTGATTATTTCCACTCCTTTCAAGATTCTTCTTTTCGTTATGGTCGACGGCTGGAATCTGATTATCGGCTCTCTGGTCAGGAGTTTTTATTGACCTCTTGTAAAAAAATAGTGTTTTTCCGGTGATACCGATTCGGAGGGAACTGGCATGAGTCAGGAAATGATCCTAAAACTGGCCAAAGATACGCTTCAGATCACTCTCATGGTCAGCAGTCCTATGCTTGTGGTTGCGCTCACAATAGGAATCCTGGTCAGCATCGCGCAGGTTGTAACCTCCATTCAAGACATGACGCTTTCCTTTGTACCCCGAGTGATCGCCGTTTTCCTGACTTTTCTTCTGGCATTCCCCTGGATCATGAGCACACTTTTGTCGTTCACCAATCAGCTTTTGGGGCATCTCGAGCGATTTGCCCGCTAATCTGTTTGGAGAAACGCCACGGATTTCCAGATGATCACCACGCGAATCCATGTTCGCCCAAATAGAAAATGACTCCGATTCTTTTTTCGACTGCGGAAATAGTCCGTTTCATTATCGTGCTGCTGCGCGTTTCCGGAATAATGATCCTGGCGCCTTTCTTCAGCAACAAATCTGTCCCCGTATATGTCCGAATCGCCTTCTCTTTGATGGTTTCACTTGTCCTGGCGCCGGCGTTACCACTGAAAGCACTTCCGGCCGGGTTAGACCTGGGTAATATTGCCGGTCTGGTTGTCAGCGAGATCCTGTTCGGCGCCCTTTTGGGATTTGCAGCGGCGTGTGTTTTCTCTGGATTCGAGTTTGCCGGGCAGGTGATCTCCTCGCAACTGGGATTTTCGATCATTAATATGATCGATCCGCAGACCCAAGTCGAATCTTCCGTATTTTCATTCCTGCAGAATTACATTTGCCTTTTGTTTTTTCTGCTGATTAACGGGCATCACTGGTTCCTGCTGGCTGTGAATGAAAGCTTCGTGTTATTGCCGGTCGGAGGCTGCCACATCCAAGGACCCATGATCCGGCAACTCATTCATTTTTCCGCTGAGATTCTGGTGATTGGCGTGAGGATTGCCGGTCCAGTCATTGCGGTTTCCATCATCACCGATGTGGTTATGGGAGTGCTTGGAAGGGCGGCTCCCCAAGTCGGAGTTCTGGTGGTAGGCATGCCTCTGAAGACGCTGGTCGGATTCGGGTGCTTAAGCTTCTCCTTCTATTTTCTTCCTCGCTATCTGGAAGGGATCTTCTCATCGCTGTACAGAACTCTGTTCTCGATGGTAAGCGCCATGTGAGGAGCCATCAATGGCCGGCAGCACGGATAACAAATCAGAACGCCCCACTAGTAGAAGGCTCCAAAAGGCACGTGAAAAAGGGCAGATTGCACGCAGCAAGGAAGTGCCGTTGGCAGCGGTCCTCCTTGGTGGGCTCCTGGTGATCATGTACTTCGGCCAGGCTGTGCTCCAAACTCTGGAACATGAGATGATGAATTCCTTCACTCTCCGTCTGCCGCCTGATATTACCGTTTCATATCTTTCGGGCCTCTTTAAGGATATCAGCCTACGTGTCTCGACTGTCTTAGTTCCGGTCCTCTTGGCAATAATGATCTCATCGGTTACCGCGAACCTGCTGCAGGGCGGATTGGTTTTTTCGAGCCAAGCCCTGGGTTTTCATTTCAACAAACTGAGTCCCCAAAACGGGCTCAAAAGGGTTTTCTCAAAAAACGCCATCGTCGAGCTGGTCAAAGGTGTCATTTTGCTGATCGCGGTTGCCTTCATCAGCTATCAGGTCATTTCGAAATACATTCCCTTATATCCGAGACTGGTTCTGATGGACGTCAGGAAACTTTTCCACTGGACCGCCTATATCAGCTACCAAATATTCATCCGGGTGGCCGTCTTGCTTATTACCGTTGCAATGGCGGATTACTGCTTTCAGAAATACCGTTTCATCGATCAGCTGAAAATGACTAAACATGAAGTAAAGGACGAACTCAAAGAAACGGAAGGAGATCCGACCACCAAAAGCCGGATTCGCAGATTACAACGTGAGATGTCCCGCAAGCGCATGATGTCCGACGTGCCCAAAGCGGACGTTGTGATAACCAACCCCACTCACTATGCCATTGCCCTGTCCTACAAAATGGAATCCATGGAAGCGCCCAAAGTAATCGCAAAGGGTGTCGGATTTTTGGCGCTCAAGATTCGTGAGTTGGCACAGGAGCATGACATTCCGCTCGTCGAAAATAAGCCGCTAGCCCAGACTCTTTATAAATCCGTCGAAATTGGGGAGTACATCCCCGCCAGTCTATACAGAGCCATAGCTGAAATCCTTGCTTATGTTTACAAGGCCAAAAGAGCTCTTGTTCGATGAGCCGGAGTTCCAGGATCGGCCAAGATTCCCATTCCACTCGCGCTTTTTTCGGAAATGGTATGCAAATTGCTTTTTCCTATTTCCGAGCGACAGAAATGAGATTTTAGGAGATTCGAGAACTCAATGAGTGTTGCAGAAAGAGCCGCAATTCCGAACCTTTCAAACCTCCTCGGCAAACTCCATTTGATGATCCCCGTGGGAGTGATGGGAATCCTGATTGTCATGGTGCTGCCCATGCCCACCATGGTAATGGATCTCCTGATCAGCTTGAACATTACCCTTTCAATCATTGTCATGCTGGTCTCAATGTACATCCTGCAACCTGTACACTTTTCAGTATTCCCATCACTTCTCCTCCTCATCACTTTGTTCCGACTGGCCCTGAACGTTGCATCAACCCGCCTGATTCTTTTGCACGGGGCCGAAGGGGAGGACGCCGCGGGAAGAGTGATTCAGTCTTTTGGCCAGTTCGTCGTGGGCGGCAATTATTTTGTCGGGATCGTCGTTTTCCTCGTGCTGATCGCCATTCAATACGTTGTCATTAATCATGGCACGACCCGAATTTCTGAAGTTACCGCTCGGTTTACCTTGGACGCGATGCCCGGAAAGCAAATGGCAATCGATGCAGATATGAATGCGGGCATTATCAACGAAGCGGAGGCTCGGGAACGCCGGGATCTGATTTCAAAAGAGGCCGAATTTTATGGAGCCATGGATGGGGCCATACGTTTTACGGCACGCGACGCGGTCGCCAGCGTCATTATTCTGACAATCAACATTCTGGGCGGATTCCTGATCGGCATCCTTCAATTCAATATGGATTTGGTGGATGCCGCCAAGCGGTACACGATTTTAACAATTGGGGACGGGCTCGTGACGGCAATCCCGTCTTTGTTGATTTCGGTGGCCGGTGGCATCATCACCACCCGCGCAGCGTCGGAATCAAACCTGGGGGAGGATGTAGTCCGGCAGCTGTTTACGAACCATGTGCCCCTTGTGATTGGTTCCGGGTTTCTCTTTTTCTTCGGAATTATACCAGGCCTGCCTTTCTTTCCATTTTTTATCCTTGGTTCTCTGACTGCCGTAATGGCCTATTGGCGACGCAAGGTGCATGAAGTTGAAAAGCTGAGTCTGGAGAGAACCAAAGCTGAGAAAGCGGAGGCGGAGAAGCCCAAAGACAAGATCGAAGGTCTCCTGAAAGTCGACCTTCTTGGAATCGAAATGGGCTATGGCCTGATCCGGTATGTGGATGCGAGTCAAGGAGGAGATTTCCTTGACCGGATCAAATCCATTCGCCGCCAACTTGCCTTGGAAATGGGGTTGATCGTCCCGCCGGTCCATATCACCGATAACCTTCAATTGAATCCGCGTCAATACGCAATCCTTTTGAAGGGCGTTCAAATTGCCCGCGGCGAATTGTTGCAGGATCATCTTCTGGCAATCAATCCGGGGACCGCGCGCGAAGAAATTCCCGGAATGGCGACCGTGGAACCTGCGTTCGGCTTGCAGGCTCGCTGGGTCAAGGTCCAGGATCGGGAACGGGCTCAACTGGCCGGTTACACGCTTGTGGATCCCGCAACCGTATTGGCTACGCATCTGACTGAAATCATCAAGTCCCAGGCGTATGAACTGATGGGGCGGCAGGAAACCAAAAACCTTCTGGATAATGTTTCGAAGACGCACTCGAAGGTTGTGGAAGACCTGGTGCCCAAGATCCTTTCGATCGGCGAAGTGCAGAAGGTACTGCAGAACCTCTTAAAGGAGCGGGTCAGCATTCGGGATGCCGTTACAATACTGGAAACGCTGGCCGACTATGGTTCGTACACAAAGAATGTTGCCGCATTGACTGAATATTGCCGTCAAGCCTTAGGCCGCTCGATCTGCAAACCGTATCAGAACGAGGATGGAGACCTGCCCGTATTCACGGTTAGCCCGGATCTGGAAAAAAATATTGTCGATGGTGTCGTCCATTCGGACCAGGGATCTTATCTGGCACTGGAGCCTCGCCAGGCCAAAGATATCATGACTCGCTTTCGTCGCTCGGTCGAAACGGCTGGAAGCAGTGGTAACTCCGTGGTTCTCTGTTCACCTTCGGTTCGAATGTACGTGCGACAACTTCTCGAGCGATTTCTGCCGAATGTCGTGATTCTTTCGCATAGCGAAGTGCCTGCAAGCGTTCGGGTCCTTTCTCTGGGAATGGTGACGTAGGATGAGAATCAAGACCTTTTATACCAAAACCATGTCGGAAGCCCTGCGGCAGATCAAGAGTCATTTGGGACCGGAAGCCATGCTTCTGTCGACCAAAGAAGTGCCACGCCGTTCCGGGGTCTGGGGCAGTTCGTCTGGATTTGAGGTTGTCGCTGCCGTCGACAATGGTGCGGAGAACATCGATGTGTTTTCTCCGAGCCGCGGACATGAAACTGCCATCGAAAGACATTCGGTTCAAGAGCCTGTCAGGTCGATTATCGACGAAGTCACGATAGAAACCTATTCTCCTGCCGGGCTGATCAGCAATGCTCCTGCTTTGTCCAAGGCAAAACTTCCGAAGGCGAAAAACCGCAGCTTTAAAGCTGATCTTGACGTTGTGGCCGAAATCCCATCGGAACAAGAGCTTCCTTTCAAGGGGCGCGCCCCCATCGCTCTGTATCAGGATCTTGTTAAATGCGGAGTGGATCCTTCCCTGGCGTGCGAGCTGCTAGTCAGCGCTCTCGACAGCCTGGCGGTTGGACAGCGGCGTAGCCGTCCGGCGCTGCTGCGATCGGTGACAAATGAGGCCCTGACTCGTGTGGCCGATCCTTCAACTCAAAATGGCATGCCTCAAAAAAAGGTCGTGGCTTTTTTCGGGCCTGCGGGCGTGGGAAAAACAACATCCATCGCGAAGCTCGCAGCGCGTCTTGCGTTGCAGAATAAGAAGAAAGTCGTTCTCATGACATTGGATGGGTATCGAATCGGCGCTATCGAGCAGCTTCGCTCTTATGCCGGCCTGATGGGGATTCCTTTCCGTTTCGTGGACCAGGTGTCTGAGTTGTCCCGGGCGATTGAGGAAAACATGCAGCGAGATTACATCCTGATTGACACGGCGGGCCACGGCCCCAGGGAATTGGGCCCGATACGCACTTTAGCCTCTTTCCTGACGAAATCTGGATGTATCGAACGACATTTGGTGTTAAGTGCGGCGACAAAGCCCTCCGATATGCGCAACGCCATGGATCGGTTCGAGATTTGTCTCCCGGATCATCTGTTGTTCACAAAACTGGATGAAACCTCGACTCCCGGGCCGATTTTGAACGAGCTTGTTCGCACCCAGAAATCATTTTCTTATTACACAAACGGACAGAAAGTGCCCGACGATCTGCACGCAGTGCCCAAGGATCGAATTATCGACATTATGCTTAACCAGAATGAAAACGGAATGAAGGCATAAAACTATGACATCTCCTTATCGGCCCAGTGCCGCCGCAGGCGATCAGCACTCAAAATTGAGAGGGACAGAAGTCCCGGATTCCCAAACACCCTTGCTCCAGTCGAAGGTCCCGGGACCGAAGATTTTGGCTGTGACAAGTGGTAAAGGCGGTGTTGGTAAAACCAATGTCGTAGCCAACCTGTCGGTCAGCCTATCGGAATTAGGCAGAAAAGTTGTGGTGCTGGATGCAGATTTCGGATTGGCCAACATTGATGTGCTTCTCGGCCTGACTCCACGCTATCACCTTGGCCACGTATTGTTCGGCAACAAGACCCTGACTGAAATCATGGTCCCGGGACCGAAAGGAATCCGGATCATTCCCGCCAGTTCTGGCTTGCAAAGAATGTCGGAGCTGACATTGGCGCAGAGAAATCATCTGGTCTCGAGCTTTACAAATTTGGACTCCGACACCGATTTTTTCATTATCGATACTGCCGCGGGAATTTCCCGGAACGTGATTCATTTTCTGCTTTCTGCACAAGAGGTGATTGTCGTAAGCGCTCCAGAACCGACGGCCATAGTCGATGCCTATGCCGTGATCAAGATAATTCTGGCGGAAGACCACAACAAACCGGTCCGGATTCTGATTAACTCCGTAGAAAATGCCCAAGATGCCCACGAAGTTTTTTGCCAGATCAATTCCGTGGTGAAGCGTTTTTTAAACCGGGAAATTGATTACCTGGGCCATATCGAACGCGATTCTCACGTCCCACAGGCCGTTCGAAGTCAAATGGTTGTTACGCACCGCTTCCCCAACGCACCGGCGAGCCGCTGCTTCCGTGAACTGGCTCGCCGCATTGCTCAGCAAGAGGGGTCGGTTTCATCCTCAAACGGCCTTGTTTGGGAAAAGCTCTTGAATGACTGGGTGAATTAAATGCGGACGAGCACAGCACTGCCGAACCCAGGACACGTACCATGCGGGCTGCCGAAAAAACTCTATCAGCCTGCTTTCAACCTCAATTGGGAAATGGTCGGAAGCGCATTTGTTTCGACTGCATGTCGGGAAAACCGGCAGTTGCAACCGAGACGATTGTATGCCCGGAACGCCCTGATCCCAGCGGACTCGAATAGTGAACACGTCTCCTGATGCTCTCTAGGGAGACATGGAACGCCAATTGAATAGCCTGCAGAGCCGGCCAGGACCAATCCGGCAGCTCTGTTCAAGAGGGAGAAGATGATTCAGGATTTATCAAGCCAGCACAACGCCTATGAACCCCCAGTTCCAGCCGATCCCGCACGGGATGAACTGATTCTAGAGCATCTGCCCCAAATCAAATACATCGCTCAACGGATCTCGGCGAAGCTTCCTTCTCATGTCGAGTTAAATGATCTCGTCAGCGCCGGAATTCTTGGATTACTGGACGCCATTGAGAAGTTTGACCCAAACCGGGGCGTGAAGTTTAAAACCTATGCAGAACTGCGCATCAAGGGTGCCATTCTGGACAGCCTGCGCAACCTGGACTGGGCTCCGCGCTCGCTGAGAAAAAAGAGCAAAGACCTCGAGCGAGTTTACCGGGATCTGGAACAGCGCCTTGGACGTCCGGCTTCGGACAAAGAGGTCTGCGAGGAGATGGAGATCTCGCTCGACGAGTTCTATGAGTTGGTGGATCAGATCAAAGGACTGAATCTCGGAAGCTTTCAGGATATGGCCTCACAGGATGAGGATAAAAACAGCGAACCCCTCGTGAAATATGTGCCGGACGCGCCTCAGATGGATCCATTTTTTATTTTCCACAAATCCGAGGTCCAAAGCATTTTGAGCACGGCCATCGACACGCTGCCGAAAAAAGAACGTCTTGTGGTTTCGCTCTATTATTTCGACGAATTGACCATGAAGGAAATTGGAAAAGTTTTGGGCGTGAATGAGTCGCGCGTGTCCCAGTTGCACACCAAGGCCATGTTGCGGCTGAGAACCAAACTCAGAAAAGTGAACGAACAGGACTAACGACTGACCTATGGACAAAGTCTTATCACAGGAAGAAATTAATGCCCTGTTTTCGGCGATGTCTTCCGATGAGTTGGCCCTGGGCGGCCAATCAGAGAAGACCGCGCCCACCCGCAAAATCGCAAATTACGATTTCCACCGGGCCGACCGGATTTCGCAGGACCAGATGCGGTCCATTCATTTGTTACATGAGCATTTTGGGCGCAACTTTGCATCATCGTTGTCCGCTTACCTCCGGGCCTTCGTGGACGTGAATTTGGCTTCCCTGGAGCAGATTTCCTATTCTGCATTTATCAAGTCCCTTTCGGACCCGACACTTTTCGCAAGTTTGGGAATGCGCCCGCTGGACGGCAACATTGCCCTGGAGATGAATCCGTCTCTGGTTTTTCCCATGATCGACATGATTTTGGGGGGACCGGGCCATCCTATGAACGAAAACCGGAATCTGACGGAAATCGAGCTCAACATCATTGAAGGAGTAATCAAACTCGCGCTGCGGGATCTCGGGGAAGCATGGCACCCGGTGATGGCGTTCGATTTCTTCCTCGAGGGCAAGGGAACCAAAGCTCAAATGTTCCAGATTGTTTCGCCCGCAGAGACGGTAATTGCCGTGCACCTGGAAGTCAAGATCGGTGACACCGCCGGAACCATGAATCTGTGCATCCCCTCCCGCATTCTGAAGTTGCTGCGGAATAAATTCGATCAGCAGTGGAATACGAGAAGGCAGAAAGCGACCGGAAGCGAGGCGGAACGTATTTATGAACTGATAAAGCCCATCAGTATTCCTCTCAGCAGTGAAATCATGAGCTCCAAACTTACGCTCGATGATCTGCTGAAGGTTTCTGTCGGGGATGTCATCGAACTGAAAGAACGCATCGGAGATCCCGTTTTGCTGTGCCTTGGCGGGATCCCCAAATATACAGGAAGAATCATTCAGCGGCGGGGGAAAAAGGCTTTTGAGGTATCGGAGCGACTCGTCGTTTGACGTCATGCGCGCCACCAGCAAGTCGGCGGCGGATATCGGGGAGAAATATCGTGGAAGACATCGTGGGACAGTCGGAAAGCCAACAATCGGCAGCGAGTGCGGGACAAGAAAGCGCTGGAAATTGGAATATCGATTTGCTCTTGGATGTCGAGCTTCCGGTCAGCGTTTCTTTTGGGAACTCTGAGATGCAACTGAAGGAAGTTCTAAAGCTGGAGCCAGGTTCGGTTATCGAATTGGACAAATCGGTGAATGATCCGGTCACTATCATTGTCAACCACAAACCGATTGCCAAAGGGGAAGTCGTCATGATTGACGGCAATTACGGGGTTCGCATTCTCGAAGTGGAAAGTGCGGCAGATCGGATTCGATCTCTTGGATAACACTCCTGCAGGTTTGCAGTTTATCGATGATTTTGGACAGATGAAGCTATAAAGGGCAGTGCACAAAAATCTATTAGGAAGAGAAAGGAATTATGGCCAGCGCACAGATTGACCATGAACAACTGAATCTAAGCTCCTTGATTGCAACCGTGAAGGACTTGCCGCCGATGCCGACGGTCGTTATGAAAGTGATGGAGATTACGCAGGATCCGGATGCCTCCGTGAGTAAGGTGCAGTTGTTGATATCCCAGGATCAGGCCTTGTCGGCCAAGATCTTGAGAATCGTCAATTCGGCAATGTACTCTCTGCGTCGCGAAGTTTCGACCGTCTCTCATGCCGTGGCCGTTCTCGGAATTGAAACCGTGAAATCCGTCATCATGGCCGCGTCCGTCGAACGCGTCTTCCAGACGGCGAAGGACCTTGGGACAAAGTTGCTGGCGGATCATTCCTGGGGAACTGCCGTTGCTGCGCGCACCATAGCGCGACGTGTGCGATATCCGAACGTGGAAGAAGCGTTGATCTGCGGACTCATGCACGATATTGGAAAGCCGGTGCTGCTACAGAACTTGAAGACTCGCTATACCGAGATCATCAGCCAGGTCTATGCCGGTAATTCGAATTTCCATCAACTGGAACTTCTGGCTTTCGGTTTTTCCCATGCCCATGTTGGCGCCTTGATGGCGCGCAAATGGAATTTCCCGGCTCAGCTTGCGGAGGCGGTCGCCTACCACCACAGTCCGATTTCCGCTCCCACGCATAAGCAGCTGGCGTGCGTCATAAACCTGGCGAATCTCTTTATGATCTCGATGGGGATCGGTTTCGAGAAAAACAAAGGTCTGGTTCTGGAGAAGCAGGCTTCCGCCGAGTACCTTAAGCTCAACGAACCCGCTCTGGTCGCTCTATCATCTGAAATCAAGTCTGTGATTCAGGCGACAGCGAATCTCCGGCGATAACGGTTGCCCCCGAACAGGAGAATGGAATGTTAGACGCATTTCTGTTTTTTGCTTTGGCTGCCTGCTCGGCAGGTTTTTGCTGGAATATCACAAGAAAAATGATCCGGCGCCTTGAAATTGTGGAACGGGATTTGCAACGCGTTTCAGACGGGATGTCCCAGTTGATGGAACTTCAGATGAAGACGCATCAAAAATTTTCAACTCATTTTGACGACATGGAAGAACGCATTATGGAGCTAAGCGTCCCTTCTCAGGATTCCAACCTCCCGCTGGAGCGGCGCCACCAGGTGCTCGCCCTTGCCCGCCAGGGTGTTGAACTCGAGGAAATCGTCAAGCGCCTCAAGGCGCCTGTCGGCGAAGCCGAGCTGATACTGAATTTGAGCAAGTATATGGGAGGGGAAAGCGCTCCTGCAGGCAAGATCCATGGACAAGTGAGACAATATGCCTAGATACCATTGTTATCGAAAAGAATGCACCCGAATTCGGTCCGAATTCAGTATCTTTTTAAATCGGCGTCGCCCTCCGATGTATGAAGGACACACGCTTTGCAGCGACTCCTGTCTACAGGCGCATTTTGAAAGCGAATTGAGCCGGAAATGGCGACGGCTCCAATTGCAGAAAAGCCAAACTTTTCCCCGCCCCAAATTGGGGACCATCCTCATGCAGACAGCTTTTGTGACGAGAGAACAACTCGATGAAGCGATCAGGCTTCAAAACGAGACCCGGCAAGGCCGCATCGGCGAATGGCTGCTTCGGCTGGGATTCGTCGAGGAACACCAGGTGACTGCGGCTCTTGCCCAGCAATTCGGACTGCCCTTAATCAATTTAGGAAACTCCGACGCCAATGCGGACGCTGTTCGGATGATCCCGGGGAAGGTGGCCAAATGCTCCGGCCTTATTCCCGTCGGATTTGACGATTCTCAGACACTTCGAGTGGCGGTATCGGGACCCGTCAATTTCAATTCGCAGGAAGCCATCCGGCGCATGGTTCGAAAGGGAATTGTCGCTTATATGAGCGACCAGTCCGCAATCGACCGCCTGCTGGAACGAACATATGATCCGGAGGAGTTGGACTTGTCTAATTCCACGACTTTCAGTTCTCTGGAAGATTTGATGGAGATAGGAAATCAGATGATCGCCACTGCCATCAATAACCGGGCTCAAGATATGCAGGCCGAATTGGTCCAGGACTTTTTTTGGGTACGCCTGGATTTTACTTCGGAATCCCACCACTACTTTTTCCGGTATCTCCTGCCGGCAGATCAGACTCACGAGCCGGCACACGAACGGGCAATTGCCGTCAACTATGCTGCGAACAACTAGGATGCAAATGCAATTCTTTCCCAATCGGCTGGGCAAGAATTGCCAGGGATGCTGAAAAACGGGCTGATGGAAGGCCTCCGAAGAGATGGGAAATCGGGAATGCGGCATAAAAAAGACAAAAGTATCTGGCACGAAAGTTGCTATCCAATAATCGGTTCAAACGGCCCTAATACAGGCGGCCCAAGGAAGCGCAAGTGAACAGCGAACTGTATACAGCTTACTCCGGTATGAGAGCGCAGTTGGATGCGCTGGATGTTTTGGCCAATAACCTTGCCAACGCCAATACCACAGGATTCAAGGAAGACCGGGCCTTTTTCGAAATGTTCAACCAATCTGTTAATGGGTCCAACGAAGGCGACCCGGTCGGCAAGGCAATAAAGAGCTCGGTCAAGGCCAACAAAGCGCTGAACTCGTCCGAGGGCGCTATGAGCTTTACAAATGGCGATTTGGATTTGGCAATCAGCGGAGACGGGTTTCTGGTTGTGAATGCGCCTCAGGGGATTCGCTACACTCGAAACGGCAATCTGCATCTGAATGCTCAATCTGTTTTGACGACCGCGGATGGTTTTCCGGTTTTGGGCGCCTCCGGAAGTCCGATAACGCTTGGCCAAGGGCAGATTCACATCAGCGAGGAGGGGGGTGTTTCGTTGAACAATACCCCGGTGGACCGCCTGAAAATCGTCGCTTTTGACAATGTATCGATGTTGGAGAAAGAAGGGAACTCATTATTGCTATCCAGGGCAGGTCAAAGCGCAGAGAAACCTTCGTCCGCCGCGATCAAGTCGGGATACCTTGAGCAGTCAAACGTAAATCCGGTTTCCTCGCTCGTTCAGATGGTCGAACTACTGAGAAATTTCGAGTCTATTCAGAAGAGCGTAAGCCTTGTCATGAATGACATGAACGCCAAAGCCATTGACAAGCTTGGTTCCTAAGGAGAAAGCATGCTACGTGCAATGTATACAGCTGCGAGCGGAATGGAAGCGCAGCAATTGAACATCGACACCATCGCTCACAATCTTGCAAACATCAACACCAGCGGATTCAAGCAACGCAAAGCTCAATTTCAGGATTTGGTTTATCAGAATCTCCGGCAAGCCGGTGCTGCCAGCACGGCAACGACCGAAATACCCGTGGGATTGCAGGTCGGGCTTGGAACAAAGCCGGTAGCAACCGACATCATCTTCACTCAGGGGGATTTTTCTGAGACAGACAATCCTCTGGATGTTGTGATTCAGGGACAAGGCTTTTTTCAAATCCTTCAGTCGAATGGCCAGCTTGCATATACGCGGAACGGCAGTTTTCAATTAAATCGTGATGGGAACATCGTCACTTCCGACGGAAACTTGCTGTCTCCGCAGATCACGATTCCAGCAGACCAGGTGGGAATTACGATCGGATCCGATGGCACGGTATCCGTTCAACAACAAGGGCAGACCCAACCGCAGCAGGTGGGGAAGCTTGAATTGGCCTTGTTTCAAAATCCATCCGGGCTGCAAAACATCGGAAATAGCCTTTTAATCCCGAGCCAATCATCCGGAGACGCGATTACAGGAACTCCCGGCGAGAATGGATTGGGGACCCTCTTACCGGGATATATTGAACAGTCTAATGTCAGCGTTGTGGAAGAGATGGTCAATATGATCGTAAGTCAGCGGGCTTACGAAGCCAACTCCAAAGTGATCCAAACCGCCAACGAAATGTTTACTCAGGCCAATAACGTGGTTCGATAGGGTGTTATGAAGCAAGCTTCGGATTCTCTCCTCACCCTTTGCCTAATTCCTTTCAAGTTACCCGACCCTCCGGCTTTTCCTCGAGATACAGCCGGGGCGTTGGGTCGCCACCTCACCCCTTTCTTCGTTCACCGGGTGGATTCAAGGACTCACTCTTGTATTCCTCCGAACTTGTCATGTCCGCCACGCAGTATTGTCCGCTCCAGGTTGGGTGAGGGGAGAATTCGCAGCTTGCTTCGTAGCATCGGGTTCATTTTGTCGACTGTCTGGACGATCCTTGGTTCGATGCAACTCCAGGCTTTTGCCGAAACTCTGACCGTTAGTTTAAGGGAAGAAGTGGCCGTAAGGTCCAATATCATCACTCTAAAGAACATTGCCGATTTGCGGGGGCTGGATCCTGATCGGCTTCGCGGGGCCGAAGATGTAGCGCTTGGACCCGCGCCGGAATTCGGTTCGGGAACAGTCCTGACCCGCGGTCAGATTGAGGAGCGCATCCAGACAAAGTTGGGTTCTCACACCGGAATTGTTTTTGAAGGGCCGTCCGCCGTTCAGGTGCAAGCTCAAGGAAAACCGGTCGACCCGAATGAAATCGTGGTTGAACTTAAATCCTATTTTTCGAAAACAACTCCCTGGAAAGCGTCCGAGATCGAGATTCATTCAATAGGAAATATAAAAGGGATTGAGCTTCCATCGGATGATGCTGAGTTGCGCCTTGCCTCCAATCCGACAATTGTGGGCCGCCGAAAAATCCTGGCTCCCATCGAGGTCATTAGGGCGGGAAAGAGTTTGCACTCCTTTTGGGTCACGGCCGAGTTAACAGTTCACGCCACAATACTGGTGGCCTCCCAAAAGATACCCCTCGAAAAAATCATCAGCGCTGATGATATTGTGGAAAAAGTCGCAGATATTCCGGATCTTCGGGCCGTCTATGCTCGGCGTCCGGAAGACATTCTGGGAAAAGCCTCGCGCCGAAATTTTTCCCCAGGTGATCCCTTAACCAGTGAGGCTTTTTCGGATCCGTTTCTTGTCCACCACGGTGAAACGGTTCGGTTACGCCTGGAGAGAAACGGAATCCTGCTTACGTCGTTGGCCAGGGCCGAGCAGGATGGCAGGCTTGGCCAGGTGATCGTCGTTCGCAATCTGGAATTTTCTTCTACGCTCAAGGCTCAGGTTACTGGCAGGGCGGCAGTCAGAATGCAATAGGAGCGGCAAAGAAATGAAGTATACGATTCAGGGTGTTATTGCAATCACGTTGCTCTCCTTGACCTCGGCGGCATGCTTTACAGGCAAGGCGAATGTTCGGGTGACCGATCCCACTGATCTTCGTGCTTATGTGGAAAGCGCGCACAAACAGTCAAAGGAAAATAGCCCAACCGAGGGTTCTCTATGGACCGGTAATGGATATTATTCCAGTCTCTATCGTGATCCGAAAGCCCGTTTTGTGAACGACATGGTTACGATTGTAGTTTCGGAGACTACGCAGGCAGTGGCCAGCGCAGATGCCAAGAGTACACGAGACACGGCGAACAGTGCGGGCTTTGACCACCTCTTTGGCATCGAAAAAAAGATCAGCGAAATCCCAACCTTGGTCTCGGGCAAAAGCAGTTCGAGCTTCACGGGAACAGGGGAGACAAGCCGGGCTACAACTCTGCAAACGACTTTGAGCGCACGGGTTGTTGATGTCCTCCCCAATGGATATCTGTTGGTGGAGGGCTTCCGCGAGATCCGTGTCAATAACGAAAACCAGAGTCTCTATCTCACTGGCGTTATCCGCCCCGACGATATCGCATTAAACAATACGATTCCTTCTGCGGCGGTGGCGCAGATGTCGGTTCGGGTTCAAGGTCGAGGAGTAGTCAGCCAGCCGACCAAACCCGGTTGGCTTTATAAAATTCTCACCGGCATTTTGCCTTTTTAGTGGGGATGCATGCGCTTGAAGTGGCTTTATCTCTTTTTGGCAGGCTCTGGATTTGGCTTATTCCCAATTTCCACCACAGCTGCGAGCCGGATTAAAGATGTCGCGGCTTTCGAAGAGGTGCGCGACAACCAACTATACGGGTACGGTCTTGTCGTTGGACTGAACGGAACCGGGGACCGAAGCCAGACACTTTTCTCAACCCAGACGCTGGCAAACATGCTCCTTCGCAGTGGAATTACCATCGACCCCGGTCAGGTGCGGGTGAAAAACATCGCCGCCGTAATGGTGACAGCAGTTCTGCCTCCCTTCATACGCCAGGGAAGCCGTATTGACGTGACCGTCAGCTCTATGGGGGACGCTCAAAGCATCCAGGGCGGAAATTTAATCATGACCCCTCTGCAGGCGGCAAACGGCCGGGTCTATGCAACGGCTCAAGGACAGGTCGCGCTGGGCGGATACAGTGGAGGGGGCAACGCCAACCGCGTTCAGCTGAACCATCCGACCGTAGGCAGGATTTCGAATGGCGGATTGGTGGAACAGGATGTCGCTGTGGATCTCAGCGGAAAATCGCAGCTCAATCTCGTTCTGTATCAAAGCGATTTTACGACTGCGACTCGAGCGGCACGGGCAATCAACGAAGTATCGGGTGCGAGTGTTGCCAATGCCATTGATGGGCGGACGATTGCGATCAAAGTCCCCTCCGGTTACAGCAACCGCATCATCGAATTCATGTCGGTCGTGGAAAACGCCACGGTAGACGTTGACAATCAAGCCCGGGTGGTTATCAATGAAAAGACCGGCACTGTCGTACTCGGGAAGGATGTCCGGATCGCGGAGGTTTCGATCATTCACGGCAGCCTTTCCTTGCAGGTTGGGACGACCTACAAGGTTTCCCAGCCTGAACCCCTTTCCCAGGGGGGGAAGACGACCGTTGTGCCGGAAGAACATGTTTCGGTCCAGGAGGAGAAGGGTCGAACCGTGACGTTGCATGAGGGCGCAAGCGTAGAGGAGGTTGTGCAGGCTTTGAACGCCATCGGTGCAGGTCCGCGTGATGTCATTGCCATCATCCAGGCGATCAAAGCGCAGGGAGCATTGCAGGCCGAACTGGAAATCATTTAACTCGAGATAAAAGTGGATTCATCATCAATCATCAGTCCTCTGCCTCAGGTTCCAACCGACCTGTCGGCTACGGCTGCAAGCAAGCTTGAAAATAAAATTCGGGCAGCGCAGAACTCGACTGGAGACAAGCAGAAAAACGAACTGAAGAAAGTTTCACAAGAATTCGAATCGCTCTTTATCGCGCAGTTGCTGAAAGTGATGCGAGAGACCATCGAGGAGTCGGGCCTTATGGAAGGCGGGTTCGGGAAATCCATCTACACGGATCTTTTTGACCAGGAAGTTGCGCGCAGTATGGCCAAACGCGGAGTCCTTGGCATTTCAGATCTGCTGTACAAGAACCTCAGTGACAAGAACTCCCAGGTCGGTCAGCCAACATCAACGAATCCCGCTCCATCGAATGAAGCTCCCGCACAGACGTCTCCTGCCGATTCCGGAACCTCAGGCAAACCGGAACCTGAAATTTCCGATCTGCAGCTTCCCGTGCAGGCACCTGTGAGTTCCGGCTTCGGAATGCGGAACGATCCTTTTTCTCACCAGACTACATTTCACAAGGGTGTGGATTTGGCAGCGCCTGATGGCACGAAAGTGGTTGCAGCACTCCCGGGAACAGTCATTTCCGCCGGGTATGATACCGGGTATGGAAACAATGTTCTCATTCAACATTCCGGAGGACTTCAAACGCGATACGGTCACCTTGGTTCGGTTAACGTAAAAGCGGGGGATGTTGTCGATTCAGAGTCCGTGCTTGGAACGGTGGGGAGCACAGGGCGCAGTACCGGACCTCACCTTCACTTTGAAGTGACCCGAATGGGAAAGCCCGTGGACCCGCTGCCGTTAGCAGGAACCCAGGCTGTGTGGTTAAAGCAGCGCGCAGCTGTCTCAAAGATGGGCAGCTGAAATTCAAAATGCAATTCCAGGAATGGCTATTAATGGTTAAAGTGCTATTATCAGAGGGACGATAAGGAAACCAAGAGTAATCTCTTGAGGATAAATATGGAGATTGACGGTACGAACCCTTTGATAAGCTTGAACGCAAACGTGCAGCGGCTCGATGCTCCGCAGCAATCAGCTCGGACGCAGAAAAGCGGCGGAGACGCTTCCGCTTCGGACCGGCTTGAATTGTCGGTTCAGGGTCTGGAAGCTTCACATATGCAGAGCCTGATTCAATCAACTCCTGATGTTCGGGAAGATCGAGTTAATCAGGTTCGCGGTCAGATCGAGAGCGGCACATACAATATCAAGGCGGAGAAGATCGCCGAAAAAATAGTCGGAGGCAACCTGCTGGACGAGGTCTTTTAAACTCGACTAGGTGGAGACGGCCATGTCAGATGACTTTGGTCTCTTGAATCTTGTCGTTTCACCATTTCTGGAAAGGGTTGGACGAGAGGAACGGCTGGGCGGGGATCAGCCACGCCGGCCAAAGAATCCGAAATCCAAACCAGACCAAAAAGACACCGACAGCACATCGACCGACACAACCCAAAAGACCGATGACTCCATATCCTCACAGCACATCGATCTCAGGATCTGATTCATGAGTGACCCGCTTTCGGATCTCCTGGGAATTATTCGCGAAGAAATCAATCTCTACCGCGATCTCGTTGAGCACGCGCGGCGGAAGACCGCTTTGCTGGTGCAAGGCGGCGTCGAAGCAATCCTGGAATGCAATAAGGTCGAAGAGACGTTCAATTCCAAACTTCGTGAACTGGAGATGGAGATGAAGCGGCTCTGTTACGATCTGAGCGAGGCCTTCCGGATTCCACGCGAGGAGTTTACTCTTATGAAACTCGCCGACAGTCTCGAACAGTCAATCGCGCTGGAACTCAGATCGCAAGCCGCCCTTTTCAGGAACATCGTGAAGCAACTGAAATCCGTCAACCAACGTAATATGAAGCTCATTGAAAAATCGATTCAATTCTCCCGAAGTTTATTGGCAGTCATTTCCAATGCCTCGGGATCTTATCATCAAAACGGATTGTTCGAGCAAGTTCCTTCGATGCGACCGACGTTTTCTCAGCAAGCGTGATCGCCGGCATTCGCAGATCGCGTCTGTGCAAATGAATATTATGAACGGCAACGCCCGCACCAAATAACCAGTTAGGACTAGCCTTTATGCCTTCGATTCTAAGCGGCTTCGATTCGGTTCAACAAGCGCTGGCTGCGCAGACGTTCGCCCTCTCGATAGCGCAAAAGAATATCACGAATGCTAACGATCCGGACTACACGCGCGAAGACGTGGTGTTTACCGGGGACGATTCGGAATCGACAAATTCCGGAGTCGCGGGTGTTTCTCTGCAGGCCGTGCGGAATCAATTCCTGGACTACAACATCAGCCAGGAGACTCAGTCGAGTTCGATGTCCAGTGTGGAATCGGACGCCCTGCAGCAGATTGACGCTATTTTCAATGGAAGTGGCGAAAGCCTGCAACAGAGCCTCTCCGATTTCTTTAACAGCTTCACTTCTCTGAGCAGCTCACCGGAGGACCTGACATTGAGGCAACAAGTCCTCTCAAGCGCCAATGCTTTGAGCAATCAATTCCACACCCTTTATAGCGGCATCCAACAGGTACAAACCTCAGAAGACAGTGCATTGAGTTCTACCGTTGACCAAGTCAATTCGCTTACCTCTCAAATCGCGGCATTGAACCAGCAAATCGCGGCCGCACAGGGCGCACAGTCGCAAAACCTGTCCACGCTGCAGGATTCACGACAGCAGTTGGTAGAGCAACTTTCAGGCCTTATGGGCTTATCCTATTACCAAACCAATTCGGGTGCGATCACGGTGACTACGCAGCAGGGGGGGGCGCTGGTAATTGGGAATCAGAGTAATTCTCTGCAACTTTCATCCACCAATGGAACATTTCAAAGCGTGCTTCTGAATGGCGCCGATATTACCAATTCGATTGGGTCCGGGACACTGGGCGGTCTGATCGACATGCGCGACAACAAGTGCGCCGGCTACCTGAATGCACTTGATGATTTGGCCGCTACAATCACGTTCCAGGTGAACCAGCAGCACGAGCAGGGAAGCGATCTGAACGGCCAGGATGGCGGTGATTTGTTTACCCCATTCACTCCGGCCAACCCGGACTCAAACGCTGGGGCAGCCCGCGCGATGTCTGTAGCCATCACCGATCCAACTCAGATCGCAGCCGCCGGGCCCGGCGGCGGAGCGGGCGATAATACCAATGCCCAGCTTCTCGCGGGTATCAGCAACCAGAAACTCTTTTCAAATTCGAATGAAACTGCCAGTCAGTTTTATGCCGACCTGGTCTACAGGATCGGAACAGATGAGCAAACGGCTTCAGACAATGTGTCAACTCAACAGAGCATCCTGGATCAGCTGAATAACCAGCGGGATTCTTTTTCAGGCGTCAGCCTGGATGATGAGGCCGTCAATATCATTAAATATCAAACGGCATATCAGGCGAGCGCCCAGTATGCAACTGTTCTGAATACACTCAGCGGTGATGTCCTGAATATTTTGGGTACAATGTAGCCTATGCGTATTACACAATCCGAAATGTTTCGCAATTTCAGCTCGGATCTTGAAACGCTAAACGAGACGTACGGCAAGGTCAGCCGTCAAGTGTCAAGCGGCAAGAAGCTGACGCAACTGCAGGATGATCCGGGATCCAGCGCGGAACTGCTGTCTCTATCCGATCAGTCCTCGGATAACGATGTATATCAGTCCAACGCCAACACGATATCCTATTATCTGGGAACGGCCGATTCCGCGCTCAGCAATGTGAACAATTTAGTCACCTCCATCTACTCCGACGGGAGCCAGGCTGCATCCGATAGCATGAGTTCGGATGCGCGAGCAAGCCTTGCCACCGAGATTCGATCGCTGCGGGACCAGATCCTGTCGCTTGCAAACACTCAGGCAAATGGCCGCTACATTTTTGCGGGATCCGATGTCACGACCGCGCCCTTTCAGATCAACGGGGACTCCGTCAGCTATGGCGGCGACAGCGAAGTGAATACGGTGTCCGTGGATCAGGAGACGGAAGTGCAGTCGGGAGTCCCGGGATCCCAGGCTTTCAATTCGGTCTTTTCCTCAATCGAGTCGTTGCTGACGGCCGTCGATTCAAACGACGTTTCAGGGATCGGGACCGCTTTGAGCCAGTTTTCCTCTGCGTTTTCGGCGTTGGGACTGGCGAGGGGAACGATCGGCTCCAATATGACGTTGCTGCAGAATGTGCAGGCCCAGCTTCAGGTGGAATCGACAAGCATCACAACACAGCAGAGCAATCTGCAGGATGCCGACATGGCTCAGGCCACAGTTCAAATGAGTCAGGCTCAGACTGCTCTGGAGGCAGCGATGGCTGCCGGCGGGTCCATCCTGCAGCAGAAAAATCTGTTCGACATTCTGGGCTAAGAGGTATTGTTGCGCCTCAGGCCCGAAGCACGCTAGAATAAAGAGCAATTTGATTTTTGTTTTTGTTGGAATGAATAGATGGCTCACAGAGACGCGCGTAACCCTCCGAGAAACGTGCAAACGCGCGAATCCATGGTGTTTTTGATTGAGGCACAATGTTAATCCACACGTTGAATTTTGGAGATTTGGAAGTACCGGAAGACAAGGTTATCACGTTTAAGGAAGGCTTGCCCGGATTCCCGCAGATGCACAGGTTTGTGGTTCTGGAATTGGAAGAGTTGAAGCCATTTCAGTACCTTCAGGCTTTAGATGAGCCTCCCATCTCCCTGTTTATCATTAATCCCTTTCTAGTGGATCCGACGTACGAATTCCGGTTAGCGGACTCCGATATGGAGGATCTCAAAAGCATGAATTCCGCTGAAATGGCTGTGTATGCGGTTGCAACCATTCCGGAGGATCCCAATAAAGCTACGCTCAATCTAATGGCTCCCATTGTCATTAACGACAGGGTTCGATGCGGGAAGCAGGTCATACTTCATGAAAGCAAGTATTCGGTCAAACATCCGTTGCTCGACAGCAGCATTCAGAACACGAAGAACGCTCAGCAGGCACATTAATCATTCCTCAATACAGGGCTTTGACGACCCTGAAGGTAACTACACGGATGCTAGTTTTTACGCGAAAAAAAGATGAGAGTTTGATAATCGGAAATGAGATCGAAGTCACGATTCTCAGCATTGGAAGCGGCAACGTAAAGGTCGGCATTAATGCTCCACGCCATATTTCAGTTCATCGGCACGAAGTATATGAGGCAATCAAACGCGAGAATCTTGCTGCGGCCCAATCTCAAATTCCCAAACCGGATATACTGAAAAAGTTGTTGGGTTGACCTAAAGCTTTGCGTGTCCTTACATTCAATTCGCATCAGCCATATCTGCATCTTTTAGCCGCAGCCTTGCCGTGGTCGTTTGGAATCATCACCCCGCGTCTTCCCTCCGGAGAAATCAAAGCCTGGGACCCTCAAATCCGGCCGCTGCCTGTGAACGCAAAGGTCTATGCCTCACTGCAGGAAGCGCTTCAGGATAGTCCCTGGGATTGGGTTCTCACTCACAATATTCAGGATCTGCTTGATGCCCGGAACATATCTATTCCGAAAGTGTTCCTGGTTCACGGCACCTTGAGCGGGCGAATACTTCAGGACCGCAGCACCATTGACCGGGCCGCCTATCTCAGGAATCTTCAGCTGCTTCTGGAAGTCAACCGTTGCCGCGTGGTTTACATATCCGAACTAAAGCGCCAAGATTGGGGGATGCCTGGTGAAATCATCCGATCGGCTGCGGCTATTGCCGAATATGCAGGATATCGAGGCGACATCCGCGGGGTCCTTCTGGTATGCAATCACTTGAAAGAACGTGGCGCAATGATGGGATGGGAAACCTATCAGACGGTCTGTCGCGACATTCCGCAGCTGGTTCTCGGCAAAAACCCGAATCTCTCATCGAGCCGCGTAGCCGCCGGCTGGGACGATCTTAAAGAACAATTTCGGTCATTCCGCGTGTATCTATACACGCCCGTTTACCCGTATGAGGACGGCTATAATCTTGCTCTGTTGGAGGCAATGGCGACGGGCATGCCTGTCGCCGCTTTAACCCACGCGACTTCTCCTGTCCGGGATGAAATTGAAGGCGTGGTGGCCTCCAATGCGGAAGTGCTGCGGGAAAGAATTTTTTCCCTCTTGGACAATCCGGAGGAAGCGCGAAAAATGGGAGAGGCCGCGCGCGCCAGGATCGAAGGGGAATTCCCAATGTCAAAATTTAAAAATGCATGGCAATCTTTTGCTTTACGGCTGATTCGCGATCAATCGCGACGTGTTGGAGATTGAAACAAGATCTCTCGAAAGGACTCTTGGCGTGACGAAATTAGGTTCCTAGCACATGGAATCAATGAATTTTGGGTAATTGCTCTTGATGGGTTTGATGCTTTTCAGATACCTGGCCCCTTTTCCCAGCTCAGCCAGATTTCTTTCCAACCCATCCCGTACTGCCTGAACTTTCCGTGCCTGCATATCACAGAACTGATACAGCTGAACCGCCTGTCCGTGTGCCGCCTCCACGAGTCCATCAATTTCGAGGCGCGATTTTGGATCAAGGTTGGACCGGCATTTTTTCCACTCGTCTGATACCTGACAAACCCGCGAATTCATCTGCTCAATTTTGGCCAGGCAAGCTCGATTCCGAAGAATCGATTTGACCAAAGCCCGGAGATCATTCGCATCGATCTCACTCACTCTTTGGACAAACTCTTCCCGTACCTGCTGGTAAAGCTGAGAAATGACCTGTAATTCGCTGGCGAAATTTTTCATATTGAGTTATATGGAAACATTGAATGATTTTGGCTGCAATTTCGAAGGCGCCGCAATTCCAATAAGGTCGCCATCAGGTATTTGTTTGGCCGGAGAGGGAGCTGCTCCCGAGGTTTGATTTATAAGTTCCACCCAGGCAGAACGCAGGTTTTCGAGCAGGGTTTCGATCTCGGTCAGCGCTTGACTGCTTTGATCCATGTTGGCTCTGAAAAGCGTTCTTACCATGTAGTCGTACAATCGAGATAGAGAAACGGCAATTTCACCGCCGGCTTTCAAGTTTAGGGATGACTGCAATTCAGAAATGATCCGTATACCTTTATTTATTGACCGCGATCTGGCTGCGATATTTCTGCGGCTCATCTGCTCCTGTGCGTCCCTAATCGAACAGATTGCTGCATCGTACAGCATTACAATAAGCTGCAGAGGGCTGGCTGTTTTAATCGACATTTCCCTATATCGGTGGGCAAGTGACTGATATCCCGACATTCAAAGACTCCTTTGAAATCACAACCCGAGGGCACTATGCCTAAGAGGACGATGATAAAGTGGCAAGCTGGCTGGTTAGTTGAGCCTGATTTAGCGTTAGCATCCTTAAAGCCTCATCCGCTTGGTTATATTCATCGGTCAACATCTGTCTTTCCGTTTCCAGGCGAGCTTGATAATCGCTGATACTTTGATTCAAAGCGGTAATGTTCTGATTTATTCCGTCGGTGGCGCTTTGAATGGAATTGGAAAGAGGATCGGTTAGCCCTTGCATAATGTCAAATAAACTTGTCAGAACGCTCGATCCTTCAACCCCCTGGGTTGCCGGAGCCACGGTCACTGTTCCATAGTCTCCCGTCGTGCTCTGCGCAATGCTAAGGCTCAAACCTTCCTCGGGTTGTCCCGCGGCGCCGGTGAGTGTCAGTCCGTTTCCAACTGCGGGGTCCCCGTTGATTTCTCCGACGATGTCGGCGCCAGTGGAGGAAGCCGGCAACGATCCAAATCCGGTCGTGCCGGCGGAACCGTCCCCATCGGAAACCACCGTGATGTTTTGAGCGCTCCCGTAACCATTTGTTGTGATTTGTATTTTTCCTGTCCCGTCATCAGTAGCTTGTATGGCCATGCCCTGATTCGACAAAGCGCTGTTGATTTTAGAAAGGACCGCGGAGAGTGAGTCGCCCGCCAGAAGAGATACCGCGGCAGATCCGGTTCCCGAGGTGATGGTGAGGTTCTCATCGGCACTTAGGGTAGTAACCGTTTGACCTCCGACAACCGATGCCTGCTGAGCCGGATTATCCACGTGCACGGAGTAGGTCCCGCTCTGGGTTGCAGATGTCTCGCCGGTGTAGCTCACGCGAGAATCGCTGGCCGTGACCCCGCCTGCCGGGGTGCCGTCTCCAAGGAAAAGAGCCGCCACCGCTGTAAAATTATTGGCCAAGGCGTCTTGAAGCTCGCCTGTATCCAGGGTCAGGTTGCCGTTTTGATCGAATGCGAGTCCTATCTGTCCCGCCATTTCATAATTTGTATATCGGTTTGAAACCAACTCGTTGACCGGAGTCTGCAGTGAGCTCTGGATATTGCGCAAGGTTGAGTCGCCCGCAAGCACGCCCGCCGTATTAGTTGTCGTATTATAGGTGAACTGAGAAGTAATAAATGAATTGATGGCGTTGTAGTCCGATACAACCTTCTGAAGGGCGCTTATAATCGAATTCGTGTCCGCGGCAACAGTAACAGTGACAGGATTGTCGGTTTTTCCGTTCAGTGTTAAAGTCACACCGTCGATCACATCGGAAACAGTGTTTGAGCTTTTTGTAATATTGACCCCGTTAACAGAAAACTGTGCGTCGATTGGCGGCTGCGATTGCTTAAAACTTAAAGCCTGACCGCCGGAGAGGCTGGGGGTGACAGTGAAAGAGTTGGCCGTTCCTGTGTTATTCGCTGTGATCAAAAGCTGATAGGGATTGGTGGAGGATCCGCTATTGACAATGCTTGCCGTAACACCTGCATTGGCGTTGTTGATTGCATCCTGAACTCCACTCAGGGTGTTGTTCTGGCTATTGATTGTGATTATTACAGGATTGCTGCTGCCCGTCGCTATCGTGATTGTGCCTGTGCCGGTCTGTGTGGATGTGGCATCCGCAAAGCCCGACGAAGCCATGGACTCGGCCTGCGCCAGATTACCAACTTCGATGGAATAAGACCCGCCGGCAGTGCCATTGGACGCAGTAACGGAGACTGTGCTGTTATCTGTTGAGGTAGCCGTGCATTGGGAAAAAATGCTCGCTGCAAGCCTGTCTGAATAGGAATAAGGCTGAATAACAGGCGCTTCGGCACTTCCGAACAACATCGTATTCACGTCGTTGGACAAAGTGGAAAGTTGTGTATTCAGACTCTGATAGGCGCTCAGCTCGGTTTGCAGAGACGACACCTCGCTCTGCATATTCTGAACGGGGGCGCTGTCAGCATTGATGAGATTGTCCACAATTGTCTGCACATCGAGCACCGGTTGGGTAAGGTTTATGGAGGATGCTGCAGAGGTTGTACTCATCTTAGGATTTCGCCTTTCGGGAAAGCACGAGTTTGCAGGTAGATACCTCGGATATATTCATTCTGTCCCTAGTCGTTCATATCTGCCAGCACCCGTATGGCCGGGGAGAACGACCCAAGTCAACTTATCGTCAGGCCGAAGTTCAGGGGATAGAAGTTTCTTCGGTATCCCCGAAAAGGTCGGAACCAGTCGGGGTGGATTCAAACCTGAGGTCAGATTCGATTCTGGATAAGGCTTTTGTAATTTTAGTCAAGGCACTTTTGACGGAGGCGAAATACTCCGCAAAAACCTTTTTAATGTCCGGCAGCAAATTCGGATTCGGCTGCTGAGATAGAGTTCGCCACTTACGCAGGAAATCGACATTGCCCATCTGGTTGAAGGAATCGAGCAGCGGCGCCAGGTGGGGATTGAGATAGATTGATTGCTTTGTAGATTCCAGTCTCTTGAGGAGATCTTCAGCTGAAGAGGCATTATTTCCTCTACAAAGTTCAAATCCAAATCTTAAGATATCCTGCAACGTCAGTATTTCGCCTGACAACACGGACAGATCCACGCCGGAATATAGAAGACTGTCTTCTTTTGCCTCAAGAAAAGTCTTCCGGATGCTACTGCGCAGTCCAAAGTTTTTGTGGCAATGGCGATGAAGCGCCTCCCTGAGACTTGCAATCTCGATCCCATCCCGTAAAATACCCCCTTCCGTGGCATTGATGAACCGCACCTTGGGGTGCTCGCTGATTTCTTTCATGATCCAATTCCAGTAGGAGGCAAGTTTGTCTGTGGACTCGACCGGTCTTCCGAAAACATCCTCAACCGTTACAGTGCGGCGGGCCGCTCGGAGCTTGTTCAATTGCGATTGATATTCTGCAGGATTCGTAATACCTGCAAACCATTCCTTGTCAAAATAGACCTCTGAACAATAAATCCGGCCATCTGTGTGGGCAAGGTCTTGCCCGATAAAGATAATCGGATCGCATCGGAGCAGCAGGGCAAAATCCAAAGCCATGGTTGCCACCGACCCCCAGGCTCGGAGCGCACCTTTATTGCCCAGCAGATCGGAAAGAGATCGCAAGGAGGAATTCTCAAAGGTGCAGGTGATTGTCCTACCCTCAAATTCATCGAACACTCCGGGAAAGGATGTTGCCTCGGCGACCAGAAACGCCTGCCGGGAAGGCGCCCCTTTGATGTGGAGGTAATTTGTATGCGAAGGATCCCCTATCAACACAAAATGAGGATCAATGCCGGCTGCCAGCAGGGGTTTCAAAGCCGTGTCGGTTGAAAGGATCAGAATTTTATCTTCGCACCCGCGCAACTCGTGGATATTCTTGTCCAGCGATGGTCCTGCCGAGACAATCACTGACGGCAAACCGGCGAATCTGCCAGCGAATTTAATCACACCCGGCGCCCTCGCCGCCTTGAGCAGATTTTTTGCGAAATTATCCAGGAAGTCTTGGGACTTTGCGACAAGGGTGTTGATGTCGGTGAATATTTGAAAGGTTTGGCTTTGGATTATTTCGGCCGCGGCCTTAAACAGTCCTGGATTCAAGGACATTGATGGAAGATCCGTCAGGAAAGTGCTTTTCCGGGCATAAACGGGGTCAAAGAAGCTGCGCCATTGCTCGGCCAAATTCGGTCCTGAAAGCGGCCATGCAAAGTGTATGTAGGGGAGGGAAAGAATGAATGATAGGTCGCGCGTTTCAAAGGTCGCTCTCAGAATTTCCGGATCGGATTCTATAATGAAATAATGATTCGATGGATCGCTAACTTTCTCGAGCAAAGAGTCCAAAAGATAACCAAGGCCGAAGCCCAGGAAAATAAAGTAGTCTGTGCTCTCGTAGTTTTGCTGTTTTAGTCTCTGCCGCGCTTCCCGTAGCGGATCATACCGGCTGTGAAGAGAAACCGAGGATGAATCGTTTTCCCAGGAGGCAGTCGGAAGTCCGGATGCGGAATTGGAGACCTTCATCCTTTGAATACGAGTATTGCGCAGCAGGGCTGCCAATTCCGGCTGCCGAACGGCGAGAAGGGATAGATTCGAATCGAGATGACTCAAATTTGACCTCTGGCCGGCTGGAGTAAATGGGAATGCAAAGCCGGCGGCTGACTACAAGAAACAGTATCGTCCGGGCAGTATTTTTTGCTTAAGAATAATCGAAAGGCGGAATGATTATGCGTTGGTCGAACATGGTGGATGACGCGGAGCAAGAATTAAGAGGGCTCAGATATCAGAAAAAAAGAAGGGGGCGCGTTCCTCCTTAAAACACGCCCCTTCCTTTATCATCTGGTTTGAATACTATAAGTTTTTAAGCAGACTGAGCACGTTCTGGCTTTGGGTATTGGCTTGGGCCAACGCCGCCATGCCCGTCTGCGCCAGTATCTGGTACTTGGACAGGTTCGCTACCTCCGCAGCGATATTGGCGTCCATGATCGTCGATTCGGCAGACTGCGTGTTTTGCGATTGGGTCGTCAAAACTGTAGTTGCGGCCTGCAGTCTGTTCATGCCGGCGCCGATCGCTGCCCGCATGGTTGAGACCCCATTCAGGGCCGCCGTAATTGTCATAAGAGCAGAGGCAGCATTCGTCTGAGTCGTGAGATCCACAGTGGCCAAGTTCTGACCTCCCAGGTTCGTTACCGTGGCGGCACTGGTGGTTATCGTCGAAATGGTTACCGAGATCGAGCTGGCGCTGCTGGTGTCCCCCACAAAAACGCTCAAAGCTCCTTTTAGGCCTGAATTCGGGTCGAAGATTTTAGTTCCGTTAAAGTTAGTCGAGGTGGCCAGCTGTGCAATTTCCGCTTGTATCTGAGTGAACTCATTGTTCAGGGATACCCGGCCTGAGCTGTCGACTGTTCCCGTGGACGCCTCTTCGGAGAGCGTCACACCGCGTGTCAACAGGTTGGTAACTTCCTGAAGCGTGCCGTCGGCAATCTGGGCTACGCCGACTCCGTCGTTTGCATTCTGTACCGCCTGGTTCAAAGCATAGACGTTTGCGTTCAAGCTGTTTGCGATCTGCAGTCCCGCGGCATCATCCGCTCCGGAATTAATGCGCTGACCCGAAGACAATCGCTGCAGAGTAGTTGAAAGGTTGACGTTGTTAGCATTCAGCGTCTGCTGCGCCTTCAAACCAGAGATGTTGTTTAAAATACTGAAAGATCCCATTTGGAATTCCTCCTTGAATCCGAGTTATTAATATTCCTGCCACCAGATCAAGGCTCTGGCCGCCTAAGCGAGGGGATTTCGCTCGGCCTTTTCACAACTGTTTTTGAGATTCAAGCTGCTTATCGTCCAAAGGGGAAGGAAATTTAGCGGAAAAATGCGCCGGACCTTTTTATTCCGACATTTTTCAACATTGGAACAGAATCTGTGATGGACACGATGCTGCGGAGGAGCATCCGGCGCAAGATTCTACAGCACATTTTCCGCAATGGCATCACGGCGCCGTTTTCTATCTAATAATAAAGTGGAGAGGAGGAGGAAATCGTTCATGCCATTGGTATACAGTAGGAAAGAAGCTGGAATTGTGTTGTACAAGGCATCTGTAGGAAATATGATTTCAGGTCAAACTCAGTGATGTAATCCTGATTTCACTGGAGGTTATTCATTACGCGGACTAATCGGGTGAGATAGGAAACATCGCACGAGGGGCTTACTTTTCGAAAAAACAGACATCCCATTTTCCTGGCGGCCACAATGTCCGTTGTCGATAAATGCTGATAGGTTTTTGGGCGAATGCGGCTCAAAGTAATTGTTCTTCCTTCTGAATCCCGCGTGCTCACTTTTTCCGTTTCCAATTCCTGCCAGTTGACGAAAGTCACTTGCTGATTTGCAATCAGATTGTCCAGCGGAAGATTCAGTTTGATCAGCAAATTGATAAAGTAATGCTCATCGGGCGCATACATCTTCTCGAATACATCTGTAAAGTCGTGCTGTAAAATAATCTCAACCAGAGGGCGATGCAAAGCCATCCACTGATGTTGTTTCGCGAATCGGTTCGAAGCCAAAAACGAAGGATCTCGCAACTGCAGGCACCGCGTGGTTCTTAATTCATCCGGCACCCCGGCTTCTTAGCTGACGAGTGATTTCCCGCTTCGACTCAATCCCTTGAGAATCTGATCAATACCAAACAATGGAATGCAGCTTTCCGAGAGAAGAATAAAGAAATTGTTTTGAGGATCCATGAAAGCGCGAGTCTAAAGAAGAATTGTCGCCCGAACCAGGGAAATATCTGCATGTCCGGTATTAATAGTTTCAGGAATGATGTTGTCTCAGAGAAAGGGTTGGGTGACCCGATCGGGAAATTTCGGATGACAAAAAATGCTATATCGCTCCCGGGACAGATTGCCAAAGAAGGCTTCCCACAATTCACCCTGGTTGTGGTCATCCTTGGTTAAAAACAGAAAGGCTAATTTCATCCACGGTGTCCTGCAAACGTCCAGTTTCTGTGAAACAAACATAATGCTGCAATCGGAACTTCATTAATCGCTGCTCGTTGTGCAATGAGCCTGCTTCGAATCATCTCCGGTTCGAGAACATGCTTTGGCGGATTGACCTCAGAGTATGTAATGCTTAAGCAAAGGCAAAGCGGATCCCCCCCCTTTCAGAGGGACCCGCTTTTTGTCCGCCACTAAAATCAATCCCAGGTTGGGTGAGTACTATCCGAGGTTCTTCAACAGTGAGGCAATCGTGCTGCTTTGCGCATTTGCCTGTGAAAGGGCAGCGATTCCTGACTGCGACAGAATTTGATATTTCGTGAGGTTTGAAATTTCTTGGGCCATGTTGGCGTCCCGAATCGTCGATTCGGCAGACTGCGTATTTATAGACTGGCTCTGCATGACCTGCACAGACGCTTGAAGGCGGTTCATGCCGGCGCCGATATCGGCGCGGTCATTGGCCGTGGCGATTAAAGCATTTTTGATAGTTGTAAGAGCGGATTGTGCGCCGGTTTGGGTTGTGAGATCGACGGTCGTGAGATCCGTTCCTCCCAGATTGGTTACAGTGTCCCCATTCGCTGTGATGGTATTGATGGTAACTGCGATGGAACTGGTGGCGAAAATATCTCCGACGAAAACGCTCAAACTGCCGTTGAGTCCATCGCTGGTGAATAATTTGACTCCGTCAAAGTTCGTTTGCTGGGCGATTTGAGCGATTTCCGCCTGTATCTGAGTGAACTCGTTATTGAGAGCCACGCGACCGGTTGAATCAACCGTTTGAGTAGCCGCCTCTTCCGCGAGCGTCACACCGCGAGTGAGAAGGTCTGTGATTTCCTGCAGGGCGCCGTCGGCAATCTGCCCCACGCTGACGCAGTCATTGGCATTTTGCACACCCTGGTTCAGGGCGGCGGTGTTTGCGGCGAGGGTGTCTGCGATCATAAGGCCCGCAGCATCGTCGGCGCCGCTGTTGATGCGTTTACCTGACGAAAGTTGTTGGAGGGTTTGATTCAGGCTACAGCTGGTGACACTTAATTGATTCTGGGCATACAGGGCTGAAATGTTGTTGAGGATGCTGAAAGATCCCATGGTGAATTCCTCCGTGAATTCTTTGGGTGTTTTGTGGATTCCTGAAAGCGATCTTCCGGGCATCCGTGCCCTGCGCGCTTCAGGAGGCTTACGTAACGGTGATCGGTTTCGGTTACCTCCGATTCTTCAACTGCCGTGCTTTATATCGTCGGGTCTTCTTCTGAGGATTAATGGAAAATGAATTTTTTTGAAAATAACTGGCCTTTGATTTGCTTAAGAGCTTTTGGCTCGAAGATCAAGCCGCATCGTGCAAAGGAGAGCACATGACTAGATTTTTTCTTGATGAACGAGAGATTACGCCGCCATCTGACATTTTTTCGCTAAATCAGATCCTGAAACATGTCGAATCTGTCCACCTTTCTCCCAATACTGTGGTCAGGCAAATCTGGATCGATGGATCGCCTTTTTCGATCCCAACGGCCGATGGGGAAGCGGATTTTTCTCTGGAAGTGAGTCAGCGGGAAAAAATCGAAATATTCACGGGCACCGTTACGGAAATTGCCCGGGAGTCCATCCAAGACGCCCTTCAATACCTCAACCGGGTGGAGACGGCAACTCCGTCTCTTATATCAAGTTTCCAGGACTCACCCGGTCCGGAAACCTTCGAAGGGATCAAACAGCTGTATCAGGGGCTTTATTGGTTGATAGTCCTTTTATCTAAACTGAAAGCGAATTTTCAAATTGATTTTGAAAGTACTGTAATCCAGGGGACCCTCGTGTCCGAGCATCACAATAAGTTCATCTCGGTCCTGAAACAACTGATCGCTTCTCAGGAAAAAAGGGATTTCGTTCTGACAGCAGACCTTCTTGAATACGAAATCCTCCCGTTGGTGCCCATCTGGAGAAAGATGTTTTGCATTTTTTTGGACAAGATAAATGCGTTGCAGTAGAGGGTCAAAGAGCTGTCAAATGCCGATTTTCAATGCCAAAACTCTGACAGTCTCGGAGCTTCTGCCCGGGTCCCCGAAGATAAAAAGTCTGTGGATTCGGACTGCCGCAGGTCCAGAGACCGGGTTCGGACATCTGAAAAGGTGTTTAATCCTCGCTCAGGCCCTGCAGGATTGCTGTGCGCCCTTATTTCTCGTCGATAGAGAGGACTGCTGGAGCGCGAAACAACTCTCTGAAGGCGGCTGGAGTTACTACAACGGGAAGTTGGGTGAAATCTGGTCCTTAATGCCGGACCCGGCTTGCATTCTTATCGATACCCGCCTTTCGGCCGGCTTGGGGGATCTGATCAGAACAGCGAAGAGCCGAGGAATCCCGGTGATAAGCATCCATGATCTAGGTCTAAACCCACTTCTCACGGATATCACTATCGATGGCAGCATTGCTCCCCCAATCTGTGATTCTCCACTGCGAAATTCAGAGCACTTCAGTGGCACGCAATTTATGGTTCTGGACCCCTTATTGGGCCGATTTCATCAGCAGCGAAAAAAGATTCCTAAAAGAATCCGGTCGGTCTTCATAAATCTGGGCGGAGGAAATTCGAAAAAATTTTTCGAGAAAGTGCTGGAAGGCATGAAGCTTTGGACCCATTCGGCGGAGCTGATCGGAGTCCCGGGGTTCATCGATTGGGGACAGGAGAATTTATGCGGCAAGGTATTGCCCCGGAATTTCCGCTGGGAAAGCCGGAACATCGAGCGGCTGCTCTTTCAGGCGGACCTGGCCATAACGGCGGGCGGACTTTCTGCCTACGAAGCCCTTTGCTGCGGCACGCCGCTGCTCGCTCTTTCCTACGATCGGCTGCAACAGATCACAATCACGGAACTGGCCGCCAGGGGCGCTTGCATCGATCTGGGTTCAGGAGACGATTTAGACCCGTCGAGATTGTCCGAGACGCTCTCGATGATTGATTCCGACGTTCAAGGGCGAAAGCGCCTTTCGGTCTTGGGGAGACAAATGGTGGATGGGCGGGGTGCCGAGCGTGTTTCCGGAATAGTCCGACAGTCACTTTGCCATTCTGCGGAATTCAACTGCTGGAGGTCATGGGATGTTTCGGGCGCTTGTGTTTGATCTGGACGATACACTTTATTCGGAAAGGGATTTTGTAATGAGCGGATACCGGACGGTTGCACGATATCTGGACGACACCCGCCGCTGCTCATTCGAGACTGCTTTCTCGATCATGGAGGAAACCTATGCAAAAAGCGGCCGGCATATGGTTTTTCCCATGTTGATCGAATGGTTGTCGAATGAATCCATTTCACTGCCTGAACTGGTCAACATCTACCGCCAACACAAACCTGCTATCCAACTATATCCCGGATACCTGGATTTGTTGCGCAAACTTGCCCGCCATTACCGGATGGGAATCATCACAGATGGATTGCCTTCAGTTCAGGAGCGAAAAGTACATGCACTTGGACTGCGCTGCGTGATGGACAAAATCATCTACACATGGGAATACGGGTCAGAAAAGGAAAAGCCGCACCCTTTATCGTTTTCGCTGATGCTGCAACATTTCCAGGCGGAACCCGGTTCTGCTCTTTTTATCGGTGATTGTCCGGAAAAGGACTGTCGAGGGGCTCACGGAGTGGGAATGAAATTTGCACAAATCCAATGTCAAAAATCGGAAGGAGATCGGTCCGGCATTTCGGGTCGGGAACAGCCCGAATACCTCATCGAAACGCTGTTCCAATTGCCGCAGATCCTGCAGCCGATAAACTGAGACGGGAGACATGAGAGAAACGGATATTTTGATTGGGCAGAAAGTCATCGGTTCCGAGTCGGCCGTTTTCGTAGTCGCCGAAATCGGCATCAACCACGACGGCAGTGCAAGCCAGGCGGAAAAGCTTATTGACGCAGCGACGGAGTCCGGCGCGGATGCGGTGAAATTTCAAAGCTATCGTGTCGATCGTTTGCTGATCCCTTCACGGGAGCGATATGCCCAGCAAATGGATGGCGCCGAGTCCGCCTATCAAATGCTGCGCCGCTGTGAATTGAGCTGGGAAGATCAGGCGAAGCTTAAGAAACATGCCGATGCGAAGGGCGTGCTGTTTATATCCACGCCCTTTGATGAAGAGAGCGCCGATTTTCTGGATTCCATCGGAGTGCCGGCATTCAAAATAGCATCTGCGGATGTCACCCACGTACCGCTACTGTGTCATGTGGCCTCGAAAGGGAAACCTGTCCTCCTGTCGACCGGGATGTCTTTCCTCGGCGAAGTTGCCGATGCCATTTATCACCTCAGGTCGGCAGGGGCAAAAGAGATTTTGCTCATGCATTGCGTTTCTTCCTATCCTGCTTCTCCGAAACATATGAATCTGCGGGCGCTTCAGACTCTCCGGTCCTACTTTGAGCTGTCCGTAGGATTGTCCGACCACAGCGAAGGAATTCACCTTTCCCTTGTGGCGACTGCACTGGGAGCAGTCCTGGTCGAGAAGCACTTCACCCTCGATAAAAACGCGTCTGGTCCGGATCACAAGGCAAGCATCGATCCGCATGATCTGAAACTGCTGGTAAAGAACCTGAGGGACGTGGAGGCGAGCCTTGGGGACGGCCGAAAGCGTCCCTCCGACGCGGAAGAAGAAAGCAGGGTATCTTGCCGCCGAAGCATTGTCGCGGCCGTAGACATTCGCGCTCACGAGACCGTCGCTCGCTGGATGTTGACTTTTAAACGTCCAGGCAGCGGTCTCGAACCCCGTCACCTTGAAAAAATATTGGGCATGGCCGCTCGCCGGAATATTGGGAAAGACACTATTTTGCAGTGGGAGGATCTGGCGACGCCGGAGACCTCCGGTTCCGGCGTTGACGACCTCAATGAAAGGGGGCCGGGTGTGGATCTATTAAAAACACATCCTGAACGAAAACGCTATGCGTGAAATGAATATTTTGATTACTGCCGCCAGTCGTCGTGTTGCCTTGATACAGGCATTTTCTCAAGCATTGAAACGTCTGGGTCTTAAAGGGAATGTAATTACTACCGACATGAACGACCTGAGTCCGGGTCTGTATTTTGGATCCAAGCACTACATTGTGCCGCTAACCACCGATATCCAATATATTCCTATTATAAAATCCATCTGCTTCAAAGAGCGGATTCACCTGCTGATTCCGACGATTGACGATGAATTACCTCTTTTCGGAAGACATGCTGAGGAGTTCCTGACCACTGGAATCCGCGTCGCAGTTTCGAACGAGCATACCAGCCATATTTGTAATGACAAATATGCAACTGCCGTTTTTTTTGAATCCCGCGGAATACCATTTGCACGCACCTGGCTCCCGGAACAGTTGAGTTTTCCTCAACTGCAATATCCAATGTTTTTGAAACCGAGAAACGGCCGGGGAAGCGTGGGCGCGTTCATGATTAGAAATGAACGGGAACTTCTCTTCTTCCTGGACTATGTTCCTGACGCGGTCGTACAGGAATATCTGAACGGAAAAGAATACACCATCGATTTGCTTGCCGACTTTAGCGGCAATGTGATCAGTGTAGTGCCGAGGGAGCGGATGGTGATTCGCTCCGGGGTGACGGATCGGGGCCAAACCCTGTATCACCCGGAAATGATTCGGTTGGCCGTCTCTGCCGCAAGTGCGCTGGATATTCGAGGACCCGCTAACATACAGGTCAAACTGGACGGTGAAACCGCCAAAATATTTGAAATAAATCCTCGTTTTTCAGGAGGCATTCCGCTCACGATTGGCGCAGGCGCCGATTTTCCTGCCTGGTTGATCGAGATGTGTCTTGGCCGCCGAGTGCGTTCCTGTATCGGCAAGTTTAGGGATCGTCTCATCATGGCCTGTTATGAATCGGCTGTCTTTCTGCCGGATGATGAAGCCAGGGAGGTAAAAACTGAGGTTGCAAAGAGGATGGGTGTTTAATCACGCGTGTGAATGTTTTTGCTTTTTGGCCGGCGGCAGGTGACGGCATATGAAAACCGTAATTCTGGCGGGTGGGAAAGGGACCCGATTGACTCCCTACACGACAATTTTTCCTAAACCGCTTGTTCCAATCGGGGATCGCCCCATCCTGGAGATCATTATCCGCCAACTTGTAAAGCAGGATCTTGGAGACATTTTGGTTTCCGTGGGCCACTTGGGTGAACTAATCGAAGCATACTTTCAGAACGGACACCAGAGCATCCCAGGGTTGAAACTTGAATACTTCCGAGAGCGTCAGCCGCTAGGAACTGCCGGCTCGCTGTCAATGATTCCCGGACTGGATGAGACCTTTCTCGTGATGAATGGCGACATCCTCACGACTCTGAACTACCAGGCGCTCATCCAGTATCATCGCGAGCACCGCGCTTCTCTGACAATCGCGATGCATCAGAAGGACGTGAAAATCGATCTGGGAGTGTTGAACACCGATGAATGCGGAGACTTGGTCGCATACGACGAGAAGCCGCTCTACAGCTTCAAGGTGAGCATGGGAGTGTACGTATATGAACCCCAGGTCCTTGGCTATATGCCAAAGGGCCAGTACCTTGATTTCCCGGATCTGGTGAAGCTGCTGCTGCAAAATGGGGAAAAGATCGTCGGTTTCCATTCACAGGATTATTGGCTGGATATCGGCCGACGCGAGGATTATGAGCTTGCCCAATTGGAGTATAGCTCCAGAGGAGCTGAATTCCAGTTCGCCTGAATGGCGAGTCCCCTTGTCAGAACTGACCTGCACGGAGCATGAGATTCAAAAAGTCAGCGAAGTGCTTCGGTCCGGTTGGTGGACGTGCGGTCCGGAAACGGACGCGCTGGAGCGGGAATTTGGGACGCGTTTGGGAGTGCGGCATGCCATTGCTGTCGCAAACGGAACGGCGGCTCTCCATACTCTCCCTCTTTTTACCGCTATGACCTACGAGCAGGCACGGCTGGTGAGTGACTGCTTTCATGATGCAATCGAAAACGCAAATGTCGGCGACTAGAAAACAGAACCACTCGTCCGGACTTGTCATGGCATTCCTGCAGGCCAGGATGGGGAGCACAAGGCTGCCGGGCAAGGTATTGATGCAGATTCAGGGGAAATCGATTCTGGAGAGAGTAATTCTCCGGCTTCGGGCCGCTCCTGCCATTGATGGCGTCGCTGTTCTGACCACTTCGTTTGGAGAGGACGATAGTATCGCCAAGGAGGCCCGCAGGCTGGGGGCTCTGGTTTATCGGGGACCCGACCAGGATGTGCTGCGGAGATTTCAGGAGGCATCCGAGGAGTTCAAGCCGGAGGTGATTGTTCGTGCAACCGCAGATAATCCACTGATTGACATTGGTTCCGTAAACCGAATCGTTCATGCACTACGATCCGGCGATTTGGATTTATGCATGGAAGACGAACTCCCTTACGGGGCCGCAACGGAGGCGTGCACCTCAGAAGCCCTGGCGAAAGCGCATCTGCTGGCCCGGGAGCCTCGGCACCGGGAGCACGTAACCCTGTATATCAAAGAGCATCCGGAGGAGTTTCGCGTGGGTTTTCTAAAAGCTCCAAAATGCCTGCGCCAACCTCATGTACGAGTCACAGTCGACACTCCGGAGGATCTTGTATTCATGAATCGTTTGATCTGCAGTTTGCCGGAAAGAAATGGGCCCATACCTTTGAACGACTATATCCCGATTGCCCTGAGCGCCGGGCAAGCGGGTCCGAAGAGCCGGATGGCCCCTTGACATGTTTATGGAAAGAGATTGTAAGGGCTTGCCCATATCTTGACGATATAGCACAGAGAGGGCTTTCCCGATAAGACTATGATCGTACTCACTAAGATTAACGATGCACCAATCGCTGTAAACGCCGACCTCGTTCAGTACATCGAGGAAACCCCGGATACGGTTATCACGATGACAAACGACGACAAGGTCGTAGTCCTGGAATCAATGACCGAAATCATCCAAAAGGTCGTGCATTATCGTCGGCTAATTAATGGACTGGTAAATTCGGAATATGAGCGCCCAATCAGAGACGTCTAAAAACAAAACAATGGATCCGGCATCGATCGCTGGTTTGGCGCTGGCCATTATCGCGATCCTTGGCGGCCAGGCATTGGAAGGCGGTCATATAGGGTCCATCCTCCAAAGCACGGCGGCCATTATCGTGCTTGGCGGAACTTTTGGGGCGTGCCTCCTGCAGTTTCAGCTCTCGGTCGCAATGGCGAGTTTTAAAGCCGTTGGCCGAGTGTTTCAGGATCCCAAAACCAATAATAGAGAAGTGATTCAGGAGATAATTCGTCTGGCGAACAAGGCAAGGAAAGAGGGCGTTATTTCTCTGGAGAGCGACACTCAAAAACTTGCAGATCCATTTCTCAAAAAAGCTCTTACGATGGCAATGGACGGGGTCGAGCCGAAAGTGCTTCGAGACACCATGGAGCTTGAAATTGCGAACCTGGAAGAAGAGGTGGAACAGCCCATCAAGTTCTGGCAGGCGGCCGGCGGTTATTCTCCCACAATCGGAATTCTAGGGGCCGTGCTGGGTCTGATTCATGTAATGGAAAATCTGACGGATCCCAGCAAACTGGGAGAAGGAATTGCGGTGGCTTTCGTTGCCACGGTATACGGAGTCGGTTTGGCCAACCTCGTATACCTGCCCATGGCTGGAAAACTGAAACTTAAAGCGAAGGCGCATCTGGTTGCCAAAGAGATCATGTTAGTGGGAGTGATTTCGATTCTCGAAGGAGAGAATCCGCGGCTCATTGACGACAAACTTAGAAGCTATCTGAGTCGCAAGGAACAGGAAGAGCAAACTGAAAGCCCAACCCCCGGCCAGAAGAAAGCTGCGTAAGCGTGAGACGAAAAAAGGAGGAAGAAAAGGAGAATCATGAACGCTGGTTGGTATCCTATGCCGACTTTATAACACTCCTGTTCGCCTTTTTCACGACGCTTTATGCCATTTCGACCGTTGATGTCCAGAAAATGGGTAAAATGGTCACCTCAATGCGGGAATCTTTTGACAGCAATCTGTTCCCTTCGGGAAGCCAAGTCCTTTCCTTGAACTCAAGTACGGGCAACAATCCTTCGTCGCACGAGATACTGTACAGCGCTGATACGAAAGGTATGAACTCAAAGAATGGGGCTGCGCAGCAAATTCAAAACTTGAAACCGCCTTCGACCGCAGAAGGAAAAACTCTGAGCGGACAGGAACTGGGGCGCCTCAAAAAGGAAATAGAGACTCTTCTAAGCCCCGAAGTTTTGAAAGGCAGATTGCGGATGCAGCTGGAACCAAGGGGATTGGTTATCAGTTTGGGCGAAGCAGGGATGTATGATTCTGGATCCGATCAGATCAAACCGGAAGGGAAGATGCTGCTGGATACAATCGCTAAAAGGCTGGCTTTGCTCGACAATCAAATTCGGGTCGAGGGGCATACCGACAACGTGCCGATCCGAAACTCCCGATTTCCTTCAAACTGGGAACTGTCGACGTCGAGGGCCACGGGAATGCTGCGTTATCTCGTCGATAAATTCGATTATAAACCGGATCTGCTATCTGCCGCGGGATATGGCGAATACCGGCCGGCGGCATTGAACGACACAGAGGAAAGGAGGGCCCTCAACCGACGCGTAGATATAATCGTTTTGAATCCCGCAGCGGCCATGACAGAACCACGATAAATTACGAATTACGATTGACGGATTACGAATTGGGAATGACCCGAACATATGTTTCAATTCGTAATTCGTCAATCGTAATTCGTAATTTGATTAGCGCTGCCAGACGTAAGCCCCAAAATCCTTCCGAACCTTGAATCCCAACCGCTGATACCATTCAAAGGCACGCCGATTTTTCTTAGTCACTGTTAGACTGACGCTTCGGAATCCCATGATCTTGAGCTGCTCGAACGAACGGTTCATTAGAATATTCCCGACGCCCCTGCCTTGGAAGGATGGATGCACCGCGATCTGCGGGATCATTCCCGCTCCACTGGAAATTCGCGAACAAATAAGGAATCCGCAAGGAGCGCCTTTCCCGTCCAGCGCCGCAAACGAAGTATCCGGCATGAAGATTCCGCAGCCAGGGTTTTCCACCAGGCTGCGAAGATAGCTCTCACATCCTGCCTGGGTGCAATAATCCTCACAAATTTCAGCGTCAGTCTGATTGCGATAGCTGTTCATGCCCATTTCTGCCGCACGCTCGAGATAGGCAGAGGACCACGGAACGATTTTTACCGGAACAGAGGATTCATTTTTCTTCCGGTAATTGGTCAGGTCGAAGTCCAGGTAATACCGCGGATAGTAACTGAAACCATGTTGAGTAAAGGTCGCGGTGAGGTTCAAATTGTTAAATGGCATTATTTGTGCTTCGACCCGCTTGATGGTTCGCGAGTCCTTTAGGCTCGATATCGTTAGGGAGAGAAGCTCCTCGACCGCATTCTGCGAGGCATTAAATTTGGAAACATACAAAGCTCCAATGATCCCCTTGGTTTGATTGACGAGGAAATAGGTATACCCCACCGCTTCGTTGCCGTCGACGGCGGCGTAGCCAGGCAGCAGTTTCTGTTTTATGTAGGAGATGAGGACCTGGCGAATTGGGGAGTAGTCCCAGGAAAGATCAGACATCCAAGCCTTCTCCTCTTCTTGCATGAGTGGCAGAAGAAGGTTCTCATCCAAATAACTTACGGGGAGGTATTTGAGATCGGGCATATGAGGTCGAAGCAATTGTGAGTTTCATGCAATTGATTCACAGAATCGTGAATGGCCATCCAGAATTCCACCGGTATCTGGAGAAAAGCCTCTGCAACCTGCGGATCGAACTGAGAGCCGGAGCAGGAACGGACTTCATCGATTGCCGCTTCGAACGACAGTGCTTTCCGGTAAGGACGGTCGCTAGTCATTGCATCCAGCGTATCTACGACAGCAAATATCCGGGCGCCAAGCGGAATATCCATTCCGGCCAATCTGCTCGGATATCCCAATCCGTCCCATCGCTCCTGATGGCACAGAACAATTTCTGCAGCAGGAGAAAGAAATTCGATGCTCTGCAAAATATTATAGCCGATCTGGGGATGCTTTCGCATTTCGACCCATTCATCTTCGTTCAGTTTTCCCGGCTTGAGCAGAATAGAATCCCGAACGCCAATCTTCCCAACATCGTGGAGCAAGGCTCCTCGTCCTGTTTGAATCAGGTCATCGTGCCTGAGTCCGACTTCCTGAGCCAGCGTTAACGTGTATTCGCGCACTCTCTGCGAATGTGCCTTGGTCTCATGTTCCCGCGCATCCAGGGCCGTCACCAAAGCCTCCAGGGTGATCTTGTAACTTTCTTCGACATCATGCAAGGCTTCATTCAGTTCCAAAGTGCGCGCGCGCACTTTTCGTTCCAGTTCCTCACGATAGTAGCGGTTTTCAATGAGCAGACGGCGGCGTTCAAGTGCACGGTCTACTGCGCGTCTGACGGCAGTGAGCTCAAATGGCTTTGTAATGAAATCGCAAGCTCCGATGCGTAGTGAGTCCACGGCCGTGTTGATATCCATAAGGCCCGTGATCATGATAAAGGCTGTTTCCGGATCTTCTTTCTTCACCAGGCGGAGGAATTCCATTCCGGACATGCCGGGCATCATGACATCACTGATGACAAGCGAAAAACGCTGGTCCTTCATTTTGCTGAGGGCATCCAAGGCGGAAGGGCAGGCGACACACTCGGATCCTTCCTCCTGCAGGTGCCTGAGCAAAACGGAACGGACATTATCCTCATCATCAACAATGAGTATTCTGTTTGGACTTCGTAGTTGGTTCATTTGCTTGGTAGGCTAACACAAGCCCAGGATTCGTTTCTGTTTATCGGATATCTCTTGAATCGTCTGAAAATGTTGAGTTCGCATTAACTCCTGAATTTTCGTGAACCGCCGGGATTCGGGACACGGCAAAATAACTGTTTTTCTCGAGAATACCACCCGGCCGTTGCTGAACACCTGAGTCACGATGCGCGGCACGGGAAATCCCGTTTTTTCGGTTTGAACGTGCAACTGCTTGCCCATGAATTCGAGACTGTCATTTAGGCCCGGCGAAGAATTCTCGACGGCAGCCTTTTCTTTTTTTGCGTTCCCACACTTTGGTTGCTTTTCGTTCATCCCTTAGTGATCTCGAGTGGGCTATTTCCTTTATCGACTTGTCGTGATGAGATCTTTAATTCGGCTGAATTCAGGAATTGGAGTTATAGGAAAACCATCTTGTTCCGGGTTCTATTGCTTTTGACCAGGAAGGGAATGAGGCTTTTTCTGATGGCGGCTTGTTATCTGTAAGATCGTCGGTTTCGCCCATCATCTCCGGTCTGTTTTATATAGGTAGCGGGCTGGATGTATTTAAAACCAGCGGAATTCGACACCAGGCTTTCCGAGTGGCCAACCAGAAGATGGCCTCCGGGAACAAGGATATCCCCAAACCTTTGCACCAATCTCCGCTGCGTGGAACTGTCAAAATAAATCATGACATTTCGGCAAAAGATCAGATCGAAGGGCCCTTTCATCGGCCATTCATCCATCAGATTCAGCTTCGCGAAACGAACAATCCGCTTAATATTGTCCTGCACGCAGTAGGTTTTTGGGGAACTGGAGCGTGGCGGATTGAAGTACTTCAACAAATAGGCCGGGGGAAGATCCTGAAGAGCCTCCTTGTCATATTCGCCGGATTTTGCCTTGGCCAGCACGGGTTCACTAATATCTGTGGCCAGAATTCGCACATCGCTCAGGTTAATATCAGGCCATTCGTCGTGCAGCAGCATGGCGATCGAATAGGGTTCTTCGCCCGAAGAACAGCCTGCGCTCCACACTCGCACGCTCGATGCCCGTTTCTTGAGTTCGGGAATGATATGGGAACGCATGAAATCAAAGTGCTGTTTCTCTCTGAAAAAGGAGGTTTTGTTTGTGGCCAGGGAATCAATCATAGCCTGAAGTTCGTGCAAAGTCCGATCTTCTTCGACATGATGCAAATATGCGCTGAAACTGTTGAGTCCGAGAGCGCGCAAGCGTTTAATGAGCCGGGATCGGACAAGCTCCTCTTTCCCTGAATGCAGGCGAATGCCGGAGTACTGATAGACGATTTGACTTATTTTCTCGAAGTCATGCGGCTTTAACTCGGTTTGCAGCAAGCTGTCATTCGCAATTTCACTTTTGCTTTCGGAATGAATGGTTATCCCTTGCATGAAAAGCAACCACTCCTCAAAACTCGTCAACAGGCAAGCAGGTCTAGCAAGAATGACTTCGACGGGCGTCGGTTGCGAATATGCTATCAACCTGCCAGTGCGACCGGTTCCTTTTCAGCCTCAGTCGTCCCTGCAATTTTCTGCAGCTGCACAATCTGATCGGCTGAGATTACGCGGTCGATATTCAGCAGTATTTTGACCTTGGACTGGGATTTGCCGATGCCAAGAATATAATCTGTGTTGACATCCCTTCCGAACGAGGGTGGGGGCTCGATGTCTTCTGAAGCAATGCTGAGGACTTCCGAAACTCGGTCGACTACCGTTCCAACTTCGACCCCTTGAACATGGACGACGATGATACAGGTTTCGGATGTCTGGGCTTTCGACTCCATTCCGAATTTCCGTCTCAAATCGACGATCGGTATGATTTTGCCCCGTAAATTGATGATGCCACAAATGTGATCGGGGGTGCCCGGCACGCTGGTAATCGGCATCATCCCGATGATCTCGTGCACGCTCAGGATTTCAATCCCATACTCCTGGCCAGCGAGAAAAAAGGTCAGGAATTTTCCGTCGGCGGACTTGGCTTTCTCGGCGAGGTCGTCCCAAGGATTTGGATTTCGCGTCGCTGGTTTGCTTGAACCGTTCGACATGAGTGAACTCCTTTCCGGAGATATTGCGTGGTTCGTCAAGTTCGCTTCTACAGGCTAGAAATCCTTGAGCGCATCCAGTTCGCTATCCAGACTCAGTTTCGGGAGCGCGTCGCTGCCGTTTGGCTTCCATTCTCTCTCGGTGAAAGCAGGCAGCGGAGCTCTGTTCACTTGTGCTCTGCCTGCAGGAGAGCTCTTGGGTGTGGGGAATAGGCTGCCATCCGCGTGTTCGCCCAGATGAAATGCATTGACCATCGTCTGCATCTTATGCGCGAGATTATCCAGTTCGAGGGAAGACGCGGCCGACTCTTCCGAATTTGCGGCATTCTGCTGCGTCATATCGCTCATCTGCTGAACCGCCATGGTGATCTGGTCGATTCCTTGGCTTTGCTGATCGGACGCAGAAGCTATTTCTGCCATCACCTCACTGACCTTATTCACCTGTTCGTTGATTTCTCTCAAATTGGTAAGGACTTCCTGATTGATAGTGACTCCGCCTTCCGCGTTTTTGACCGATTCTTCAATGAGATTGGAAGTGTTCTTGGCTGCTTCAGCGCTGCGCATCGCCAGATTGCGTACTTCTTCGGCGACCACGGCGAAACCCTTTCCGGCATCACCGGCCCGCGCGGCTTCAACCGCTGCGTTTAAAGCAAGAAGATTCGTCTGGAATGCGATCTCATCGATTGTCTTCACAATCTTGGCGGTCGAATCAGAAGATGCCTTGATGCGGTTGATGGCTTCGGAGAGGCGCTTCATACTGTCCACTCCCTTGGCAGCCGTCGTGCGGGCGCCCTCGGACAGGCTTCGAGCCTCCTTGGCATTGCTGGCATTTTGTTTTGTCATGGAAGACATTTCCTGGAGACTGCTAGAAACCTCTTCCAGTGAGCTGGCCTGCGCCGTTGCACTTGAAGAGAGTGCTTGGCTGCTTCCGCTGATCTGGCCGGAAACTGCGGTGATCTGTTGCGAAGCCGAGGCGACCTGGGACAAAGCTTGCGCCAAACTGCCTCCGGCCGTGTTCATGCCTTGCTTGATTCTTTCGAAGTCTCCTTTGTAACTGCCCTTTACCCGAATCGTCAAATCGTGAGCCGCTAATTTTTCCAGCGCGGCCGCCGTTTCATTAAAGGGTGCAACCACGGCTTCAAAGGTAGTATTCATTCCTTTAACGACATCCGCGTAAACCCCCTGGAACTTGGAAACGTCTCCTCGTTGACTGAGGTTCCCCTCGAGTGCGAATCGGGTCATATTTTTCGTTTCTTCCGCCAGATCCCTCAATGTCTGGATCGTCCGTTGAATATTCAACGAAAGCATGTCCTGAGGCGACTTTGGCTCAATGTTTACGCTCAAGTCATTTTTGCTGAGTCCTTCGATCGCTCCGGAAAGCCCCCGGATATAATCGATGAGCGACTTGAAGGAACGATACAATGTCCCCACCTCGTCGCCGCGTTGGGATGCCTCCACGCGATTGGTTAAATCTCCTACCGCCACCTTCTGTGCGATTTCCGAAATTTCCTTAATGGGCCTTCCTATCGACCGGCCCAAACAAACAGCCAGAATCCCGGCCAGCAGCATTGTGCCGAAGCTGACCCATATAGTGAAATAGGCATAAAAACTGGCGGTCTGAGTTACTTCATTAATACCGGTTTGAAATGCATTATCCTTCGATTCAGTATACTTCTTTAATTTTTCGCGCAGCTGGCTGCCGGTAGTTCCGAAGTCGGTCAGACTTGAATCAATGGATGCGCCTTTTTGGTTCGCAAGAGCGGAAACGATCCGCTGACCGGTGGCGAAGTAGCTTGCGTATTGGGATTCGAAATAAGCGATTTCCGCGGCATCGTTGGGGGCTACCTTCTTAAGATGTTCCAAAATCTTAGTAAATCTCTCGCCGAATTCTGCTGCTTTCTGGAGTTTGCTGGAATCGGAAAACCCAATCGCCTCCGTAAGAGTGTCGGACACTTTCGTGAAATTTTCCATCAGAGAGGAGCCGTCCTTATAGGCCATGTAGGCATTTTCCTCAAGGCTTTGGGATAACGAGTGAATGCGGGTGTTAGCGGTGTAATTGGAAACCGCAAGTACCAACACCACAGCCAGGATTGCCGCGAAGCTCGCAATGAGCTTGTGTTGAATTTGCATATTGCGGTACTTCAACATATGTATCTACCTCTTCTGCGGAAAGGCGTCGTTTCTAGCCGGGGCGCCATCTATTTCAATTATTGTTTAAAACATCTGAAGGGCCGAGCAAAGTCGTAGCCCTTTACCGCGACTTTGTTAGTATCGGCACGATCATGCGGTTGCTTAACCATTCGTTTAATGATTTCCTGCGTAAAGTCCTGTTTGAACATCCCAAAGAAACTGGCTGCCGAGTGACGGCTTGGGGGGGGCGCAAATCGGGGGAGTCCAGGGGAATTCCCGAATATGCCGTTAACTTGCAGGCGCTTGCAAACTGGGCTGACCGATATTGTCGCTGAGAGTTACAATTGGCGTATCGGTTCTTGCTTGCAAAACATTAGTGGATCGTCGGAACACGCGCCCGGGTTTTTTATTGTTTTTTGCTGTGAAAACTCACTTGGTCTTTTCTGCTCATACTTCCAAGGATGTTAGGGATGGATGAGAGGAAGGTCTAACGTTCTGTTGCGTTGCTGGCGATAGGGTAGGGAAATGCGGATGCTTGTCAATGCCTCCGCATATTTGTTGTGAAACGGTACTGGATATTTTCGGGCTCGGCTTAGTATTCAATTTATAGGGAGTCATTATGAGTGCCGCGGTTCTGACCCAGAGTGGTGTGACGTTACGTGATCTGGAAGCGGGTATCGAGAATGCTTTGAGGGAAATCACCATCACCATGTTCAACTGCAACAGCGAAATCATTCCACCGGACCAGGTTGAAGCATTGGTTCCGGGGATTTCGGCCATTGTCGGCTTTGGAGGCAAGATATCCGGTTTTGTTGCCATTCACCTTTCCCCTGAGAACGCCTGCACCATGGCAGAGAGTCTGCTGGGCATGAGCTTTGATCACGTGGATGAAATCGTCGCCGATGCGATAGGAGAAACCGTGAACATGCTGGCGGGAGGGTTAAAGAAGTTTGCCGGTCATAATGAGGATTTATTCAAGATATCGGTTCCTTCCATTGTTTATGGCACAGACTATTCAATGCATGCACCGAAAAATTCCGAGAGCGTGAACCTGGGAGTTCGGGCCGGCGTTTGCTATTTTATGGTCCAACTGGTTATCGCAGCAAACTAATCAACTCTTCCCGAGAGGGCCTGAGCCGTTGAGCGGATAACGGCGTATTCCGGCATTGACGGGTTGTCTTCATCCCCAGGCAATAAGACACACAGGAGAGAATAAAAACCGCAGGGCATTCTTAATTGAAGAATGCTTCAGGCGCGTTGCTTTCTGCGAAGAGAATGATCTCGGCATTTCCGCGATCAAAGGAGAGATGCACGTGGGCTGCTTGGCTATATTCCAAATTGATGGAGTCCGTCTCTTCATGAATGACCGGAGCGTCGAGATGGAAGATCGGCTCAAATCCATAAATTGCCGGGAGTGCATTTCCACAAATTACGTTGGAAATTTCCTTGAGGGAATCGTGTTTTAAAGGCTCTGTGGGTGTCTGTTCGTCTCCAAGCATATTGGCGGACAGTTGTGACAGGATTTCATTGCTTAACGAAACCAGCAGGCATCCGGAAAAAGGGCCTTTGAAGGAAACCATGGCGCGGGTAGTTCCGTTGTGTGAGACTCGGCCGCCGTCCGGGCGGGGCATCAAAAAACCCAATTCTTCAAAAATCAGGGCCGCCTTGCGGTAAAGAATTTTCTCCGCTGAGTTGCTCATTGGGCACTCCCGTAAGCTGTAAAACTGTCTTTCGAAGCACTTCGGGTGAGAATGGCTTATGGACAAACTCCACGTGTTTCCGACGTATGCTTTCGATTCGCGCGAGATTGCTTTCAGTGGAAACAACGATGATCGGCAGATTGGCTGTGGTTTGGTTGCTCCTGACGTTATCAATCATCTCTTCGCCATTCATGACCGGCATGTTGATGTCGACCAATGCCAAATCTACCCATTTTTCATCCAGAACTCTGAGCCCTTCTCGTCCGTCTGGCGCCTGATAGACTTCGCCCAGCGACAGACCCGTCAGACGGAGGATTCGGATGATCATGGAGCGCATTACAGCACTGTCGTCCACGACAAGGATGTTAAACGACACGTCTCATCTCCATCTTTTAAATGCGAAGTGCATGGTGTTACCGGAATGGCACCACCACACAGCCATTCGTATACTCCATCGGATTGGATCTCTTACAACATTAACTGAATGTTATTTCGGTATTCAAATGATGAATTTGCTCAAGATCAAAACGAATATGTTCGATAAGTTGATCGCGTGCGTGCAGGAGCTGCTGCATTTGAGCCCCGGATGAAATGACGACTTAACACGACAGAATGCAAGATGCGGAGACAGCGTTTTGGAAGCCGTATTGTTCCGGTAATTAAAAAGGGACACATCGAGAATGAGCAAAAAGTTGTTAACCATCGATGACAGCAAAACCTTAAGGATGATCGTTGGAAAACATCTGGCCCCTTTCGGAGTTCAGATGTTTCAGGCTGAAAACGGCGAACTGGGCATCGCACGTGCACGCGAAACCAAGCCTGATCTGATCCTTCTTGACTACAACATGCCGGTCATGGACGGTTACCACACTCTTGTTGAACTGAAAGCGGATGCTACATTGAAAGAGATCCCCGTCATCATGCTGACGACGGAGACCGTGAAAGAAACAGTACTCAAACTGGTGAAACTTGGACTGAAGGATTACATCGCAAAGCCCTTCACGCGCGAAGTTCTTTTAGACAAGCTGAATCCAATCCTCAATCTATATGACAATGAAAAAGGAATACCGGAGCAAACAAACATCATGAATGTTGCTTCGGTCTCCTCCGCATCGGACAAGCCCACGATCCTGGCGATCGACGACAAGGCCAATGTCCTGGACCTGCTGAAGCAATTTCTGTGTGCGCAGTATAACATCATCACTGCCGATTGCGGGAAAACGGCCCTTCATGCAATTGCGCATAACAGGTTTGATTATATGTTTCTGGATTTAAGCCTCCCTGATATGAGTGCGACCGAAATCCTGGATTTTTACCTCAAGAACAACAGGAACGAAGCCAGCGTGAAAAGAGTGGCTGCCATGACTCTGCGCACTGCAAAGGATGATATCGAGCGGGTTTTGAATGCCGGAATTAGTGTGTTTTTGCACAAGCCATTTAATAATGAAGAAGCTACCAAGGTCATCAATCTCCTTGTTTCGAAGCATAAACAGAAGGAACAGGAGATAGAGGTCGGACATTTCCTGACTTCCAAAGGAAAGGTGCGAATTCTGGATTGCCCTCCTGAGAAAAGCTCCAAGTTTCGGTCGGTCGCTGGGGCGCTGACCTCCGGCGTCGTCAAGGAAATCGACGAAATGGCGGAGGAAGGGCTGAATCAACTTGTGATTAAGGTGGGAGAAGGGTTTTTGTCTGATTTAAACCTCACGCGGAAATTTGTAGACATGGTCGAGCATACGCTTCGGCTTTCATTAAATGTACGGCTGGTTGCAGAATCCGAACAGGCGCGCGAGGCCTTAAAGCAATTCGAGGAGACTGCCAGCTTACCCACAGACGCGTCTTTGGAGTTTGCCCTAAACACGATTGGTTGATTTCCCTTATGCGAAGCTCCACCGTATTCCATTTTGTGGACATAGATGGGCGCATGGTCGGGATCCACAAAGCAGGGAAGAGCGTCGTCATTTGTCATGGTAATGCAGTGGCGGTTTTGTACCTCCTCCATTCGGACTAGAGTGCATTTGTGAGACACCTTGTTGGCGTGGCAGATATGAGAATTTCCTCTTCTCCGGAAGATGAAATTATTACGTATGCACTTGGAAGCTGCCTCGGCATTACGCTGTATGACCCCGTAGCGCACGTGGGCGCCATGGTCCATGTCATGCTTCCTTCTTCCTCAATCGATCCTGTCAAGGCCGCCATGAATCCCTGCATGTTCGTTGATACGGGAGTCAAAAATTTGTTCCTTGAGAGCTATAAGGTGGGAGCGCTGAGAAATCGGTTGGTCGTGGTTGCGGCAGGGGGCGCCTGTGCCAACGGTTTGGAGCAGGATGATTATTTTCAAATTGGAAAGAGAAACGTCACGGTTCTCCGTAGCCTTTTATGGAAGAACGGAATCATTTTGAAGTGTAGTGATTTTGGGGGAAATCTTGCGCGCACCATGTCCCTGGATGTGGGGACAGGAAAAGTATTGATTCGGATTAACGGCGCAACGGAAGTGCTGGTGGGTGATAACGGAGGGCGCGCATGACAAAGAAGGTGCTGGTGGTGGATGATTCTGCCCTGGTCAGAAAGGTGTTGGGAGAAGAGATCTCGAAGTTCTCTGACTTCCAGGTCGTCGGCAGTGCCATTGATCCTTATGATGCACGAGACAAGATCCTGAAGCTCAATCCTGATATTCTCACGCTGGATCTTGAGATGCCGCGCATGGATGGCTTGTCGTTCCTTTCAAAGCTGATGAAATTCCATCCGATGCCCGTCGTGGTCGTGAGTTCCCAGGCGGAAGAAGGAAGCATCGCGGCCATGCTAGCGCTGGAATTAGGCGCGGTGGAAATCGTGCCGAAGCCTGGGTCTCAGTTCAGCGTTCCCGATGTGGCACATAATCTGATTCATGCATTACGGGCTGCAGGGGCGATTACGCCGGAGAAACTGCAACAACGTTCTCAGCAGCAAGAGACTCCGGTCGCGGTCCCTCTAATGAAAACCACCCACAAAGTGGTCGCAATCGGCGCATCCACGGGAGGAACTCAGGCCGTCGAAGCTGTCGTGCATGGCATGCCGCCAGACGGGCCCGGGATCATCATCGTTCAACACATGCCTGAAACGTTTACCGGCGCTTTTGCTGCGCGCTTGAACAAGAAATGTGCCATGGAGGTCCGCGAAGCGCGGGACATGGATTATGTGACACCCGGAATCGCTCTGATCGCTCCGGGAGACAAGCACATTGTATTGGAAAGAAGTGGCGCACGTTACCAGGTGCGTGTCAAAGGAGGGCCGCGGGTCCATTATCAGCGTCCCAGCGTCGATGTTCTTTTCCAGTCCGTTGCATCAAACTCCGGGCAAAATGCTATCGGCGTGATTTTGACGGGGATGGGTTCTGACGGGGCCAAGGGTATGCTGGCGATGCATTCCGAAGGAGCCCACACGATTGCACAAGACGAAAAAAGCTGCGTCATCTTCGGAATGCCCAAGGAGGCTATCGAGCTTGGAGGGGTAGACGAGGTTCTACCGTTAACGCAAATTGCAGGGGGTATTTTAGCAAAAGTAAATTCTTGCCGGAATTAGCCACGGAAACACCGGGAGAAATTGCGGCAGTCATTTGATTTAGGATAGTTCATGATACCAAATCAGATTCTCCATGGCATCAAGCACCTGGATCCGCTGCCGGTCACGGCGCGGCGACTTTCCACCATGCTTGGCGACGAAAGTGTCAATATTCGAGAGATTGCCGACATCGTGGAGTATGATGCGGCAGTCGCGGCCAACGTGGTTCGGGTGGCCAATTCTGCCGCCTATGGGGGCCGGTACCCGGTGGAACGGGTCCGGGATGCTGTAGTGAGGCTTGGCACGGCAAACCTCCTAACAATCGTGCTTGGAGACTATCTTCGGACCTTCCGCATTACAGCGCCTCTTTACGATCTTACGGAAGACGATCTATACCTTCACAGCGCCGCGGCATCGCTCATGATCAAGGCAATGTCCGGTGAAGCCAAACGGCCGCTTCCGGCTCCCGCTTCGATCGCCGCACTGCTGCACGATATCGGAAAACTCATTATGGTGCGTTATCTAAAGGCCGATGTCTCCGCTTTGCAGTCCCTCTGCAGGGAAAAGAAAATCACTTTTGTTGAAGCGGAACGAGAGGTGTTTGGCTGCGATCATGCGGAAGTCGGGGCAGCGGTAGCCAAGGATTGGGGATTTCCGAATGAGATCACTCTGGCCATCGAACAGCATCACCGGGTGGTGCCGGGCGGAAGCGGAATCTTGCTGGATGCGGTGATGCTGGCAAACTATGCAGCCAAGTCCATCGGAATCGGATTGGGGGCGGAGGCTTTCAACATACCGATGGACTATGACGGATCGCGCCAGCGGATTGGGTTGTCCCTTGAAGGTTTTGAGCGTGCGTGCGCCCAGGCTGCAATCTGGCTGGTGGATCAGAAAAAAGTGATCAATTCGGCCACGTAGAAAACACTAATCGGCTGCAGATCAGATGCCGATTTCGATTTCGCGGGAGCGGACCCACGGCACCTGGCGGATAGTCCAGGCAATATTAGAATATGGAGCCGGTTGGCGCGTTCCATTGCTGGCAAAAACTTAAGGAATTAAATCCATGGCTGCTCGACCCCAAAAAACAGGCAAGAAAACAGTTGCGGCAGAAAACCCTGTTCCCACATTTGATGATGCCCTTGCGTTGCTTCTTCAAATCAAGCCGGACAAAATCGGAGATTTTAAGAAATTCTCCAAAACACTCGGCAGCGTTATTACAGGGATCGCGTTGGATGAGAATACGGCCAATCTTGTGCACTCGGCGAAGCAACAGGTCGATCGCCTTATCCGCGGAGAAATTTCCGATCCGGAAGACGTGCTGATTGAAGCCTCCAGGTTGCTCGAGTCAGCATCTAACTCGAGAGAGATGGTGGTATTTCAGCATCGTCCTGCTGAATCTGCCCAATCGCAGCTTCACAAGCCTGAAACGGAAGCTTCTGCGGATGTTGCCGCACAAACCACTGCCGCTATAAAGACTGCTGAATCGACAAAGCCGGCTTCCGGCGCTGATCAGGGTGGACAGGAATTGCTGCCGCCAGATACCGACACGGACCTGCTGGCCGAGTTCGTGATGGAGTCGCGCGAGCTGCTAGAGAAATCGGAAGCGGCCCTGCTTGCATTGGAAAGCAACCCGGTGGACGCCGAATCCGTGAATACCGTGTTCCGTGCCTTTCATACAATCAAAGGGACCTCGGGATTTCTTGGTTTGAGTGCAACATCGGAGCTGGCGCATCTGGCCGAGTCGCTGTTGAGCCGGATCAGGAACAAGGAAATCAAACTGGTTGGAGGTTATGCGGACCTAGCACTAAGGTCGCTCGACATGCTCAAAAAAGCAGTCGCTTCCGTGGAAGGAGCCTTACGGGGTGCGCCGCTCGAAGCGCCGGAGGGTTTCGAGGATCTGAAATCGATTCTTGCCGATCCCGAGGCTGCCGGAATTTCAGAGAATCTCCCTCAGGAAATTCCTGCTCCTCTCAAAGATGAGGAATTCGACCGTATCAGTTTGGAAGAAGCGGATGCCAAGCAAGAGCCGCAGGATGAAGCCAGCACGGCTGCTCTGATCACACAGCCTTCGAAGACCGCCCTGAAGAAGCAGGCGATCCAACAGAGAGATTCCGAATACGAATCATCGATCCGGGTGAATACAGCCCGTCTGGACCGGCTGATCGACATGGTGGGTGAGCTTGTGATTGCTCAGTCCATGGTTGTTCAGGACCATCAGTTGCTTGACGAAAGTTGCCATGAACTGCAGCGCAAAGTAACGCACGCCAGCAAAATTGTCCGCGAACTCCAGGATTTGAGTATGTCCATGCGCATGGTGCCGCTTCGGGGCACGTTCCAAAAAATGCAAAGAGTCGCACGCGATCTCGCTCGGAAAAGCGGGAAGAGCGTCGACTTGGTCACGGATGACGGTGAAGCCGAGATTGACCGTCACATGGTGGATATCCTGAACAATGTTCTCGTGCATATGGTGCGCAATGCGATCGATCACGGGATTGAAGCTCCTGATGAGCGTGAAAAAAGTGGAAAACCGCAGACCGGCACAGTCCGGCTTACAGCCTTCCACGCCGGCGGAACGGTGGTGGTCGAAATCCGGGATGACGGGCGAGGTTTGAATCGCGAGAAGATTCTGCGGAAGGCGATTGCAGCCGACATCGTGGATCCGGAAAAAACTCTGAGCGACAACGAAGTATTTAACCTTATTTTTGCGCCGGGACTTTCAACCTCGGAGGTAGTAACGGATGTGTCCGGCCGTGGGGTGGGAATGGATGTGGTGCGCAAAGGGGTGGAAACTCTGCATGGCCGCATTGATATCAACACGGCGCCCGGCGTGGGATCCACCTTCACCGTGCGATTACCCCTCACTCTTGCGATTACCGATGGAATGCTTGTCAGAGTCGGCTGTGAGCGATACATCATCCCGACCATCAGCATTCACTTGTGCTTCCGGCCTGAGCCGGAATCCCTCTCGACAGTTTCGGGCCGCGGAGAACTTGTGATGCTGCGGGGAAAAATAATGCCCATTTTCCGGCTGCATCGCTTGTTTGGAGTTGAATCTGCAATTGAGGATCCGGCGCGGGGATTGCTGGTTGTCGTGGGGGATGAGGAGCGCCGCTGCGCCCTTCTTGTGGATGAGTTGCTTGGACAGCAGCAGGTCGTGGCAAAGTCTCTTACCAAAGCAGTGGGGAAAATTCCGGGCGTTTCCGGCGGTGCGATACTTGGCGATGGCCAGGTGGGATTAATTCTTGATACGGGTGAAGTAGCCGCCCAGGCTCGTCAGACTTCCGGTCCATACGGCATTTCGGGGCAGTACGGGCGCCCCGCCGCCTGATCCGGATTATTTAAAAACGGGAGATAACAATGAGTGTCCAGACGGTCACTGCCGCAGACTTAAAGGCGGAGAGTGATACCCAGCCGATACGGGGCGGAAAATTTTTAACTTTTTTCCTTTCCGGGGAAGAGTACGGAATCGAGATCCTGAAGGTGCATGAGATCATAGGACTGCTTCCGATTACCAGAGTCCCCCGGACTTACTATTGTTTAAAGGGAGTTATCAACCTGCGGGGGAAGGTTATTCCTGTTGTTGATCTGCGCCTGAAATTCGAGATGCCCTCGGCGGAATCGACCAGCGAGACTTGCATCATTGTCGTGCGCATCCGCGGAATCGATGTGGGGGTTATCGTAGACAGGGTCTCGGAAGTGATCGATATTCGCGATGGAGAAATTGAACCTGCCCCTTCCTTCGGAAATGGATTCAACACGGATTTCATTCTGGGAATAGGCAATACTCAGGAGAAAGTCAGAATCCTGCTGGCCATTGACCGAGTGCTTTCCTCCAGCGAATTATTCCAGTTCGAGGAGACCGCCGCCTAAGGGCCTGGTAATGAATAAAGGTTGCATTTTGGCGCGAGCGCCGGGCGGGCAGATGCGAGGCGCCGCGACGCAGGCGATGCGGTGTCATCGTCGAGGAGCGGCAACGAAGCAGATGCCCG